>Ga0326728_10002497_pt1 | contig 61007 bp, 52 predicted proteins | sample MB3enrmetagenome_FD_207602 | JGI IMG/M metagenome (GOLD analysis project Ga0326728, IMG submission 207602) | Lab enriched peat soil microbial communities from McLean, Ithaca, NY, United States - MB31MN | ecosystem: Environmental > Terrestrial > Soil > Wetlands > Peat | place: USA: New York... | reverse complement strand
CGCACTGAATTCTCTCCAGATCGTCCATGAATCGAAGGTACGTGATCCAGAACTTTCCCTCCCGGGTTGGAGGGGGGCCGATTCCCGGTCCCGAGACGCCGTGATAAAGCAGCACGGGTATTCCAGCCGGCTGCCACATGCCCTGCTTTGCTGCGGGAATGTTCATTGCACTTTCTGCCATACGCCCTGATCCCTTCCCAGCAAGAGACGAATGAGCCCCACCGCGAAAGCCAGATGGATAGCCAGTAAGTAGTAACAGAGGGTTGCGACCTTCATGGCGGGACTCTTGCCATGAAATGCGAGGCCCATAAGCGCTGCGAGATAAAAGGCTGCCTGGCCCGCAAAAGCGAGGGCGTAGGGCTCGCGTCCCAGCAAAAAGATATTGCTCACGAGCATTCCGAGCAGGAAGAAAGGCAGCAACCAGCGGAGGACCTTATGCGAGATGAACGCCACCCAGGTTAAGGCGCCCATGGGGGTTCCCGACAATTCCCGGAAGGCCTTGAAGCTCCCCACGGCGAGGCGCACGCGCCGGGCAAATTCACCTTTCACCGAGGATGCCGCGACGTCGGTGGCCACCGCTTCCGGGTCGTAGACCACCCGGTACCCTGCCTTGCGGCAATTCATGGGAACCACAAAATCCTCAACCATGGTTCCTGGATCCAGGGGCCGGAAACACTCGCGGCGAATGGCGTAGAGGGCGCCGCTGGCGGTCAGTGTGGCCCCCAGGCGCGCTTCCATCAAGCGCAACATGCTTTCGTATTTCCAGTAGACCCCTTCGGTTTGCTGGGACTCGGCATTGGATTTGAACTGTAGTGTTCCGCATACTGCTCCCACCCGCGGATCGCGAAGGTGACGCACGAGTTTTCGAATCGTATCGGGCGCAAACTGGGTGGCGGCGTCGGAGAAGAGCAGGATGTTGGCCTGCGATGCCAGAACCCCACGATTCATGGCGTTCGCCTTACCACCCCGGGCCGGCAACAGGAGGATTCGAACGTTCTCCCCCGTGGCGCGCGCCAGGATGGAGTTGGTGGCATCGGTGGAACCGTCGGAAACAAAGACCACCTCCAGCTTTTCCGGCGGATAATCGATGTCATGGAGATTGGCGATTCGGGCCGGCAGCGCCGCCGCCTCGTTGTAAGCCGGAATGATCAAGCTGATCTGCGGGAGTTCGCGAGGGGCGAGGTCGCGCGCCCGCGTGCAGCACCGCCGCGACAAATAGAACAAGTCCCGCCATATTTGCGCAAACGTGTAAGCCTGGAACAACAGCAGAGGGTAGAGCAGATACGTATACACGATGGCAGCCAGGCATACCCAAAAAATGAGCTCTTCGTAGACCATAGTCACCCCCTAGCGCCCGCCGCGCCCCAGGATCAGGATCTTGAAGGTCAGGAAAAGAATGAGGAAATTGAGCCCCAGTGAGACGTTGCGGACATAAAAAAGGTCATAGGCGAGCTTTTCTTCGTTGTCCTCCAGAGTCGAGCAATAGCCGCGGTGTACTTGTGCCCACCCCGTGGCGCCGGGCAGAACCGTCCATCGATGACGGTAAAATGGGATTTGCGCGGCGAGTACCAGTTCCTGCTCGGGCACAAAGGGGCGGGGCCCCACAAAAGACATGTCACCCCGCAGGATGTTGTAGAGTTGCGGAAGTTCGTCCAATCGGGTCTTGCGAAGCCAGCGGCCGACCCGAGTCAGGCGAAGGTCATTCTCTTCTGCGGGCCTGGGCACTCCATCCGCGTCCGCGTCGATTCCCATCGACCGGAATTTATAAAGGACGAAGGGCCTTCCCCCCTTGCCGATCCGCCTCTGGCGAAAGATGGCATCCCCGGGCGAATCCCATCGAATCGCCAGGGCGATCAGGCCCATCAGGGGGAGCGCCAAGACCAGGCCGGTAAAACTGAGGACGATCGAAAAGATGCGTTTGGAGCATTGCACCGTTCTCGAAAGTTTAAAACCTCGGGAGAAAACCAGCCGGCCGGGGCGGAGGGAATGGAGGGGCACTTTGCCGGTTACCTTCTCGTAAAGGTCTACGCCATCTTCCACTTTTATCCCCCGGCTCTGTAGTTGCAGGAGGAAATCCATGGGTAAGCAGCCGCGACGTTCCTCCATCGTGATGATGACACTCGTCACCCGGGCGCTCTCGATGACCGCCAAAGCCCGCTCCAGCCCGTCCCGGCGACCCCCCGGGTCGTCGTCGGGCGGGGAGTCGGGGAGCGCATCAAGGTAGCCCATCACGCGCATCCCGAGTTCCGGGCGCCCCCGGAGTTCCTCCCTCAGGCAAGTAGCGAGCGGGCCACGCCCCAGCAGCAGCGCCCGCTCGGTGAGCGGCCCGACGCTGTTCAAAGCCAGGAAAATCCTGCGCCAGGCGGTCAAAGAGGGCACGATCACCGCAAATCCGAGCAAGAGGATTTTCCAGTTGAGCTGAATGCTGGGGTAGAGGTAGTAAAGCAGGGCGAGAATCAAGCAGGTCGTTCCCAGAACTTGAATCAGCCTGCCCACAACTTCCCGGAGGTTGGAAAGCACCTGCGACGCATACAAGTCGTAATAATACATACAGACCACGCAAACCAGGCAGGCGACGGAGATTTTGAGGAAAACCTGCCCATCGCCCAGGCGGAGAGAGGGCGCAGCCGAGATGCCCGGGGCAAGAGTGGCAACGAGCGCCGCGGCAATCACCAGGGCGTCCGTTATTGCCAGAAGCAGCGTCCGCCCCGGAATGTAGGCACTGAAGAGCTTGATCATGCCTGTCCTCGGGTCAGGGGTCCGCCCAACTTTCCCGCGCGTTTCGTCCCCTCGGCCGGGGAGGGGGCAGGGTAGTAACAGGAATAGGCGCCTCGGGCCCCCGAGGTGCTTCCATTCAGGACGATTCCCACCATGTTGGTACCCTTCAAAGCCAGGAGAGCCTCCCGCACATCTTCCTGTCGGCTATGTTCTTCGCGTAGAACGACCACAACCGCATCGCAGAGGGAGGCAAGGAATCGACCATCCGCGACGGGTAAAATCGGGGGCGAATCAATCACCACCCAGTCAAATAATGCCGCCGCCTTCTCCACGGCGCCGCGCATCGATGGTCCTTGCAGCAACTCCACGGGATTGGCTGGGGGATGCCCCGCGGGCAGGAAAAAGAAACCCAAAGGATCAACCCGGCGCAGCGAGTTCAGCAGATCCGCCTGCCCCTGAAGATGAGCGCTGAGGCCCTCCGCCGGCCGAAGGCCGAGGATGGAATGCAGGCTGGGTTTGCGTAAATCGGCATCCACCAGGAGTACGCGATCGGAAGCCTGGGCAAGGGAGATTGCCAGGTTCGCGGCCACCGTCGTCTTTCCTTCCTTGGGAATCGCGCTGGTGATCAAGACGGACTTCATCATCCGCTGCTCACGCAACCGGTAGAGCCGATAGCGAAGCAGTTTGAACCGCTCCGCCCCCGTCCAGTCCTTGTCGCCCGGGACCAGCAGACGGTTTTCCGGGTGCGGGCGGTAGGCAACGGGCTCCACGCTATTCACGCCCACCTTTTCAAGTGCAAACGGTTTAAGCGCCTCGAGGTCGGCGGCCGCCGCATCCGGACGTGTTACCACACCCACCTCGTGCTTCATCTGCTCCACCCGCCGCAAGGCATCGACGATTCGGCTCATGGTTCCTCCCAGCTTGCAAGGTTGCTACGCTTTGTGTCCGGCGCCCTGGTAATCCTTGTCCTTTGCCGGGTTCTCGGGAAACTCCCGCCCGCTCGGCCTGCCCGGCGGAGCGGGGTATACCGAAGGGGACGGTGATACGCTCAGAGGCCGGGTTTCAACCGGCATCAGGCGCAAATCCCTGGCAACTTCATCGACGATTTCGTATGGGACCCGCGCCAGACCCAGCGCAAAGGTCGAGAGCAAGGCATTATCGCAAATTATATTAACTAACCTAGGAAGTCCCCCCGAGTAGACAAATACGCGGTGAATCGCCGACCGTCCGAAAATCGGGTCGCGAGCTCCCGCCAGGCTCAGCCGGTCCCAAATGTAACCGCGGGTCTGAACCTCGGTGAGGGGCGGAAGGTGAAATCGCAAAGCGATGCGCTGCTTGAGCTGGCGCATCGTATGCGCCTCCAGGTTGACGTCCAACTCCGGCTGCCCAATCAGGACGATTTGCAGGAGTTTTCCGCGGGCGGTTTCCATATTGGTCAGCAGGCGGATTTCCTCCAGGACTTCGGGGCTCAGATTCTGGGCTTCATCAACGATGAGGGCGGTATAAAGGCCTTGCTGCCCGCGGCTCAGAAGGAACTCCTGGAACTGCTTCAACAGGCCGCTTTTGCCCGAAGCATTGACGGTAATGCCCAAATCCAATGCCACGCTGCTCAGGAACTCACAACCGGAAAGCTGGTTGCAAAACACATAGGCATAGGGCAGCTTCTGCCGGTCCAGCAGGTCCAGCAGACGCCGCACGACGAGGGTCTTGCCCGTTCCCACCTCACCCGTCAGCACCATGAAACCCTTGTGTGCCCGGATCCCGTAATGGAGTCCGGCCAGGGCTTCGTCATGGGCCTCGATGGAAACAAAAAATTGCGGATCGGGACTGACTTCAAACGGGTTGCGCTTCATCTTGAAGAAGGATGTATACATATTCACTTCACCCAATAGTGGAGGTACGCTTCGAGGCCCAGAGAAGTGGCCACGAGCAAACATGCCATCAGAGCTTCCAGCCAATGCCGGCGCTTAACGGCCGCCTGTTCCCGAGGCGACGATAAATCGGGGATAGAAACCAGAATGGGGAGGCAGGAGACGGTCTTGAGGTCCGCTTCGCCATGAACCTTGGTGTCGATGGCTTCCTTCAGCGCAGCGAGGCCTATCCCGGCCATGAGCCCGAGGAGCCAGCCGCCCATTATGATCTCCGCGCGATTGGGATCTACGGGCTTATCCGGCAAGCTGGCGGGGTCAATGATGCGAAACTGGTCGCCCTGCTGGCGTTTTTCCAGGTTGGTGGCCAGTTCCGATTGCGACTCTTTTTGCAGGAGTGACTGGTATTGCGCTTTGGCATTTTCATAGTCGCGGGTAACTTCCGCCAACTGTTGCTCGCGCACCGGCGTCAGGTTCAAGTGGGCCTGGGCGGTTTGAATCTTCCCGCGCAGGGCGTCAATTTCCTGCCGGCGGTTTTCGATGTCCACACGCACCGCCTTCAGGCGGCTATCAATCTCAATCAGGCCCGGCTGCGGGGTGTCCGTGAGAGACGCTTCCGCACCGGGGGCCTTCAGGGAATTGTTCCCCGCGGCCCCTTTCTGCTTCTGGATTGCCTCCCGGCGGGCAATCTCCTCCTTGGTGCGAATCACCTCCGGATAGCGGTCCGTATAGCGGGATTGCAAATCGGCCAACTTGGCTCGCAGGGCACGGAGGGCTTCTGCATCCGGGTCTATGGGATGGGAATTGGTGGTGGGGCCCAGGGCCTTATACCCGGCTTTCATGGATTCCAGATAAGTTTTATCCTGCTGGAGCCTGTCGAGTTCCGTGGAGGAGGCGTTAAGTTGCGCTTCCAGGCTGCTTAAGATTTGCAGGTTGCTTTGCTCCTGCTCGGGCAGTTCGCCGAGGTATTGCATTTTGTAATCGCGCAGGCGCTCCTCCGCTTTGTCCAGATCCTTGCGGGCATCGGCAAGCTGATTCTCCAGGAACTGAGTTGTATCCGTTGACTGTTGGTCACGGGCGCGAAGATTTTCATCAATGAAAAGCGAGGTCAGTTTGCTGACCACCTGCTGCGCAACCTCCCGGTGGGGGGCGGTGTAGGCAATGCGAAATGACTGAAGCTCGCCCGTCTGTGGCGAACCCTTATCGGGCTCAATGGTGATATCTTTGCGCATCATGTCCACCAATGCGGCTGCCGTCATACCCCGGCGTTCCCGGGGGTAGAGATTGAGCTGCGCGATTAAGTCTTGTAACCTCGCGCGGCTAAGGATTTGTTCCGTCATGCTCTCCAGACGGCCTTGCAGATCCACTTCGACGTTGGGGGTTACGTATTGTTCGGCCACCTTCGGCTGCTCGACCAGGATGAGGGCCTCGGAGCGGTAGCGCATGGGCCAGACCAGCGCGAGCACGCACCCCGCGAGGCCGAGGGCGAAAAATGGAGCCATCAATACCCACCTTCGCCGCACCGCGATGGCCAGGTAATCGTGCCAGTTCAAAGGCGACAACTCAGGAGCTTTTGGCATAAAAGTTACCGTCCCAAGGGAAGACGTTTAAACCGGTAAAAGAACCCCAGGCTGACGTAATTCCTGTTCATGTCCACCTGAAAAGGATAGGTCCCGCTCACCCGCTGGCGCCCCGCCACGTACCCCAACTGCGCCACCAGGTTGCCGGCAAACTCGCGTTCGATTTTCAAGCTGCCCGCCTGCGTGTTGACCACGGCGCCGCCAAACAGCGCGGAGAGGGCCGTCGTTTGTGCGTTCTCTCCGCCGACCAGAAAATCCCAGTGCCGGACGACGTGCCGGCGAATTTCGAAACTCTCCACCGTGCTAATCACTGAGGTGAAAATACCGCCCCCATCGGAGGAAAGCCGCTGTGCCGACCCCAGCACCACCGTGCGAGGGGAACGCCAGCCAACGTTCGCACCACCTCCACCCTCCCATTTGTCCGCCGCTTGCCGGACGGAAATAAAAGTCGTGGTACTGGTGGGAGGGTTGGGGAGCAGAAGATTGTCATTGAGGCGGACATACTGGGGTCCCCCGTACAAGCTCACTGTGAATCCCGATTTCCCCTGCCAGGCGTAAGTCAAAAGGGGGCTTTCAATCCTGTCGAGGGAAGCCCCATAGCGAAGGTTCTGGTGAAGGGCCATGATTCCCAGGGTGGAGGTTGCCGTCAGCCGGTAGGTGTAGGCAAGACCGCCGCTGAACGCCTGGGTGTTGAAGAGGTTCTCCAGGGGGTTGTCGATGGCGCTGAAATTCCGTACGGCGGCGCTGCCAAAGAAATCAAAGTTGCTGCGCCGGCTCATCTGGTAGACAGCATCCACGCGTCCCTCATCCCAGAGTTCACGAGCCAGGGGGATGAGGACGGTGTTATTGAGCGAGGGGAGCGGTCCGCTTGCCGGGGATTCATTTTCATTCAGGCGGGGTGAAGCGATCCCCGTGTAATAGGTTCCGGTGTCCTCGAAGCGCAGCTCAAAATGGCGGCTGAGATCGTACCGGGCGCCGAAGCGCAGACTCTGATTGACCTGGTTGTACCCGTTGACATTGGTGTAGTATAAAAATTCGGGCAGGTAATCGAGGCTCAGAGCGGAACGATTTCTTTCCTCTTCCAGGCCAATGTGGGCGCCCCCCTGGAAGACGGCGCTGCCCACCCGATCCGCATTGTCACCCAGAACGTTGTCATCGTAGGCGGTCAAACCATTGAAATCAATAACCAGGATGTTCTTGGGGGTTGATGCCTCCGAATAATTTGCATAATGCAGTGGTTGGGAAGGGTCCTCTTCCCGATCTTGCTGGGTTGAGGTGTTTTCCTGATTCTCCTGAGCAGGCAGGGCCGCAACCCAGGCTGCCGCCCCCACCAGCAGAAACAACACATCGATCACCACCTTGCGGACGATTTCCATGGTTCTTATCCCTTACGGAACGATGACGGTATCTTCCGGTTTGAGTTCCACGTTCTGGTCGGTCCGATCTCCCTTGATGACCTCTTTGTAGTTGAAGGGAAGGCGGACAGTTTCCCCACCGGGGGTCCGGCGCAATACATAGATTTTGGTAACCTTGGCAAAATCCCGAAACCCCCCGGCCACGCCAATGGCATCGAGAACGCTGACCGAGTGGGCGAGGGGGTACGTTCCGGGATGCTCAACCTCTCCCAGAATGTTGAAGTTCTTGCTCTTAACCTGCTGCACCGAGACGGCGACCTCCGGGTTCGAGATAAAAGCGCGGAGCTTTTCGGTTAGAGCTGCTTGTAGCTTCAGGGGAGTGAGGCCGCTCACCTCCATCTCGCCTACCAGGGGCATCGAAATCTTCCCGTCCGGACGCACGGGGACTGGGCCGGACATCTCCGGTTCGTGCCATACATTGATCTGGAGAACATCCTCCGGACCGATGGTGTAGGGATCGTCCGCCAACGTAAGAGGACTTGTCTGCTTTACCTCAGGCTGGGGGTTGGCGTGTGGGGAGAATCCAAGTTTTTGGAGTATGGTTTTGCCGGTCTGGGCCGACGCTGATTCCCGATTTACAAATCCTGGGGAGAAGAGAAACAGCCCCGCACCCAAGGCTATGCATAGACCCAATCTTCTGATTCGTTGGAGATTCATGATTCCATCCTCGCAGCTTCATGAGGTTGTTGGCGGAGACCGCCGGGCAGCACGTCAAGTGACCCTTTGCGGGGAATGCCCGCATCCTTGAGCTTATAAAGCAGGGCGCGGTAACTGATGTTGAGCAGGCGGGCGGTTTTTTTGCGATTTCCTTGATTCGCGTTTAAGACTTGCAAGATCACCTTGCGTTCAGCCGCCCGCGCCGCATGTCGTGCGATCTGCCGAAGAGGGACAAATAATCCCTCCCTTTCGCCGGGTTCCCTCGGTTCTGGTTGCCCACCCAGGAGTTCCTCGGTAACGATTTCCTCCGACCCAAGAATTACGTACCGGTTAATGACGTTCTCGAGTTCACGGATATTCCCCGGCCAATCCCTTTCCTCCAGGAGCCGCAGAAAATAGGCCGAAAACGAGGGCGCCGGCCAGGCATATTTCCTTGAGTAGAACTCGCGAAAGTACTCCACGAGGGCGCGAATATCCTCGCGGCGTTCCCGCAGGGGGGGAAGATGCATCGTCACGACGCTGATCCGATAGAAGAGATCGGGGCGGAAACGACCGCTTCGAATGTCCTGCTCCACCGGGCGATGCGTGGCAGAGATCGTACGGACCTGCACCGGTGTCCCCTCTTGCGCGCCGATCCGGAAAACCTGCCCGTCTTGCAGAACCTGGAGCAATTTCGCTTGCGATGGGGGATCGAGTTCGGCGATTTCATCGAGCAGCAGGGTCCCCCCGTGAGCGGCTTCGACTTTTCCCATCCGGGTGGAACTAGCCCCCGTGAAAGCGCCCTCCACATGCCCAAAGAGTTCGCTTTCCAGAAGGGAATGGGGAATGGCCGGACAGTGGACCTTTACAAAAGGCCCCAACCTTCTTATCGAACGATCGTGCATGAGCCTGACAATGACTTCTTTTCCCGTTCCGCTTTCCCCCCGGACCAGAATGGGCACCTCCGCATCAATGACCTTGAAGAGCTTTTCCTGGACTTGCTTCATGGCTGCCGTGTGTCCGAAGATCACATCTTCCGGCGGAAGGCCAGCGGCGGGTTGCGATACCCACGGGCTGTTAACGAAATCGCTTTTCATTGCGAGTAGCCCTCTCAGTCTGAAGCTGCGACAAAATCTGCGTATCCGGCCAGCGAGAATGCAGCGCCGCCTCATAGAGCGGCATATGCCGTGCTTAAGCCCGGCGCTATGCCGCAAACCAGGACGCTAGCCGCGACAGCGGAATTTCTTCACCCTATCTCTCCGTAAGCAGAAGGTAGTTCTCCCTCACGCTCGGGGAACGGCCGAAGGTTGGAAGGCGGAACCGGCGGTGAGACAACCCCATATTGCCGGGCCTTCTGGAGCAAGGCTTTGGCACTGATTTTCAGCAGCCGGGCCGCTTCCTTGCGGTTGCCGCCCGCCTGCTCCAAAGCGAACCGAATGGCTTCCTTTTCGGTTTCCGCCTTGAGTCCCCGGACCAATTTCTTCAAATCCGTCGGTCTTTCCATATGCGGCAGACGAGGGGAAGCACCGCTCCCATCATTTCCCCACCCCTCATCTCCGGCCAACTCCGCCAAGGCGGCGCTTTCATCGTCGAGAACCAGAAATCTTTTGACGAAGTTCTCCAGTTCACGAACATTTCCCGGCCAGGGATACCGCAGGCATGCGTCGATGACGCGACGGGAAATGGGTTTGGAGGGAAGGCCCAGCGAGCGCCCATGCCGCTGCATGAAATATTGAAGCAAGGGCAAAATCTCATCCCCCCGCTCGCGCAGGGGAGGTATGTGGAGGGTGAAGGCGCCCAGGCGATAATAAAGGTCCTCGCGGAATCTTTTGGTGGCCAGCGCCTCGCGGATATCAATGTTTGTGGCTGCCAGGATGCGCACATCCACGGTAACTAATGACCTTCCGCCCAAGCGGGAGAATTGGCGGTCCTGGAGCACCTGAAGGAGTTTGGCCTGTAAGCTGGGGGGGAGTTCCCCGATCTCATCCAGGAAAATGGTGCCCTTATCGCAGAGCTCGAACATGCCGGGCTTGGGCCGCATCGCTCCGGTGAAGGCGCCGGCCTCGTAACCGAACAACTCGCTCTCGAGGAGTTCGCAGGGAAGGGCCGCGCAGTTGATCTTGAGGAAGTTGCGGTGGCCCCTTGGAGAGAGGCGGTGAATCCGGCGGGCAAAAACTTCCTTGCCTACACCGCTCTCACCGAGAAGGAGGACAGGAATGTTCACGGCGGCGAAGCGCTCCAGGTGCCCGTGAATTCGCGTCATTACCGGGCTGCTGGGTAAAAAGAGCCCGTTATCCTTTCCTGCCGCTTCCGGCAAGGGGAGAGAGGAATGGAATTGAGGGCTTTCCATGGCCAAGGAGATGCTCATTGCAATTGTTCCTTCACGAGAGGTTTGTTGCCCGTGGACTCGCCGGGCAACGAGCGCCGGATCGTCGACAGGATTTGGGAAATTGCCGTGGCCTTCACAAGAAACCCGTTGGCCCCACTGCGCGCGGCGGCGTCACGGTATTCCATGCCATCGAGCGGCGAAAACATAATCACCACCGTCTCGGGAAGAGAGCCTTTAATCTGCCGGGTGGCTTCCAGACCGTCGGTGCGGGGCAGATCGATGTCCATGAGAACCAGAGAGGGTTTCAATTCTTTGGCCTTGCGCACCGCTTCTTCCCCATCCATCGCTTCCCCCACCACGGTCAAATCGGCTTCGTTCTTCAGGGTGCGTCTCATAAAAGTGCGGAAACCGGTATCGTCGTCAGCAATAAGAACTCGCACTGGTTCCTCGCCTGGCCCAGCCCCGCAATTCCTATGGGAATTGTGGGGAGGACGAATCCTCGCGCGCTGGGAATCATCTTGCACACTCAAGGTAGCTTGAGGTGAATTGTTCCAACAATCCGGTGAGTGCCCGAATGGCGAATGCAAAAAAACTGGCGTGAACATGTGGGGGAATTTCCGACAGTGATCGATCTAGTCAATTAAAAGTCAGTCAAAAGAAGGGCTGTCAAGCGAGACACGAGGTGGAGATTAAGTTGACAATTACCCCTGGGGAAGCTCCCGTGGCTAAAGAAGGCGACAAATTTACCGTTCTTGTCCCAACTGGATGCCCCTCACGGACGCTCCCAGACCGTAAATCAAATCTGGGCTATCGCCGGGGGCGGAAAAATCCAATATTCGAAAAGGCCGGGTTCAAGACAGGTTCTAGGGTTGGATGACACCCCGCCGAACCGCGTAGCGCACCAAACTTGCGGTTTCGTGGATATCCAGTTTCTCCATAATCCGGGTGCGGTAGGTTTCCGCTGTTTTCACACTGATATCCAGGGCGGTGGCAACTTCTTTGGTGGTTTTGCCTTCCGCAATCAATTGCAGAACCTGGCGTTCTCTGGGACTCAGGGGATCCGGAGGAACCTCGGTTTTGTTCTGGTAAGCCTGGACGACCGCTTCGGAAACCTCCGGGCTCAGATAGGTCCCTCCGCGCGCTGCCTCCCGGATTGCCCGCACCAGATCGTCGGCGGCATGGGTTTTCATGACGAAACCTTTGGCCCCGGCTCGTAAACTCTCAAGTATGTAGCGGCTCTCCGTGTGCATGCTGAGAACGATGGTTTTGGTCTTGCTCGAGACACGTTGGATTTCCTTAGCCGTGTCGATGCCATTCAAGATCGGCATGGCGAGGTCCAAAACGGCCACTTCGGGATGGAGCGTCTCCGCCAGTTTCAGCGCCTCCTGGCCGTTTGATGCCTCTCCCACCACTTTGAATCCTTCCCGCTCGAGCAGCGCTTTTAGACCTTGGCGGACAAGTTGATGATCATCTGCGACCAGGACATTAATGTTCATTTCAAACCTCCCGGCAATTGCTCATGCGATGGCAGGCGCCGACCAGAGTTTCAACGTCGATTTGATTGTAGGCATTGTGAAATGTTTTGGAATCCGTTGAAGTCCGATGAGAGGGCGTCAGGTTCATGCCCCACAGAGACTTCTTCGCGACTCGTTCTCAGGTGATGGTTTCAGCGTTGGGAGGCAATGGCGGGGGTGAAATCAAGCAGATATGAAGCGGACTATTCCCCGCGGGCTTGATTCCCATGGGTTGGGCCCAAGTCACGCCCACCCTTGTTGAGAAATGCAAATATTTCCCTCCCGTCAACTACCCAGTGCCATGCAACATACAGTAAATCCCCCCCTCCCCACTACCGGATTTACCCGCTAGTGTGGGCGATGGCTGCCCCGGTACTATGGCGTTATTCAGAGGTGGGGACATGCGGAGAGAGTTGAAGTACCCGAAGGCGCCCGAGCGCGGTATGGACGGAAGAAATTTGCGGCAATGGCGGCGGCGGCACCGCGTATTTCAAGTTGAGAGGGGTACAATGCGACTTCAGAAATACGCGCGTGGAGATAAGCCTATGACGGTTTTCCTCGTCGATGATTCCCCCCAGGTCATCGATTTCCTTAAGGAGATGCTCGCCGCGCTCCCGGGGATTGAAGTGGCCGGTCACGCCCATGACGTTTCCACGGCGCTGCGTTCGATCCGGACGGCTAGCCCCGATGTCGTACTCCTCGATCTTCATCTGCCCGATGGCAGCGGAATGGAAGTCCTGAAAACCATCAAGAAAGAGATGCCCGCCACCATTGTGATCGTCCTTACTAATTATGCGTTTCCCCAGTACAAGCAGAAATGTTTGGAAATGGGGGCGCATGCTTTTCTGGACAAGTCCACGGATTTCACCAAAATTCCGCGATTGATTTCGGATGTGTCCGAGCCGGAGGCATACCGGCAGGGGCCGCCGTCCTCTCCCACCTTGGGCCCCCCATCTCAACACAAAATAAGGGAAGGTTCGCGATGAAGGGATGGCCTTCGCCCGACTTCCGTATCCTTTCAAGGTCCCTGGAAAATTCCAAGTGCATATTCGGGCGCGATGGCGGATTCGCAACCTCCAGCCGGTGGGAATGGCTGATGGGTTGTCCGACCTCCCGCGTAGTAATGCAGTGGATCGCCCCGACGGAGGGCTAATCCTTGGTTGAATTCTCGCCCGATCTGAATTATCGCAAACCGGGGGAAGCCACCACGCGGCAGGACGAGGAGCTGTTTCGGCTTTTTATCGAAAGTCTAAGGGATTACGCCATTTTCTTTTTGGATGCCGAGGGAAGGATTCTGACCTGGACTCTCGGGGGAGAGCAGCTCAAAGGGTTTCGAGCAGGAGAGATCCTGGGCAAACACTTTGCGGTTTTCTTCCGCCGCGAGGACATTCGCCAGGGAAAACCCCAGAAGCTGCTGGAGGAAGCCGCAGCCAAGGGGCGCGTGGAAGATGAGGGATGGCGGCTCCGCAAGGATGGATCCCGATTTTGGGCGCACGTAGTTATTATTGCTCTGCGCGATCGCGAGGGGCGGCTCCGCGGATTTGGCAAGGTCGTCAGTGACACGACTATTCAGAAGCAGGCTGAAGGGACTTTGCGAAACATCAACGAAAAACTGGACCAGCGGGTGTATGAACGCACCCGTCAACTTGTCCAAACCAACCGTGAACTGCAAAGCTCACTGGGCAAACTCCGCGCCCTGGCTGCCCGTCTGCAATCCGTCCGCGAAGATGAAAGGACCTCGGTGGCCCGTGAAATTCACGATGAGCTGGGCCAAGCGCTGACGGCCATGAAAATGGACCTCGTTTGGATGATGCAAAGGCTCGCGGGAGCGGAGAAACCCATGCGCGCGAAGGCTCACGATATGCTTAAGCTGATCGACGGGACAATCCTGTCGGTGAGGAGGATTGCTTCCACCCTGCGGCCGGGCATGCTGGACGATCTGGGCTTGTCTGCCGCCATTCAATGGCAGGCCCAGGAGTTTCAGGCAAGGACGGGAATCGAATGTAAATTGGCGATGCCGGTTGAAAACGTCGAGCTGGATAGTGGACGTTCCACGGCCGTGTTCCGAATCTTCCAGGAAACCTTGACCAATGTCGCGCGCCATGCCGCAGCCACCCGGGTCGTGGTGAAACTGAAAATAACCGGCAATGAACTGATTCTCGAGGTGGTGGATAATGGCCGAGGGTTCGAAACGGGCGCCATCGCCACCGTGAAATCCATGGGCCTTCTGGGCATGAGGGAACGGGCGCTCCTGCTGGGCGGCGGATTTGAAATCCGCAGCGGCCCCGGGCAGGGAACGGTGGTGACCGTCCGAGTTCCCTTGGGGCGGCGCAAAACCAAACGCGGAGTCCGGGCGTGATCAAGATCCTCATTGCGGATGACCATGCCGTGGTTCGGCGAGGGCTGATCCAGATCCTCCTGGAGGGTTTCCCCGGGGCGATTTTTGGAGAAGCCTCCAATGCCCGTGAAGCCCTCCAGAAGATTCGCGAACAGACCTGGAGCCTGCTGACCCTTGATATTGGCATGCCCGGCCGCAGCGGCGTCGATCTGCTGCGCGACCTGCGAAGCAATTATCCCCGGCTGCCGGTGCTGGTTCTCAGCGTTCACCCGGAGGACGATTACGCGCAGCGCGTCCTGAAAGCGGGGGCCGCCGGGTACCTGAGCAAAGATGCCGCTCCCTTTGAACTCACCAGTGCCGCCCGCAAAATCCTGCGGGGCGGACGGTACATCAGCGCCTCGCTGGCTGAAAAGCTGGCGACCGGCTTGGCGGAAATGGATCCCCATCACCACGCCGCCCTCTCCGACCGGGAACTGGAAGTCTTGCGCCTGCTGGCTTCCGGAAAGACGATCAGCCAGATTGGCGATGTTCTGGCCCGCAGCCCCAAAACCATCAGTACCCACCGCGCACGCATTCTCGCCAAGCTGGATCTGACCACCACCGCCGAATTGATCCGTTATGCCATGGGGAACGGTCTGGTGGACTAACTCCCTGCCCCTCACTTTTACTCGATTTTGAAAAATTCATATCAAAACCGGCCTTTCGTACCAAGGCATTGTGGGTATTCCAAGCATGCCCCGTTATGCGGGGCCGTACCCGAGGCAGGGACAGGGCGCCAAAATGTCATTTCCAGGCTCGCTGCACCACTGCGCACGTGGTGGCCCACCGTCGGGCATAGCTGCAATTGCGCAGTTGGAGCCGCGATGCTCAAAAGCGGCTGGCGTTATAAACCGCGGCCTGAAAGACAAGTCCACGCTACTCTCTTGCAACAGTCAATTCCGCATCTTCCATTAAACCTATTGATACATGCCCAATCGCACAGTATTTATCGGACAATGTGTCTTTATAGATTACATGGGGGGGGGTAGAATTCGGGCCATTGAGATCGGCAACTGAACATTCCAATGGAGGGAAATATGAATCGCTCACTCTTCCACTTGGGCTCCCGTCGAAGCACCCTCAAGTCATTCTCTAGATCAAAACCGATACCGCAGCACAGACGCCGGACTTTGATTCATAGAAGTCAGAAATGGTGGAAAAGGTCTCAGGTACCTTTTCCGGGCTGTTGGATCGCCGTTTGCCGTGCAGCCGTCGTTCTGGCCTGCTTGATCTTGATCGCCGCTTCATCAGTGCGCGCACAACTTCAGAACGCCACCAACATCGTGCAGACGCCCACGCCGGGTTCGGGCCACGACTACTTCAAGATGCTGAATGAGACGGTTAATCCCGCCAGCGGGGAGCTCAGCATTCGGATTAGCGTTCCCACGCCCCCGGGCCGACAGCTTACCTTGCCTTTCTCCTTCGCATACGACTCGGGCAGCGCTTTCCATGTGGAGTCGAGTCTGGTTGCCGGAGAGGCGGAGTGGTCGACCAACCGCCGCTACATGGCAGAAGGCGGATGGAGTTACTCAATCCCTGTCGTGACCGCCAATCCCATGTTCCGGCCGTCATCGACCGACAAACCCCCCAGGCACACTTGCGTCTTCATCTCAAACTATATGTTCGAGGATCCTTCGGGGGGCCAGCATGCCCTCCAGATTTCGCCAGTCGACACTATCCAAAGCGATTGCGCCCATGCGCTTCTCGAAATCCCCCAGCCGGTTCTGTTGGGCGGGGATGATTTCGTCCGCGCCGGCACCACCGGCGGCACGGGCGCCTACCCCGAGTTTTCCCCCGTCTCTGTGGCCGATGCGGACGGGACTACCTATGCATTCAATATGGGGACCCTCACCGTGGATGGTGGCCTGACGTACGCAGCGGTCGTAGCTTCGATCACCAACCGCAACGGCAACTCCATTACGAATACGGGCGGCTCAGGGGGGGAGGCTCGTTCACTTACACGGATACGGCAAACCGCACCCTGGTGTCGAGCGGGTTCAACGACGTGGGCGGATCGGGGGACACCCTCACCACCTTCGGGGGCCTTACCTACACCATCCATTGGACAACCCTCACCAATCTGCTGATCCCAAATAACTACACGCAGCACAATCTGGAAAGTTACACCAACGCGTGCAACGGGATTACGTCCAATCTTCAGACTCTTAACGTCATAAGCGAGATCGATCTGCCCAACGACAACCCCAGCGGCGTTCGCCAGCGATATCTGTTTACCTACGATCCCAATTATGGCCTACTGACCTCGATAACTTATCCCACGGGTGCGTCCATCGTGTATACGTGGCAAATGAATTCGCAGGCGGAATCTGTCTACTATGAAGATAGTCAGGACCTATACCCTAATGGCCAGGGCTGTGGGGCGGTCTTCGATGTCCCCGCGTTGCAGTCGCGAACGGTGAATAACGGGGCGGGAAACGTGTTCGCCCAGACTTTTGAATATTCGACGACTTGGTCAACCGGGGGCGCTATGATTTGGACCCAAAAGACCACCACGGTTCAGAATTTTGATAAGGTGCGCAATACGAACTTTCAAACCGCTTACACTTACGCGTCTGCCACCGTACCGCCCCAGCCGAACGTGTTGGGGTTGCCTCCGGCCAGGCCGCTGTCGAAGCCACCGAGACCATACCCGACCAGACAATTCATAAGCTCTGGTATGACCCCTCTCTCATGTACTGTGAGGACAGCACCCTATCCGGTTTCATGTCCAGTGAGACCCTCTATTTCTATGGGCCAAGCGGACAATGGTTTTCCGGGACAGGCGGGGTGCTTACGGAAAAAGATGAGTACGGGCTGGGGAGCTTATGTCCCGCTCAAGTGCCCAATTACCCCTATCTTCCCGCGCCGTCCGGCTTCCTCCGGCAGACGCAGACCACTTATGCCAGTTTTCCTAACACCTCGTATTATACCTACGGCCCCTCAATATTCGACCAGCCATCAACCATCCTCATCAATGGCTCAGGAGGAACCGCGGCGGCTGAAACCGAATATGTCTACGACAATGGCCCTCCCAACACTGTAGGTAACGCCACCAAAATCACGCAGGAATGTTTGCCTGGCTCTGGCTGCACCGCAAGCCCCACCACCAAATATACGTACGACAGCAGCGGCGACGGGCAAGTAACCTCCATGGAGGACCCGAACCTCAACACGACCAAATATTATTACACCGACGGCTACGACACGTACCTCACGAAGATCCTCTACCCACCCATCAACGGCGTGAGCCAATACGTGCAATTCGGATACAACGAGCAAACCGGCTCCTTGACCTCCGCTAAGGATCAAAACCTGCAACCCACGAGCTACATTTACAACGATCCCCTGGGCCGCCTGACTGAGGTCGATTATCCCGACGGCGGGAAAACTACCTACGGATATGATAGCAATTCCTGCGGCAACCCCTCGACGGAGACCATTCTGCTCCAGGGCACTACTACGAACTACACCGAGTCTTATACCCTGGACGGCCTTTGCCGCGTTACTGAGTCCACCGTCACATCTGATACCTCGAATGATTACACTGGCACGGTTTTCGACGGCATGGGCCGCGTCTGGACGGTCTCCAACCCCTACCGGACCAAAACGGACACGAGCTATGGCCTGACCACGAATACCTATGACACTTCCGGGCGCATCACCTCGGTTGTCTATCCGGACGGCAGCGCCACCACCACCGGTTACTCGAATAATTCCTCACAGAACCTCACCACCATCACCGATCCGGAGGGAAATACGCGCATACTCGGGACCGAGGCCCTGGGACACCTCCTCTCGGTCAATGAGGCGGGGTTGTACACCACGAATTACACTTACAACGCGCTTGACGACCTGCTAACAGTAGCTCAAGGCTCGCAAACTCGGACCTTCACTTACGACTCGCTAAAGCGCCTGACCAGCGCGACCAACCCGGAGTCCGGTACGACTTCCTACACCCTCGACGGCGACGGCAACATGCTGACCAAGAAGGACGCGCGCGGGATAACAGTTTGTTATGGGAAGTGGACAGGCTCTTCCTGCGACAACACGTCCTACGGTTACGACGCGCTGAATCGCCTGGTGATGAAGAGCTACTCCGATGGCACCCCGACGGTCAACTTCTTCTATGATCAGGCGCCAGGCTCCTGGCCGGCTTGGTCCGGAGTTACCTTCAGCAACGCCATTGGCCGATTAACCGTGGCCTGCACCGGCTCGGCGCAGGGAACGTGCACCAGTCCCCAGACCGCGGTGGCCTACAGCTATGACCCCATGGGCCGGCCGAGCGGCTACTGGCAATGTACACCTCTCAATTGCGGAAACAGCAGCATTTGGGCCGCCTCCTACGTTTACGATAAGGCAGGCGACCTCACGAGCTGGACCCATCCCGCGGGATTCACCATCACCCAATGGATCAATCGGGCGCGCGAAATCTATCAAGTGACGAGTTCCGTGAACGACGCGTCGGATCCGGGGACTTTGGCCTACGGCCCGTGCACTTACAACAGCAATCCCGCGATCTGCTACACGGCCTGGGGGGCGGTCAGCCAACTTGAGAATGGCTGCGCGGGTTCGGGGTGTACGAACCTTCAGGAGACCTACTTCTACAATCCGCGCTTGCAGATGGCGGTGGCCGAGCAGGGCACGGCGGGCAACGACGCCGGGCATTACTGCTGGGTGTACAATTACTACGTGGGAACAGCAAACGCCAGCGCATGCTCGGAGGTGCCGTCCGGCTGGCCGACCGGCACCAACACAACGGGAATGTGGCGGGGTACTATTTCAACGGACCCGGAGAAACGGTGTCAGCGGAGAAACGGTGTCAGGAACCTTTTTTCTTCTGCGGGCTTAAGTCACGGAACCGCCGTATACGCGCTCCGTACGTACGGTGGTGTGGGAGGGGTGGGCGGGCAACCGCTACCCCTATCCCGATCGTTCCGCCTAGAACATGCAGTTTGTCATACACCAATTGTTGACGAACCAGCTTCCATCCGGCTTCTTTCCGAATTGCACGCGCCCTGTCCCACTCGGCTTTTGAAAGGGGTAGACTGCTTGGCCGAACTTGTTGAGTGACACCGTCCAGGCAAACGATCCTATTGCATGCGTATCGTCCACGAGCTGCAGACCAGACAGATCCCCGATTTCATAGCTCCCGCCATTCGCATTGTTGGGTTCGGGGAATTGGACTTCCGGACTGTACGAATACGTGTACCACTTGGTGTCAACCTTTGGGCCTACCGTTCCCCTAAAATTTGCCCCGTACATATCGCCCTTGTTTATCAACAAGGCGGTGGCGCCATCCTCCTTGTATTGGTAGTGAAAGGTCTTACCGCCGGAACCCCTTGGGGGGCCGAGCGTGACCGATCCATCCGCCTCCACCGCTCCCGTAACGTCGGACTTTGCCGGCGGATATTGTTGGTATACCACCCCTTTGATGTTGTTTGTGCCCGGTATCATCTCTAATTTGTATTCCGAGTACATGCCTGTGCGCTCGCAAAGATAGCTACCATTGATTCTCGGGAATTGAACTGTGTCTGAATGCTGCACAATTAGATTCTGATCTAGTAGCCTTCCAATCACCATGAGGACTGTATCACTATCAAAGTGCATGTGGTTCGCCTTTGCCGTGGTGACCAGTTGCCGGTAATCCGCCAAGGTCCGCTTCATGAGCGGCGCAATCGGTGAGACCGAGACGGGGTAGTAGGTGGCGGCCGCTGCTTCCCTCACCAACGCACGGCCGCTTCTTTCGTTCAACTCTTTTACGGACGTGCGGCTGGTCGCCTCTTTTACGGACGTGCAGCTGATCGCCCACAGCGCCCCGATCGCTAAAACGGCAACGGCTATCCTTTTCATCGCGTCTAATCTCCTCTCCTCGCGTCATGGCGTCCTTGAATTCATATGGCGCAAGCCGGTCGCGGTATCGAGCAAGGTAGCGCGGACCTGTTCTTGAAGTCCGCGGCCTTTCGTTGTAATGGGCGGACGAGCCGCGGACCTACAAAGCAGGTCCGCGCTACGGCGGCTTTTATGCCGTAACCGCTTCCGTCCGCACCTTGGCAAAATCCATTGTTCCCAATCCCCGGTCCTGCGCCAGTTTCAGATAGCGCAACTGGCTGGGCTCGATGTCCCAATAGGCTTTGGCCACGTAGGCATCGAGGGCCACGGGATCAGTTCCGGCCACCAGCGTCTTTTTCAGAAGCACATCGGCGAGGCTGCCGCCAGTGGGGCCGTTGCGGATCAGTACGCGGTAGGCGTCAATCAGGGTCAGGGTGGGACGCATGACGTCGGCGAGGTCGGCCAAGCTTTCGTGGATGCGTTGGTGAAGGCGGTTGCGCGCCCCGCCCAGAATGCCGTACCAGTTCTTCATTCCCAGCGTGACGCCCGTCAGGCCGTGAGCCTTGGCCACGGGAAAATTGATCACCTTGTCGGCGGCGATGAAGGGCTCAAGCACCGGCCACTCGCCCAGAACGTCGCCGCGCAGGTTGACTTCACGAAACAGGTTCTCCTCCGGCAACACGACTTCCGCACCCTCGTCGCTCGAGGCGCGGGCAATGCCGCTACGCTGGAAGCAGCGGTGGGGTTCATTGCAACTCACGTCCGTGACGATCACTTTCTTGGCGCCCGCATCCAGGCACTGCCGCACCATTTCCGCCACCGCCAGCGGATTGGTGTTGGCAGCCTGCTCGGGAGTGCGATCCCACCCAATGTTGGGCTTAATCACCACTACGTCGCCGCGTGAGATGAAGCGCCCAACGCCGCCCAAGCCTTCGAGCGCCTTGCGGACCAAGGCTCGGGGATCATCTCCCTGTGCTACTACCATCTCCGGGTAGCGGGCGTCGGCGGGCATGGCGACTCTGTGGGTGAGCGTGAGTGGAGCTTCTTCCTCCGGCCGATGACTGCGCTTGCCAAGCCACAGCGCCGCTGCCACCGCCGAAGCGCTTAGGCCTCCCACGCGCAGGAGTTTTATAAGCGCCTCGCGCCGGGGCGTGGAGGACGGCGTGGGATTTTCGGGCGTCTTTGGAACATCTGTCATGTATTGAGCACCGGCCTCGGAATTCGCTTACCATGCATCCAAGGATTTGCAAGAATTGGCAACCGTATTGCCGTCGGTTCCATTAGGATGTTTCAGCAAATGGGCTTCCAAAACACAGTTCGGCAAGCGCCGAAGGCCACCTGGACCCTGCGCGGCATTCTGTCGCTCATGGGCTTCACCGCTGTCATCGCCCAAGTCGTGATGATGCGGGAGTTACTGGTGGTCTTCTATGGCAACGAGCTCGCGCTGGGTGTGATGCTGGCCAACTGGCTTCTGTGGACCGCGCTCGGCGCAAGTTTGCTTGGCCAATGGGCAATGCGCGCCATTCATCCGCGAAAACTCGTAGCGGGGCTTCAGGCGCTGCTGGCTTTCGCTCTGCCCCTCACCTTGCTGTCGGTGCGAGCCAGCAAGGGCTTTTGCCAATCGGTCCCCGGAGAAATCCTGGGACCCGTGCCGATGTTTATCACCTCCTTCGCGACGCTCAGCGTTTTCTGCTTAGTCTCCGGCGGGCTGTTTGCGGCCGGCAGCCGGTTGTTCGCGGACATGGCTGGCGCCTCCACCGCCACGGCCACCGGGGCAGTGTACCTGCTGGAAGCTGCCGGTTCGGGAGTGGGCGGCTTGCTTGCCGGCCTGGCATTGGTTCGCCTCGCAAACCCATTTGCGATTACGGCATTTCTGGGCGTGCTGAATCTTCTGGCGGCTTGGATGCTTATTGCGCAACTCAGCGCCAAACGCCGGACTCTGGCCGTGAGCTTTGGGGTGATGGTGGCTCTTGTCCTCATGGGCGGTTACGAGCTCCAGCCTTTTTCGCTCGCCCGGTTGTGGCGCGGGTATCATCTGGTGGCAGCGCAGAATTCCTTGTATGGCAGCCTGGCCGTGGTGGAGACGGGCGCGAGCCGGAGCCTCTTCGAGAATGGCCTGATCGTGATGACCGTGCCGGACCCTTCAGCGGCGGAAGAGGCCGTGCATTTCGCCCTGCTCGAACACCCCGATCCTCATCGTCTGCTGCTCATCGGCGGCGGCGTAAATGGCAGCGTGGCGGAGGCCCTCAAGCATCCTACCCTGGAGCGCCTTGATTACGTCGAACTCGACCCCATGATCTTTGATATTGCTGCGCAGTATTTCCCCACGGCGTGGGAGAACATCCGGCGTGACCTGCGCGTGCGAATCCATGCCATGGACGGGCGGCGCTTTCTGAAGACCACCACGGATTCCTTTGACGTCATCATTGTGAACTTGCCTGACCCGCACACGGCGCAGCTCAATCGCTTTTACACGGAGGAGTTCTACCGTGAAGCCGCCGCCAAACTTCGACCCGGCGGAATCATGTCATTTCAGGTGACCTCTTCGGAGAACTACATTAGTCAGGAATTGGCTGATTTTCTCCGTTGCCTTGAGCGCACCCTGCGGCAAGTCTTTCCAGAGGTCCTGGCGAGTCCCGGCGAGTCCGTCCATTTCTTCGCGGCGGCCAAACCCGGAACGTTGACCGCCGATTCCCAGGAGTCCCTGCGGCGGTTGCGGGCGCGCCGGTTGCATGTACAATATGTCCGAGAATACTATCTCCCGTTCCGGATGTCGCCGGATCGTATGCTCGATTTGCAGCTCCAAATCGAGCCTTTGCCGTCGACGCCCGTCAATCACGATTTTGCCCCAGTGGCCTATTACTTTGACGTGGCGTTGTGGAGCGCTCCCTTCCACCCAACTTCCGCGCGGCGGTTTGAAGCGCTCGCGAGCGTGAGCTTTAAGCGCGTCCTGGGGGGCACAATGCTGGCTCTCGTGGCGCTGGTTCCGCTGCTGTGGTTATGGCCGATGGGCCGCCCGGACAAATTGTCAGCGCGCGCGCGGCGTTCGGCGGCCTTCGCGGTGGCGGTGGTGGGGTTTACGGAGTTGGGTTTGGAAATCATGTTGTTGTTGGGTTTCCAGGCCCTTTACGGGTACGTTTACCACGAGCTCACCATTCTGGTGGCGCTGTTCATGGTGGGAGTGGCACTGGGCGCCTGGTGGGCGTTGCGCTCGGAGCCAAATCCAGGCCAAAGGTCGTTGGGGTGCGATTTGCGGCTTCTTGCGGCCCTACAAATCCTCCTGGCGGTGTCGCCATTGGTGCTCTATGGACTATTCATTCAACTGGGGCGGGTGAGCAGCGGGGGCGGGCAGCGCGTCGCAAGCGAGATTCTGTTCCCCGCGTTGGCGTTGGTGGCGGGACTGCTGGGCGGCTTCCAATTCCTGCTGGCCAGCCGCGTCTACTTTGCGGAGGGGCACACAACTATTGGCCCGCCGGGGCCGAGCGCCGCTCGGCCCTACACCGAAGTCAATTCTCCAGGCGCGCCGAAAAGCGAGCGCTCGCCCGGCGTGCTTTATGCCCTGGACCTTGCCGGAGCGTGCGCCGGGGCTCTGGCGCTGAGTATTCTGCTTATTCCCGTCTACGGATTTCTGCGCACGGCAATGCTCATGGCCGCGGTGAATTTAGCCCCAGCGCTGATGGCGGCTGCAGCCGGGCTGCGACAAAGGGTGCGGAATAATGGATAATGGATGTAACCTGGGCAGCTACGAGAGTTGAGCGCTCAGAGTCCCTTTATGCTGCCTTTCGGCGAAGGCTAACCTGAACAAAGAATTAACCGCCTGAACGACTTGTTGCGCCCCGCCGGGTTAAAAGTTGACTTCGCCACAGCGCAGGCAGACCTACGCCTGGAGTCCTCTGAGTCAACGGGCGGTCCGCCCCATCTTGTGCCTGAGCCCCAAAGGGGCGAAATAACGAAGCCCAGGCCGAAGGTCCGCCGTTCCTATTGGCGGACTGAAGGCCTGGGCTTAGACATCATGCCCATCCAATCTCATGAGCCCCAAAGGGGCGAAATAACAAAGCCCAGGCTGAAGGCCTGGGTTAAAATGGCATCCCCGATTTCATCTGCGAGCCCTGAAAGGGCGAGATAGGTGTTCCCCCATGCCGCAATCGCTTTCGCAAGTCTACGTTCACCTGATCTTCAGCACCAAACATCGCGAGCCGATGTTATTGTCGCCCGTGCGCGAAGACCTGCACGCCTACCTGGCGGCCGTTCTCAATAACCAGGACTCCCCGGCGCTGAAAGTCGGAGGCATGAGCGACCACGTGCATGCGCTGTTTCGATTGTCGAAGAACCTCGCGCTGGCAAAAATTGTGGAGGAAGTGAAGACCGGTTCCTCGAAATGGGTCAAGACGCAAGGGCGCGGCTTGGCGAATTTCTATTGGCAAAGCGGCTACGGCGCGTTTTCGGTGAGCGCGGCGGACGTGGAGGAAGTCGAGGAGTACATCGCGCAACAAGAAATCCATCACCGCGTGGTCACCTTTGAAGAGGAATTCCGGAAGCTACTGGACGCGCACGGAATCGCCTACGAAGAGCGGTACGTGTGGGATTGAAAGGAATGTTCCGCCCCTCCAGGGCTCGGGTATCGGCTTGGGTCCCGTTCACCCAGGGCGATGGCCGGGATTAAGGCAGCATCCCCGTGCAATTTCCCATGCAATTCCCTGAGCCCCAACGGGGCGAAATAACAAAGCCCAGGCTGAAAGTCCGCCGATCCTAATGGCGGACTGAAGGCCCGGGTTTAGATTACCCCCAAATTTCGCCGCCAGCCCGGAAAGGGCGAGATACCTCCACACCGCAATCGCTGGACACGCACGGAATTGCCCACGACGATCCGCACGTGTGGGATTGAAAGGGTTGTTCCGCCCTTTCAGGGCTCGGGTATCGGTTCGGGTCCCGTTCACCCAGGGCGTTGCCCTGGGCTTCGTTAGATCGCCCCTTTGGGGCTCACCACCAAAGAATATTCCTTCATCCTCCTCCCCGCTTCCGCCGATAAACGAAGTGGGGGAGTGTCGGGGGCACTGCGAGGGGGCCAAGGACGGGAAACGGGGCGCGGGACTCACCCTGTCGACTCGCCACTCGTCACTTCTCACTGCACTTCCCGTGCCTTGGATTTGCTCCCGTATCCCGTATCCCGAGTCCCGCACCCCGGTTCTCCGGTTTAGATTACCCCCCAATTCTCAACCCCAGCCCTGAAAGGGCGGGATACGTGTTCCCCCCATGCCGCAATCGCTGGACACGCACCGAATCGCCTACGACGATTCGCACGTTTGGGATTGAGAAGGGTTGTTCCACCCTTTCAGGGCTCGGGTATCGGTTGGGGTCCCGTTGACCCAGGCCAATGGCCTGACTCAGCGGGCGGTTTGCCCCATTTTTGTGCCTGAGCCCCAAAGGGGCGAAATAACGAAGCCCCGGCTGAAGGCCTGGGTTTGGGTTACCGCCAGATTTTGCCGCCAGCCCTGAAAGGGCGGGATACGTCTTGCCCCATGCCGCAATCGCCTTCGTGCATCGCGCAACAACAAACCCACCACCGCGTGCACGCGCACGGAATTGCCTATGACGGGCGGTACGTGTGGGATTGAGAGGGTTGTTCCGCCCTTTCAGGGCTCGGGCATCGGTTTGGGTCCCGTTGACCCAGGGCGTTGCCCTGGGCTTCGTTAGATCGCCCCTTTGGGGCTCAAAGACCTGGGTTCGCTGGCTGACGCATCTCCTGCATTGGGGAGTCTGCGACACGGAAAGGCCCCGCACACGGCGGTGTCCGAAAACGCAGACATGGAAAGCCATGTCTGCGCCAGCCGGCCAGCGTTCCCCCTCTGACCCCCTTTTCCCCCTCTCGGCGGACGGAAAGCAAACGATATAGCCGAAAACGTGGTATCCTCTGAGCGAAAAAGACTTTTCTGTGAATGGCTGCCGATCACGCTTATTGGAGTTTGTCTGGTAGCCGACCACCAGCGTCGCACAGATGATGATCTTCCTTATTGCTTGCATTTTCGCGGTGGCGCTGTACTCCGCGCACAAAGCGGCATCTATCGAAAAACGTCAAGCATCCATTGCTGAGTTCCTAGAAGCGCAACTGAAGGACATCAAAGCTGGCCAGGAAAAACAGCCCAAAGTACTCGCTTACGGCTGGTTCGACGACGGCTGGCCGGTTCCAAGAACGCGCGAGGAGATTTCGGTCCCGTTAGAAAATCCAGAGCCCCATCGCAACCCGGACGACTATGAAACACAGATGTGGGTACACGAGTATCAGTCAATGGGGGACGCGCATGGACGCAAGGAGATCCTACGCCAACTGTTCAAGGCAGGCGCTTGGATGAAACCGGAGTTCCTTGACATGATTTACGCGGATGAAAATACGTATGTTAGGGCATGGGCCGCAGCGCATCTTCATCTTGACTTTAAGGATGACAGCGACTCCAAGAACCCGCGCGAGTTAAGGGATTACGAGCCCGCTCTACTAAACGATCCTGACCCACTTGTGCGTGCCGCAGTATGGAGCAATCCCGAGTGCAAGCGGCTGCCCTTTGGCATGTACGGGATTGATCTCTCTGAGGACTGGAAGGCGCAATTCCGCAGCATGGGTGCGCTCGAAAGACTCGCGCTAATGCGCAACCCGCATTTGCCGGGCAGCTATGTCCTCGCACTGCTAGAAACGCCCTCGGAGGAGCTAGGCATCAGCCGAGAGGAACACGTCAGGATTCTCACAACTGCCGCCGCCAATCCGAACTTGGTCGGTAATAGCAGGCGGACAGGCAGAGACTATTGGATGGGACGGTTCGGGGACCCATTCCGGGCTTGCGAGGAATACGGAAAGATGTGGAAACTCAGCCTGGAGAAATGGTTCGGCACGGCAGTGCTGTATATGTTTGTTAAGTACATACAAACGACGCCTGAGGTTAAGTTGACAACATACAATTGCTTGCTCGAAAAAAACGATGGCAATGACCACAAATGGCTGAGGCAGGAACTAATCCGGTCTTGCGATCCGATTGTAGACAGTAAAGTTCTCAAACTGGCGTGGGACGACCCTGACAAGGATTGTCGGAGCCTCGCAGAAGAGCGGGTTGGCCAATTCACAGCCTACGTAGGGGTCAAGAAGACCGGGTAGAGCAGGTAGCCATCATTTTTTTCACATGTTCCAGGTACAATTCTTTCTCGCGCAGGGCGCCATGCCCCACGCGCCGCCTCAGTCACCGAAGGTGAAATTCTCCCCAGATGATATCGCCCTCAATGCAGGCAGGTTCGGTGTTAGAAACCTTGCCGTACGCTCTATACGTGAGGATGACACTTACCGCGGCTTTATAAGCGGCGTGTCCAGGATCACCCTTAGCAACGGAATCCTTGAGGGCCTGCCGCACCACCCTCTGCGTGGGCACAACCAAATTGATCGTTTCGGTCGAGTACGGCTTGAGGAGCCTTCCGATTTTTTCATTCGTTGCTGCGCTTTGGGCATTCTGGACTTGCATTTTGAGAGTGACCGTGTCAATAAACACAGCTGCGGCTGCGCAGTTCATTACCTCTATCAATCGCTGCGGTCCGCTTGTTGGATTTCCTTCTTTGTCGGGGAAGTCGGTTACGTAAAGTCTAATTGGAAGTTCAACTCGGGTGTCGCGCTCATCTAGACGTCGTTCCAGCCTGTAAAGTAACCATAAGGCGCAAGCTTCGATACCTGTCGCTAGACACAGCACGAAGTCGAACCAGGTTTGGGGGCTCCAATCAGGCAAAAGGCGAGACAAGTGCATGCGCCAGTTTTAGTACACGAAAGGTCATGGCGGAGACGGCTCGCTCGGAAGACCGGGACTGGAACATCTGAAGAAATCGATTTTAACAATTTTGGTACTCTGTATTTTCAACAATATACATCATGGATAACGAGCCGAATTCTGATTTTTTCACACGTTCCTGGCACCATTTTTCCGACTTAATGACGTTGCAGCTCCCGCCGCCTTCCACTAGGGATTAGGGATTGGGAATTAGGGTCGTGCTAGGGATTAGGGGTTAGGGACTGGGGGCTGGGGACTACTCAACCCGTCCGCCCGAGCAGCCTGTGGCGCGGAGAATCCGCCGGTTTCAAAGGCAGTGACGAGTGGCATAATACGTGTGACGAGCGAGAAAGAACAGTGAAGATTGGATTGGGGGATTGGGTAGGCCGCCCTTTCAGGGCTCGGTGTTCATGGGGGTTTTGCTGACCCAGGCCTTCGGTCCGCCACTCAGGCAGGCGGACCTTCGGCCTGGGCTTTGTTAGGTCGCCCCTTTGGGGCTCAAAAAACTGGCCCTTGTTAGCTCACCCCTTCGAGGAGAAATGGTTCCTGACCATTTCCCCCCCTGCGCCCCGCGGCGCTTATGGCCGCGGTGAACTTAGCCCCGGCGGTGATGGCCGCTGCAGCGGGGTTGCAATTAAGAATGCGGAATACGTGAGGGAAACCGTCAGGCATGGACCTCTGCTTGTGGCTTCAGCGGCACGATCTGCGCGACGCGTTCCATGACCTTTTTGTTTTGGGCCGCCTTCTTCAGGTCGTACCCGGCTTGCAAGCGCATCCAGAATTCAGGCGTGCTGCCCAACAGGCGGGAAACCTTCAAGCACATGATCGCAGACAAAGGCCTGCGCTCGGCCAGGATGTCATGAAGCATTTGGCGCGACACGCCCAGCGCCTTCGCGGCGGCCGTGACGGACAGGCCGACCTCGGGTAGGATGTCTTCCCGGAGAATCTCGCCCGGATGTATGGGGGGCAATCCGTTCTTGCGATCCATCGTTTCCTCCCTAATGGTAGTCCTCAAAGTCGACAGCCTCCGCGTTCTCGCCTGCCCAGGCGAAGGTGATGCGGTAATTCCCGGTGACGCGCACCGACCATCTCGGCGGGTTGCCGTGCAGGCGGTGGAACCTGTACCCGGCCAGGTTCATCTCCTCCGGATGCGTGGCCACTTCCAGCGCCTGAAGAATACGCACGCACTTCCTGACATAGGGGGCGCCGATCCGGCGTGTCTCGCCGGTGAGGTAGATCTCTTCCAGCCCTTTATGTCGGAAGCGCCCGACCATTTTCTTACTGTAAGCCCGAAGGCTTATAGTGTCAACTATTTAGTTTACACGCTCGGATAAGGAGGGCCGCCACCCGTGGATTTCTGCCCACGGCGGCGCTTATGGCAGGATTGAATTTAGCCCCGGCGCTGATGCCGGCTGCCTCGGGCCAGGCAAGGGCAGCCCGAGGATCGTCGCCCAGCGGGTGAGTTTGATCCCGTAGCGGCGAGTTTACCTCGCCATATAGCCGTAGCAGGGGGCTTAGCCCCGATACTGTTCATTTAGGAGATCTGAGGCTTGAACCCCCTCACCCCCACAACCAGCAAAACGTGGGGCCCCCTGCCCGCCCCGGCTGGTGAAAACGCCGGATGCGATCCACCCTCTCCGAAGCTGTGAAGAAACTGGTTCCTGGCATGTTATCCACAATGTACATTATTGAAAATGCAGAGTGCCAAAATCAGCAAGATCGATGTTTTCACAGCTTCGAAAGCACTGTCCGTGGCTACCCGCTGGATAGAGCAATTTCCGAGGAGTCCGTCATCCGCCCACAACCCGCTCCAGCCGGGCGCCCAACAGGTTCCGAAAGCGCCGTTTCACCACAACTACAGCGTGCTACAATCACTCACAGCCTTGTGCCCAGGCTTGATGATTCCATTGGGTAGACGCTTCGAGGCGTGTATCACAAGCGGTGTTGTGCTACCGTCGTCCCGCTACTCTCGCTCGCGAGGGAGCCGCCCGGAAAGGAATGGCAATGTTCAGTAGTCTTCTTCCCCAGCTCGTGGACAATACGTATCACGGCCGTAAGCTCGCGCTGTGGTTGTTCGCGGTGGTCGTGGCCGTGAAGATCCTCCAGTGTTTGCTGGTCATGTTCAAGGGCAGCTATGTCTTGAGGGGCGCGGACGGCATACCGCTTGACTCCTACACGCCCGCGGGAGCACAGACCGTAGTATCAGTTTGGGCACTCGCAAGTCTCAATCGTCTACTCATCTGTTTGCTGTGTGTACTGGTATTGGTCCGGTATCGCAGCTTGATCACATTCATGTATTCACTGCTAGCGCTCCAGTATGTGGCCGGAGAGGCAATTTCCCGCTTCATTCCGATTGTCCGGACGGGGACACCACCAGCACCCACCGTGAACTTCGTACTTTTCGTTCTTACCATCGCTGGACTAGCGCTATCGGTTTGGTGAGGTAGGTCTGGTAGCCACGGATATTGCTTTCCTGTTCGTGGGTTCTTCGGCCGGTGGTCCAGTTACAACAATTTCGCTCTGGACAAGGCAACCGTGGCGGCCTGCCCCCTTCAGATTGATTACGTGAGATTGCCCTGGGGATATCGCGCCCGAGAAAAGCCCACGGACAGGAAAGGTCGCCGCGGCGACTCCGTGGCTACCCGTCCTACATCCCTTCAAATGCTCATAACTATGGCCGCGGCGAACCTGGCCCCGGCGCTGATGCCTGCTGCATCCGGCCGGGAGGGGTTGGCCGGTCAAGGAAGGTCTCCACCGCAGGCGAGTGCTCGCCAAAAACCAATGCGGTAAACATGAAAATGTCGGTGTCGTCGTCCTTCCAAGCGTCGCTCGGAAGGCCGGCCTTGCGGCAGGTTTCTACCAGGAAAGTGTCGCGGTCCCAATGTTCTTCCACCGGCACCTGCGGTAGCAAGAGTCCTTCGATCTCTCCCTGTTTCATAATCAACCCATGCTTGCCCACCTTGATTTCTTTGATGTCCAAGACACGCCGGAGTGGTGACATCACCGAAATCTCATATTCCAGAAGCGGCAGTTCCTGGGTGGTGACGGGGGTGAAGCGGGTATCCTCCAGCGCCGCATAGGCTGCTACGTCGCGCACCGTTTCCGCCAAAGGCTTCATGGGCTCGATGTAGCCGATGCACCCGCGAAGCTGGCCATGCTCCTTGAGGGTGACGAAGGCGCCGCGGGCTTGCTCCAGGCGCGGGAAGCCCGTGGAGCCCACCAGGTACATTTTGCGCTCGCGCACGGAGGTCTCAACCGAAGCCCGCGCAATCTTCATCAAGGCATCCTTCTCCTGGCCGGTCAGCGAGAACTCCGCGCTCTTCTTGGCGTCCGCGGGGCCCGCCGGGGTGATGGCCACCGCGCCATAACCCACCACGCGAGACTTGTCGTTGGCAGTGTCGCCGGAGTTGAGGTATTTCAGAATCTGCGCGTGCGTTGCCCCCAGGCCCTCGGCGGCGATCATGCCCGCGATGATGGGGCCTCCGCCGCAAGCTTCCCAGGTTTGAACGCCGCGAAACTGCCGGGCGAAGTGACGTGACAGGCTGAGGTAGTCCCAATCCTCGATGGCCTGGAGCGTTTGATGGTCTATATTATTCGCGTAGGCATAATCGTGGTAATGCGAAAGGTCGGAACTCACCAGGATGAGCGTCTGGGTGCCCCCCTCGGCCGTCCCCGCTTTTCTCTCCGCATCGGGTGACAGCGCAAGCGTCCCTGCATCGGCTGACAGCGCCTTGGCCAGCGCCCGTCCCAAAGCGCGATCCAAACTGTAATTCTGGTCGCCCATGATGATGGGCACCAGCTTGAAATCACCCAGCGTGCGCTGGAGCCACGGCAATTGCACTTCCAGCGAGTGCTCGGCATGCTCACCCACCTGAACGTGGCCGCGATCGGAAATCTTGATGGTGGAGCTCAATTGCGCCAGCTTGGCCCGGAAATCCTTGTCCACGGGAACATTACCCAGCGGGGTCGCGTAAGCGTCGCCAGCGTATATGGAGGAAAAATCAAAATTATCAAAGTGCGACGGCGCAATAATCACCACGCGCGTGTATTTCCGGCCCTTGAGCTGCGCGAAGCAGGCTGCGGCCACAGGCCCCGTAAAGATGTAGCCGGCATGAGGGCAAATCAACGCCACCAGTGGCCCCTGAACTTGCGGCACGGTGTTCTGCGCCAGAAGACCGTCAATCATCTGCGCGAGTTCTTTGGGGTCGGCGGGGTAGAACGCTCCCGCCACCCCGGCGGGGCGAATTTTCGGCGTCTGGCTGTGGCAGGATCCAGAGGATAGAAGAACCAATACGGTAAGTATTGCAGTTGAAAGGAAGTACCTGAGGTTTCTCATGGCATCACCTTTAGGACAGTAGGCACTATGCACTTTGCAGTAGGCACCAAACGGAAGAGAAAGTCTAAAGTCAAAACGCAAAAGTCAAAAGTAAAAGAAACATCGGCTTTGACTTTTGACTTTTGCGTTTTGACTTTTGACTTCGCTCTGCCGACCCGTCCATCTACCCTCCTGCCTGACGCCTGGTGCTTACTGCCTCCTGCTTAGTGCTTACTGCACTCTACGTCCAGACTCCGGGGATTGCCGTCTGGCAGAACTGGCACTTTCCGTGGTGGATGTAAACGCCAGCGATCGTGTACCCAGTTCGGTCCACCACCTTATTGCGGCAATGCGGGCAGTAGGTGCTCTCCGCCGGGTGCCCGGGGACGTTGCCGATGTAAACGTAGTGCAACCCCTCGGCGTCGGCAATGGCCTTGGCTCGCTCCAGCGTCTCGACGGGAGTGGGGGGCAGGTTCTTGAGCAGATACTCGGGATGGAAGCGGGAAAAGTGCAGGGGCACGTCGGGGCCGAGCTCGGATTTCACCCAACGTGCCAAGCCCTGGAATTCCGCATCGCCGTCATTGAGGGTGGGGACCACCAGATAGACAAGCTCATTCCAAACTCCGGCCTTGTGAATGGTCAGAATCGCTTCCAGCACCGGCTTGAGCTCACCATTCACAACATCCTTATAGAACTTTTCAGAATAAGCTTTCAAGTCAATCTTGATGGCATCAACTTGCGGGCAGAGCTTCTTGAGGGGGTCGGCCTGAATGTACCCGCCGCTCACCACCGCGCTGCGCACGCCCGCGGCGCGCGCCGCCTGGGCGCAATCGAGCACGTATTCGAGGAAAATCACGGGCTCGCTGTAAGTGTAGGCAATCACCGGGCAGCTATTCTGCTTCGCCAAAGATGCGACTCTGTCCGGCGGCGCATAGCTGGCGCGCACTTGCTCGGGACGCACCTGGGAAATATCCCAGTTCTGGCACATCTTGCAATTCACGTTGCACCCGGCGGTGGCAAGCGAAAAGGCCACGGCGCCGGGCATGAAGTGGAAGAAAGGCTTCTTTTCGATGGGGTCGATGTGCGCCGTCACCACGCGCGAATGCACCAGAGTGTAGTATGTGCCCCCGCGATTCTCGCGCACGCCGCAGTAGCCGCGCTCCTGGTCGTCAATCACGCACTCGCGCGGGCAAAGCTTGCACTTGGTTTTCTTGTAAGGCAGCTTCTCGTAAAACTTGGCCTCGTGGATGAACTGGCTGTCGTCTTCCGTGGGCGGTGGGGTTGCGAGTAAGGGCGACGCCATCGGCAGGCCCACCAAAGCGCCGCTACAGGCCGCGAGGCACGGCAGCGAAGCGGCTTGCAAGAAACTGCGGCGGTCGAGTGCGTTCAAGATGGTAGTTGATCTCTTATTCATAAATGCCACTCAATATTCGACCCCCTCACCCCCATCCCCTCTCCCCCAAGGGGGCGAGGGGGGAGTTTATTCATTTTTTCTCCCCTCGCCCCCTTGGGGGAGAGGGGAGATGAATTCCTGGTTCGAGAGCGCCCGGTTTCTCTAATCCGCAAACCAACCCTGAATGAGCCAGGGTGTCCGCCCTCAAGGGAAGGGTGGAAGTCCTTCGGGCAACGGACCACGGACTACGGACAAAGGACGATCTTCGCATCAAATCTCCACCCGTTCAATCCGCTGCGGGTCGCAAGTCCCCAACTGGTGCGCGGCGTCGGCGGCGGTGGAGATATACGCCGGCTCACGTTTTTGTTCGCGCAGCGATGGGGCGCCGACTTCCGCGCGCTTCTGCTCAATGATTTTCCAGCCCGTGTAATCTAGCGCCACGGGGTCACGCGACACCAGGAGGCCATTGAAAGGCCACATCCACTGCGGCATGAAGGACGGTCCGCCATCGTATTGGGCGTTGAGGCCGTCGCAGATGTGCAGGCGCACCTTCTGCCGGATGGGCGGAAGCGCGTAAACGTCTGCCACGTAGGGGTTGCAGGCATCGGAGTGATACTTGTTGGGATTGTGGATCGCGCCAAACATGCTCTTGAGCGCCAGCGTGACGCCGGCGATGCCGTGATCCTTGAGCACGGGCAGGTTGATGACCGCGTCGCAAACCTGCGTCAGCGTCCGGCACAAAAGACTGCCCGCCCGGCCGAAGGTCAAGAGGTCGTTCTCAAAACCCATCAGCTCGTTGCCGAAGCAGCGGACGCCCGAACCGTGCTCGGCGACCTTGAAACGGGCGTGCTCGAGGTCGGAGTTCTGCCGCTCCCAGATGACGATTTGGGTGATTCCCGCTCGCCGTAGGCTCTCGGTGATAGCCTCCACCAGCTCAAGGTGCGTGGCGTTGCCGCGGCCACCCAGGCAATTCACCTTCAGCCCCACCACCTCGCCCGGGCGCACCACGTTCTTCCAGGCTTCGAGGGGCGAATCGCAGTCGTAGGTGCTTTGCATCGCGCGGTCGAGCAACTGGGCCACGCGCGTGGAATCAAAACTTGTCCCGGTAGTGCGGATTTTCGCGTCGCGAGCGATGACGACGCGGGAGCGGCCTGCTTCAGCGGAGGGCAAAGCCGCGGCTCGACCATCACCCAGCTTGAGCGCGCCGAGTGTGCTTCCCAGCATGAAGCTCTGCTTCAGGAAGGATCGCCGGGTTGACGGGAAAGGTGGCCTTGGCACGGAATGCCTCCGAAGTGCTCTCAGCGGGTCAGAACTTCAGGTGCGAGCGTGAGGATGGAAAAGCTGTGAGAAACTCCCATTCTTATCGCCGAGGCGCTGGGACGCGGAATAGGTATCAGGTGCTAGGGCATTAATTGGCACCTGGCACCTAACACCTTATTTTTCTTTGCTCTGCGCCTCCGCGTCTCAGCGTGAAAACGATTTCAGGCGATTTCTGCACACCATCTTGGGCGGTGGGCGAAGTCACCCACTCGACGAGACGAAACCCGACCCAGACTTTTTGTAGCACTCTGCGTGCCAAGGCGTAATCACGCGCGGCGCGATGCCCTTTGTAGCGCCGGCATCCTGCCGGCCCTTGTTAAAGGGGGTGCCGGCTGGAAGCCGGCGCTACGGCAGCGAGCAGGGGCGGTTCGCGAACCGCCCCTACGCCAAGTTCGTCCCTATGGGCAGGCTAAAGCCGCGGACCTCCAGAAAAGGTCCGCGCTACTCTCCCTTTACCCTTCACCCCTTACCCTTCTCTCACCTTCTCCCATAAACCGGCCCGTAGTTGGCGCAGGCGCGGTAATCGGCGCCCTCGGGATCGTGGGTCCCAAACTGCGTCCAGGCGCTGGGCCGGAAGATTCTCTCCTCGCCGACGTTGTGCATGCACACGGGAATACGCAGCATGGAGGCAAGGGTAATGAGCTTATCACCGACGTGCCCGTAGCAAATGGCCCCGTGGTTGGCGCCCCAATTGTTCATCACGGAATAGACGTCGCGGAAGGGTCCCCGGCCGGTAAGCAGCGGCGCAAACCAGGTGGTGGGCCAGGTGGGATTGGTGCGCTCATCCAGGACCTTGTTCACCTCCGATGGCAGCGTCACGGTGTAGCCTTCGGCGAGTTGCAGCACTGGCCCCTGCCCCATGGTCCAGTTGAGGCGCGCCATGGTGACGGGGAATTCGCAATCGGTGAGGAATTGCGAGGAATAGCCGCCGCCGCGGAAGTACTCGAGCGACGCCGGAGCCCACTCGGTGGCCTTCAGGCAGGCCGCGGCGTCCTCCGGAGTGACTTCCCAGAAGGGTTTCATAGCAGGTTCGCCATCGCGCGTCATGCGTCCGGTGGCGTCGAGCGTGGCCGCGCCGGAGTTAATCAAATGGATAATGCCCCCGCTCGCCTTGCCCGTCAGCCGGTGACCGGCCACGCGCTTCACCGCCGCCGGGCTCCAGTAGGTGCGCACGTCGGCAAAAATCTGCGCCGTATCGGTGAGCAGGTGGCCAAAGAGCATGGTGGCGCCGTTCAGGGAATCGTTTTCCGTGGCGAAGACAAAAGCCTCGCGGATGCCGTTCCAGTCGAAAGAAGAATTCAGGATGGCTTCCATAAAGTCGCCATTGGGGAAATGGTCGGTCCACTGGCGCTGACCCTGAAAGCCGCCCACGCTGGCGTTGTGGCCCAGGGCTTCTTCCCCGAATCCCAATTCCGCCAAGCGCGGATTGCCCACCATCAGGTCGCGGGCGATGATGGCCATCTTCACCGACGTCAACCAGTCGGCATCCTTCTGCTCGCGGGTCTTCTGAAGGTCGGGAGGGTTGCGGTCTATACCCTCGGGGCAATGGGCCCTGACCCAAGCCATGGCGCGGTCGAGTTCCTCCGCGTCGTAAATCTTTTCCACGATGCGCCGCACGAACTCCGACATGTCAACATACTCATTGCGCATACCCAGGTAGTTCTGGAAGAAGTCCGCATTGACCATGGAACCGGCAATGCCCATGGAGACGGAGCCCAACGACAGATAGGACTTGCCCCGCATCTCCGCCACCGCCAGTCCCGCCTTGGCGAATTGCAGCAACTTTTCCTGCACGTCGCCGGGAATCAACATGTCGGTGGAATCCTGCACGTCCTGCCCGTAAATGCCGAAGGCGGGCAAGCCTTTCTGGTTGTGCGCGGCCAGCACCGCGGCCAGATAAACCGCGCCCGGGCGCTCGGTGCCGTTGAAGCCCCACACCGCCTTGGGAACAAGCGGGTCCATGTCCATCGTTTCCGACCCATAGCACCAACAAGGCGACACCGTCAGCGACACGCCCACTCCCGCGCGCGCAAACTTGTCCGCGCAATCGGCCGCCTCCGCCACGCCGCCAATGCAGGTGTCCGCCACCACGCATTCCACCGGCTGCCCGCTGGGATGGCGCAGGCTCTGGGCGAGGAAATCCGCGGCGGCCATCGCCATGCCCATTGTTTGCCCATCGAGCGATTCGCGCACGCCCTTGCGCCGCCCATCAATCGCCGGGCGAATTCCGATCTTCGGCAATTCCCCCCGCAAGCGCTTCTGCGGTCCATTCACCTTCAGGTCATTAATCTCAGCCATGGTCGTTTGCCCCCTCCCTTGGGAGCACAATTGTAACGCTAAAGACGGATTTTTGCCTGCATACGGAGCGAAGCCTTGGAGTGCGGGAGCAGCAGCTTCCACGTTTCTCGTTCTAGCTTTTGCGCAATTGCGGTATGAAGCCAAGGCGGAAGGCGGTAGCTGCTGCTCCCGCACTCCAAGGCGCGTCGCGCCGGCTCAAACCTTGAGTTTTCATGAGGGCGAGAGCGAGGGCGATTCGATCGGCGGCACCGGTTCCTCATGGTACATTGACGGGAGTTTACCGTAAGTCATGCCGCGCCACAACCACTCCATGGGGCCAAAGCGATATCGCTTCAACCACCAATTGCTAAACCCAACCTGCGCCGCAAAGAGAATGACCGTAGGCACCAGCCCCATTGCGGGTCCCACGCGTCCATAGAGGCCGGTGGTGTAGTGATAGAAGAACAAGGTGCACAACACCGACTGCATCAAGTAGTCGGTCAAGGCCATGCGCCCAACCGCGGCAAAGGGGAGCAGGACACGCCGCCAATCTTTGTGCAGGAAGATGAGCGCCAGGCCGGAAGCATAACCTGCGCTCAAGATATGGGATCCGGGCAGCCAGAGGACTCCCGCCGACCAGGCCCACACCGAAACGATGCCGGGAGGAACAAGCACTTTCATGACCGCCACATAGGTATTGATGACCAGCCCCACCGGGATGCACCACGCGCACACGCGCTGCAACACCGGCCGGTACTCATCGAGCCGCTGAACGATGCCGGTTCGCCACACCCACATGCCGAGCAGAAACAATCCCACCGCATAGAGGGCGAAGAGCTCCGTGGGCAGCGATTGCTTCCATTCCACCCAGTTCTGCGCATATATCTGGCGGATCGTTCCATGCGCGTAGATATTGATGACCGCGTAGAGCTTCTTCATGTCCGGCGGCTTGGGTTCCATCCAATGGGGACGGAAGCGGCTGAAGTAAATCGTGAGGAAAACTGCGGAGACTACGATGGGCAGCGAGAATAAACTTCCGGCCCACCACAGCAAGGTCTTCTGTTGACGTTTGCGGAAGAGCAACAGAATTGCACCTGATAACGCATAAGTCAGCAGGATGTCTCCCGCCCAGATCAGCAACCCGTGGATCACCCCGAACAGTGCCAGCGCCAGGAGTCGCCGTGGATAGAAGCCCAAGAATCGCGCGCCGCGTGCTTCCGCCCGGCTCATCTGAATGGCGAAGCCCATGCCGAAGAGGAATGAAAAAATAGTGACGAATTTCCCCTGGATCAAGGTGTCGATGAAGGCTTGGGCCAGGACGTCGGCGCGGCCATGAAAGAGGAGCCCGATGCGGTCGTAGCAATCGAGCGGCGCAAAGAAGGCGCGCATGTTCGCCGCGAGAATTCCAAACAGCGCCATGCCCCGCAGGACATCGATGAATACAATGCGCTCGGAAAGGCTGATGGGGCCCACACGTTGCGGTTCAAGTTGCATTCGTCACCCTCGCACCGGCAATTATGACACGGGCAACCCGCGTGGAGTCAATTGCCGATTCATTGCCGGGGGAAGCGCAGGAGTGGCTGGCCATCTTGTCGCCGCGGCGATTCCGTGGCTTCCCCTGATGAACTCAGCCACGGATGAAGGTCGCGATTGAGTTCAGGACGGCTTCTCGTGATAGATTGGGAAGGATCGAAGACAGTGACCCGGTATATAAGGCCACGACAGGAAAGGGGACAGGCATCATGACCCAATTGCCGCCAAACATCCTCCATTGCATCGGCAACACCACCTTATTGGCCTTGCGCAAGATCGTGCCCGCGAACGGCTCCCGCGTCCTGCTGAAAGTGGAAAGCGAGAATCCCACCGGCAGCATGAAGGACCGCATGGCGCTGGCCATGATCGAAGCGGCAGAGGCCGACGGACGCCTGTGCGCGGGTGGTTCTGTCGTCGAATACACCGGCGGCAGCACCGGCGTGTCTTTGTCCCTGGTCTGCGCGGTGAAGGGTTATCCCCTGCACATCGTGACTTCTGACGCTTTCGCGCGGGAAAAGCTGAAACACATGGAAACCTTGGGCGCCAGACTGCAAATCGTACCCAGCGAGGGCGGCGGCATGACGGAGAAACTGACCCGGGACATGATTGAAGCCGCCCGCATCATCGCCGTCGAAACGGGAAGCTTCTGGACCGATCAGATGAATAATCGCGACCAGCTTGGGGCCTATCACCAATTGGCCGAGGAAATCTGGACTCAGACCGGCGGCAGAATCGACGGTTTTGTGCAGAGCGTGGGTACCGCGGCCTCCCTGCGGGGTACCGGCGATGCCTTACGCCGCCACAACAAACAGATCAAAATCGTTGCCGTGGAGCCCGCGGAGTCTCCGGTCCTTTCGGGTGGCAAGTCCGGCGCTCATAAGATCGATGGGATTGGAGCAGGTTTTGTTGTGCCGCTTTGGCAAAAGGACATTGCCGATCAGATTGAACCGGTTTCGACCGATGAGGCGTCAGCCATGGCCCTACGGCTGGCCCGCGAGGAAGGCCTCTTTGGGGGCACGTCGACGGGCTGCAACGTCATCGCCGCTTTGCGCCTGGCCGAGCAATTGGGACCTGACGCAACCATTGTCACCGTCATGTGCGATACCGGGATGAAGTACCTCAGCAAGAAATAGGGATCTAAGTAACGGCGTCGATCGCATCTATCACCAGGATGGTAGCCACGGTGTCGCTGCGGCGATACCACGGCTACGGTGTCTCAACTCGTTTTGTGGCCCAAAAAGATAATGTGGCGGGGGCCGCCCTTTTTCAGGCGACCGCGGACGCGCTCCACCTCGACAGCAAACTTGTTATAGCGCAGTCGCTGCTCGAATTTTCGATCCTCGCGGGCGGACCACACGGCCAGCACCCCGCCCATTTTGAGAGCGGCGCGAGCGGCGGCGAGTCCCCGGTCGTTGTAGAGCCCGGCGTTGTCCGATGAGGCAAATGCTGCCGGACCGTTATCCACATCGAGAAGCACGGCATCGAACTGGCCGGGGCTCGAACGGAGCGTAACTCTGACGTCACAGACCTCGACCCGAACGCGCTTGTCTTTCAGCGGATGTCGCGCCAAGGGTCCCAGCGGGCCCCGGTTCCACTCTACGACCGCGGGTAAAAGCTCGGCGACGGAAACTCTTGCGCCCGGTGGGAGAAGATCGAGCGTGGCGCGCAGGGTGAAGCCCATTCCCAAGCCGCCGACCAACACCGAGGGCTGCTCGATGGTCCGCGCCTGCCGGCAGCCAAACATGGCCAAAGCCTCCTCCGAGCCATGCATGCGGCTCGACATCAGGCTCTTGCCGTTGGCCAGTATGATGTACTCAGTGTCGCGACGGACCAGCTTCATGTCGGTCCCGTCGGGAGTGACGGTCTCGCCGAGCAATTCCAGAGGCTTCATGCGTGTAATCTCACCGCAGAGGGAAAGCGAAGTCAACCTCGAAATGGGAAGTGGGTGCATTCCGGCCGTTGGGGCTCAGCGCGTGGAGTTGTTTGTCAGTTGGCAGATCACCCCGCCGCTACCATCCCGGAACGTAGGGGGACGGCTTGCCGCCCCCTCATGGTCGTATCCACCAGCGGCCTGGTCCGCGGGCCAATGGCCCGCCAGGGTAGAGCAAGCCTACCCATACAGCCCTTTTTCCGCGAACGCTGATGTAATGCCGACCGGAACATGTCCCGACGTGGTCGGGAGGTCGGCACGTGCTGACGTAGCGCCGACCTTCAGGTCGGCACGTGCTGAACTAAAGTTCAGCGCTACACTCCGGCGTCGGCGCTCATAGAGCGCCGCCACAAATGGCGGGGCTAACCCGCCGCTGCCGGGGACGCAGGTCAAGCTGCCGGGGAGGCAGGTTAAGTTTGACCCAAACGGGGCGCATCGCAGATACTCCTCAAGGTGAGATGTCCATCCGAAGGGACACGCGCACCCTTGAGAATTCGTCTAAACCGTATCAGTTTACTTCTCGCTTTCGGACTCACCTTGCAGCCCTGGGCAGCTACTTCCCATGAGCCATCCTCGGGTATTTCGGAAAATCGTTGGAACGCGCATTGGATTCGTTGCCCAGACGCACCCCGGCGTGAATTCGGAGTTTATTTTTTTCGTAAGCTCATCACCCTCGACAAAGTCTCCGACCATTTTGTGATCCATGCCAGCGCGGATAATCGCTATCAGTTATTCATAAATGGCGTCAGGGTGCTAACGGGCCCTGCGAGCGGCGACCTGGATCATTGGCGTTTTGAAACGCTGGACATCGCCAGTTATCTTCACCCTGGCCGCAACGTTTTGGCGGCGGTGGTTTGGAATTTCGCCGAACTGGCCCCCATGGCCCAAATCTCCAATGAAACGGGGTTCCTCCTGCAAGGTCCACAGGGGGCCGCCGTGGACACGGACAGCGGTTGGAAGGTTCTGCAAGACCGCGCTTTTCGTATGATCCCCCTTGACTGTAATTTGTATGTGACCATCTATCCGTGCGTTGCGCCGCCAGCGCCTGTTTCCACGGGCGCGTCACATCATTCGCACCATTACCTCTCCTATATGGCGGTGGGGCCGGGGGAAGGCATCGACGGACATCTGTATCCGTGGGGATGGGAGAAACCCGATTATGACGATTCCACCTGGCAGCGCGCCGTGCCGATCATCTACGGCGCGCCACGAGAAATCCAGGACACGCACTCCCGATGGATGCTGGTCCCTCGAAATATTCCGGAGATGCCGGAATCGTTAGAACGCTTGGCGCATGTTTGCCGGTATGCCGGCCCCGCGGAGTCCCATCCCTCGGACGCTTTCGTGCAAGGCCATTCGCCGCTCGCCATTCCAGCTTTCTCCCGCGTCACCCTCTTGTTGGACCAAACCTACGAGACCACAGCCTATCCCGAACTTGTCACCAGCGGCGGCCGCGGATCAGTGGTTACCCTCACCTATGCCGAAGCCCTCCTCGATGAGCAACGCAGAAAAGGCAACCGGAATGAGATCGAAGGCAAACACATCGAGGGTGAGACCGACCAGTTCCTTCCAGACGGCGGAGGTGATCGCCTTTTCCGTCCGCTATCGTGGCGGGCGTATCGCTACGTGCAGATTGATGTGAGCACCGCCGCCGAACCTCTCACTTTGGAGGATTTCCGGGGCGAATTTACCGCTTATCCTTTCACTCTTGCAGCCCATTTCGAGAGCGATGATCCGACGCTGGAAAAGATTTGGCAGGTGGGGTGGAGGACCGTCCGCTTGTGCGCCCACGAAACTTACATGGATTGCCCTTACTACGAGCGCCTGCAATATGCGGAAGACACTCGCATTGAAGCGCTGATCTCGCTCTACTTGGCCGGTGACGACCGCTTGGTGAAAAACGCCATCGAGTGCTTCAATGAATCACGCACTCCGGAAGGGCTTACGCTGAGCCGCTATCCTGCCTACCTGCCTCAGTATATTGTGCCGTTTTCCCTTTACTGGATCGATATGATGCATGACTTGTGGTGGTACCACGGTGATGCGGATTTCCTGCGTTCCTATCTTGCCAATATGCGCGGCGTCCTGGGTTGGTTCCAGTCGAGGCTGAACTCCGCCGGGCTGCTGCTGGGGCCCCTCCCGTGGTCGGGTGACAATCAATCCATACTCCTCACCCTGGAGTTCGTCGATGCTTTGCACAACGCTGCGGACCTCGAGGCGGCATTTGGAAACGAAAATGAAGCGCGGCGGGACCGCGCACTTGCCGCCCGCATTGCCAACACTGTGTACAAAAGCTGCTGGGACCCTGCCCACCATTTATTGGCGGATTCACCCACCCACCAGCAATTCAGCCAGGGCGTCAATGCTTTCGGAATCCTGACGGATGCCATACCCCGTGCCGAACAGCGCCGCGTGATGAAGGCGGCGTTAAACGATCCCCACGTGGCCGGATGCTCTCTTGATTTCCACTTTTATCTCTTTCGCGCCATGAAGAAAGCCGGGCTTGGCGATGAATATATCGCCCATCTCCAGCCCTGGCGGGACATGTTAAATGTCGGGCTGACGACATTCGCCGAGAACTACGAGCCCACGCGCTCCGATTGCCACGGCTGGAGCGCCCATCCTGATTTTGATTTGCTGGCTACGGTGGCGGGGATTGAGCCTTACACGCCCGCTTTCCGCGAAGTTGCCATCCACCCCCACCTGGGCCCGCTGAAGTGGTTGAAAGCCACGCTTCCCCATCCGCTCGGTAATATCGCCGTCGATTACCGGCAACAAGGAACCGGTCTTGTCGCCGATGTAACTTTGCCCCCCGGGGTGAAAGGTTGGTTCTATTGGCAGGGTAAGGTCCGGCCGTTGCGTCCGGGAGCTCAGAAACTGACGTTTTAGCGGAGGATAGAACAATGAATATAGACCGGCGGGACATGCTGAAAGTCATCCCGGCGATGGCCGGTGGGGCACTGGCGGGATCTACGCAGGCGGCTGCTTCGCCCGCATCGCTCCGGCTCGAGCCGATCGGCCTGGATTCATACCGGCCGCTGCAAGAGGTAACAGTCCGAGGGGTGCAGACGGCAACCCTTCTCGTGACCGACGGCGCCGGCTTTCCCTATGTGCGGGAGAAGGCGCAAGATCCTTTTAAGTTCAAGATCGGCGGTGAGCTCGGGATTCACAACATCGTGGCACTCGACGCACAGGGCGCGGTTATGGGCTCGACGAAGTTCCGGGTGGATTGCCGCACTGAGATCAAGGATGAAAAGGGGGAGTTCCGCGATCTCCTGGCTGCGGTCGAGTGGACGATCATGGACTGGAATCAAGAGTCGCCGATTACCGTCCTCCGCTATCAGGGCCGCGTTTACAAGCTTTTCGTCAACTGGATTTTTGACCACACTCTTACCATGAAGGGCATGAAGTACTTCTCCCCCGACCTCAAAGATGCCGTTGATTTCTTCGCCGCGACGCAGCGGGAGAACGGCATGATCTGGGAAAACTGCTATCCCGCGACGCCGCCGGCCAACTACTTCGACTGGAAGTTCACCCCCGGTGACTTTGTGCGGCGGATCGAAGGGGGATTTCTCCAGTTGCGGCGCGCGCCCGTAGAAAGCCACGTGGAGCAGTTCTACCTGGAAGCGCTTTACTATGCCTGGAAGGGTACCGGAGATCATGAATGGATGAAGGCCAAGCTGGATGGCGCCATCAAGGCCGTGCGCTATGTGACCCGTGATCCCTACCGGTGGTCGGAGAAATACCAGCTTGTGCACCGCGGGTTTACTATCGACACCTGGGATTTTGTCGCCGACGACCAGCAAAAGGTGGGTGGGACGGTTTTCGTCGTGCATCCTGGGCAGAGTGAGTTCGGCGTTTTCTATGGAGATAACACCTGCCTTATTGCCGGATGCCGCCGGCTCGCCGAGATGCTGACCCACGCCGGGCGCGAGCAGGAGGCGCGGGAGTTCATAACGCTTGCCGATACACTCCAGGAGCGCCTCGACAAGCTCGCCTGGAACGGGCAGTTTTATACCCACTGGATTGCGGAGAATCCCGATTATCATCCCGATGTGGGGGTTGATATGTCCCAGCAGGTTTCGCTGGCGAACTCCTATTCCCTCAATCGCGGCATTTCTCACGAAAAATGCGTCGCCATTATCAACACCTATCAGCGCATCCGGCGCGAGATGCCGAGCAGTTCGCCCGGCGAGTTCTACAGCATCTACCCGCCTTTTCAGAAGGACTTCACGCAAAATGAGCCCGGCAAGGTTTGGGAGTACGTCGACGGCGGCGTCCTGTCGATAGTCGCCGGAGAGCTGGCTCAGGGGGCCTTCGAACACGGATTTGAAGAGTACGGCGCGGATATCCTGCGACGGCAGAAGGCTGTGGCGGACCGATATCGGGGCTACCTGCCCGTGACCCTTCGGGGAAAGGCCGTGGAGATTCCACCCAGGAGTTTCCAGAAGCTCGATATGCGCAGCCTTGCCAGCGCGGATTTCGGCGCGGGGACGCCGGGTGTGCCGGCGTGGGTGGGTGGGGGGCGAGATCTGAAAGACATGCCGACAGGAACCCGAGAATTCCAGGGCATACCCTTCGAGGTGATTGACCCCGCAGCCAACGGCGGCCGCGCTTGCCTGGGGCTGGCGCGGGAACCCGGGTATACACGCACCGCCACGCTGCCTGTAAACGCGCGGGCCGCTTGCCTCTATTTGCTGCACGCCGCCTCCGGCGCCGAGCACACCGTGGGCACTCTCGCGATGCGTTACAGCGACGGCAGTACTTATTCGCAGTACGTCGAGGTGGGCAAAAACGTGGGCTCTTGGTGGGAGCCGCACGACAGCAAGTACGACCGGTCGGGCCCGAGAATCAATGACACGATGCGGATCGCGTGGCATGAGGCCAGCCACGGCCTGCCGGAGGTGGGCGTTTACGCCGCAGGATTCGAAAACCCTCATCCTGAGCTCGAGATTTCCTCCCTCGAGTTCGAGGCCGGAATCGGAAACAGCAAATGGATGGTGCTGGCCGCAACGCTGAGCGATGCTCCTGTGTTTTTTGCGCCTTACGATGATCTCTCCAGCGGGATCCCTGACGGATGGAGCGCCGCGGTCATTTATGCGCTGGTGGAAGGACTGGCTGGGGTCAAAGACCATGGCGTGGCTTTTAGTCAATCCCTGCTTGCCCCGCGCTGGGAAGCGGCAGGAGTTCGCTCCGCCGACGTGACCATCAGGTATCCTGCCTCCGGCGGGTACTGTTGTTACCGGTACGACCGGCAGAGCGCCCAGGATGGTGTGATTTTGGAGTTTACCGGAAGCGGTCAAGCGTTTGAACTCGAGGTGTTGCTGCCCAAAAACCGGAGTGTCCAAAGCGCCAGACTGAATGGACAACCGGTTAAGGTGAGCCTCAAGAACGTGGAACAATCCCGCTATGCGGTGCTCGGAATTGTGGCGCGTGGCGTGCATCGCGTGGAACTGGATCTCGCCTGACCCCGTGTATGGAGTCACTAGGAAATCGCAGGGTCCCGATCGGACCGGGATAAATTCCCCCACCGCTATAAGACCCTGCAATCGACAATCCGTCAGCAGGGCTGACCTTCGGTCGGCGATCATCAATCGACAATCGGCAATCGACAATTGTCAATTCATCTGCTGCTACACGCCTTTTCCGCGAACGTTGTTGTTGCGCCGACCGGAACTTGTCCTGACGTGGTCGGAAGGTCGGCACATGCTGACGTAGCGCCGACCTTCAGGTCGGCACATGCTGATGTAGCGCTGACCTTTAGGTCGGCACATGCTGATGTAGCGCTGACCTTTAGGTCGGCACATGCTGATGTAGCGCTGACCTTTAGGTCGGCACGTGCTGACGTAGCGCTGACCTTTAGGTCGGCAAATGCTGAACTAAAGTTCAGCGCTACCACTTCGGCGCCGGCGCTCATAGAGCGCCACCACAAATGGCGGGGTAAACCCGCCGCTACGAAACCCTGCAATCGACAATCCGTCAGCGGGACGGACCTTCGGTCGGCAATCATCCATCGGCAATCATCAATCGACAATCGGCAATTCAGGTTACAGTGCTTTTTCCGCGAGCTCGAAGGCGCGCAGGACGGCGCGGACCCGCCAAGAAAACTCCCCTCCTGATTCCCGTGGCGCGCGAGCGCCGGGGTGGTTACGGTGAGTGTGTGGTGGTTACATGAGGCGCCAGCACCGCGGTGATTGTAGTGGCGCCCTGGGCGGTTGGTTCCTCTCCCTTCCGCATTCGAGGGCGGGGATGAGCTGGAACTGACTTGCTCGTCACTTGTCACTCGTCACTGCTCTTCCCTTGTCCTGCTCGTCACTCGTCACTTGCCACTTGTCACTCCTATTGCTGGGTGGTGCTTTTCGCGGTCAATTTGGGACGACCCGCAGACCTGCAAAACAGGTCTGCGCCAGCCAGCGGTACAGCGCTCTGCTCGTCACCTCTCATGTCATTGTTGTGGTGGTCGTGATCGCCGCTGGCATATTGGTTGCGATGGTGCTGACCGTGCTGGTGGCAACGGTAGTGGCGTTGGTAACGATGTTGGTCGGGAATATTGAGATGATTATGTTGTCTATGAGTCCCCCACATGTCACCCGTACTCTGCACCAAGAATTGACCTGCCATTTGGAGTTTCGGGGTGGTCGCGCGGGAAGTTCAGTCTCAGGAACTCGGGCCAGATATATAAGGCATGTTATTTCAATAGGTTGGCAAAATCTTGGCAAGGCCTTGGAATTGTTGTTCATTATTTACTTTTGTTCATTTATAATGAACATCATTTGAAAGTGAACACAACCCTCAAGGGTAGAAACTGGGGTTTGTCAAACATGGAGTTCCGCGAGACCGATACCGAAATCTTGGAAAAGGCCATTGAGGCCTTTTGCAGGGCCACCGGGATACCTCTGCATTTCCAACGGCGCGAGCCGCAGAGGCACGGGCATCGAGCGGATGCAGAACTGCGCTTTGCGTTTCCCAAAGGGGAAAGGCGCTTCGACGCAAATGTGAAGCGAGCGCTGGACCTTCAAACTCTCGGTCAAGCGATTGAGCAGATGAAACGGCTTCCGGGAAAAGTCCTCTTGGTAACACGGTATGTGAACCCAAACATGGCAGAACGGCTGAAACAGATGGAGGTCCCATTCCTGGATACCCTGGGAAATGCCTACCTGAACGCTCCCCCTATTTTTGTTTACATGAAAGGTCACACGCCCCAGAGATTCCCCAGGGAAAGGCCCACCCGCGCTTTTGCGCCGGCGGGCCTGAAAGTAGTATTTGCTTTGCTCTGCCGGCAGGAATTGGCAGGCGCACCCCTCCGAACGATAGCGCAGACTGCCCATGTTGCGCTGGGCACGGTGGCCTGGGTTCTGGGTGATCTGAAAGGGCTCGGCCATCTGCTGGAAATGGGCAAACGCGGGCGAAGATTAATCCACAAACAACAATTGCTGGAACGTTGGGTGGCAGCTTTCCCCAACCAGCTACGGCCCAAATTGTTCCTTGGGAGGTACACTGCACCCGATCCGAAGTGGTGGGAGCACACGCGAATAGGCGACTTTCACGCGTATTGGGGAGCGGAAATTGCCGGAGCAAGCCTTACCGGCTATTTGAAGCCGGAGTTGGCAACGGTGTACATTCGGGATCTGCCCGGGAAGTTTTTGGCCGCCCACCGATTGCGGACAGACCCCAGAGGAAACGTCGAAATCCTAAAAGCCTTCTGGGATACGAAGTGTGATTGGACCGACACCGAGATCACCCACCCCTTGCTTGTTTACGCCGACTTGCTGGCAACAGGGGACGCTCGGAACATTGAAACGGCAAGGCGGATATTCGATGAACAACTTGCTGGACTTGTCCGGGAAGATTGATCCCGCGTCCCTTGCACTTTTTGAAACGCTCAGCGAGGCGGCGGGCTCCCTGGGGGTTCCGTTTTTCGTGGTGGGCGCAACCGCAAGAGAAATGATCTTCGAGTTAGGCCACGGCCTCCCCAGCAAGCGGGCCACGCTGGACATAGACTTCGGCGTTCGCGTCGCCAGTTGGAGTGAGTTCAACAAATTGAAGGAATTACTTTTGACCACCGGGCTCTTCGAAAAAACCAAGGAGGTCCAGCGGTTGCAGTACCGAGCCGAATCACTTGTCGATATCTTACCATTCGGAGATATTGCGGACGCCAAAGGAGAGATTCGTTGGCCACCGGATGAGGATGTTGTGATGAGCATGGTGGGATTTGAGGACGCCTACCAGGCGGCGCTTGCAGTGAGGGTGAGAACCAGCCCGCCTCTCGACATCCGGGTGGCGTCTACTCCCGGTTTGACGATCTTGAAGCTTGTTTCATGGGCGGATCGCCCTCAGGCGAGAACTAGAGACGCGGTAGACTTGGCGTACATCCTTGAGAACTACCTCGACGCTGGAAACCTTGACCGACTCTACGAAGACCATATGGACTTGGTGGACATTGAGGGCTTCGATTACGTACGTGCAGGCGCCAGATTGCTCGGGCGCGACATCGCGAGCATCGGGAAACCAGAAACACTGGGAAGGATCAGAGAAACACTTGCAATGGAAACCGCCGATGAGGGTCAGTACCGATTGATCCAAGCCATGATGCCAAACCAGGGTGCGTCGGATGAACAACGCGAACATCGCTTCGATGCGCTACTGGGTCAATTGCGACAGCTTCTAAAAGGCATCGAAGACCGATAGTAGAGGCAACGAGGACTTACCTGGAAAACTCCCCTCCTGATCCAGGAGGGGTGGCGCGCAAGCGCCGGGGTGGTGGAGATGGCGCCCCGGGCGGTGAGTTTCTCTCCCCTCCGCATCCAAAGGCGGGGAAGTGCCCGGACTGTCTTGCTCGTAACTCGTCACTTGTCACTCGTCACTCGCCACTGTTCTTAGTTCTTGCCGGGTGGTGCTTTTCGCGGTCAATAGGGGACAACCCGCAAATTGCAAATCAGGTTTGCGCCAGCAGCCAATGGGTCAGCTCCCGTAATGCCTGATCTCTTGACTTAAGGACTCAGCAAATTCTTCGGCTTCGCTTTCCCTGACGAGTTGAGGCCTAAAATGAGTTTTGTAAAGAATATTCTGAGCTTTAGTAAAGGCGGTTTGCAGCTTTGGGTCATGCGGCGCACCGAGCAGCAGATGCGGCTTGAACTCTTCCGTGCTTTCCGCCAAGTTTGTCAGGCGGCCCATCCAGTTGTTTGCCTTTTCCAGAATTGATCCAGCTTCCATAAGGTCAAACGAGATGGGCTCGTACGCATGCCAGACCTCGTTTTTTCTCGCTCGCTTGAACTCGTACTCGTAGTCGGGTGCCGTGATCCTCTTAGGTCTCAGCCAAGCGGTGACGTGCTTTTCTTCGAGAGGCCTTTTGAACACGGTCCACACTTCCTCGTCGTCCCGGCTTGGGTATTGAACACGTCCCGAGTACTTCTCCACATAGCGATCGTAAAGCTGTCTGAGGGTCGTGTCAGGGTCGGTAGTTAGCCCTGCCCCAATGGTGGAGAACTGAAAGCTGCTGTCGTCCTGGGGTAAGACCTGCTTCAATATATCTTCAATGGCGCTCGGTGGTTGTGAAAGTTGCAGTTCGGTCTGCAGCTTCCTGCCTAGCTGCTGAAGTTCACCCTCGATGTATTTCGAGATCTGGCGGAAATGGTCGCCGTCAATTTGGGAGAACATTTTTGAGAGCCGTGCATAGTGGGCGGTGCACATCGCGCCCAGGTATCGAGCTTCCGGGGCGTACAATGCGACGCCGACATTGGCGAATTCGGACGTAACCGGATCGTGAACATAGCGGAGGACGCTAAAAGCGTACGGTATCTTCATACGAGCCTCCTTGCGACCTGATCGATAAAGTCTTGGACGTGATCACGCACTTCCCTGACATGGGAGAGGACCCTGGGCAAATTCTCATTTTTCCATTCCTCGGGAATTTCAGCTTCCATCGATGCGATTTTCGCGTCCGACAAAGCCCCGAGGGTCTGGGCGAATCGGTCAAGGTCAATGGGCTTACCCTTTAGGCCGCGAAAGAAAACGTGTTGCTCCAGGAACTCGAGCCGTTCAAGGTTCCAAGGAGGACTAGGGGAGTTCAATGCGTATAGAAACGAGAAAGCCTGGTCGTGATCGATAACGAATATTTGATCCCCGAGCCGCAGAAGATTGGGATTGTTGAATCGCCGGTCAGCGTTTTGCGTTAGGGCATCAAACGCGAAAACCTCTGTGGCTCGGGGGCGAACCGAAAATGGGATCGGCGCATCAACAGGCCAAGTTCCATAGCCGCCGACGAGCACCTTTGTGGCAAAATTCGGCCCACCACTTCGTCGGATCGTCGCGGCAAGAGCGTGGTCCCCTGGCGGCAGCAGTTGGGCGATAGCGGGATCGAGTGCGACTATCGCGGGTTGGGGCGCCGACAGCCCCAATTGTTGCGCCAAGAGAGAAGCAACCAGCTCGCACATAAGGCCAGTCACCCCATTTTCAATTCCACCCTTGAATTTTACCACATACTCGCCAGCCGGATTGCCATCGGCGTCACTGCATTGGAAAATGGCTGGCTTCGTGCGCCCCGATCCCATTTGATGAAGGTAGGTGCCCGCGTCTAGATGCAAGACCAAGATTCCACCCCTGCTGTTTGGGACAGCCGCCCAATTGTCAAAGCTGTAAGTGCTTGGCGACCCCGGTGCCGAACCCGGTCGAACCCTTCACGGGTCTGCGGTGGACATACCAGGGGTTAAGCCGGTAGAGCAAAAAGTTGTTGCAACTCGACCACCGCCAATTCTCCCGCAGATTACCACCACAGCCTGTTGCCTTCAAGCGTCCAGGGTGAGCGCAATCGCTGCAGGCACAATCGACCGGTGGTGGCGCATAAAGGGGAAACCCGACGGACAGAAGAGCGCTGTCCGTGGCAACCGCTAAATCCGATCCGGCGTTCGGGCGGCACGGGCGTCGCGATCAGCTTGCGAATCGCTTCGAAAACCACCTTGATTTGGGAATCGTGAGCCTGGTATTTTCGCTCTAACTCATCGAGTCTCGGCAAAACCGGCTTGTGCGTGGAGAGAAGCTTGCGGAGCCTGATAAAGGCTCGCAGTGCCCAGCGCGGGGGCACTCTGGTTTTGCCTCCCCCTTGACATGCGTTGTCAAATATGACAACATTGCAGTGCAGGTCGCGTCGGCGAGAAATGATGATACCGAAAACACGGCCAGTTTCATGGATCAAGGCGGCGCTGAAGGAGTTCGAGGAATTCCCGGAGGGGGGCGCAGTCGATCTGTCTGGCGGCGCTGACCGTGGCGGCGGAAGGCGGGAAACCCGACATTGTGAAGCCCCTGCGCGGGATGGGCTCGGGCGTGTTCGAGATTGCGCTGCCCTTTCGCGGAAATGCCTTCCGCGTGGTTTATGCCGTGCAGATTGCTCGCGACCTCTGGGTCGTCCACGCATTTCAGAAGAAGTCGACTCAGGGGAGCAAGACGCCAAAGCGCGAAATCGATCTGATCAAGGATCGTTTGAAAAGACTGAAGGAGATGTTGCCATGAAGAGCGAGAAGTTGGAAGTGGTGCGCGGAAGCGGAAATGTTTTCCGCGACCTCGGGCGAAAGACCGCGGACGTCGAGCAGTTCAAGGCGATCCTCGCGGCTGAAATCATCAAGGCGCTCGACCGGGGAGGCCTGAGCGTGCGCGCAGCTCAAGCACGGACCGGAATTGCGGCGGCCGACTTTTCGCGCATCCGTCATGCCGATCTCGGCCGGTTCACCGTCGATCGCCTGATGTCGATCATCAACCGGCTCGGGTCGCGCGTGGAGGTGAAGGTGCGGGTGCGGCACGAGGTTACCGCCGGCCACGAGGCAACAGCCTGAGGACATCGAGCGAGACACCACGTTCTGGTGGGGAGTCCCCTTGGCCGGTCTTATCACCGTTAATAATTCATAGCCGATAGTCCACAGCAAGAACTGAAAACGCCTTCCCTATCAACTGCGGATGGTGGGGTCCCGATCGGATCGGGATAAATTCCCCCGCCGCTACGAGACCCTGCTATCGACAATCCCTCAGCGGGACGGACCTTCGGTCGGCAATCATCAATCGGCAATCGGCAATTCAGGTTACAGCCCTTTTTCCGCTAATTCGAAGGCGCGGAGGACGGCGCGGGCCTATGAAAGTGCGGAGGGATTGCCGGGGGGAAGATACCTTTCCAGTGTTGTTATCAGCGGAGGGAGATCATGGGTAATAATCTGCCAAAGGATGTCAAGATCCACGTCGTCGTATCCGTGAATCAGACGGTTCCTTAGCCCCACAATTTATGTCCATGGAATGTCGGGATAGAGCGCACGCTCTTCCGGCGTCATCCGGCTGGCTGCTTCGCCCACGATTTCAAGCAGTCTAACGAGCGCCAAATCAAACTGACGGTCGGTGTCGAGGTCACGTCGAGATCGACCTTGCGCCATAACCACAGCTTCGCGCCCATGGTCAAGCATGTGCCGCAGACGCACGGTCGCGTCATGGCGCGACATAGTGAACCTCGGCCTCGGCAATCGCCTGATCGCGAATGTATCGGCTCAAGAAGCGGGGAGTCTGTAAATCAACTTTGCGGCCGAAAATCTGCGTCAACTCATCTTCCATGGCGAAGAAATCCAACCCTGGAACATGATGAGGATCGAACTCGACGAGCACATCGATGTCGCTCCCGGGGCCGAAGTCCGTTCTTAGGACAGACCCAAACAAGGCGAATCGGCGCACATGGTGCCGCTCGCAGAAATCTCGAATCTTCGCATCGGGGATTTCGATCTTGGCTCGCGGTCCAGCGGTCATGTGAGCTACCCTTCACCCTCGGGATACTATTCTAACGCGGCTTTGTTTTGGGTGCCAGTCAGCCGGAGATTGGGTAGTGACTCATTTTGAGGTGCCACGGGCGTCCCGCCCGTGCCCGAGCACGGCCGGGACGGCCGTGGCACGTCTTTGGTTGCGGCTTCGCCGCACTGTATACACTCAAATCAAGAATGCTCTAACTGTTGATTGAGCATTGACGAAGGGCAATCGACAATCGGCAATCGGCAATCGACAATCGGCAATCGACAATCGGCAATCGGCAATCGACAATCGGCAATTTCTTTGGCGTTACAATCCTTTTTCCGCGAGTTCAAAGGCGCGGAGGATGGCGCGGGCTTTGTTCATGCTTTCTTCGTATTCGCGGGCGGGGACGGAGTCGGCCCTAGCAAGAAGTTCATAGTCCATAGTTTATAGTTCATAGTGAGAAATCAAGAACGCATGGTCGGACTACTTTCGACTATCAACCATAGACTTCGTCACAGCCCTTTTTCCGCAAGTTCGAAAGCGCGCAGGACGGCGCGGGCCTTGTTCATGCTCTCTTCGTACTCGCGGGCGGGGACGGAGTCGGCCACGATGCCGGCACCGGCTTGCAGGTAGGCGATTTTATCTTTGATTAATACCGTGCGGATGACAATGCAGGAGTTGAGATTACCTGAAAAATCGAGATAGAGCACCGCGCCGCCGTTATGGGGACATGCCGAACAGGAGGAGTAGCTTGGCGCGCATTCGTGCAGCAATTTCAAACGCCTCGGACGCCTCTTTCTGGTCCGCCGAATCGCCCGGATAGCGGAAATCCACTGCCGCCCGAGTGAGGTGACGGAGCTCGGCCACCGGCCACGACCAGCCCGGGCATACGGGCGACAGCAAGCCATCCAGCACGACCAAGTCGTGGCTCCTGGGAGGTGTCACGCCCAGATGAATCAACAAAGCCTTCATCAGTTTCTCGGCGCATTGCTCGGCATGAAAGCAGACAGCATCGAGATTTGGCGTGCCGGTAGGATGCAGTTCTCGCTCCGGGGTTCGATAGTCCCCTTCCGCCTTGGAAACCCACTCCTTAACCGTGGCGTTCATAGAGAACCTTTCCATGGTCGAGGGCTTCGCGAATCAGCGGATCACCCTCCGCATAGCGCCGGGCGGTGTCCTGCGGGCTCCGCGCCAGGAGGTCAACGGAAAACTCTGGCGAGACTCGATTCAGAATCTCCAGCGACTTGCGGAATCCTCTACCCTCAAACGGAAGCACGACCAGAAGGTCCACGTCCGAATCGGCTCGCGGCTGGCCGTAGGCATAGGAACCAAACAAGATGATTTTGTCAGGTTGAAAGTCCCGGACAATCCGTTCGCTTAAATCCGCAATTCGCCCCGCGTCGATCATGCGCAGCCATCTCCTTGCCGCCAATCCCCTAAGGTGGATTTTAGATTGAAGGATGGGAGATTGCAAATTGCCGTCACACCCGCAGAAGGGACGCGAGGCATTTATTTGCTCGCAGCTTCGGCTGCCCCCTGCCCCGGTGCAATCCATCTAAATTCTAAAATCCAAAATTGATTCGTCGCTACAGTCCCTTTTCGGCAAGTTCGAAAGCGCGGATGACAGCGCGGGCCTTGTTCATGCTTTCTTCGTATTCGGGGACGGGGACGGAGTCAGCAAAGCGCGGGCCTGTCTAACAAAGCTCCCCTCCTGATTTAGGAGGGGTGGCGCGCCAGCGACGGGGTGGTTACGGTATGCGAGTCTCTGTGGTGGTTACGGTGGGACGGGGTGGTTGCAGGGAGTGTCTGTGGCGGTTACGGTAGGCGCAAGCGCCGGGGGGGGTGGTGACGGCGCCCTGGGCGGTTGGTTCCTCTCCCTTCCGCATTCGCATGCAGGGGCGAGCCCGGCGCCGTCCGAATCTTGCTAACCATCATCAGCCGCGAACGCGAAGCCGCCCCCCGCGCCATCCGATAATCGCCGGAGTAGCGGCGACTTTACCTCGCCATATGGCGTCGCCTCGATAAGATCGGGACAGGTTTCGCCCCCGCTCCATCTAAATGACCCTTCTCGAGTAGCGCAGGGCCCGCACTCCGGCCCTGCGGCTCTACCCCACCACCGGATCGTAAGGGGGACGGCTCGCCGCGCCCTCTTCCCTGTGCCCCGCCCCGCACTCGATCGTAGGGGGAGGGCTCGCCCTCCCCTCATGGTCGTATCGACCATCAGCAAGGGCAGGGCAAGCAAGCCCAGCCCCTACGCTCGGTAAATGCTGCGCCCGAGCCGAAGCATGGAGCGCGTCAGCCGACGGATTCCCCTGTGGGTCCTACCATGACGGCCTCAGCCTTGTTATTAGCCTCGAATGGCAAAGAGCCGCGGAGTAATCCGTCGGCTGACGGATAACTCCGCCCTACCGCGCTTCAACTTGGATGGAGCGGGTGTGGAGGCAAAACAGTCATGAAAAAAATAGTGAACTGCGCCTCTTTATCAGTTCTGCATCACGACCCAAAGGTGCCGAATACGAATCTCCGCTGAAACCGCGGTGCCACTTCGCCGGTGTCGCGACCAAGCGCTGGCAATATATAGTTCATGGTCCGCGGCAAATTCAGCGAGCTGTTCATCCACGAACCATTTCTCTTCAACAGCGGTCGTTTTGCTTGCGAGGTCGCGTATCCATTGGTTTATCTTCGAGTGCCAACTCTGCAAGGTACCCGACTGAATGTACCCAACGATGGCCGCGGTTCTTTGGTTCGCACCATGAAGGGAAAGCTTAAATCTTTGAATTCCTCCCGATTTCTCGGCACCCCCAGTCACGTATTCTTGCTCTCTGCTGATAGGCGGGGGAGCCGGTAGACGCTTGCCCTCGAGCACGAGAAAGGGGGCATAGATTGAGTGATATATGTTGCCGATAATCCCACCGGCAATGGGCAGAGCAGATATATCCACGCGACGACTGCCTGTTTGCTTCTCCTCATGGTGAAAGTGGACCATTGGGAAGCGATGCCGAGCGGCTACCTCCAAGTATTTACAGAGTTGCGCATTGAGACGCTCCTCGAGCTCTTCCTTCGCGCGATCCGGGTCATCCCGCCAGCGGGCCAGTTCTGCGAACACAAACGCTAAAGTTCGTTCGGCCAGTGCATCTGTTGGTCCCTTAGATATTCGCCCGCGCCCCGGGCCCCTCTTGGGCAAGCGATTAAGGAGCAATAGCAGAAAGAGCATCAGTAACCCTGCTTACTCAGATCCGCCAGCGTCTCATCAGCGTCCCGGATGGCGGTCGATGGAATCCAATATCGCAACCGGTCAGGTTTCACAATAACGATCGTGTTACGCTCATAAAAGCGAAGTATTCGGACGGTACGTAGGGCATCACCGTGTTTCAGGTAGATAATATCTTGGAGTCTTCCGCTCCAGTCCGCCGGCCAATTAAGCTCAGACTGCGTTCCAAAACTAAATGCCTGGAACGCGAGGCCATCACGCAGCTCTGATTGCGTTGCCCGAAGGTTTGAGTAAACACTGCCAAGCATCCTAACGAACACCTGGGAAAAGTTCTTGAGGCCATTCTTGGTGACCTGCTCCCTTAATAACCGAGAGTTCTGTCCAAGCCGAACGAAATCACTTGCGAACTCAACGACGTCTTCGCACAGAACTTTCTCCCACCAACTCAAATCCCATCCATTCCCGAGTTTTGGCCAAGGCAGGACATCAAGATCACGCTTTAGAATAGCCGTGGACTTGCCCAAAAGCGCTTGCGTGCCAAATAGAAGGCACATTGCCCGCAATGCGCTTCGATTGGCAACAAACGTGTTGTAAAAATGTTCGAGTTCCGGCTCATTGCGCGCATCGGCATGTATACCCACAATCTTGTCCTTGAAGGCCAAGAATCCCCGACTCCGGAATACACAAGGGAGCGATTCGTGCTCTCTAATCATAATAATTGGGCCGGAGTAGCGTGCCTTTGTGTAGGCTGACCTAAAACGAGTTGCCGTGACCACTCTTACTTGAGAGTAGTCAATTCCTGCGTCCGTGAGAGCTTCCGTGGGCAGAAAAGGCTTACCGGTCAGCCACGGAGCCGGCTCGCGCTTGCCGGTGGTCGCAGCAATGAAGCCTTCCCCGTAATTCCATTCTTGAGATTCGACGAATTTCCGCAGTTTCGGCATCGCGTGCATGCGTGCCGCCAAATCTTGTAGGCGGCCACCGCCCACCAGATTTACACGCCACACCCACGGATGCATTTCCGCGGTTTCTTGCCGTACTACATGCCGGTCGTAGTGGTCGAGTTCGAACGCGATTCTTTCCTTGATACTGAACGTGCGACGGAACGTCAAGTGGCAAATACAATGCCGAGGAGCAGGCTTCCGTTTTGTGATGAGCAAAGCTACCGTCTTGGGATCCGCACCGTCATAAAGGTTGCGAATCGAAGTGAAGTCGAGCACGGCTTCCAATTGGTTGGCTGAAATCAGGGCTTTCTGAAAGGCTCGTGCCTTGTCGTTGTAGAGAAACCCATGGGGCTGAATTAGGCAAAGCCTGCCCCCAGATTTTAGCAATGAGGTCGCCTGCTCGACGATGAAGTACGCCATCTGATTGTCCGGAACTGCGATAGCGTGATTTTGCCGTGCGAGATAACGTCGCGCTGCGTCCGTGAGTTTGGATAGGAAGGGCGGGTTCCCTATGACCACTGCGAAGCCTTCGCCATTTTTGACAGGCCGGAGAGCCTCAAGCTTCTCAGAAAAATCTCCCACGTGCAGGTTGCGACCAACCAACTTATCGAATTGCAGTTCCTTCCAGATTACATTTGGTTGGAGGGCATCACAGATCGCCAGGGCAAGGCTGAAGGCAGTAAGATGAACGGCTTCCTCCTGCAGTTCGACACCAAAAATACTCCACTTGAGAATGGCTTTGAGCGTCGCAACGTCAGGTTGCCTCCAATCGTTACGACTCTGCCAGAAATGCACCATCCGACGAAACGCACCAACAAGAAAAACCCCCGAACCGCACGTGGGATCTAATATCCGCTCCTCTCCGGTAAGACGCTCATAAGGCATAACGTAGTCGAGCATCAGACTGGCCACTATGGGCGGGGTGAACACAGCACCTTTGCCTTCTTGCGCAAAGCGCTGGTACAGATGGCTGAGGACTTCGACGGGAATATAGCGGAAAGAAAACTCCTGCCAGAGATAGCGCTGCGCGCCTAATGTTCTGGCTTCGACCAGTTCCGCAAAGCGGCGCAACTCCGCATTCGTCAGGCGTTGCTGCGTTTCGGGCAACTCGAACACGTCACCGTTGAATCTTCGCTCGAGCTTGGTCAGCAGTTCACGAATTGAATCCGGTGAGCCCTGCTGCAGCAATTCAAAGAACGAGTTGGCACCTTTGTGAAACTGATCGAACCAACCTTTCGGAAAGACACCTCGATCTTCCAAGTACTTGATAAGTATTGTCAACAGTAACAGGCGGCGAAGCACCGGAAATCTCTGCCCTTTAATATCCTCGTCAGTCTCGACAACTGCACGGATGAGTTGTTGGTGTGCAGCTTGCCCGGATTCCGCTAGCGGGGAGTTGACTGGATCGTCCCAAAAAGTGCCGTCACTAAGACGGTAGGCAGAGAAGCGGCGCAGTTGATCCTGTAAAGCCGAAGATATCTGCGCCGTGACATCAATCGTCGCGGCGGGACCGTATCCAACTTTTGAATCTGTCCAGAAGTCAGGGCCACGGGCACAACTCAATACGTCAACGCGCGTCTGCCAACCAACATAAAGCAGAGGCGTGAAGCCGGTCAACCAAAGCTTGAGGTGGATTTTTGCTAGCTGGGCTTCATTTAAGCGGTCGTCGCTATTATCTATGACGCATGCCGCTGCCTGCGAAGAGCGGCCGTCTGAGTACCGACGGAAGAAAACATAATCTATTCCTCCAATGTCCGCAGCCTGCCGAATTACATATTGCTCGTTGATGCTGCCCGGCATGGGGCCAGTCACCGCGACGAGTCCCGGGAGAGTCTCTGCTTGCGTGAAATGGAGCGACTCTAGAGCTGTGCTCATATGTTGAAAAACCGGATAACAGCCCGAACGACGCCCTGGACTTGCAGGTCAAGGGCGGGTTTCAAGTCCGGGTAAAGGGGGTTTTCAGCACGAAGCCACACCTTTCCCTCTTCTCGGACAAAAGTCTTAAGGGTAGATTCGTTGTCGATCAGCGCGGCCACGATGTCGCCATCCCTTGGGATAGCCTCGTTTTCTAGTAGCACAATATCGCCCTCAAATATTTGGCGACCTATCATCGAATCGCCGGTCACACTCAACGCGAAGGCTCGGGAGCGATCAGTGATGCCGTAAGATGCCGGGTCCAGATTAAGGCGTTCGCCGGAGGATGTCAATGCCTCACGTGGGAGTCCGGCCGCAATACGCCCAAGCAGCGGGATGCCGGTGCTCTTCCGAACCAGGTGCAGTCCGCGAGCGAGTCCTTTCTTGCGCGTCACGAACCCTTTTTTTTCCAGAGCGGCGACATGATCGGCAGCAGCCCTCGTGCTCTTATACCTGAACCGCCTGCAAATCTCGCGGTAAGTTGGTGGCGACTCGCCCTTCTCGCTCCGGTCTTCGAGGAAATGCAGCACTTTCCGTTGCGTCACTGTCAGTTCTGTCGCCATACTAAACAAATGTATAGTACACTGAGTTGTTCCATTGCGCAATACGATTTTCGGGGGGGGTAAACCTGCGGGTACCATGTTGGATTTCAAATTTCGAAATCGGGAAGCGTTACAGCCCTTTTTCCGCGAGTTCAAAGGCGCGGAGGACGGCGCGGGCCTTGTTCATGCCTTCTTCGATTCGCGGGCGGGGGGGAAGTCGGCCACGGTCACTTGCCGGGTTCGGAAGGGCGAAATCCGATCCGGCGCTTCGACGGCACGGGCGCCTTGATCAATTTGCGAATCGCTTCGAAAACCACCTTAATTTGAGCATCGTGAGCCCGGTATTTTCGCTCTAACTCATCGAGTCTTGGCAAAACCGGCTTGGGCGGGGAGAGAAGCTCGCGGAGCCTTACCAAGGTTCACCACAGAGACACAGCGCGGCAGAGCGGCAACCAAAAAAGGCAGAAGGCAGTACGCAGTTGCAGAACCCGGACTGGCAGCATGAAATCATCGCAGACGGCAAAGAAAGACGTCGGTAGTAGTACAGACGCAGAGAAGAGCACTTCCCATGGCGCGGGCCGAACTCCCAGGGACCCCTCATCCCCACGACGTGCAGAACGTGGGCCCCCCCCTTCGTACCTCAGCACCTTCTCCCCAGGGGAGAAGGCAGGGGAAACATTATGACAGGGTCCCGATCGGATCGGGATACCCCCCCGCCGCTACGAGACCCAGCAATCGGCAATCATCAATCGACAATCGGCTATTCCGTCACAGCCTTTTTCCGCGACTGCTGGCGTAGCGCCGACCTTTAGG
>Ga0326728_10002496_pt1 | contig 61021 bp, 55 predicted proteins | sample MB3enrmetagenome_FD_207602 | JGI IMG/M metagenome (GOLD analysis project Ga0326728, IMG submission 207602) | Lab enriched peat soil microbial communities from McLean, Ithaca, NY, United States - MB31MN | ecosystem: Environmental > Terrestrial > Soil > Wetlands > Peat | place: USA: New York... | reverse complement strand
GCACCGAATCGTCATAGGTCTCGATGTGAATGTCGGAGGCGCGCCGCTCCAGGGCGGTGAAGATGGTGGTGTCCACCAGGCGAATGATGGGGCTGATGTCTTCTTCGCTGGTTAATTTTTCAATGGAGATGTTTTCGTCGCTGCTGTCATCGCCGCTGAGCACGTCGAAGGTCAGCCCCTCGCTGGCTTCGTCGAGCACACGCTGCGACTGCTCGGTTTTTTTGAGCAGGTCGGTAATCTGCGACAGCGTCGCCACGCGGGGAATGATGCGGTGCGAGAGCAGCCCGGCAATCTCGTCGAGCACCATGAGCCGCGACGGGTCGCTGACCGCAATCACCAGCGCGTCGCCCTGCTGCTCGATGGGCACAAAGTTGTAGCGGAACATCAGCTCCACCGGAACGGTGCGCAGCAATTCGTGCTGAATCTTGAAGTTCTTCAGATCCACGAACTCGGCGTGATAGCGCTGGGCGAGAGATTCGGCCTGGGCGTGCTCGTCCTGAACGGCGGAAAGTGGAATAACTAGCGTGGTTGCCTCAGCCATGGTTTATCCCTGACCTCCGGTCGCCTGACCCAGTGAGAAGATAGGCAGGTAAAGCGAGATGAGAATGAAGACCACCACAAAGCCCATGATGATGAGGATGGCCGGTTCAATGAGCGCCAGGGCCGCGGTGAGGGCGGTTGCAACGTCCTCCTCAAAAAATTCCGAGACGGAGTTGAGCATCTGCGGCAATGCGCCGGTCTGCTCGCCCACGGAGATCATCTCGGCGGCCAGATCGGGAAAAACTTTTGTTTGAATGAGCGCATCGGCCAGGCTGCGCCCTTCGCGCACCGTTGTGATGGAATGGGTGACCGCGCGGGAGACGCGCCGCGAGTTGATGGAGCGGGCAGCGGTTTCCAGCGAGGGCACCAACGGCAGGCCGCCGGTGAGCAGCGTGGAGAGCGTGCGCGCAAAGAGCGCGACCTGATATTTGAGCCAGATTTTGCCGAAGACAGGCATCCGGACCCGGACCCCGTCAGCGAAGTCGCGTCCCCGCTCGGTAATGGAGAAGCGGTAGAGGCCGAAGGCTATGCCGGCTGCCGCCAGCAGTATCCAGAGCAGGTTGTGCTGGAGGAAATCGCCGAAGGCCAGCAGGTGCATGGTCATGGCCGGCAGCTTGGAGCCCATCTGGTCATAGAGAGACTTGAACTGCGGCACTACGAAGACGAACATGAAGAACATCAGCAAGCAGACCAGCACCAGAAGCACGCAGGGATAGATCAGCGAGGTTATCAGCTTCTTGCGAAAGGTGAGCGAGGTGCGCTGAAAGTTGATGTAGCGCTCCAGCACCTCCTGCAGATTGCCGCTGCGCTCCCCGGCGAGCAGCGTAGTAGTGTACATGATGGGGAAGCCGCTCTGCGCCTCGAAGGCCGCTGAAAGCGCGTCGCCGGTCTTCACCCGCGCGGACACATCCTCCAGTTGCGCGGCAAAATGTGCGTTTTTCTGGTTCTTGGCCAGCATCTGGATGGAGCCCAGAATGGGCAACCCGGCGCGAATCAGCGTCAGAAACTGCTGGTTGAAGATGAGAAAGGTCTCCGGCTTGACCTTTCCGCGCTTGAAACCGCCAAAGCCACCGCGGGGACGCACGAAAAAGACATGGTATCCGGCATGGACAAAGCGGGCGCGCAGCTCGTCGGCCGTGGCCGCCGTCTGCACCTGCTCTTGCACGCGGCCGCGCTCGTCGGCCACCTTGATGATGAATTCCGCCATGCCTCTGCCTGCCGGTCGAGCCCCGATGAGCCTGACCAGATTCTATCCAGAATTAAGGGTATCAGTTCCGCCCACTCTGCTCGTAAAGGATAGACGCGAAAGGCACAAGCAGCGCTCAAAGGGGAAAGAACCGGCAGGCCGGGGCTCTTGCTCTGACTCTCCAGCGCCGTTCGATGGGCAAAAGAGACGCTGGGCATCCTTGAAGGCTGAGTTGAGACCGTGCAATTCTGGCCAGTATTCCGGCGCCATCCCGCTGAGGATGGATTGCGTATAGGTTCCTTGACATCCACCCTTGACCGTCGCGGAAACCCCGCACAGGAGAATGCAATGCAGTTTCAATTCAACGGAGTGCTCTATCAATTCACGAATACCGAGCTCATCATCGCCGCGGTTGTACTCGTCGTCGTGGCTCTCATCGTCGTTGGCGCTTTCCTTGAGCACCGCAAATCCAAAACCGTTGCCCTCCGCAATCGTTTCGGCGCCGAGTACGACCTCGCCGTTCTAACCCAAGGCTCCGCGCACAAGGCCGAAACCAAGCTGGCTGACCGCGAAACCCGCGTGGAAGCCCTGAAGATTCGCGATCTCGGCGCCACCGAGCGGGATCGCTTTGTCTCCGAATGGCATACCGTCCAATCCCGCTTCGTCGACCATCCCAAGGCCGCCGTCACGGAAGCCGACAGCCTAATCAACGAGCTTCTTGTGACACGCGGATATCCCGTGGCCGAATTCGAGCAGCGTGCCGCCGATCTCTCTGTCACCCACCCCCTCATCATGGAAAACTACCGCCTCGCACACGGCGTTGCCGTCCGGACCGGCCAGGTTGAAGCCACCACCGAAGAGCTCCGCGTCGCCATGATCCAATACCGCGTTATCTTCGATGAGCTGCTTCTGGACCAAAAGCCCAGCGAACACAAAGTCGCCGCATAATTCGAAGTTTGCGGCACGAAGGATTCTGTCACAATGCGGATGCCCTGGAGGATCGCAAAATGAGACCACTTAAGAACGTGATTCGATGTGCTCGCAAGACAGGATTCTCCGTCCTGATGCTGGCGGGCACATGTACGCTGGGAACCACCCCTGGATTCGCCGCCAGCCCGAATTCCGAGACTATTCAAGCCAACTACACGCAGGCAGGTAAAACCATCAGCATCACGCTGATTATTTACAACTACTCCACTCCATCGGACCTGCAATTACTTTCAAGGGCATACGAAGAGGGCCAGGATCGAGGTTTGGCCACCGCACTTTCCAAAACCAAAGCGGTCGGGCATTGCTCGATTACAGGGGCACTCAGCTATGACGTCAACTTCATCCAGATGGTGGTTACGCCAACCGGGCGGAAGATCATCTTTATCACCAGCCGCCCGCATCAATCCGATGAAGGCGCCTCTGGTATAGAGTCTCAGTCCTTCGACGTAGCCGTTGGCGAATTCGACCTGAATGACACCGACAACACCAAGAGCACAGGATTCCTGTATCCGGCAAGCAAACTCGTGATCGATCAACAAGGAGTGTTTCGCTATGATCTATCCGGCAATCCCTCGCCGCTGGTCAACGTTCTCGATTCGAAGGCGGCCTCCGCCCAGACTTTAGCGTTGGACGTTGAGAATTGATCTTGAACGGAGTTTCCCGGCCTGGTGCCCCACACCTGCTGTCATCGAGTGGAGCGCAGGCATAAAGCTGACGGTCGCGCGCCAATAGTTATAGTCGAATCCTTCGCGCAGGATATGCAATACTCCATAAGGCCTCCAATGTAGCATCTCGATGAAGATGGCCGTGTGCCCCAATTTCACCCTACGGCATTTTTTTCAAAAAATGGCGCCAATTGCTTATCCGGAAGGGAACTTTCGCCACTGTAACATCGTTAAGACTTTTATTCGCGCATTCTAGGGTTACTATTTCATGTTACCTACTGGAGAGTTTATGAAGACAACACAGAACGACACGGGACGGCTTCGATCGAAGTTGCCGCTTTCGCTCAGAGCCATCGTCTCTGGCCTGCTGATTGCGATGGTGGCTGCCAATGTTTGGCCGCTCCTGTTACTCAACCTTCGCGTGCCGTTTGCCGCAGTTGTTGAGGTAGCGTTCCTCGGTTTTTATCTATGGTGGGCAGCCGGCGGAGGTTCCCCGCGCACAACGCAAATGGCCCGAGTGAACGCGTTTCGCCGCAGTACTCTCTCGTCCAGGCAATGGTTGTGGGGCATTCTCGCGGCGCTCTTTTTTGCAGTGACGGTTCATGCGTCCATCTTCCTGCTCTTCCGCTTTGTGCCATTTCCCATATCCGCATTCCGGCAGGGTTATGATCTCTCGTTTATCCCCACCCTGCCTTTGAAGTGGCTGGCCGTCGTTGTCTCCGCCCTGTCGGCGGGAGTCTGCGAAGAAACCGGCTTTCGCGGTTATATGCAGCGCCCCATCGAACAGCGCTACGGAGCGCCGATTGCCATCCTGATTTCGTCGCTGTTCTTTACGGCGGTGCACCTTACGAAAGCATGGGCGCTCGTGGGAATGATACCCATCATTTTCGGCGCGGGCGTGCTGCTGGGCCTTCTCGCCCGGGCCTCGAAATCGCTCCTCCCGGGCATTGTCGGTCACGTCGTGATGGACATTGGGCTCGTAGCCTATTGGTGGTGCGGCATCGCGGGCGATTTCACCCAGCGGCCGATCACCCAGACCGGCCTGGACCAGCCGTTCTTCATCGCTTGCGCGGTCTTTGCCGCATCGCTATTTATTGTGCTGCTGGCGATTTCGCGGCTGCGGCGAATCAGCGCTGAACCTGTATCCTGATTGAGTTCCATTTTGCGGAAGGAAAGAGGAGCGAGGCTCGTTTTCGGTCTGATTTTTACAACTAGCGCGAACCTAATTACAATTCGTTCTACTGATGAATTCATTCCGCAGACCGCGCAGACACGGAAGGAGCAGACTCATGGACGTTCATGCACCTCACAAACCCATCCAATCCATCAAGGAATTCCTGGTGCACCTGCTGGCCATCACCATCGGCCTGCTGATTGCGTTGGGTCTGGAATCCACGGTTGAGTGGGTACATCACCGCCATCTCGCGCAGGATGCAAGGGAGAATATCTATCAGGAGTTTCGAGCCAATCAGCAGGATTTGGTCCGCCAACTCAATGCGCTACCCGCGGAAGAAAAGCACCTGGATGAGATTCTCAGCGTGATAGATAGCGTACAGCATGGCCGTCCCCACAAGCCTCTTGGGGATTTCATGTGGACCGGCGTACTCCTCCGCGACTCCGCGTGGAATGCCACATCGTCCACGGGTGCAATTGCTTATATGGATTACGGCGAGGTGAGACAATACTCCCAACTCTACGCCGTGCAGAGGATATTGAGTTCTCTTACAGAGCGCAATCTGCAGGATCGGCATGAGATGAACGTTTTTCTCATGCGCTTGCAAGCGCAGGACAAGCTCTCCGATGCGGAATATGAGAATGGTAAGCGGATCATCTGGTCGGAAAAATTGGCGACTCGCGAGTTCCGTGAAATCGACAGTATGCTGCAAGAAAGCTATTCCCGGATTCTGCTGCAAGGGAAGTAGTGTGGATTGATTTGAGGCGGGCATGGGCTTAGTGATGCGGAACAGGATGAAATTTTTGCGTTGGGCGGGCGTGGCCGTTGTGCTGCTTGCGGCGGTTGGCGCAGCCTTGCTCTTCTTTCATGCCAAGCCTCCGGCGGTATTAACTCCGTATCCGCACGAGCTGGCCAAGGTGAGCTTTGCCGTGGCCGGAGATGTGATTCCGCACGGAGCGGTGCGCGCCGCCGCTGCCGCTGCCGGAGACGGCGCCGCGGGCTGGGGAGCACTCTTCGCAGATATCGCCGACGTCTTCCAACACGTTGACTTCGGCTTTGTGAATCTGGAAACTCCGGTGGCCCCGGCGCACTCGCGCGGGACCAAGGAGTTTATGTTTGACGCGCCCGTCGCGCTCGTCGACGCGCTGAAGGCCAGCGGCATCAAGATCGTCTCCTCCGCCAACAATCACATGATGGACCAGGGCTGGGCGGGCTTTGCCGAGACGCGCGAGCATCTGCGCGAGCACGGGATGCTCTTTGCCGGCACGGGCGACACGGCCGAGCAGAGCTGGCAGCCGGTGATCACCGAGGCCAACGGCATCCGTGTCGGCTGGCTGGGAATGACGCGCTGGCTCAACGGCAACCGCAACCCCGATAAGGACGACCAGCCGCATGTGAACTTCTTTCCCTATCCCGGAGAAGCGAAGGGTGCGCCGGGAATGGACGAGGCTGGCGTGCTGGAGGCCATCAAGAAAGCGCGCGCCCAATGTGATTTTCTAGTGGTTTCCATTCACTGGGGCACGGAGTACGCGCCTGCGCCTCGGCCCATGGATGTGGAGATGGCGCACAAGATGCTCGATGCCGGAGCCTCGGTGATCGTCGGCCATCATCCGCACGTTTTGCAGCCGGTGGAGACGTATCGGACTCAGGACGGACGCGACGCGGTCATTTTCTATTCGCTGGGAAATTTTTTGTCGAATCAGTCGCGCAATTATGTGGACGGCCTGATGCCGGACAAAGCCGGCGACCTGCGCGACTCGATGATCGGGCTGTTTTCCGCCGTGCGCAAGGATTACGGGCCGGCAGGCGTACGCGTCGAGTTGGGCCACGTGGGCGTTCTCGCCGTCTGGGGCGAAAATAATCGCAACGAGCTGGCTCGCGGCCAAACCAGGACGCCGATGATTCGTCCCATCCTGATCGACCGCGAGATTCCCCGCGTGCAGGCGCGTCTGGACGAGCTGAACAAAATCTACACGCCTAACAAGCCACTGACGGCTGAGCAGAAAAAGGAGTTCATCGAGCTGACTAACCGGCTGAAGCTGCTCACCGACCGCCGCGCACTGTTGCTGGAGCGCGTTGGAGATGAGTACGTGACTGATCCGCCGAAGCTGGCGGGGAAACCGTAGCGTGGGGAAGTTTTCTGCGATTTCAGGACGAGGCTTGTGAGTTGTTTCCGGAGCCGGACTTTATTTCAGCAAGAATTACCTGATCCTGTTGTTTTGATCGCCGCACCCAGGCGAGGTCAGGCCGCGACGAACCGGCGCCGCGCCGCTCCAACTCGGCCGATGCGCCCGTGTAGCGGTAGTACTCGCGCTGGGCGGCGCTTATTTTCAAGCCAATCTCGCCAACAGTTTTCATGTGCCTCCGCCGGTTTTTTTCTGCTGCGAGGCTTTTGCCTCTTCCCGGTCGTCGTGAAGAATCTGCCACAGCGCCGGGCCGCGCTCTTCCCAGTCCGTATGGCCGCAGCCGTCGCAGAGATACTCGCGAATATCGCGGCCACTGGAGGTGTCCTTCTCCGTCATCCGCATCTCTTCACCGCATTTGGAGCAGACCAAAGATCCCCCGCGACAGCTCTGCCAGCTTACCTGGCCAGGCGGTTGTAGAGCCAGCCGAAGACCGCGCCGCCGATCAAGCCGTCCGCGATTGCGTAGAGCGTCACCAGGATAACTTCTCCAATGCTGCGGGTTGCATGGTAGCCGGGATAGAACGACGCGAGCAGCTCCAGAAAACGCTGAGCGTAGCCAACGCAAATCAGGTTGACTAAAGCCACCACCAGGACCGCACCGCCCCACAAAATGGCGCAGGCAATCGCCAGAGCTTTGATGTTGAATTTCATGGTTTCCTCCTTGCAATTGAATTTTACTCCCGCACGATTGCAAGGATGAATTGATTTCAAAGATTGTTTTCAGAACATAAAAGGCTGCTGCACCGTGGCTTGCAACTTACTGCACCGTTCCCTGGGGCCGCAACCGGCGCAGGTCCATGGCGCAAGCCACCGCATTCTGCGCCTGGAGACGGAGATTGTCAGAGGCGGCCCACAACCACAGGCGGGAGACCGAGCTGGAGTTGCGCGCGTCCAACTCGGGACGCAAACGTACCAGCACATCGTTCTGCCCGGTAGCAGCGAGGTTGGAGGGCGAATCGGTCTCTTCCAGGACCAGGTCCAGGCGGCCGCCGCTTAGAGTCTCTTCCAGCGCGGCAATCTCCACCGGCCGCTCCAACTCGATGGCGATAGAGAAGGTGTGGCCATGAAAGACGGGCGCATGAATCACTTGCAGGGCCAACGCGGGCCAGCGACCGGCGGAGAGCGCGGCGTAGTGGCGGCGCACCCGCGCTTCCACCGCGCCCAGGCTGACTTTTGCGGCTTCACCCAGGCCAGCCAGCAGATTATAGGCCGCCTGCGCATCGTAGAGGTTGCGGGGCAGCCCCTGAAAGCTGAGCAGGCTCATGGTCTGCTGATGCAGTTCGTCCAGTGCGGCGCGGCCAAACTCGCTGGCCGGCTCGAGCAGCGTGGCGAAGGCGATGCGTACCGGGACGGCTTGTTGCATCCGTTCCAGCACCAGGGCCAGCGCCAGCGCCGCGGGGTGCGCCGGAACCACGGCGGGGGTGAACAAATCCACTGTTGCCGCCTCGGCGTCCAGCAGCGGCGCGCGCACCACAACACCCGTCTCCTGATCCAGAGCGCCGGAGAGATCGAGAACGGTTGAGCCGGCCCGGAGCGCATCCCGCCAGTGCTTGCGGGTCAGATCCTCAGAGCCGCAGAAAAACGTGAAGTCCATGCGCTCAAAGGCATCGGGGGCTATGGCCTGGACGAAGGTGATCTCGTCACCCACCTGATCCAGCTTGCCCTCAGCCTCCTCCTCGTCCAGCAACACGAAGTTGGCCTCCGCCATGGGCGACTCCGACAGGGCGTCCTTCAACTCCCGGCCCACCAGGGTTGAAGCTCCGGCAATGGCGATCTTGTACACTTAGCGTCCTATGGTTCAACGGCAATGATCAGGAATGGTCCAGCGGATTCGGTTCTGAGACAACCGCAGGCGCACGTTTCATCAACCAGCGGCGGCGGCGCGACCAGGAGTATGCCGCCCGCGCCCAAATGCCGCTGAACATATACACCAGAGCCCATAAAAACAGCACAGCCTGGGAAAATTTGATGATAATAAACAGCGCAATCGCGATAAAAAACAGCGTCCGGAAGGAATGGCGGCGGGAAAAGCTGATCTCTTTGGCGGACCAGAAACGCCAGGTGCTGACCATCAGAAAGCCGCTCACGCCGACAATTCCAATCCAGATGAGAGCGACCCACCACGACTCCACCGGGTAACCGCTGCAGAAATGCACCGTAGCGGCCAGCAGGCCCGCTGCGGCCGGAATCGGCATGCCGACAAAATACTTGCGGTCCGGGCGCCCTGGATTGCGCGGCAGGGGGTCGTGGCTGATGTTGAAGCGCGCCAAACGCGAAACCCCGCCGATGAGATAGAGGAAACAGATGAAAACGCCAGCGTGGAGCAGGTTCTCGTGCAACTCCGGATTCATGGTATCGGGCAGGAAGTGGAATCCCCAGATGAGCGCCAGCAGGCTGGGCGCCACTCCAAAAGTTATGGCGTCGGCCAGCGAATCCAGCTCCTTGCCGAAGTCGCTGCAGGTGTTGGTCATGCGTGCGATGCGGCCGTCGAGTCCGTCAAAGGGAATGGCTAGAATGATGGCGATGGCCGCCCAATCAAGATGCTTTTGTGCGTTGCCAGCATCGGTGAGGGCCACCATGGTCTGGATGATGGAAAAAAAACCGGCGGCGATGTTGCCCACGGTAAACAGCGAGGGCAGCAGGAACATGCCGCGGCGCAACTGCGCCCGCGCCCGGGCTTTGACCTGTGTGGCATTGGAATACATCATCGACTGCCTCCGCCGAACTCATTGGGCAACACGCTGGCGCTCGTGGTCCTTCTCGCACTCACTGCAACAGATGCCGTCTCCAACTCCGCCAGGGCCGCCAGCACGCTTGAGCCGCCTTTGACGCGCTGACCCTTCTTCACGCACACTTCTGCTTCGGCCGGCATAATCACATCCACGCGGGAGCCGAATTTGATCATCCCCACGCGCTGGCCGCGGGTCAGAGTGTCGCCCTCGCGGCAGTTGAAAACGATGCGCCGGGCCAGCAAGCCGGCAATCTGCTTGAAGGTGATTTCCATCCCCACGCCCCGCACCGTGGCGATATTCTGCTCGTTCCGGTCAGCTGAATCAGGGTTCATGGCGTTCAGGTACTGGCCCTTCTGATAGCGCACGGAGGTGAGAACGCCGCCAATGGGCGAACGATTTACATGCACATCAAAAACACTGAGGAAGATACTGACGCGCTGCCGGGAGCCTTCAGGAGTGTGGATGGAGGCTGTTTCGGTCACCAGCCCGTCTCCAGGCGAGACGATCAGGCCGGGACCGGTGGGTATCGTCCGCTCCGGGTCGCGGAAAAACCAGAGAAAAAACGCCGCCAGGAGCACGGGCGCAATACTCCATGCCCAGTTGCCCGTGGCCCACACCAGCACTGCCGCTACTGCCAGCAGGCTCAAACCGTAGATGTACCCGTCACGAACCATTGTGACGATTATACGGTGAATTTGCACGAGGGATGATGGAAACACAGGATGGGGGGATTCACCGGCGCACACGCCCCGTTTTAGTCTGATCGGGGCGTGCGCCCGGTCAATTCGCCTGCAATTCTTGAGTTCGTTCAATAGCTAAGCAGTGACCGGCAGTCTGCGTTCCAGGGCGAAGATCATATCCTTGGCGTGCAGCTTGAGCTTTTTCAGCTTGATTTCCTCGATCTGCTCCTCTGTGGAGAGGTAAGGCTTCTGAACCAACTCTTCCAACCGCTGAGCGTAGTGTCGATGTTCTGCTTGCAGGCGTTCAATTTCTGCGCTCAGCGACGCGTCCTGTACTTCATCCATCCAGCACCTCCGATTATTAATGAACTCTTACGTATATCGTCCCCAGCTCACAAACCGCAAGTTAAAAAAGGAACGGAAGTAACCCCTGCTGTGGAATTCGTCCCAAAATGCCCTGCTTGCGTGACCGCAATCACGTTCATTCGGTCGATTGTCACAGCCGGTTGCCCCCCACTTACGACGTTTCTTGCCCGGAAATCGGTGATTACGAGCCCTTCAACCCTAAACGCATCAAAACCGCATCTTCCGCCTGCTCCGGTGGATTCACATAATAGCCTGGCCGAAGGCCGGTTTGCACGAAGCCCAGCCGCCGGTAAAGCCCCAGCGCAGCCTGGTTGGAGGCGCGCACCTCCAAAATAACTTCGGTAATCCCGGTCTGTCGCAGCCTGCCGGCCAGCTCTTCAAAAAGCCTCCGCGCCAGGCCGCAGCGTTGATAATGCGTATCGACCACGATGGTCTCCAGCTCGGCCTGCGGCGGCAGCAGGCTGGCTACTGCCAGGCCCGCCAACTTGCCATTTACTTCGACCACTAGCGCAATCCGCCGCGGCGTAGTTTCCGTATCCAACGCCGCCCTGTAGGCCTCTCTCGGCCAGAAGGGCGCAAGCCTCTGGCAAGCTATGATCACCACCTCATCCAGGTCCGCCTCGCGCATGGGCCGCATCTGAATCACCGCATCGGGCGGCACGCGCTTCCTGCGCGCCGCGGCACGCTCTTCAGCCGCCGCCGCAGCTTCTTTGGCCGGTGCTGCCGCCTCAACCGCCTCGCCAAAAATCTCCGCATCACTGCGGCGCAGGTAGTTGCCGTCCAGCAGCGCCAGATCGACGAACTCCCCGGCTACTACCCGCGGCGCGCAAAGCCGCATCGCATCCGCCGCCGTGGGCGCAGTCACGCGAACCAGCTCCGCCTCCGGCCAGGCCGCGCTCAGCAGTTCCGCGGCGGCATCGTCGCAAACAGCAATCCGCTTGGGCGGCGAATCCAGCGCCGCCAGCTCCGCGGCTCCGGCCAGCAGCTCCCTGGCCTGCCCATCCGCGCCGCCAACTCGCAAAAATACCTCGCGGCGATGCGCATCCAGCGCCGCCGAATCCACGCCAGCTTTCCACCCCAGCGACGTAGATCTGTCGCTGGGGACCCCGGCATTGCTGGCCAACACCTCCAGCCTCGAAACGGCGACCACAGGTGTCCGCGCCGGTTCCGCCAATCCCTTGATTGCGGCCAGTCCCACGCGCACCCCGGTAAAGCCCCCCGGCCCGTTCACCGCGACAATGGCGCCTAATCTCACAAGTTGCACACCGGCCATGCGCAGCATCTCGTAGGCTGAGCCCACCAGCGTCTCCGAGGGACGCTGCCCGCCCAGAGAGGTCTCGCCCAGGATGTGAACATCATCATTCGACACCATCCCCAGCGCTATCGAGCCGGTAGGTCCGCATGTGTCAATGGCCAGCAGAAGCATCGATTCCGCCATGCGTCTCCTTACACCGCCTTCAACGCCTGTTTCAGGTCGGCGATCAAGTCGTCCTTGTCCTCGATGCCCACCGAGAGGCGAATGCGGCCCTGCGTGATGCCCATCGACGCGCGTTCTTCATCGCTGAACGAGCCATGCGTGGTTGTGGCCGAGTGTGCGGCCAGCGATTCGACCCCGCCCAGCGACTCCGCGTGGAGAAAGAGCTTGAGCGCGCCAAGGAATCGCCCCGCGGCCTCGCGCGACTCAAGCTCGAAGCTCATCATGGAGCCGAAGCCCTTTTGTTGCTTCACGGCTAGCGCATGCTGCGGATGGGTTGTTAGTCCCGGATAAGCCAGCTTGCTCACCTTGGGATGCGTGGAAAGATACTCCGCTACCGCGCGGCCGTTCTCCTCGTGCTGCCGGATGCGAACGGGGAGCGTCCTGATGCCGCGCAAAACCAAAAAACACTCGAAGGGCGACATCACCCCGCCGGCAGCCTTCTGCACAAACTGAAAACGCTCCTTGTGCTCCGGCTTTGAGCCGATCAGCGCGCCGCCCAGCCCGTCCGAGTGGCCGTTGAGGTACTTGGTCGTCGAGTGCATCACGATATCCGCGCCCAACGCCAGCGGACTTTGCAGCGCCGGCGACAGAAACGTATTGTCCACGCTGACCTCGATGCCTTTGCCGTGTGCGATCTCGCAAACCGCGCGGATGTCGGTAAGCGTCATCAGCGGATTGCTGGGCGTCTCAATGTGAACCAGCTTGGTTGTGGGCCGTATTGCCGCCTCGACCGCCGCAAGGTTGCTGGTGTCCACGTATTCGATCTCGATGCCATAGCCGGACACGATGCGGTTGAAGAGCCGCGCCGTGCCGGCATACACATCTTTAGAGCAGATCAGGTGGTCGCCCGCGCGCAGCATGGCCACCAGCGCCGAGATCGCCGCCATGCCGGTGGTGAAGGCATGGCCGCTCGTGCCGCCTTCGAGCGCCGCCAACGCCTCCTCCAGATGGTCGCGCGTGGGGTTGCCGGCGCGCGAGTAGTCCCAGCCCCGGTCCGTGCCGATGCCGGTCAGCTCAAAGGTCGAGGAAAGGTACACAGGCACGTTCACCGCACCCGTCTGCGGGTCGGGATACTGCCCGGCATGAACGGCAAGGGTCGAGTATTTGTAGTTGGACATGATGATCCTCTAACTCTTAGCTTATCGTGGAGGCGTAGTCTGCTTCGACACCCGCGACACCGGATAGTACCCCGTCCGCGTGCGCACAATCAGCTTGCCCTGGCCCTTGCCCTCAGCCGTAACCTCGACGTGGCGGAAGCCCGGCTCGTTGGTTGGCTTGGTGGAGTGGTAGCCCAGCGTGTACTGGTTGCGGATATCTCGCGCCACTTCGGCGGCGATCTGGTCAACCTGCTCGATATTTTTTGGGAAGAAGGCCATGCCCCCGGTCTCGGTGGAGAGCATCTCCAGGGCGCGGCGCGCTTTCTTTACGTCGTCGCGGCTCATATCTTCTTCGCCGAAGAGCAATCCAATCGTATAGATGACCGGGCCGGAGAGCTGCTGGACGCGGCGGATGGTCTGCTCCAGGTTGAGGGTGGAGGCGTTGTCGTCACCGTCGGTAATTAGGATAATGACCTGCTTGGGGCGCTTGGCGTCAGTTGCCAGCTTGTCCGCCGAGGCCGCCACGGCGTCGTATAGCGCGGTACCGCCGCGGGCTTCTATATGGCTCAGCCCCGCGCGCAGCTTGTTCACATCCGAGGTGAACTCCTGGTCGATGAAGGCCTCGTCGCTGAAGTTGACCACGAAGGCCTCGTCCTGGGGGTTGGAGGCCGCGATCAGGTCGAGGGTGCTCTTGTTCACCGAGGGGCGCTTGCGGGCCATGGAGCCGGAATTGTCCACCACCAGCGCAATGGAAACCGGAAGGTCAGTGTGCTGAAAACTGATGATCTTCTGCCTGACGCCGTCCTCGAGGATCTGGAAGTTTTCCTTCTTCAGGTCGGGAACCATGCGGTTGCCGTCGAGCACCGTGCAGTTGAGCGCTACCTCATCCACGTCGGTGTGCAGAACGTAGCCATCGCCCTCCTTACGCAGGGCCGGGAGCGCAGCCGGCTCGCCATCCGGTGAGCGCACCGGGTCGCGATCCACGCTAAGCGAGGGGGCTTGCGCCGGAGTTTGGACCGCGACCGGCGGCGAAGAGGATTGCTGCGCGGCCTGCGCAGGCGTGGGTTGCGCCGTCAACGACAGGACCGTCAGGGCAAAAAGCAACGATAGATTACAAATACGCATAGGAATCGGTGTGGGCATGGATAATCCGAGCGGGCCATCTCCATGGAGGATTGGCCCTCTCCTTCACTTTACGACACTTGCCGCCGCGTCAGCCGTTGGACCGGTCAGCGCGGGGGCGCAAAGACCGCTGGGATACAATCAAACCAGCGCAAAAAGGCCTCAAATCGTGCATAATGGTGCTTTCGAGCGCAAAATTAACCGTTACATTGGGGAGTAAACCTTTCGCATGGCCCAGATTTATCCCTTTCGCGCCTGGCGCTACTCGCCCTCCGCTGTCCGCCTGGATGACGCCGTCACCCAGCCCTACGACAAGATATCGCCGGCGATGCAGCAGGCCTACTACCAACGCAGCCCCTTCAATCTTGTCCGCATCATTCTCGGCCTGCCCGAGTCCGGCGACGCCGAGCGCGGCCCGAACGTCTACACCCGCGCGGCGCGCGATTTCAGCGCCTGGCGTGTGCAGGGTGTGCTGGCGCAGGATAATGACCCGTGCATTTACGCCTACTCGCAGAAATTCAAGGTTCCCGGCGCGGAGATCGTCAAAGAGCGGCGCGGCTTTATCGCCCTGGGCAAGCTGCACGATTACTCCGAGCAGGCCGTCTTCCGCCACGAGCAGACGCTGAGCAAGCCCAAGAGCGACCGGCTCAACCTGCTCAAGGCTACGCGCGCGCACTTCGGGCAGATCTTCATGCTCTACTCCGACCCGGCTGGCGGCATCGAGAAGATTCTCTACGACGGCGCAGGCCAGGCCGAGGCCGAGGTCACCGATGAGTTTGGCGTGCTGCACCGGCTGTGGAAGATCAGCGATCCAGCGGCCATCCGCACACTGACCGCGGCTATGGCCGACAAGAAGCTGATCATCGCCGACGGGCACCACCGCTATGAGACGGCGCTGAACTACGCGAAAGAACACGCCGCCGCCGCGCCAGCCAAATCGGAGACCAACGCTTTCGCGCTGCCGCAGCCGGAGTTCCCCGAGGCCGCGGTGATGATGACCTTTGTCAACATGGACTCCGACGGCCTGGTGATTCTGCCCACCCATCGCGTGGTTCACAGCCTGATCAATTTCGATCCGGCCGCTTTTGCGCGCGCTGCAGAGGCGTTTTTCCAGATCGAACCATTGCATGGAGCAGACTCTTCGGACTTCATCAATACTCTGAGCAGCCAGCAAGGCACAGCTTTTGTCGCCGTCATCCGCGCCGGGTCGTTGCTGCTGCGCGCCAAGCCCGAGCCTGTGGCCGCCGCGTTGGCCCACATGCCCGAGCGACAGCGCCAACTGGATTTGAGCTGCCTGCACTCCATCGTGCTCAACCGGCTGCTGGGCTTGAACGAAGAAAGAGTTCGCGAGCAAACCAATATTCGCTATCTGCGCGACGCCGCCGAGGCCGTCGAGCAGGTGCGCAGAGGCGAGGCTGACGTCGCCTTCCTCACTAACCCGGTTTCCATGGAGCAGCTCCGGGAGGTGGCCTATGCCGGCGAGGTGATGCCGCAAAAATCCACCGACTTCTTCCCCAAGCTGCTCAGCGGATTGACGATTTATGCGCTGGACTAAATTCGCATTCACGGTTCTCGTGGTGGCCCCGCTGGCCGGCGTTCTGGCTCTCGCCCAACCTGCCCCGCCAGCTCCGCAAGCTCGCTTCGTCGTCGTGCTCGATGCGGCCCACGGCGGCGACGACACCGGCGGACGCCTCGCCAACGGCCAACTCGAAAAGAGCTTTACCCTGGCCATCAGCGTACGTCTGCGCTCACTGCTCACCGCGCGCGGCATACAGGTGGTCACCACGCGCGACTCCGATGTGACGGTTGAGCCAGATAAGAGAGCGGAGATCTCCAACCACGCCGCTGCCCATGCCTGCCTCAGCCTGCACGCCACCCAGAGCGGCTCCGGCGTTTATCTTTTTGCCTCTTCGCTTGCCCCCGCCGATCCCGCGCGCTTCCCTGCATGGAAGACGGCACAGGCTGCCTGGGTAACGCGCAGCATCAAGCTGGCCGGGGTGCTCAACGCCGCGCTGCTCAACGCCGGCATGAGCGTGACCCTGAGCCGAACTTCGGTGTCCGCCATGGACAGCATGGCCTGCCCGGCGGTGGCCGTGGAGATTGCTCCTGAGCAAAACGCCAAGCATGAGACAATCGCCGGACTGGACAATCAGGATTACCAGGCGCGAGTGGCCGCGGCGTTGGCTGCCGCGCTTCTCGAGTGGAGAACGGAGGCTCGTCAGCCATGATTCCCCGCTACCAGGTTTACCTCTTCTCCTTTCTGCTGCTGGCCTCGCTGGCTATGGGCGCGGCGCTGTGGCACTTGCGCGAGCGCGCCCACCAGCGGCTGCTCGTCGGCCAGGACTCGGCGCCCACCAGCGCTCCGGCCGTGGCCCCCGCCGAGCAGGCGGCCCTGCTGGTAGCCAATGATACCGACGGTTCCATTCTGACCCAGCTTCACTCCCTGCCGCTGCCCGCCGACCCCGGCGCACGCGCCCGCGCCGTGCTGGGCAAACTGCTGGATCTTTATGCCGCTCCCAATGCCGCCCATCCCGTTCCTGGCGGCGCAAGCTCTGTGGTCCAGGTCTTTCTGCTGCCCGCCCCGGAGATTGCGGGTGCTGCTCCCGCAGCCGGCAAACCGAAATCCGCAGATTCCAGAACTGTAGTCATTTTGCCCCGCGAATCAAGATCCGTAATCGCAGGTTCGCCAACACAGGACGCGCAGCAAACCGGCCCTCTTCTGGCGGTTGTCAACCTGACCGGCAAATTTGCCGCCGGTCACCCTTCCGGCATCGAGACGGAGATGCTCACCGTGCTCTCCATCTGCGGCACGCTGCGCGCCAACCTGCCGCGCGTAACCCAGGTGCGCTTTCTGGTGGATGGCCAGCAACGCGCAACCCTAGCTGGCCACGTCGACCTGACTCGCACTTATCTGACCGACGATCTGCTGACAGCTGAGGAAGTCCACCCATGAACAGCCCTGAAAATAAGCCCGGAACAACGCCTCACGTCATCGGCGTCTTCGATTCCGGATTTGGCGGCCTCACCGTGCTGCGCGCGCTCATGGCCCAGATTCCCCGTTCGCGCTTTGCCTTCTTCGGAGACACGGCGCGCTTGCCTTACGGTTCCAAGTCCCGCCGCACCATCGCCCGCTATGCCGCCCAGTGCGCGCAATTTCTGGTCAGCGAACAGGGTGCGGAGTTCCTGGTCATCGCCTGCAACACCGCCAGCGCATTGGCACTGGACGCCATTCAGGACGCGGTGCCTGTTCCCGTGCTAGGGGTCATTGAGCCCGGCGCTGAAGCTGCCCGCGCCGCTTCCCGCTCGGGCGACGTGCTGGTCATCGCCACCGACGCCACCGTGCAGAGCCACGCCTACGCCGCCGCCTGCCGCGCCCGCGGTTTACGCGCACTGGAAAAAGCCTGTCCCCTGCTCGTCCCGTTGGTCGAGGAGGGATGGACCGATCATCCAGTTACCAGTGAGGTCATCCGAATCTATCTTTCCGAACTGAATGCCGAAGCCTCCGCCCACGGCATGAATCCTGACGTACTGCTTCTCGGCTGCACTCACTACCCGCTTCTGCGCCCGTTGCTGGAACGTGCCGTACTCCCCAACATGCGCGTCATCGACTCCGCCGATGCCACCGCCGAAGCTGCTGTCAAGCTTATTGGAACGGAGAAGCGTTCGCCGTCCGCACAGGACCCGTCCGCACAGGACCCGTCCGTACAGGATCAGATCCGCTGCTTCGCCACCGATTCCGTTGAAAAATTCGAACGCCTCGGCTCCCACTTCTTAGGCCAGCCCACCGGCAAAGTCGAGCTCGTGGACCTGGGCGGCTGATATTCTATTTAGATGGTAGGTGTCCGGTATCCCCAATTCCGGACCCTGGAGGAAATTTCGCACGCATGATCGATTTGTCTGGTAAGACAGCTGTAGTCTTCGGGCTGGCCAACAAGCGTTCCATCGCCTGGGGCATCGCCCAAAAACTCCACGAGGCCGGAGCCACCCTGGCCATCTGCTACCAAAATGACCGCATGAAGCTAGAGGCCCAGAGCCTTATCGACGAGTTGTCCGGCGCCAGTGGCTTCCAATGCGACGTCTCCAACGACGACGAGATTGATACTCTCTTCGCCGCCCTTAAAGAGAAGTACGGCAAGCTCGATATTCTTGTCCACGCCGTGGCCTTCGCCCCTCCCTCTGAGTTGCGCGGCGAGTTCATCTCGGCCAGCCGCGATGGCTTCCGCATCGCCATGGACGTTAGCGTCTATTCGCTCATTGCCGTCACGCGCGCAGCCGCGCCGCTGATGACCGAGGGCGGTAGCGTCCTCACTCTCAGCTTCTATGCCGCCGAAAAGGTCGTCCCCCACTACAACGTGATGGCCGTGGCCAAGGCCGCCCTCGAATCCACTGTCCGATATCTCGCCTGGAACCTCGGCTCCAGAAACATTCGCGTCAACGCCATCTCCGCCGGCCCCATTAAAACTCTTGCCGCCCGCGGCGTCGGCGATCTCAGCGAGATGCTCAAGTCTCACGCTGACCGCGCTCCGCTGCGCCGCAACGTGGACCAGCTTGAGGTTGGCAACGCGGCCTTGTTTCTGGCCAGCGATCTCTCCAGCGCCATTACCGGCGAAGTGATGTACGTCGATTGCGGCTACAACATCATGGGTTTCTAGAGCAATCATGGACTTCTAGAGCAGTTTGCCTGTCGGTGTAGACTCGATTTCCGATTACTTGTGCAGTGCTGATGGGTCGCAAACCTGTAGCGCCGGCCTCCCGGCCGGCTGTAGCGTGGACCTCCTGGTCCACGCCGCGCTCTACACCATCTGTAAAAATGCTCTAGCCCCTGAAGGAACCCCGGCATGATGCTCTAATATCTTTTTGAGGGCATCACATGCAAGGAAGACTGGAACTGATGCTGGGGCCGATGAGAAGCAACAAGACCGCGGAGCTGCTGCGGCGCGCCGACATGCGCCGCCAGTACGCCGGCCAATATGTCATGGTCCTCAAGCCCAGCGACGACACCAAGGGCGGTCCGGGCGTGGTGGAGAGCCGCAATCCACGCGGCCACGGCAAAATGAATGCCATCGAATTCAACTCCGCCAATCCCTGGGAGGTTCTTGAGGTCATTGCCGCCACGGAAAAGAACATCGGTAAGCGGGTGGAGTGCATCGCCATCGACGAAGGGCAATTCGTCTCCGATCTATTCGCCTTCTCGCGCTACCTGCTCGACGCGGGCCATGACGTCCTGGTCGCCGGCCTCGACCTCGACTTCCGCGCCCTTCCCTTCGGCGAGATGCTCAACCTCTCATGGTTTGTGAGCGCATACGGCGGCAACATCACCGAGTGTATCGCCTACTGCGCCTGCGGCAACCGCGCCTTTTACTCGCAGCGGCTGATCGAAGGCCAGCCCGCTCCCTGCGACAGCCCCATCAAAGTTCCCGGCGACTCCTACGAACCGCGCTGCGCCGAGCATTTCATCCTGCCCGGCAAGCCGCATTGAGCGAGTGTCAAATTTCCACTCCGCTACTCCTTCAGCGTCACCGTAATCTTGCGCGCGTCCCCGCCTGCCGAAGCAATCACAATCTCCCCGGTCGATTTCTTGCGGATGCTCTTGAACTTCTCGCCCCACTCCACCAGCACCAATGCATTCGGCGTGAGCAGCTCATCCAGCCCCAGCGTTTCCAACTGCCGTTCGCCCTCCAGGCGATAGACGTCTAGGTGAAAGAGCTTCACCGGAGCCCCCATGCGCGTGCCGTCGTACTCGTGCAGCAGCGTAAACGTCGGGCTGGTCACCTCGTCGGCCTCGGCGGCATCCAGAGCCTCGGCAATTCCCTTCACCAACGTGGTTTTGCCCGTGCCCAGGTCGCCGCGCAGAATCAGCAGTTGCGGCGGCTGGAGTATTTCCACCAGCTTGCGCCCCACTTCGATAGTCTCCGCGCCGCTAGCGCTGGTAAACTCGTGCGTCCGGGCAAATGCTGGAGGGGCGGCGCTGGTCATTCTCTGGCCTCATCAGGGGTTGCGGTCCGCAAACTCTCAGCCGGCAGTCCCTGCAACCAAAGATACCCGTTCGGACCACGCGAATCAAAGCGAAAAGCCTCGGCAAGATGAGAAAGTGAGTCCGTGGCCAGCAATGTGTGCTCGTCGTCACAGCGAACGGCCAAATCTGCCGCGAATCCGTGCAGATAAACCGCTGCCTCCACCGCCCTTGCCGGCTCATCCGGATACTGCGCCAGCAACCCTGCAATCAGCCCGGTAAGCAGGTCGCCGCTGCCGCCCTTGGCCATCCCCGGATTGCCCGTGGTGTTCACCGCCACGTGGCCATCGGGGTGGGCGATGAGCGTGCGCGCGCCTTTGAGCACCAGCGTGACCTGGTTGCGCTGGGCAAATCCGCGCGCCACTGCGAGCCGGTTGGCCTGCACCTCGGCCACCGAGATGCCGGCCAGCCGCGCCATTTCGCCGGGATGCGGCGTCAGCACCATCTTGCGCCCCTTCGCCAGTTTGGTCAGCAGCTCCGGCTGCGCCGCCAGAATATTCAACGCATCGGCGTCAATGACTGCCGGAATCGTTGTTGCCGAAAGCAAACCCGTGGTGAATTTCACCGTCTCCGTACTCTGCCCCATGCCGGGACCGATGGCCAGAACGGTCTTGCCCGTCATGAGCGCCTCCACCGTTTGTGGCGCAAGATTCTCTGCTGCAATGCAGCCCGAAGGAGTTGCAGCAAGCGGCCACGTCATCAACTCCGGCGCAAGGGCCGCCACTAGAGGCAGCGACGGCGACGGAACCGCCGCCGTCACCAGTCCCGCCCCAGCCCGCAAGGCCCCCAGAGCCGCCAGCGCCGGCGCGCCCGATTTGCCGCCCGCCGTTCCCAGCGTCCCGCCCACCACCAGCACGTGCCCGTAGTTTCCCTTGTTGGCTGTTGCCGCGCGCGGCGTCTGCGTGAGCGCAAGCGCCGACCCGGCCCAGATCAAATTCAATCCCGAAATCATCGCCTCCTCAGGCGAGCCGATGGGCGTCACCACGATAGGCTGCGACCATCGCCGCGTCAATTGCCCAAAGACGTGCGCCGGCTTGGGCGCCGTAAACGTAATCACCGCATCGGCGGGAAAAACCGGACCAGCAATGGTTGCGACAGTTTCGTCCGCCGGCCAGCCGGAGGGCAGATCAACGGCCATAATCGGCGCCTTGCTGCCATTCACCCATTCCAGCGCCGACAATGCCAGCCCCTTCAGTGGCGCTTTGAATCCGGTGCCCACAACGGCGTCAACAATCAGATCAGCTTCCAGCGCGCTATTGTGTCGAGCTAAGTCTTCGGCCTTTTCGATGACGGCCACAAGCCTATGCGCCGGGCTTGTCAACTCGCGCCACGCCGTGGCCGCGTCGCCCGTGAGGCCATCCGGCGCGCCCAGTAGCAGTGTCGTCACCTCCAGCCCGGCCTCGGCCAGCAGCCGCGCTGTCATCATGCCGTCGCCGCCGTTGTTGCCCCGGCCACAGAGCACTGTTACGCGCCGTGTACACGGAAATTGCTCCCGCGCGAAGGCCGCCACCGCCGCCGAGGCCGCCCGCATCAGGTCAATGGACGGTACTCCAAACCGCTCGGTCGTCACCCGGTCGCAGGCCTGCATCTCGGCTGCGGAAAGAACGTGCATGGGAACCATGTTAGTACATCCGGGCGCAATCAGATGATCCCTGTCCCCAGCCACTACACAGCTCATATCCCCGGCGCAGGAATTCGATTTCGGCGCATGTGTTGTTTTTTGATCTCTGTGACTTTGCTTATAGTAAGAGCAAGACTGATAGAGAGTAGAGATATAGCTAAATGGGTTGCGTGAGTGCCGCAATATGCGATGCCATATATGACCTTCACTGCAATCAATTGTTCGGGCTTGAACTTCAATTATTTTTTATTGCTGCCATGCAATATACCGCCAGTTACTTTGGCGGGTGCTGCAAATTTCACTGAAACTTGTGAAATCATACCCTCATGGCGCGTCATCGCTGCCCGCCTGCACAGCCTGCCCTGAGCCTGTCGAAGGGGCTAGTCCTCCCAGCGCCATTGACGGATCAGCCGACAACGACTCCGCTGCAAACTCCCCTGCCAGAAACCGTCCCCATGCCGCGGCGGCAATCATCGCCGCGTTGTCGGTCGACATCGCCAGCGTGGGAAAATCCACCCGCACTCCTCGCCGCGCGCCCTCGGCGCTGAACCGCGCGCGCAATTCGCGGTTGGCGGCCACTCCGCCCGTGACCAGAATCCTCCGCTCCCCCAGCGATTCCGCCGCTGCAAAGCTCTTCTTCATCAAATCGCCCACTACCGCGCACTGGAAGCTGGCCACCAGATCGATCACGTTCTGCGGACACAATGCCAGCGCCTCTTCGTTGCTCTGTGGCGGGTGAGCTTCAACTCCCGGCGCAAAGAGCCGTGCTGCCCGCGCACGCGCCTCATCCCGCAGCCCGTGCAGCTCCACGTAGCGCAGTACCGCCGTCTTGATCCCCGAAAACGAAAACATGAACCGCGGATCGAGATTGGCAACCGGCGCGGTCTTGGCCGCTTTTGTCCGCGGGGGTTTACCGCCCAGGTGTACTTTTATTTTGATTTGCGCGAAGGAAAACGGCACAGCCTTGGGGTTGCCGTATCGAGCCAGCGCATCGATCCACGGCCCTCCGGGATAGCCAAATCCCAGCAGCTTGGCTACTTTGTCGAAGGCCTCTCCGGCAGCGTCGTCCACCGTACGCCCCATCAGCCGGTAACTCCACGCCTCCCTCTCCTGCCGTGCCCGATACAGATGCGTGTGCCCCCCGGAAACGACGAGAGCTAGCGCCGCCTCATTAAAAGAACTTCGCCCGTGCGGCAGCTCCTGCATCAACACCGCATGAATATGCCCTTCCAGATGGTTGACGGCAATCAGCGGCAGCTCCAGCGCTGCGGCCAGCGCCTTGGCGTAGGTAATCCCCACCAGCAGCGCCCCGGCCAATCCCGGCCCGGCGGTCACTGCAATCGCGTCCAGATCCCCCAAGCCAACTCTAGCCTCCGCCAGCGCCGCCCTTACCACTGGCACAATCGCCCGCAGATGCTCCCGGCTGGCCAGTTCCGGCACCACCCCGCCGTAGCGCGCATGCGTCTTGATCTGCGACGCCACCACCGACGAAAGCATCCGCGTCCCCCGCTCCACGACAGCCGCCGCTGTCTCGTCGCACGAGGTTTCTATGCCCAATATGAGTCCGCGTCCGCTCATCTATTTAGTTTAGCGGCTGCGCGAGCGACAATGGATGCAGCAGCCATGCCCACCGCCACGCCCCAATTCGATGCGGCCCTCAGTATCATCGCCGCCCTGCGCGCCGCCGGCCACCAGGCTTATCTCGCCGGCGGCTGTGTCCGCGATCTGCTCCTCGGCCGCGAGCCCTCCGACTACGACGTCGCCACCAGCGCCACGCCCGACATCGTTCTCAACCTCTTTCCGCGGACCTTTGCCGTCGGAGCGCACTTTGGCGTCGTGCTGGTCGCCACAGAATCGCAACACAAGCCAGTCAGCCACGATGGCTCAAGAGCTGCGGAGCACATTACTGAGGTCGCCACCTTCCGCTCCGATGGCGCCTACTCCGATGGCCGCCATCCAGACGCCGTCCGCTATACCACTAGCGCCGAAGACGACGTCCGCCGCCGCGATTTCACCATCAACGGCCTGCTCCTCGACCCACTGCGCGTGACTAGTTTCAGTCTCAGCACTGATGAAAAAACGCTCACCGTCCGCGCAGGACTCCGCGAAGGACTCCGCGAAGGACTCATCGATCACGTCCACGGCCTCGCCGACCTCAACGCCGGCATCATCCGCGCCATCGGCCAGCCCGGCGAGCGCTTTCAAGAAGACCATCTGCGCATCTTGCGCGCTGTTCGTTTCGCCGCCCGCTTCGGCTTCCAGATCGATCCCGCCACGGCCGCCGCCATGCGCCGCCTCGCCCCAAAAATCCACGCCGTCAGCCGCGAGCGCGTCCGCGACGAGCTGACCAAAATGCTCACCGAGGGACGAGCCCGCCACGCCTTCGAATTACTGGACGAAACCGGACTCCTCGCCCAGCTCCTCCCCGAGGTCGCCCGCATGAAGGGCGTCGAGCAGCCGCCGAACTATCATCCCGAGGGCGACGTTTGGATTCACACGCTGTTGCTGCTCGCGCAACTCCCGCCCGCCTGCCCGCTCCCGCTCGCCTGGGGCGCGCTCCTCCACGATGTCGGCAAGCCGCCCACTTTCACGCTCGCCGACCGCATCCGCTTCAACGGCCATGTTGAGGTCGGCGTGGCCATCGCTGCGGACATCTGCCGCCGCTTCCGCTTCTCCAACGACGAAACCCGCCAGACGCTCTCCCTCATCGAGAACCACATGCGCTTTGCCGACGCCCAGCGCATGAAGGCCTCCACCCTCAAGCGCTTCTTCCGCCTGGAAAATTTCCCTCAGCATCTCGAGCTGCACCGCATGGATTGCCTGGCCTCCAGCGGCAACCTCGACCATTGGAACTTTGTCCGCGAGCGCTATGATTCCATGCCTGAAGAAGCCGTCCGTCCCGTTCCGCTCCTCACCGGCCGCGAGCTGATCGCCGCGGGTTACACTCCCGGCTCCGCCTTCAAGGAGATGCTCCGCGCCGTTGAGGACGCGCAATTGGAAGGCGTCATTGCCACGCCCGCCGAGGCGATGGCCCTCCTCCGCGACCGCTTCCCGCTCGCTTGACTACCTCCTGGTTCTAGATGTTTTGAAAAATCAAAGAGGCGTTGTCGCGCGCAGCAGTACGGCTTCATCGAGTATGCGGTGTGCGAGGCTCAACTTTGATTGCGCCGGGAAGGCCACCTCGCGTGTCGCGGTGATGAAGGTGGCAGCGTTCTGTTCCGAGTCGAAACCCAGGCCGGGTTGAGAGACATCGTTGGCGACGATGGCGTCCGCGCCTTTGCGTCCCATCTTCTCGCGAGCGCTGCGGATGAGCTCTTGTGTGTCGCTGGCGGTCTCGGCGGCAAAGACAATGAGCAATGTGCCGGGATTGCGGTGGGCCGCGACGCTCTGCGCAATGTCTTCTGTTGGCTCCAGCGTGAGTGTAAGCGGGCCGCTGCGCTTCAGCTTCTGCGCGGCGGCGGCTGCGGGACGGAAATCGGATACGGCTGCGGCTTTGATAACCATGGTGGCTTGCGGGAGATGTGCCAGGACGGCAGCGTGCATCTGGCTCGCGGTGGTCACGTCGATGCGTTCGCAACCAACAGGAGTAGCAAGTGCTGTGGGCGCACTGATGAGAATAACCTTTGCGCCGCGCGCCAGAGCGGCTGCGGCCAGTGCGTAGCCCATGCGGCCGCTGGAGCGGTTGCCGATAAAGCGCACCGGATCGATAGGCTCGCTCGTGCCGCCGGCAGTGATCATCACCGTCTCGCCGGCGAGGTCGCGCGGGGAGTTTTCATCGAGGCGCTGAATGCGGGCGAGGACAGCGTGGACAATCTCGTCGATCTCGGCAAGCCGTCCGCTGCCGGTCATGCCGCAGGCCAGGTAGCCGCTGCCCGGCGCGATGATTTCTACGCCGCGCAGGCGCAATGTGGCGAGATTGGCTTGCGTAGCGGCGTGGTTCCACATGTTCACATTCATCGCCGGGGCTACGATAACCGGCGCGGTGGTGGCCAGATACAAAGTCGAAAGAAAATCGTCGGCCAACCCGTGCGCAAATTTGGCCAGCGTGTGCGCGGTTGCCGGAGCCACCAGAAGCAGGCCGGTGGATTCTGCCTCGGAGATGTGCTCGATGGAGCCGCCTTCGTACGCATCCGTCTGCCACATCGAAGTAATAACCTTGTGGCCGGTAAGCGCGGCGAAGGTGAGCGGGCGGACAAACTCTTCGGCGGCGCGCGTCATCACCACGTGAACGTCAAGTGAATGCTGCTGCAAGAGGCGAACCAGTTCGGCGGCCTTGTATACGGCGATGCCGCCGGTGACGCCGAGCGTAACTTTGAAGGGATGCAGGCTAGGCATGATCTGCTCCTAGAAGATGGTTGTCGATCAGGCGCGTATCGCCCAGCCGGGCGGTGACGGCGATGAGCGCGCCGCGCGTGGTGTCCGCCAGCGGCAGCAGAGTGTCGGGATCAACCACGGCGGCGTATTCCACAACGACTGTGGGTTCGGACGCCAGCATCTGCAGCATGGTTGCGATCAGCGCCTGGGCGTTGCGCTCGCCGCGCGCGTGCAGATCGGCAGCAGCCGTCAACGAGCGGTGCAGAATGGTAGCACGTGCGCGCTGTTCCGCCGTCAGGTAGCTGTTGCGCGAGCTTAGGGCCAGCCCGTCGGTCTCGCGCACGATGGGGCAGCTGACAATTTCAACGGGAATATTCAGATCGCGAACCATGGCGCGCAAGACGGCGAGTTGGGCGGCATCCTTCTGGCCGAAGTACGCGCGGTCTGGCGCAACGATGTGAAAGAGCTTGGCGACAATAGTGGCCACCCCGCGAAAGTGGCCGGCGCGGTGTGCCCCGTCCAGACGGTCGCTGATGCCGGCAACCTCAATAAACGTAGTCGCGCCGGCGGGGGTCAGCGTTACCGAGGAGGGAGCGAAGAGAATCTCAGCGCCGGCTGCCGTGAGCGCGGCGCAGTCGGCCTCAAACGTTCGCGGATATCGGTTGAAGTCTTCATTGGGGCCGAATTGCAGAGGATTGACGAAGATGCTGGCGGCCACGTGAGCGCAGTCGCGCTTCGCCGCGGCGATCAGCGAGAGATGGCCGGCGTGCAATGCGCCCATGGTGGGCACAAGGGCAAGTGTGCCGCCGCGCCGGAGTTCGCGTGCGGCTGTTTGCATTTCGTCATTGGCAGTGATGATGCGCATGGGGTTAATCAGTGCGTTCCCTTCGATTGGCCGGAGGCAAAGTTCATCGCTGGCTGCGTTGTTGAGGCTCGCGTTGCAATAGCTCCGCGTCGGCTTCGCCCGGAAGGTGGTAGCTCTCCGCATCAGCAGGGAAGGCTCCGTCGCGAACATCGCTCGCATAATGCTGAACAGCTTCACTGAAGAGTGTGGACGCGTCGGCATAACGGCGGACAAACTTGGCCGGAGCTGCCCCGTTGAGATTGACGAGATCGTGAAACACAAGAATCTGACCGTCGCACTCCGGGCCCGCGCCGATGCCGATGGTGGGAAGGTCGAGCGCGGCGGTGATCTGGCCGCCCACTTCGCGGGGAACACACTCCAATACGATGGCGATAGCGCCGGCGGATTCGAGAGCCTGTGCGTCCGCAATCAGATCGTCGATGGCGGCAGCGGTTTTACCCTGTACGCGGTAGCCCAGGCGATGGACCGATTGCGGCGTAAGGCCGATGTGGCCCACCACGGCAATCTCCGCCTGGGTGAGTGCGGCAACCAGAGCGGTGCGGTTGCGGCCGCCCTCAATCTTCACAGCTTCGGCGCCGGCCTCCTTGATGAAGCGCGCCGCATTTGTGATGGCCTGCGCGGTCGAGGCGTGGTAAGAGCCGAAGGGCATGTCCGCCACTAGTAATGCGCGACGTACTCCGCGTCGTACGGCGCGGGTATGGTGCAGCATCTCGTCCATGGTGACGGGCAGCGTGCTGTCGTAGCCGAGAACCGCCATGCCCAGCGAATCGCCTACCAGAATTACGTCAATGCCGGCCTGGTCGACAAGTCGCGCAGTGGGGTAGTCGTAGGCGGTAAGCGCGGTGATCGGTTCGTGGGCTTGTTTTTTATCGAGAAGGGTTTGCGCGGTGACTTTCGGCGCAGCGGAAGATGCTTCCCGGGCGGGAAGCTGGATAAGGCTCATCACGATTCTCCAGTGTAGCTCCGCAAGCAACGCGGATGCTACCTGATTCGTACAAATCCAGTATATATCTCACGCAAAAGGGGCTTCAACCAGGCCACCGGCCTGATCGAAGCCCCTCTCGTCTTTCCTGCTCTTACTTTGCCTTCGGTCCAGCCGCGCGTATCGCCTCCGAAGCATCGAACTGCTTGAAGTTCGCCTCGAAGCGCGCCGCCAGCTCCACGGCCGTCTTGTCGTAAGCCGCCTTGTCGGCCCATGAGTTGCGCGGGTTCAAAATCTCTGCTGGAACATCCGGGCAGCTTACCGGAATGCTCAGCCCGAAGGCCGGCTCGGTCACAAAATTCACCTTGCTCAGCCGGCCGTCCAGCGCCGCATTCACCAGCGCACGTGTAATTTTAAGGCTCATGCGCTTGCCCACGCCGAACTTGCCGCCTGACCAACCCGTATTCACCAGCCAGCAGGATGCCTTATGCTGCGTCAGCCGCTTGCCCAGCATCTCCGCATAAACCCGCGGCGCCAGCGGCAAAAACGGCGCGCCGAAGCAAGCCGAAAACTCCGGCGCCGGATCCTTGACTCCCGTCTCGGTCCCCGCCAGCTTGGCCGTGTACCCCGACAAAAAGTGGTACATCGCCTGCTCCGGCGTCAGCAGCGAAATCGGCGGCAGCACGCCAAACGCATCCGCCGCCAAAAACATCACGTTCTTCGGATGCCCGCCCACTCCCGGAATCACCGCGTTCTCGATGAAGTCCACCGGGTAGGCCGCGCGCGTATTCTCCGTCAAATGAATGTCAAAGTAATCCGGAACCCGCGTAACGGGGTCCAGAATCACATTCTCCAGCACCGACCCAAAGCGAATCGCGCGAAAAATCTGCGGCTCGAACTCCTCGGTCAGGTTGACGCACTTGGCGTAGCAGCCGCCCTCGAAATTGAAGATGCCGGTCAGTCCCCAGCCGTGCTCGTCGTCGCCAATCAGACGCCGCGCCGGGTCCGCAGAGAGCGTCGTCTTGCCCGTGCCCGAGAGCCCAAAAAACAGCGCCGTTACTCCGTCCGCGCCCACATTCGCCGAGCAGTGCATGGGCAGCACGTCCTTATTCGGCACAATGAAGTTCATCACCCCGAAGATCGACTTCTTGATCTCCCCGGCGTACTTCGTCCCGCCAATCAAAATCATCTTGCGCGTAAAATCCGCCAAGATAAACGCGCTTGTCCCTGTTCCATCCCGTTCCGGAACGGCTTCAAATGTCGGTGCCGCCACCACGGTAAACTCCGGCTTGTGGCTGGCCAGCGCCGACGCCTCCGGCCGCACAAACAACTGCCGCACAAACAGCGCGTGCCATGCATACTCGCTGATCACACGGATCGGCAGACGGTAAGCCGCATCGGCTCCGCAATATAGGTCCTGCGCAAACAGCTCGCGGCCCTTCAGGTGCTCCACCACCCGCTCCAGCAGCGCATCAAACTTCTCCGGAGCGAACGGCTTGTTCACCTTGCCCCAGTCCACCACGCTGTGCGTCACCGCATCGTCCACCGTAAACTTGTCCTTGGGGCTGCGCCCGGTCCGTGCTCCGGTCTCCGAGACCAGCGCCCCGTTAGCCGCCAATTGCCCCTCGCCCTTAACCAGCGCTATTTCAATCAGTTGCGACGCACACAGATTGGCATGCACCTGCGGACCCGCCGCCAGCGCCTTGATCGCCTCTACCCCAGATACACCCATCGTAGAACTCCTTCCGCGCAAAAAAGTAAAATTGAACCGATAATCCATTGTGCCATCCTTACCGCATTGTGGGAAGGGGGCGGGGAAGTTGGCCTTGAAAATGGTTAGCAATAGCTTACCGGTTTTTGCAAAATGTGAAGCTATAGCTGACTGGTTTTAGGCTAAATGTGAAGCTGTAGCTTACCAGTTTTGGGGAAAGTGGGAAGCCCAAGCTTACTGGTATTTCGAACACCAGAAAGCACAAGCTTACCGGAAAATGGAACAATAGCTGCAAATTCCTCAGTAGTTGTTTTTGCAAGTGATAGAAGAAAGAGCGAATATACCTGACCAACCTTGGTCAAGAGAGTTTTTCGGAGAAAATCGGGACAGAGAACAGCCGTCAGCTTTTAGCTATCAGCGGTCAGTGATCAGTAGTCAGGGAATAGAATGGCACGTATCGGCCCGATCCATTCTCCATCAGGTATTTCAGCGCGGTGAGACCGCACTCAAAACTTGGCTTTTGCCCTTTGTGCCTGAAGGTATATGCGTTCAGATAAACTCAACTGCGCGGAATGCATTCCCATTCAACAACATCTCAAATGGATTAGCTGCACTCCGAGATTGAGCGCGGCTACGTAAAAAGTTCTTGACAATTGCCTACAAGGTTGCCTATTTTTCGTTCTGACGGCTTTACCACGAGTCCGGCGTGGCTGCCTCCCCCGTTTCACTGGTCGTCCGGCTCCTCCATTATTGTAACCAGACATCCCAATCTGTAGCAGGGATAAGACTCTCTAAAATGTGCATACCATCGCCTTGCGATTGGATGAATTCTTACACCTGTCCGCCATCCAGCCGGTCAATGCTGCGTGGCGCTCGATCACATTTACCCGAAACAGGAGGTTCCCATGGCAAACTGCGCTACAAGTAACAATTTAGGAGCAGTAACAATTCCCTCAGACACGGCCATTAACTGTAAACTGAGAAACCCTCCCAACGGTATAACGATTGTGGAGGCTAAGGTTTTCCAGCCAAGTAATAGCAGTTCCGGAACTGCATGCACCCTAACCGGCACCCAGAGTTTCACGATACCTAAACTTCAAAAGGGAACCGCGAGGCTCTTTGTATCGATTCAAGGACCCTTCGATGAAACAAACCCTATTTTCGTCGTAGAGGACTGTGATCAACAAACGGTTATCATGGCCATCACTGACGCGGATGGGTTGGCCAGCAAAGATCTGGGGGTGTCCTGATGAAACGATACAATGCAATCCGCCCGATTGTCGCACTCGTTCTGGTGCTCTCTTCGTTCAAGATTGCAATGGCTGACAACAGTGAACACTGCAAGAATCTTGCCAACAATCTTCTGAATTCTAAACCCGCTGAACTAGATATAATAATCGGTAACTTTGTTACTATCACGAACAGCGAAGGTTGCTTCCAACAAGCGGTCCGGAACAGCGTGATTCAAAAAGCGATTCAAGACGTCACACCTGCACCTGTCCCTCTTCTGAATGCTATTGAAAGCCTGAGCGGCAGCCAGCAGCAAGGTTCCAGTCTCTCTTCATCAGGCTCCACCAACGCTGTCACCAAACCATCCGGCCCAACCTCTCTCATTGAGGAATTCGGCGGCGCGAGCACAACCACAGGCACCAGTTCCATGACATTTCAATGGTCACCGGGCACGATGCTCAGAAACTTTGTACTGTCCGGGTACGAAGATCTTTGCGACCTTGTCGGGCAAGCTTCTCCAAAATCGCAATGCATTAAAAAAAGCCTGATCAACGGACTGATACCTCTCACATTCAAGGTGACGTCCAATACCTCAACCGGATCGAATACAATATCTGGAACAGCCGCATCTTCAAGCTCCGGTTCGACTTCCCAGCCTGTAACGGTAAGTTCAAAAGGAAACAGCGGACCAAGCTTTACGGGACTCACAGTGCAGTATTCATTCTATGGCTCGAAGAGCCAGGCGGCCACGAATGCAGCTACGAATGCCGTGACAACTTCGAGCATTGATCCTCAAATATCGGCAGGTGTAGATAAGCTAATCACCCAGGTACAAGGAACTCTGATCAATCTCGATAATTGTGATGTGTACAAAGCATGGAATTCGAGTGCAGCCAAGAATCTAACAGACAAGATCAGCTCGATACGAACTTCAACTCCAGGACTGACTGCCGATCAGCAAAAGCAACAAACTGTGCAGCTTCAAGCATATGTGGAGGATCAGTATGTCACCCTTATCGGCAAGATGCTGGATTCGGTTTCCTGTAGTTCGGCGCTCAACAGTATGCCCGACATGTATGCAGCTGTCATAAACGCGGAAACCGCCGAAGCCCTGACTTCACAAACGAGTTCGGCAAAACCTGAATTGGCAATTGAATACGATCTCAATACCCCAACGAACCAGCCAGACTATTCAGCTGTCAAATTAACCGGGAACTGGCAGTTCGGTCCTAAAAGCGCGGCGGCAAGTAAAGCAGCTGCAACTGCATATGCAAAAAACGCAGGTATTATTCTGGCATCGGCTAGTGCGAAATCCGGCAACACAACCGACACCAACAAACAACTCAAGGCAACCGCCAAGTCGTCAGCGCAGACCAGCACACCACCATGGTCTTTGACTTTCAACGGCGTAGCGGATATCTACAATCGTGCGCCGCCCAGTTCGGTTCCATCCGCCACCCGATTGCGCGACATCCAGGCCGGCGCAGAGATTGCGTATCTGTTTGCGCCCACGGTTAATGCCTCGCCACTGCGGAAGTTTATGGGGAATATGACTCTCGCCGGCGCATACTCTTACCAGGATCAGACCAGCCCAGCGATGCTCACCGGCCCCGCACTCAGCGACTTTACCGGCCTGCCCAGCTCCACCACTACCGCCTACGCCCCGCGCGGCGTGATTCACCTTGGTCAGATCCGCTTCGGCTTCGGCACGGGATCCAGCACCAACTTCACCTACCCGGTTGCCTTCACGTACTCGAACCGCACCGAACTGATCGTGCATCCCACGTGGCGGGCACAAGTCGGCATCACCTATAACTTTAATTCACTCTTCAGTTCCTCCAGTACAACCCCAACACCAGCCACTACAACCTCAGCCGCTTCGCCAGCAAAATAAGTCAACTTTGATTACCTCAAATCTCCTCCCCTTCCTTTCGCCAGTTTTCAAAAAGCCGGCGAAAGGAAGGAAGATAGCGTATACAGCCGCCGTTTCACATCCCTCCCTTGCCCAGCAGAATGCCGATGCCGTAGGTGACGGCGCCTTCCAGAGCGCCCACGGCGGTCATCTCGAAGCCGGAGGACCACCAACTGCGGACGGTGATCAGCGACTTGGCTGCGCCGACGGCAAAGTGCGCCGCAAGCGAAACCACGGCGGCGGCGATCACCGCGTTCATTCCATTCAGGAAGAAGAAGGGGGTCACGGGAATGAACGCGCCGACGGCGGTGGAGAGCGCGCCCGAGCCGGCCGAGACCCAGGGATTGGCCAGCGCCTCCTCGCTTGTTCCCAGCCGTTCGCTGGCCAGCGCGCGCAGCAACTGCTCCGGGTCGTTGGCGATGTGATTCACCATGTTTTGGGAGTCCTCTTCAGGCAGGCCCTTCACCTGGTAGTAAAGCGAGAGCAGCTCGCGGGCCTCGGGGCCGTTCATCTGGATGGCCTCGCGCTCGCGGGCAATCTCCGCCATGTAGATTTCGCGCTCGCTCTTGGCGGCAAGATACGCACCCGATCCCATGGAAAGAGCTGAGGCAATCATGCCGGAGAGTCCGGCCAGCAACACGTATGTATGCTGGCTGACTGGGTCTCCGGCCGTCGCTCCGGCCACGCCGCTGACAATGCCGAAGATGGCGCCCAGCCCGTCGTTCACTCCGTAGATGGCGTCGCCGATCCAACTGCCCGGCTGCTTGCGTCCCTGGGCGCGCTTGGCCAGCATCTCATCCAGAACCGCCTGGGCGTTGATCTTGTGCGCGCCGGCCGGAACTTGGTAATGGCCGCGAATCAGCGATCCCAGCTCCTTGTAGTGGTCCTTCTCGTCCTCGATGACGTGCTCGAGAATGGCGATGGACTCCGGGTCGCCCAGCTCCTTCAACTGCGTTCCGTAGCCGGCAATGGCGCGGCTCTCCTCGATCTCCAGGCGTCTGAGAGCCATGCGGATGCCGCCAGCGCGGCTGGCCAGCGAGTCGGCATCGCCACCGGGCTTGCCGTGGTAGACCGGCTCGGGGCCACCTAGCTCAAGGATGCGCCCATGCCACAGCGCGGCGTGCTCCCACTCGGCGCCGGCCAGGTGGCGCAGGACTTGAGAGCGCACCGGCTCCGTATCCCGGTCGGCCAGCGTCGTGTAGCTGTGGTAGCCCTCCATCTCCGCCTGCCAGTTGCCATCCAGCGCCTCCAGAACCTTTTTCAGCTTTGCAGGGTTCAATGTTTCCTTGGCCATCTCTTTCTCCTTGCTTTGCATTGAGAATAAGGCATTTCGCCACGCTCGGCAGCGATTTTCGACGGCTTTTCCAGATTTCCGCAAACGCCTGCCTTCTGCACAGCCCGCCCTCGTCCTACACTCTTCTGATATGGCCACCTTGCCCAACCTGGCTCTCGACTCCCCCCTGCCCGCCAGCGTGGACGCCGAGAAGACCATCCTCGGCGCCATCCTGCTGGACAACGCCGCCCACGCCGAGGCCGCCGAAAAAATCGAGGCCGAAGACTTCTCCCTCGACTCCCACCAGCGCATCTTCCGGCGCATGACGGAGTTGATCAATGCGCAGAGGGCCGTGGACATCGTCACCCTGGCCAACGAGCTTTCACGCCTCAAGGAGATCGAATCCATCGGCGGCGTAGCTTACCTGGCCTCCCTCACCGAGGGTTTGCCTCGCCGCCCGGTCATCGAAGAGTACATCCGCATCGTCAAGGACAAGAGCCTGCTGCGCAAGCTCATGCTCATCTGCTCAACGGCCATTGCGCGCGCCGCCAACCAGGGCGAGAGCGCGCTAGGGGTTCTGGACGAGACCGAGGCCAGGCTGCTGGAAGTCAGCGAGCAAGGCCTCACCCAGGGCTTTCAGTCCCTCGAAGAGATCGTCAGGGACTCCTTTGGGACAATCGACAATTTGTATAAGAACAGCCGCGAGGTCACCGGCCTGGCTACTGAGTTTTTTGATTTTGACCGCATGACCAGCGGCCTGCAAAAAGGCGAGCTGATCATCATCGCCGGCCGTCCCTCCATGGGCAAAACCGCGCTGGCCATCAACATCGCCGAGAATGTGGCCGTCAAAGGCAAGGCCATTGTGGCCGTCTTCAGCCTGGAAATGAGCAAGGAGTCGCTCCTGCGCCGTATGTTAGCCAGTCAGGCGGGTGTGGATCAGCGCAGGCTGCAAACCGGCTTCCTGCCAGACGAAGATAAAACCAAATTGCGTGAAGCACTGAACGAACTGGTCGAGACGCGCCTCTTCATCGACGACACGGCAGCCATCTCGATGGCCGAGATGCGCGCCAGGGCACGGCGGCTCAAACACACCCGCGGCGGACTCGACCTGATTGTGGTGGACTACCTGCAACTGATGACCGCCACCGTGCCCTCCTCCGGCAATAAGCCATACGAAAACCGCGTCCAGGAGGTCTCGGCCCTCTCCCGCGGCCTCAAAGCCCTGGCCAAAGAGCTGAATGTGCCGGTGGTGGCTCTCTCCCAGCTCTCCCGCGCCGGCGTGCAGCGCAAGGACGACCACCGCCCAATCCTGAGCGACCTGCGTGAATCCGGCTCCATCGAGCAGGACGCCGACGTGGTCGCCTTCATCCATCGCGAGGCCTACTACAGCAAAGATAAAGAGGCTTTGAGCGAGGCGGACAAAGCCAAATCAGAGATCATCATAGAGAAACAGCGCAACGGACCCACTGGAACGGTTCATATGTATTTCAACTCGCGCTATACGCGCTTTGAGAATCTGGACTCCAGGCACGAGGACTGAGCGGCAGCCGAATAAGAGTCGCACTGTCCACTTGCAGCGCCGATGGGCTATATTGACTACGTACCGGGCCGGTATGCACGGCAATTAGTAGCCAGGAGGTTCTGATGAAGATTACCGACACGATTGGATTGGTGCTGAAACAGAAAGAAAATAACAGAGTCCTGACAATCTCACCCGAACAGACGGTATACGAAGCGCTTGAGGTGATGGCCGAGAACGGTATCGGGGCCTTGCTGGTGCTCTCCAATCAGCGCCTGGTCGGCATCCTGTCGGAGCGCGACTACGCGCGCAAGGGCATCCTGCAAGGCCACCCCGCACGAGAAACCCAGGTCCACCAGATCATGACCAGCCCGGTGGTCTTCGTTCACCCGGAGCAGACCGTAGATGAATGCATGACCATGATGACCGAACGCCGTATCCGCCATCTGCCGGTGCTGCAGGGCGACGAGGTGGTGGGAGTGATCTCCATCGGCGACCTGGTGAAGTGCGTCATCTCCGGCCAGGAGCAGACCATCAAGGCATTGCAGGGCTACATCACCGGGGCGTATCCGGGATAGCAGCAGTCCTAGCTTGTCAGGTTGTAGATCAGGCCGAAGGGGTCCCTGATGTAGCATCTGGGGAACTCCGGTTCATCCTTGACGACCTCGCAGCCGTTCTTGACGAGTTGGGCTTTGGCTCCTTCCACACTGTCCACCGTGACTTCCAGAACCGGACCCAGCGCCGGGCCGCGCTCGATGAACAGGTTGATGTGCCGGCCATGAAGGCTGATCATCAGAGGCTCTTCGCCGGTAATCTCGAAGCCGAGATGCTCGACGTAGAAGGCAGCCGCTTTTTTAGGGTCGGGTGACTGGATGAGAATGTCGGCGCCGAAGGTGTTTGCCATGATTGACTCCCGGTTTTCGTAAGAGTATCAAGGGTACCTGAAAGCTGCCCTGCTTCAGAAGGCAGTGTAGCAATGGATTAGCTGCGCTTCTTTCCGCTGGAGAAACCGCCTGTGCGTTTGCCTCCGGGTCGATTGCCGAAGGGGCGAGGTCCAGAGCGATTCGCTCCGCCCCGTTTGCCTTTGTACCCGGATTTCCACCGTACGGATGATGACCTGTCCGTGGGGGCCCCGGATTTGGAGAAGTCGCCCGGCTTTGCTTTGGAACGCACGCCGCCTGCAGGCTTGCCGGGGCCGAAGTTTGGTTTGGGTTTCCAGCCGGCTCCCGCTTTTCTCTCCGCGCGGGAGGTGGAGTTGGGGTACGGTTTCGCCTTGTTGGGGCGATAGCTGGATGCGCCCTCGGTGCGCGGCGTGAAGGGCCGGGATGAACTGAAAGCGGGCTTGCCGGGCTTCCACCCCACGGACGAAGACCTGTCCGCGGGGGCCCCGGGCTTGGAGAAGCCGGCCTTGAACGGCTTGCTGCTGGGCCGCGCGCCGCCTGCGCGAGGCTTGCCGCTGCTGGTGGTGAATGGGCGTGCCGAGCCCGTGATCTCCTCAATGTGAAGATTCGGCGGTCTGACCGGCCCAAGGTCCTCGTCGAATACCCGTGCTTCGCGAGCTGGGGCTTCGCGGCGGGGCGCGGAGGGGCGCTGATAAGACGGCCGAGCAGCGCGGTTGTCTTTCTTCCAGGCAGGACGGGCGGCAAAACGGCCTGGACCTGATCGATCTGGCGCCGGTCGTTCCGGCTTCTTCCAGACGGGTTTGGCGGTAAAGGGACGGCCTGCGCCGGGACGGTTTTCGCCGGATGAGCCTGCGGCAAAGCGCGTGGGCGGACGGGCTGCTCGGTCGTCTTTCTTCCATGCGGGCCGTAAGGACTTGCCTGTGCTTTGATCGAAAGCGCCAGCCGGACGGCTGGGCCGGAAGAGTTTGTTGGCCGCGCCGCTGGCAAAGGACTCCGCCGGGCGGCTTGTCCGGTTTGTCCGGTCTCGGTCCGCGCCAAACTTCTTGGGCCGGAATTCGCCGGGGCGGCCTGAGTCAAATTTTTCAGCCCTATAGTTGCCAGGGCGGCCTGACGTCGATGCAAACCACTCCATCGGCTTGTTGGGTCGCGGTTGGTTGCTGGGTTTGGGAAGTACCGTCGGCAAATGGCCTGCATCCATTAAATTGCGGCGGCGGAGTTCCTTGGATTTTGGCGTGCGCAGAGAGCCTTCGGCGGCGCGGCGCAGAGCGGCGAGTTCCTCTGGCTGAAGTTCGCGCAGGCCGCCCGGTTCCTGGTCCAGAACCAGTGGTCCGTAGCCGACGCGGCGAATTTTTTCGACAAAGTGGCCGACCTCCTCAAACATTTTGCGGATTTCGCGGTTGCGGCCTTCGGTGAGAACCACTTCGTACCAGGGATTGTCTCCCTGGCGCACTTGCCTGATGCGGGCCGGGCCGGTGCGCACCTGCCCTGAGCCCGGCTTGCCGCGTTCGATGGCCACGCCGCCGCGCAGAATATCGAGCTCGGCTTCAGTGGGCTGGCCGGCGACCTTGACCAGGTAAGTTTTTTCCACGCCGGAGGAGGCCTTGGTGAGCCGGTTGGCCAATTCGCCGTCGTTAGTGACGACGAGCAGACCTTCGCTCATGTAGTCCAGCCGTCCGACGGGGTAGAGGCGCTCCTTCATCTTGTCGAAGAACTGCATCACCGTGGGCCGGCCCTCGGGGTCCTTGACAGTGGTGACGAAGCCCCGGGGCTTGTTGAGGACGAAATAGCGATGGCGCTCAGGGCCCTGGAGCAGCTTGCTGTCCACGCGGATGTGGTCGCGGGCGGCGTCAGCCTTGGTGCCCAGCACGGTGACCACCTGGCCGTTGACCTCGACGCGTCCCTGCTCGATCATCGTCTCGGCGCTGCGCCGGCTGGCGACCCCGGCGCGGGCGAGAATCTTCTGCAGCCGCTCCAGCTTGGCCGGTGGTCGCGGCGCGGGAGTGAACTCAGGCTCAGCGGCGTCGGCGGGCTCCGCAGCCTGTGCAGCCGCTTCCTGCTCGATAACCATCTCGTGCTCGGGAATATCGGTAGCCTGCTCCAGCTTTGCTTCAATCGCTACAGGCTTGGGGGGCGCGGTCTTCTTGCTCTTTACGGTTTTCTTCACTGCGGTCTTCTTGGCGGAGGTCTTTTTCGCGGCGGTCTTCTTTGCTTTGGGGATGGCCATGGGGGAACTTCTCGGTTTCTGCCTGCTCTGTAGGGGAAGGCGCGGCAGGAGCGGCCTATGTAAAGTGGTGGGTTAATTGCCGGCCGCCGTCCCAGCGGTCGAAGGGTTTTCAGCTTCCGTGTCCTCCAGCTCCTCGCTGGCGGCTTCGTCGAATTCAGGGTTCAAGGCAGGGTTCGCTCTCGGATCGAACAAATCGCCCGCTGCCGTCTCGGGCTCTTCGAGTTCCTGGGCGGCCAGCTTCTCAAACTCCTCCATCGAGGGCAGCTCGGAGACATCGCGAAGGCCGAAGCGGAGCAGGAACTCGCGCGTGGTTTTGTAAAGGATGGGCCGGCCAATCACCGCCTTGCGCCCGGCCGTAGTTATCAACTTGCGGGAGAGCAGCGTGCCGAAGACTGCCGATGTATCCACGCCGCGAATTTCGTTAACCTCGGGCGCGGTAACCGGCTGCTTGTAGGCGATGACGGCCAGCGTCTCCAGCGCCGGCAGCGAGAGCTTGAGCGGCTGCTTGATGCTCTTGACAAAGTTGCGGACGACGTCGTGGCACTCCGGTTTGGTGGCCATGCGGAAGCCGCCGGCAATCTCGCGAATCTCCACGCCGCGGTCGTCGGAAGCGCACGAGGCGATCAGCTCATCGAGAAGCGGGCGCAGAATCTCGCGCACCTCGCGGTCGCGCTGGCGGACCAGGCGGCGGGCTTCGAGCTCGGCCTCGGCAGCGGCCTCCGGGCTGAGTTCCGTTTGAGCCTCAGCAGTTTGTTCGGCGGAATCCTGAACAGGTTCCAGCTCCGGCTCCGGGTCCGGAGTGGCGAACTCTTCCTGCGCCGCAGGAAGGGGTTGGGCGGCGGCCATGTCAGCCTCGTCCGCCTGCGCGGCAGACGTGGCTTCCTGCTGCGCCTTCCATTCAAAGGCGTCGTCGGCAAAGAGGACGGCGAGCTGGCCCAGGGTGACCGGCTCCTCCGCGGCGTAGATGACTGCTTCCAGCTTGGCTTTCAGGCTCATTCTGCAATAGGTACCTCTCCTATTTTACCGGAAGCGGAGCAAGCCTGCGCGTGGAAACAGCCTCAATTGCCGGGGCAATGGTCGCAAAAAGGGCGTCCGGTTGCCGGACGCCCCAAAAACGCATTCGCATCGGCTTCAGGAAGGCTTTTTGTTGATGGTATGCGTGATGGTGATCCGCGTCTTGCCGTTGTCTCTTGTAGGGTTCGCGGTCACCGTCACCATGATGGATTCCTGCTTGCTCACGGCCTGTGTGAGCATAGCGCCGTCGGATGTGTCGAACACTGCGGCCGTGCTGCCAAACTTGCTCTTGTAAAAATCAACCACCTGCTGCTTCGTGTCCGAAGTAAGATAGACGCCCGTCACCATCGAGCCGGTGGGCAAATCCATCTTCATGCCGCCGCGCGTGCTCTCTGCGCCCGGATAGGGATCTACTCCCAGATCGGCTGCGGTATAGGTCTGCGCCGTGTTGAAATTGATTTTGCCTTCCGGCGTTTGCATCGTCATCTGGCCGTTCGGGCCGCTGACATGGATGTTATGCGTGATGTAATGCCTGATTGCGAAAATGCCGCCGCCTATAACGATGATGCCCAGCCCCACGACGACGGCGACGATAATCAGGATAATCTTGGCCGCGCTGCTGCCGGAACTGGCCGGCGCCGCGCCTGGTTGAGCGGCGGATGGTTGGGCCGGAGCAGCGCTTCCCGTGGCTGCCGCCGTGCCGCAGGAGGTACAGAATTGCTCGTTGGCGGATAATGCTGAACCGCATTTCGCGCAGAAGCTTGCCATGGTGATCTCCTTGATATTGAGAAATTAGCCGGAATCTTCACGGCGCTTTTCAGACTGTCTGACACTATACCTCACAATGCTTATATCTGTTCCATTTTTTATTTCATATCCATCCACCGGCAGGAAAACAACCTCCTTCCCCATAAAATGCGCGGAATGCTACAATCGGCACACTCCGGTCTTCTATGCTTGATGATCCCGCAACCCATGAAACCCTCCTGGAGGTCGTCTTCCCCGGCCACCCGCCTCAGCTTGTTCCCGTCACGCAATCCCCCTTCCTGATAGGCCGCGGCAGCGACGCCGGCAACCATTTACAGCTCGAGGACCGGCGCATCTCGCGCAACTGCGCCGCATTGGTCGCCGAGCAGGGCGGCTACCGGCTGGAGGACCGCGGCCATCGCCAGGGTATTTTTGTAAACGGCGAAAAGGTCGCGCAGAAGACCTTGCGCAACGGCGATGTGATTCATTTCGGCATCGAAGATTGCTGCCAGATCATCTTTCGCTCCGCCGCCGCTGAAAATGTCATCGAGAGCATGCTGACGCGCCTGGGAAGCATGGCGGGCAAGACCGGCGCGCAGCCTTCTGGGGGCTTGAGCCAGTTGAATCTGCTGCTCGAAGCCACGTCCCTGCTCCATTCGCAGCTTCCGCTGGAGTCGGTTCTGGCCGCCATGCTGGATCACACCATCGCCGTCACCCATGCCGATCGCGGCCTGCTGATCGAAGCGGGCGCGGCTGGGTCATTCCGGGTACGGCTGGCGCGCGGCCAGGGCGGCAAAGAGCTGGAGCCGGCGAGCGTTGCTCCCAGCCAGACCGCGTTACGCCAGGCCATCGACCGCCAATCCCCGGTCATCACCGAAGACTTGAACCAGGCCGATCTGGACCTCAAGTGCGCCGAGAGCGTCGTAGTGCAGCGCCTTCGTTCCATCATTGCCATTCCGCTGCTAGCCATGTCCCGCGCCATTTCCGCCGACGCCACCGTGCTTGAGCGTGGCCGGCTTCTCGGCATTCTGTATCTCGATTCCCGGCGGCCGGCGGCATTTTCCGATCTCGACCGGCAGATTCTCGATGCGCTGGGGGTCGAATCCGCCAGCATCCTGGACAATGCCCGGCTGGTGGAGCGCGAGCGCGAGCGGCAGCGCCTGGAGCAGGAACTTTCTATCGCCCGCGCCATTCAGCAGGCGCTGCTTCCCCAGGGCCTGCACGATGATCCGCACCTGGCCGTCACCGGAATGCACTACCCCTGTTACGAAGTCGGGGGCGACTACTTCGACGTCTTTCCCGCCGGCCCGGAGCGCACCGCGTTTCTGATTGCCGATGTCAGCGGCAAAGGCCTCGGCGCGGCCCTGCTCACAACCATGCTGCAAGGTGCGCTTTCCGCGATGGCCCTGGTCGCTGACCCGGTGCAGGTCTTTAATCACATCAACAAATTTCTCTGTGAACACGGCGAAGTGGGCCGCTATGCAACCATGTTCTTCGCCATAATCGATCGCGGCGGAAGGCTGGAATATGTCAAGGCCGGCCATCCGTCGCCTCTGCTGCTCAGGCGCGGCCAGGTCAGCGAGCTTTATAGCGAAGGCTCCTTTCCCGTGGGCCTGATTAAAGACGCTGAATTCACCTCCGCCAGCCTGCAACTGGAGCCGGGCGATACGCTGCTCCTATTCAGCGACGGCATCACCGAGGCGGAGAACCCGGAGCGTGAGTTGTATGGTGATTCCCGCTTGCAAGAGGCTCTGGCCGGCCGGCAGAAAGAGCCGCTCGACACGCTCAAGCAGATCATTCTCGATTCGGTTCAAGCATTTTCCCGCGGCGCCAGCCAGTCGGACGATATGACCTTGCTGATCGCGCGTTATCGCGCGCCCGCTTGAGCCGGCCGTCTGAGAATTAATCTTTTTTGGCCAGCGCACTATGCTAGAGTGATACCGGTCAGACTATGAGCACACCAAAGACCATCGGAAGGTACGAGATCATCGATGAACTGGGCCATGGCGCCATGGGCAGCGTCTACCGCGCCAAGGATCCGGCCATGGACCGCATCGTGGCCGTGAAGACCATTCTCCCTGGGGCGCTGGCCGGTGAACAAAGCAGCGAATACCGCCAGCGATTCTTTCGTGAGGCGCGCGCCGCCGGCGCTCTGTCCCACCCCGGAATCGTCTCCGTCTTCGATGTCGGCGAGCACGAGGGCGTGCCCTTTCTGGTGATGGAATTCATACCCGGAAGAACGCTCTCCGACGCCATCAAGAGAGGCGAGCGCTCCTCGCTGGAGCGCGTCTGCGAGATCGGCCAGCAGATTGCAGAAGCCCTGGGACACGCGCACCGCAAGGGCGTGATTCATCGCGACATCAAGCCCGCCAATATCCTTCTCGCCAAAAACGAGGCCGACGGAACCGAGCGGGCCAAGATTACCGATTTTGGCGTCGCCAAGCTGGCCGCCGGTGAGATCACCACCACCGGCCAGCTTCTGGGAACCCCCGCCTTCATGCCGCCGGAGCAGTTTACCGGCGCGCCTATCGACGGCCGCGCCGACCTGTTCTCGCTCGGCGTCCTTCTCTATTGGATGGCAAGCGGCGAGCAGCCCTTTCCGGGCGAGACAATGAGCGCCGTCTCCTACAAGATTGTTCACACCGAGCCCGTTCCCCCGGCCAAGCTGAATCCCGCCATCCCCGCCGCGTTGGAGAGCCTGATTCTCAAGTGCCTGGCCAAGAACCCCGCTGACCGCTTTCAAACCGGCGAGGAACTCGCCCAGGCCCTGGCGCAACTGCGCGCCGGCGCCAAGACATCGAGCCTGCAAGCCACCGCGCCAATGGCCAGGGGAACCGCGGGAGCATCGGAGGAGACCTACGACGTCAATCCCAGCCTGCCGCCCAAGTCCGCCCAGACAGCCGCAACTCTCAAGCTGCCTCAGCAAGCCGCGCCGGTCAGAAATAAGTCTGCGCTGCTGCTTGCCGCTCTGATTCTTCTCATCGTCATGGCCGCCGGGGGCGGGTTCCTGCTGCATCGCCATCATCATCACCGTCATGAGAGCGCGCCGCAACCGCCCGCGGAGACCACTACATCTTCACAGGCAGCGTCCACGGATACGACTGCATCGTCGCAACCAGCGCCCGCGCCCCAAGCCGCGCCGCAGAGCACGAATTCCACACAGCCCTCCACAGCGCCTGCTGCCCGCGCGCGATCTTCAGCCGTAGCCTTCGATCCAAAGTCGCTGGATCCCAAACAGAACGCCCGCTTGAGGCTGGAATTCAATAACTTTCCGCCCACCCTGGCCGTTACCATCGAGATGGATAAGAGAACCTATTCCAAGGGCGCGGCAGGCGACAAGGCGGCCTTCGACAACCTCTTTGTTCCGCCGGGAGTGCATGAATTCCGCGTCATCGCGCGCGGCGCCGGCGTGCAAAAGGCCTCGAATATTGCGAGCGCCGAGTTCAAGGCGAACAAGCGCATAACCTTGAAGGTTGAACTCCGGCTCCCCGCCACAGGCTCTTCCGCAAGTTCGCCTGCCCTCACCTCCGCCGCGCAGATCGTTGCCACTCTGCGGGCCGACCGCTTTTTACACTAGTCGTAAATTCACACTCGCGCATTACGATGCGGATAGAGAGTCGCTGGATGCAATGCAGCGCCCGCGGGTGGCCATGGCGCATAGCGCCGACTGCCTGGACAGCCTGCCCTGAGCGTAGTCGAAGGGGCCAGTCCCCCCACCGCAGGTGGTGCGAAAATAGAAGTAGATGATCTCCCTGCAAAATGCTGGCAAGCGCTATGGCCCGCGCGTCCTGTTTATGGAGGCCAACTGGCTGATCCGGGCGCGTGAAAAAACCGCGCTCGTTGGCGCCAACGGCACGGGCAAATCCACCATCATGAAGGTTCTCGCCGGCCTGCAGATGCTGGACTACGGCCAGATGCAGCAGACCCGCGGCATGAGCATAGGCTACCTGCCGCAGGAGGGGCTGACGCTCACCGGGCGCACAGTCTTCGAGGAGTGCCTCAGCGTCTTCGACGAACTGCGCGAGATGGCCCGCGAGGTCGAGCGGCTCAGCGGGCAGTTGGCCGAGCTGGATCACGCCGGCCCGGAGTACGAGGCCGCTGCGGAGCGCTACTCCATGCTGCAGGAGCGCTTTCACGCGCTGGACGGCTACGCGCTGGACGCGCAGGTGGGCGGCGTGCTCACCGGCCTGGGATTCGCCAAGGAAGACTGGTCCCGTCAGACCGATGAATTCTCGGGCGGCTGGCAAATGCGCATCGCGCTGGCCAAGCTGCTGCTGGCCAAGCCGAACCTGCTGCTGCTCGACGAGCCCACCAACCACCTGGACCTCGAAACTCGCAACTGGCTTGAAGACTACCTCCGCACTTATCCCTTCGGCTACATACTTATCTCCCACGACCGCTACTTTCTCGATGTAACCATCGACCGGACCGTGGAGATATGGAATAAGCGGGTGACGATCTATCAGGGCAATTACACAAAATATCTCGTGCAAAAGGACGAGCGGCGAACGCAGCTTCAGGCGGCTTATAACAACCAGCGCCAGCAGATTGAGCACCTGGAGGCCTTTATTAACCGCTTCCGTTATCAGGCCACGAAAGCTAAACAGGTGCAAAGCCGCATTAAAGAGTTGGATAAAATCGAGCGTATTGAAATACCAGAAGCCGAATCGACGATTCATTTCCGTTTTCCCCAGCCGCCACCCTCGGGGCGCATGGTGGCGGAGGCCGAGGGAGTTACAAAGAGTTATGGCGCCAAGTTAGTGCTCAACAACGTGCGCTTCCGCATCGACCGTGGCGACCGCGTGGCGTTGGTGGGCGTAAACGGCGCGGGCAAGTCCACTTTGATTCGCCTGCTCACCGGCTCCGAGCCGCCCACCGCCGGGCATATCAAGCTGGGCCACAACGTGGTCTGCGAATACTTTGCGCAGGACCAGTACAAGGTGCTGGACGGCGACGTGCGCATGATCGACGACATCAGCCGCGCCGCGGTGAATGTTCCGGAGCAGGCGCTGCGCTCGCTGCTGGGCTGCTTCTTATTCAGCGGCGACGATGTCTTCAAGCAACTGGGCGTTTTGTCCGGCGGCGAGCGCAACCGCTTTGCCCTCGCGCGGATTCTGGTTTCGCCGTCGAATTTTTTATTGTTGGATGAGCCGACGAATCACCTGGACATGCGCGCCAAGGATGTGCTGCTCGAAGCTCTCGCGGCCTTCAGCGGCACGGTGGTCTTCGTCTCCCATGACAGGTATTTCATCGACCGTCTGGCCACGCGCGTGCTGGAGGTTGAAGGCAGCAAGGTAACCAGCCACGAAGGCAATTACGAAAACTACCTACGCTGGAAAAGTCTTGCAGACAGCGGACCTTTGGTTGAGAGTGTTGCTAAGGGGAGGGTGCTGGAGCCTGCCGCGCTGAAGGTCAATGGAGCTGATGCTGAGGTTGGCGCATCGAAGGATCGCCCCCGCCGCCTGAATCCCATCAAGCAGAAACAAATGGAGGAGCGCTGTGCCTTCCTCGAAGAAGAAACCCCGCGCATCGAAGCCGCCATCGCCCACACCGAGCAGCAGTTGGGCGTCTATGTCAGCGCCGCCGAGACGCAGCGTCTGACCGCTCTGGCCGCGGAGTTGCGCGCGCAGTTGGATGCGCTCACCGCCGAGTGGGAAGAGCTTATGGTGCAGTTGGACGCGCAAGATTCGTTTGGATAGTCAGGAGATACGGAGGACTATAACTGTGCGTTCAAGCTCAGCCACTACTCGCCGATCTGGTTGAGCGTATTGGAATCAGTGACAGTGCGGCTCAATTTGATCGACAGACGCAGATAGTATGCGCCTAGCAGAATCGGAATGAGGGGAATCAAGAAGCCGACGCCATGGGGAAGGCTCGCAATATCCTGCCATCCTGCGAGAAGTCCCAATATTGGTGCTGCAAAGAAAAACCATGCCAATCGCCGAATGGACCGGGCAGCATTGAGTTTTTGTTCCTGCGTTGGGCGTGGAAGACGGCCACGATAGTGCCTAAAGAGCCAAAATACTATAACGAAATATGCTGCCACTAAAAATAAAGGCGCCCAGCGCAGCACAGGCATATGAGGAAACAACAAGACCCATGCAAAAAGTAGGGACGTAGTAGTTAAGCATATTCCCCAAAATACAAGCATAAATTTGGTTCGTACGTCCATGTGATTTCCTCATATAAAGCTGTTTGCCACGAACTTTTTGGCTTGCCTCATTCTACATTGGGATTCCTACAGATTCGTATTCAATTCCTTCTCAATTGCCTGGCTGATTGAATCTATCGGAAATACCCCTTGCCACAATCCGCACCTTCGTATTATTCTTAATTCATGCCTCGATGTCGCTAACACCGCCCTGGTGCCCAATGCGACAGAGGTGTGCGCTCGATTTCAGAGCGTTCTTCCCCGCACAACACTTTGACTCGTAACCCCACAAAAATGAATCAGAGCCGTCTGGGATTGCATCCCGGATAGAGGAGATCATCATGGCGCACATCGCTGCGAACGTTACAGAACTCATTGGCAAAACCCCGTTGGTTCGATTGAACAAAGTGGCAGCCGGGCTGCCCGCAACCGTTGTAGCCAAGCTGGAGAGCCAGAACCCGGTTTCGAGCGTGAAGGACCGCATCGGCTTCGCAATGATCGACGACGCCGAGAGAAGGGGCAAGATTACTCCCGGCAAGACAGTGCTGATTGAGCCCACCAGCGGCAACACCGGCATCGCGCTGGCATTTGTGGCTGCGGTCAAGGGCTACCGGCTGATTCTCACCATTCCGGAGACCATGAGCCTTGAGCGGCGTGTGCTGCTGCTGGCCTTTGGCGCGGAGATCGTGCTCACCCCCGGCCCCAACGGCATGAAGGGCGCCATCGCCAAGGCCGATGAGATTCTTGCCAAGACGCCGAACGGATACATTTTGCAGCAGTTCAATAACCCCGCCAACCCGGCGATCCACTACCACACCACCGGCCCGGAGCTTTGGAATGACACCGACGGCAAGATCGACATTCTGATCAGCGGCGTGGGCACCGGCGGGACCATCACCGGCGCGGGCAAGTACATCAAGGAGCGCAAGCCGGGCTTCAAGGCCATCGCCGTGGAGCCGGCGGACAGCGCGGTGCTGAGCGGCGGCAAGCCGGGACCACACAAGATTCAGGGCCTGGGCGCGGGCTTTGTGCCCGGCGTGCTGGACACCGGCCTGGTCGACGAGATCATCCAGGTGACGAACGACGAGTCGATTGCGCTGGCCCGGCGTCTGCCGCTCGAAGAGGGGATTTTTGTCGGCATCAGCTCGGGAGCTGCGCTGGTCGCGGCGCTCAAGGTAGCCGCGCGTCCTGAGAATGCCGGCAAGCTGATCGTCGTCATTTTGCCCGACTTCGGCGAGCGCTATCTCTCCAGCATTCTCTTCGAGTCGCTGCGCCAGAAGGCGTTGGCGTTACCGGTCGAAGCGATTGCCGTGTAAGGTGCTGGCCGGAAGGCGCTATGCTTTGAAGGGGCGCGGTTGATGAGGCTGCGTCCTTTTCGAGTGATTCTTTTGCCACGATTCTGAGAAGTCCGCCATGGCACTGTTTGCCCGCATCCGCGATGACATCAACTCCGTGCTGGAGCGCGATCCGGCCGCGCGCTCCCGCCTGGAGGTCTTCTTGTGCTATCCGGGGCTGTGGGCGGTGTGGATTCATCGCATCTCCCACGCTCTGTGGGGCGCCAAGCTGCTCCTCGCGGCGCGGCTGCTCTCCCAGGTTGCCCGCTTCTTTACCGGCGTCGATATTCATCCCGGCGCGCTGATTGGCAGGCGTCTCTTCATCGACCACGCGACCGGAGTGGTGATCGGCGAAACCTCCATTGTGGGCAGCGACGTGACCATGTACCAGGGAGTAACGCTGGGCGGCACGGGCAAGGGCCACGGCAAGCGTCATCCCACGGTCTGCGACGGCGTTTTTATCGGCAACAACGCCAACCTGCTGGGCAACATCACCATCGGCGAGAACTCGCGCGTGGGCGCGGGCTCGGTGGTGCTCTCCGACGTGCCGCCCAACTCGACGGTCGTCGGCGTACCCGCGCACATCGTCTATCGCAACGGCGAGCGCGTGCTGATTACCGACCCGCACGACATCAAGGATCCGCTCTCGGATTCGCTCATTGCGCTGGCTACGCGCGTGGAAGAACTGGAAGAACGTCTGGGCGGCCAGCGGCGGCCGGCTGAGCAGTTCACCGTCGAGGCCGCCGAGCGCGCAGCCTACCACGAGGAGTTGGAGCGGCTGCGGCAGTACGTCTCCATGGGCGAGGGGATCTAGGCCACTTTACACGGAACTTCGAATTTGTGCTGTGCGGCGCGGTTGCCGGCCCTACGTCAACGCAACATTCATGTTGTCGATGGCTTCGTCGATCTCATGCGTGTTCTTGAAGCCCACGGTCGCGCAATCGATTCCGGCGTTCTTAAAGGCGAAGCGCATGGCCGCCTGCCGGTCTTCGTGGCGCTTGAAGGTGCCGTCGCCCACCAGCTTCATGCTGATGACTCCCATGCCCTCCTTTTTCACCTGATGGACGTGATCGACGACTACATTTACCTGGTCAGGATGATCACCCTCGTCGTATCTGGGCCCGTCCATGCGCGTGCCGTTGTGATTCATGCGGATCATCGCCACTTCCAGCCATTTGTTGCCCGGCATCTGGCGAAGCGCGGGCTGCCCGTGGACCGAAGCGCCGCGGGCGAGGATGGTCTTCTTCGCTTGCGCTTCCAGAATGCCGTCTTGCCAGCGGCCGGTGGTGGACATCCAATTGCCTGTGATCTGCCAGTGCAGGAGCATGATGTCAAAGTACTCGGTCTGCGAGATACGCCGCATCTGGTCGAATCGCTTCAACGGATCGACGCCCACGTCGGTGGTCACCTTGTTCATTAACTGGTAGCTCTCGCGGGGGAAGACTTTGAGGGCTTCTCCCAGCATGGCAGGGGTCGTGTAGGATTCAGAGGTCTCAAAGAAGCGGATGCCGCGCTCGTATGCGTAGTGAATGAGGCGCGAGAACTCCTTCTGTCCGAGTGAGGACTGCACATGGCCGTTGTTGCTGCCGGTGCCGAAGGCCAGGCGCGTCACCTTCAGGCCGGATTTGCCCAGCGTGACAAGGTCGGTGGCTTTGCCGGTAGCGGCGTTCAACGAGAGCGAGCCGGCGCTGGCGATGGCTCCGGCGGCAAGCGTGGCTTTGAGGAATTCGCGGCGGGAGAGTGGGCTCATGATGATCTCCTTGACAGGTCCGTTTGGCGGGCGGGGAATGCCCTTCACGAAAGAGTATCACGAGAACGCGCGCCCGGCGGCGTTCCCCGCTGGATGCCAAAGCTCCAGACCCCGCTGCTGCGAGGAAAGATCAAACGGCGACGGTCTGTACTCGGGCTTCGGCCATCGCAGGTGGCCTCAATCCCTTGAAGAGAAGCCAGAAGTTCAGGGCTATATCGAAGAGACCCATCGGCGTATCGAACCACCCCAGGCCTACAATCTTATCGAAGTGGGGATTGATGAAGAGCGCAAAGGAGCACACCGCGGCAAATGTCGAAGAGAGCACGCCGAAGGCAGCCAGCGCTCGTGGGATATAGCGGGACTTGAACCACAGGCAGGCGCAGACGGTGGATGCCAATCCCCAGAAGAGCAGGCCAACGTAATAGATGTCAAAACCCATTTTGAAATAGAACATCGCCCAGGCCTGCAGCCGCTCCGGCTCAAATACCCGCAGATAATCCGCGCCGTTGAGGAGCATCAAGGCGTGAAAATTGTTGAGCGACATGAGCAGCCAGGTGAAGGCATACACAACCCACCAGAAGGCCGCCAGCAAGGCAAGGCCCTTGTTGACCGGCCTGAGAACCACGTAGAGGGCCGTTAGAAGCAAGAAGATACCAGCACAGTAAAGGATATTCAAGGCGATGCCGGTGCGAAAGAATTGTTCGTGTGCCAGGATATTGCGAGCGGTCTCCGCGACATTGCCGGTAGTCGGACTCCAGTTGATGCCAGTCAGACGCCAGAGGATTCCGTAGTGAACGTAAACCACGAGCGCAAAGGAGATCAGGTAAGCAAGACCCACTACTTTCGCAGCCGTTTGTTGTGATTTATCAATCGAGCTGACAGTCATTTCATTGCCTCCGAAGCTCTTACGCAATATGAAACGGTGTTGTTCCCAGGGATTCTCGACCCAATAATATAAACGGTCGGCAGAGAAAATTATTGTATTGGATTGCGCCGAAAAGCGTTCTCCCATGGAACCATTTAGCCTGACTCGGCGAGTAAGTCTCGATGGTAAGGGGATTTAAGCCCGGATTTCCTTTTGATTCATCATTCTGAAACCTCACTAGTGGTAAAATCGCAGGGATTCTGGGTCGAAAAAGGAGATTCCGGTTTAGGTGTGTTGGGGATTTGTTTCCCGATGCTCACCGAGGAGGCTTGATCCTATGCGGCAGAATGGACGAAGAATCGTAATCATCGGCGGTGGCATCGCCGGCCTTTGCACCGCAGTGTATGCGTTGAAATGCGGCTATCAGGTTCAGGTGCTTGAAATGCACGAGATGGCTGGCGGTCTGGCGATGAGTTGGCGCCGCGGCCCTTACACCTTCGAGACTTGCTTGCACTGGCTTGTTGGCTCAAAACCCGGTGGCGAGTTACACGCGCAGTGGCAAGAGATCTTCGACGTCGATACGCTCAGGTTCATTGATCCTGCTGAGTTTGTCCGCATCCAAAGCGAAACCGGCGACAGCTTGAGCATTTTCACCAATGTCGACCGCCTTGAGGCCGAACTTCTCAGGCGATCACCGCAGGATGCGGCCGCAATTCGAGACTTCACGCACTCGATTCGTGTTCTTGGCAAATTCAAGATGCTCGACCCCTCGGGCGGTCTGGCCGATAACTGGCTGAACATGCTGCGGGACCTTCCCATCTTTCCGCTCCTGGGAAAACTGTCGAAGATAAGCGGGGAACAATATGCCAATCGTTTCTCCGACCCGCTATTGAAGCGCTTTTTCTCCAATGGGGACATTGGAAAGATGTCCGCGATCGCCATGATTCTTTCTTTGGCATGGATGAACACAGGCAACGCAGGCTACTGCATTGGCGGCTCACAGGCGATCATCCGTCTTATCGAAGAAAAGATTGCAAGTCTGGGCGGCACGGTCCGGTTCAAAGCCCGGGTTAAGCACATCCTGGTGGAGAATAATACTGCCGTGGGGGTGCAATTGCAGGACGGCGAGAAGATTATGGCCGACTGGGTGATCTCCGCAGCGGATGGCCATGCCACCATCTTCGACTTGCTCGACGGAGCGTATGTCGATGAAGCAACCCGCAAGCTTTACGCCGGGAGGGAGCTGTTTGCTTCCTATCTTCAGGTTTCTTTAGGCGTGGGGCTTGATCTCAGTGATCAGCCTCCCATGTTGGCCCGTATGCTGCAAGCACCGCTCACGGTCGACCCTGGCACTGAGTTAGAAAATGTCGGGTTCCGCATCTTCCACTACGATCCGACCTTTGCACCGCCCGGTAAAACCGCAGTCACCAGCCTTCTACCCACGCGCAACTTTTCGTACTGGACCGAACTGCGCAAAAACAACCCTGGCGTATATCGCGATGAGAAGCACCGTATCTCTGATGCGGTGATCGGTGTTCTCGACAAACAGATCCCTGGCGCGCGTGCAGCCATAGAAACCGTCGATGTATCCACGCCGGCCACAGTCATTCGCTACACGGGCAACTGGAAAGGAACGATGGAGGGGTGGCTTGTTGAGCCGGGTGCGAGCTTCAAGCCCCTGCCGAACACGCTGCCCGGACTACACCGATTCCTCATGGTTGGCCAATGGGTGATGCCGGGAGGTGGTCTTCCTTCCGGTCTGATGACGGCGCGGCCTGCGGTGAAGGCGATCTGTAAGCACGATCACTTGCCCTTTGACCTCCATGCAGCAGAAGACAATAAGCCTGAACCGGTTGCGGTGTGATCGTGACAGCGCATCCCGTTGTAAGGCGGCCAAGAGCACGGACAGCATACGCCCTTATAGTTGTTGTTGAAACAGCAAAAGACGGACCCCGTTTCCGGGAAACCTTCATCGGCGCACGATAGGATTGTTCCAATCGTAGTAAACGGCTGGTGGAGAAGAATATTATATTGGATTTCGCCTAAAATCTCTTTCCCCGGAGCCATCCGGCGTGCCTCCGCCTGTCCGTCTCCATGGCGAGAGAATCTGAGGGTCGAAATTTCTCTCCCTGACCACTCGTGTAAAAAAATTCTGAAAAAATGAAATTTTGCCTTGACAAGAATCATCCATAGCACTATACATAGTAATACGAGGTATAGTGCTATGGCAATCAAAAGAGCGCAACCCGCCCAAGACGACCAGCCGGACCGCTGGGAGGCGCAACTACGTAAGGGCGCGCTGGAGATGGCGGCTTTGGCCAGTCTCTGGCAGGGCCGCCTGTATGGTCTTGAAATCATTCGCTTTCTTGAGAGTCACTCGCAACTGGCTCTGGCGGAAGGCACCATCTACCCCATCCTCAACCGGCTCAAAGCCGAAGGCCTGCTCACCTCCGAGTGGGTGGAAGCTGATGCCGGACATCCGCGCAAGTACTACTCGCTCACCGCTTCCGGTCGCCAGCGCCTGCGCCAGATGGCGGAGGCCTGGACCAACTTCTCGGGCGGCTTGAGCCGTCTTCTGGAACCCGTACTCGATACGAAGGAGAATCGCCAATGACCGCAGAAACGCAGATTGATAACTATCTAACCGCACTCCGCTTGCATCTGAGCCCGCTCACCATCGCCGAGCGGGAAGAGATCGTCCGCGAGATCAACGCCCACATCCGCGACTCCGCCGATCTGCCCGGTGCGTCTGTTGAATCCGTTCTGGCGCGACTGGGGCCGGCTGAGGCGTTGGCAGCGCAATATCGCGATGGGCTTCTCATCCGGCAGGCGAGCCGCAGTCTTTCACCATTGGTTCTGCTGCGGGCCTCATTGCGGCTTGCCACAAAGAGTGTCTTCGGCATCTTTGTATTATTTTGCAGCGTCTTCGGATATTCATTCGGAGCTGGATTTGTCGTTGTCGCTTTGTCCAAGGCCATTTGTCCGGCGCACACTGGCGTATGGGTTCAAGATGGACAAGTGGTCTCGGCCGGAGCGTTCATCTATGGCGTATCCCCAATGGCCCATGAGGTTCTTGGCCTGTGGATCATACCGCTGGGACTCATTGCGGGTAGCTTCACCCTCCTGATGACGACCTTCCTCATTCGCACCTCGCTGCGGGTCTCTCAGCGCTTGCAGTCGAGGCTGTGATGCAACTGGCGCGGAGTTCCACGAAGACGGGAATGGGGGAAGCTGCGCGAATTGATGCTGATTGAATTGGCTGGCAGTCCCAGCTTTTAGTCAGCTTCTCTGCCTCCGGTGTTACAGTGGTTTCGTCCCCACTTTGCTCGCGGAGTTTCTGCTTGCTGGCCCTTCGACCGCTGATCGTGGTTCTTTTCGCTCTTCCTGTTGCCGCCCACGCTGCCGCCCGCGTCACGGCCGCGCGCGTTCCGCCGGAGATGCGGGCTACTGATTTTACTGTTCGCGTGAACGGCCAGTCCATCGACGTGGCGCACGCCGCTGAAAATTACGAGTATGTCAGCTTCGACATCACCGGCCCGGTGAATGTCGAAATTACCGCCGCCGAGCCGGGTTTTTGGTCGAAAGGCGTAGACATTCAACCCTGGCGGCTGGGTTTGCGTCCTATCCTCAATGGCCAGACGATTCGCTTCCGGCTTACGGCTCCAGCTAAGCTCTCCATCTCGCGCCCCGGCGACTTCCTGAACTACGCCAAAATGCTGTTTCTCTTTGCCGGCGCTCCGCCGCCTCCCATGCCGCGCGACCCGAAGATTCGCGCCTTTCAGCCGGGGATTTATCACGAAAGCCTGAACCCAAAGAGCGGCGAAACGCTTTACCTCGCCCCCGGCTCCTATTTCTTCGGCAGCCTGAATCTGTGGAAGGTTGAGAATGTAAAAATCCTGGGCCGCGGAACCATCGTCTACAACGGTTCCCAGGACCCCAACCGCGACGAAGGCTGGATGCAAAAGCCGGACTGGCATTGCGTCGGCGCGCTTGAGGCTCACAACATCCAGATCGACGGCCTGACCTGCATCGTGCGCTCGCGAACCTGGTCGATCCAGATGAAGGACTCCACTGGTTTTCGGTTTGACGATCTGCGCGTGATCGGCGGCAATCCCGGCAACGCCAACCAGGACGGCATGGACTGGCTGGGCGGCGGCGACACCATCGTGCGCGATGCCTTTATTCGCGCCTCCGATGACGTATTTGCCCTGCAGGGCAACTGGGACGGCTACACCGACGCGGATATGTTGCGTCCCGGCCATGATGTGCGCGACATTCTCATCGAGCACAGCGTGCTTTCCACCAGCATCTCCAACATTGTGCGCACCGGCTGGCCGCGCAAGATCTTCAACTCGAGCAATTTTACCCTGCGCGACTCCGACATTCTCCACGGCGGCATCGGCGCATGCGGCCAGACGTATGCCCTGTTCGGCATGTGGGGCGCAAACGGCGCTCGGGGGATTCATTCCGGCTACAAGTTTGAAAATCTCTTTCTGGACAACTGGTACTCACTCGAGCAGATGGAGCAGGCTTACCCCGGCTTGCAGGGAATCGCCTTCCGCAACATCTGGGCGCTGGACCAGCCTCCGCTGGCCGATTCCTCCATGACTGGCGATGTGGCGGACGTGACCTTCGACAATGTGAAGTACGGCCAGGACCGCGCCGCCGCGAATGCCGATCTGCCGCTGGTGACGGGCGACGGCGCGCAGCCCGCGCATTTTCCGGCGCGGCACGCTCCGGTGGCCGCCTTCACCGTTGACCCGCCGGTCTTTACGCCGGGAGAGTATGTCACCTTCACCGCGCAACCCTCGCCCGGCGCGCGTCACATCTGGTTGTTCGGCGACGGAACGCAAGCCAAAGGCCGCCGCGTGCGCCATCGTTTTCCCGACGCCGCCGGAACCCAGCTGGACGGGGCGGCAAACGGAGCTGGCCGCTTCCGGGTTCTGCTCCATGCCGTGGATGGTGAGGGTCACGAGGACTGGGCGGCGCAGGGCGTCGTCGCCGCAGCCAAATGGCACGATGCCGCCGCCATCACCGACCCTCTGCTTGCCGGCCTCGCCTGGCGAATCTATCCCGGCGAATGGACAGAGTTGCCGGACCTGGCCACAGAACGCGCGGTCTTTAGTGGCGTAGGGCCCAACCTGCACGCGGATGCGCAGGGATTTACGCATTACGCCGTTGCCTGGGACGGACTCATCGATATTCCCGCCGACGGAGGCTATACCTTTTATCTGCTGGCTCGCGACGGCGCGCGCCTGGTCATCGACGGCGTGGAAGTTGCCAAAACCGGACCCTCTTTCGCCCAGGTCTGCGGCTCGCCGGGCAACGCCATGCGTTATGATCGCGGCTCGCTGGGCCTGCGCGCTGGCCAGCACGTCTTTCATCTGGAGGGTCTGCACTCGGCCAGCGAGGGATCGCCCCGCCTGCTCTGGGAGGGCCCCGCGCTGCCCCTCACCGACGTGCCCCCGGCCGCTTATAGCCATCCAAGACAGGATGCGGTAAAAAACAGGGACTTGACACGCTAGCGAACAAAAATTGCTTCTTTCACCCCAATGAGCACAAATCGCTCGTTGGGAACTTCGGCAGTGCTGAGGAATAAGGGGTTAGGATGCCCAAAATGTTCCACGTGGAACATATTCATTCTATTGAGTTTGTTACTATGTTTACTACATAATTAACAGCAAGATTCTGAAATATATTTGGTGTGTAAGGAGTACATTCGGAGTCAGGGAACAAAGATGAAGAGTAGATGGATAATTGGCTGTGGTGTTGTCGCACTCTGCGCGACTTTGCCGGCTCAGGGACGGGAGCCGGCCGCACTGCGAAGTTCCACGCAAATCCTCGTGGTCACCACGCAGGATTGGAACGCGGCTGCCGGAACCTTGCAGGTCTATGAACGGCCCCATGCGCGCAAAAAGTGGAAAGCCGCAGGCACTCCGATTCAGGTTGTGGTCGGCAAAAACGGTCTCGGATGGGGCGCGGGAGTTGCGACGGAGGCCGGACGGCGCGCAGCCGCCGACCCGATCAAGAGAGAAGGCGATGGCAAATCGCCGGCGGGAATCTTTCGCCTGAGCACGGCCTTCGGCTACGCCGCCCAAGAACCGCCGGGATGGATGATGCCCTACATGAATCTCACTCCGTCGGTCGAATGTGTCGATGACGCGCATTCAAAGTTCTACAACCGCGTCCTCGATCGTGCAACGGTTGTGCCCGATTGGTCGAGCTCCGAGCAGATGCTGCGCCCCGATGGCGAGTACCGCTGGGGCCTGGTCGTCGATCACAACGCTGCCCCGATGACTCCGGGCGCGGGTTCGTGCATCTTCCTGCACATTTGGCTGGGGCCGGGGCAGGGAACCACGGGATGCACAGCCATGGCGCAGGAGCAGCTTGAAAATCTGCTCGCGCGTCTCGACCCGGCAAGAACTCCACTGCTGGCGCAGTTGCCGCGCCCGCAGTATAAAAAGTTGAGAAGACATTGGAAGCTGCCTGCTTTGCCCAGGCAAAAATAAAATGGCCTTGCGAGGATGGAGTAATGAATATGGATGAACAAAGAAAGCTGGTGAAACATTTTCTGGCGGCGCTGGCTTACAGAACGCAGAAGGCGCTGCGCGATGCTCCGCCGGAGTTTGCCGCCTTCCGCGCGGCGCCAAAGCTTCGCACGCCGCATGAGCTGATCCGCCACATGGACGGCGTTCTTGGGTCGGCGCGCAGCTATTTCACTGGGGAACCTTACAGTGTGCCGTACTTTCCAGAGTTTTCCGCCGCGGTCGCGCACTTTCACGAGACGCTGGCGGACCTGGCGCATCATCTGGAGATCGGCACGGAGTTGCATGAGATTACTCTGGAAAGAGTCTTGCAGGGTCCATGTTCCGATGCCATGAGTCACGCCGGCCAGTTGGCAATGCTGCGGCGGCTTGCAGGCAGCCCGGTCCCGCCGGAGAACTTCATCTTTGCCGCCATCAGTTCAGACAACCTCGGTCCTGACCAGCCGCCTCCGGTCCTCCCCGATGAGGAATGGCCGGAGAAGCCTTAATAAACTGATTTTCTGTCTTTCTACTTCTTCGGCAGTTGCCCCGCATCCCAGCCGCCGCCCAGCGCGCGAACCAACCCCACGCTCGATACAAACTGCCGCGTCTGAATGCTGATGGCGGTGCGCTGGTTCTGGAGCAGCGCGGCCTCTGCCGTCAGCACTTCCAGGTAGCTGGTCACGCCGCCCTTGTAGCGCTGGTTCGATAGATCAAAGGAATGTTGCGCCGCGTTGACGGCCTTCTGCTCCGCGGCGGATTCCTGCTCCAGAATCCGCAGGCCGGAGAGCTGATCTTCCACGTCGTTGAAGGCCGCCAGGACTACGCTCTTGTAGCCTGCCGCCTGGGCTTCATAGCTGTGGCGCGCGGCGTCGGTGAGGGCGTGGCGCTTGCCGGCGTCGAAGAGCAACTCCGATGCCTGCGCCCCCAGGCTCCACAGCGCGCTCGGTCCCTGAATCCATGTGCCGGCGTTCATGCTTTCAAAGCCGCCGGTTCCGCCCAGCGTGATGTTGGGATAGAAGGCGCTCTTGGCGATGCCAATCTGGGCGTTGGCTGCCTCGGCGCGGCGCTCGGCGGCGGCGATATCCGGACGGCGCTCCAGCAGTTGCGAAGGCACTCCGGCAGGAACCTTGGGCAGGGCCAGATCCTGAGTCTGAACAAGCGGCGAAAACGGAATGCTGAACTCGGTGAGTTTCAGGTTGGCCAGCATGCCGATAGCATGTTCGTACTGGGCTCTAGCCACGCCCACGTCGATCCGTTGCGCGCGCACGGTTTCCAGTTGCGTGCGCGCCTGGGCCACGTCGGCCTCGGTGCCGATGCCGCCCTGCAGCCGCCGCTGGGTCAGGTCAAGCTGGTGTTCCAGGTCGGCGACGGTCGCATCGAGCAGCTTGATCTGGGCGTCCAGTCCGCGCAACTGAAAGTAATCCGCGGCCATCTCGGCGTGAAGGCTCAGGTCGATGTTGGCCGCGTCGGCGGCGCTGGCCTGGGCATTCGCGCGCGCGGCCTCGACGGTGCGGCGGATGCGCCCCCAGAAGTCCGGCTCCCAACTGGCCTGGCCGGCGATCGCAAAATCGCTGTAGGTGGTGGGCTTGCCAACCGAGTAGGATGGTCCATTTGCGGAGATTTTGTTGCGCGAGGCGGAGGGCCCGGCGGAGAGCGTGGGATAGAAAGCAGCGCGGGCTACGGTGATCTGGTCGTGAGCGGCAAGATACGTTTCTAGAGCTTGGCGGAGGGTCTGGTTGTTGGCGGCAATGCGCTCTTCCAGTTGGTTGAGCTGCGGGTCCTGGTAGATCTCCCACCACTTGCCGCGCATCATGCCGTCGGAAGGGTTCGCGGGCTGCCATGCTTCTCCGGCAGGAGCGGGAAGCGGCAGCAGCACCGTGCTCGCGCCGGTTTCCTTGTATGCCGGCGGAGCCTCGTAGCCGGGGCGGCTGTAGTTGGGGCCGACGGGTTTGCAGCTGGTGAGGAGGGTGAGGGCGAGGAAACCGGCAAACAGCGCAGTGCGGCCGGTTATACGAAGGTCGAAATTGAGCGGAAGCGTCCGCATCGCTACTTGCCCCCCGCATTGGTTTGGTTGGCGGGGCTGACCACCTGGACCTTTTCGCCATCAATGAGCGAGTCGGGCGGATCCTGAATCACCTGGTCGCCGAGGCTTAGCCCGGTCACAATCTGCACGCTGGCCCCGTCGTCCTCGCCAATGACCACCGGAACCAGATGAGCGGTGTCGCCGTTAACCACCACGCCCACGCGCAGTCCCTCCTTGCGGAAGATGAGCGCCGCGGCGGGCACTATGAGCGTAGGTCCGGCAGCCGGCTTCTTGAAGTGCACCTGGGCCAGCGAGCCAGGCAGCAGTTCGCCGGTGCGGTTGTCCACGTCAATCTCCACTAGCAGGGTCCTGCTGGCCGGATCTATGGCGTCGGCGGTGCGCACCAGCGTGCCCTGATAAATCTTTCCCGCGTGCTCGGCGAAGCTCAGATCGATCTTCGCGCCCGGCTTCACATTCGCCGAGTACAACTGCGGCAGATTGGCGTAAACGCGCAGGGTCTGGAGAGCTTGCAGGTGAAAGAGCTCCTTGCCCGCGCCGGTATCAATGAGCTGGCCGGTGTCGATGTTGCGCGCGGTGATGACGCCGTCGAAGGGCGCGTAGACCTTTTCGAAGGATTGCAAATCGCGCAGCCGGGCAACATTGGCCTGCGCCGAGCGCACTTGCGCCGCGGTGGACGCTGCCTGGTTGACGTACGTATCGGTGTCCTGATGGGAAACGGCGTCGGATTGAACCAGTCCCGTGTAGCGCTCGGCCTGGATGCGGGCGTTGTTGGCGTTGGCCTGCGCGGTATTCAGGTCGGCCTCGGCCTGCGCCAGTTGCTGGTCCAGTTCGGGCGTGGCAATCTCCGCCAGCAGCGCGCCCTTTTTTACCCGCGCGCCGATGTCGAAGTACCAGTGCGTCAGGTAGCCGGAGGTCCGCGCGTAGATGGGCGAATCCGTCCACGCGGTCACGTTGCCGGGTAGCACGAAGCTGTCCACGGGCGCGCCCGCCCTGGGCGCGGCCACAATCATCGTGGGTGCGGCCAGCTCGTTCGTGCGTTCGGCGAGTACGATGTCGGCGTGAATGCGGCGTAGTATGCCGACGCCCGCCAGGACGCCCGCAACGAAGAGGACGACTGCCACGCCCACGAGGGCCTTGCGCGGCGAGATGGCCGCCTGCTCAGGCGCGGATTCGTGTTCGTGACCTGACTGGTGACTGGGCTGCTGGTTCGGATGGGATTCGTTGCTCATGAAAATTTACTCCGGTATTTCGGGCCTGCTAACACTACCTCAGGCGATTGGCGTTGCGTGCGAAAAGCCGTCCAGACGAGGCGGAGTCCGCAGGGTTTGGTGGTTCCAAGCTCAAGGACGACAACAAAGTATGGGCGGCTTTTCGCCACAACCCGAAGGGACGGGGCCAATTTTCCCCATTTCTTTGTTGCTCGTCACTCCAGTAGATTAACTACAGTTCGCTCCTCGCGCCTCGAACTGAGAAAAAATTGGCATTCGTCGCCTCCGTCTGAGGTAGTGTTAGCAGGCCCTAGTCAAACTCGTCATGTATTCCGGCCATTGCCGCGCCATGAGCCGTCTTGCGGCGGCCTTCCAGCCAGCCATGAACGATGGAGAAAAATGCGGGAACAAAAAGCAGCGTGGCCACGGTGGCCAGCAGCAGGCCGCCGATTACCGCGCGGCCCAGCGGCGCGTTCTGCTCGCCGCCGTCGCCCAGGCCCAGCGCCATCGGCACCATGCCGATGATCATCGCCAGCGCGGTCATCAGTACCGGGCGCAGGCGGACAAAGCCCGCGTTCAGCGCCGCCGTGCGCGCGTCGCCCACCAGGATCTCCAACTGCTCGCGGGCAAAGCTCACCACCAGAATCGAGTTGGCCGTGGC
>Ga0326728_10002495_pt1 | contig 61022 bp, 49 predicted proteins | sample MB3enrmetagenome_FD_207602 | JGI IMG/M metagenome (GOLD analysis project Ga0326728, IMG submission 207602) | Lab enriched peat soil microbial communities from McLean, Ithaca, NY, United States - MB31MN | ecosystem: Environmental > Terrestrial > Soil > Wetlands > Peat | place: USA: New York... | reverse complement strand
CGCCCAACTCTTGAGTGCCTCACGCTGATCTTCCGTGATCGACAACGCTGGGATGGGACGTCCCGTTCGCATCTCGATACCCCTTTGTACATGAGATGCGAATGAAGCGCGTAATTATGTCTAGTACTTTAGAGACACCACACTAGTTTCCTGTTCCCGGAAAAGCCGCAGCGCAAAGCGAGAACTCTAAAGACCGGTCAACGGCCCGGTACGGAAGAGTACAAATTCTCGTCCCAACTGGAAACTGGAAGCCGGAAACGGGCAACCCTTTGCCGATCAGTGGCCCAGGCGCCGCGGCTGCCACTGGAGCTGGGGTTTCACGGCGAGCAGCAGCATGATGGCCACGATGGGAACCATGGTTTCCTGCAGCAATCCGGCGTTGGCCCAGCCCACCTTGTGCACGAGCGCTCCGAACAAGAAACCGGAAAACCCTCCCCCCAGAAAATGCAGCGAGGTAAAAATGCCGGTGGCTCTTCCCACTTTCTCCGGCCGCACGCTTCGTTGCAGAAGAGCGAGGGTGTTTACGTGCAACGTGCTGCTGCACAGCGCCGCCATCAGGAAGCTGAGCACGTAGTGGTGCCAGGGCAGGGTGGCTAGGTGATAGATGCAATAGGTAACGACGCTTACCGCACTGTAGGCGACAATAGCCGCTCCGCGATTGGAAAAGCGGTCGCCGATCCAGCCGCCCAGCATGGGCAACATGCAGCCGAAACCATAGATGCTGAAGATGGTGGCCACCACCATGGGCGTAAAGTGAAGTTGGCTGCGCAGAAACGTGGGATAAAGCCCCAGAAATCCCCACATGACGGTGCCCAGGCAGAAACTGGCGGGAGCGATGAGGCGGGTGTTCCAGTTCCAGAGCGGTTCCGGCACATTCGCCACCGCGGCCTGGTCGACTGCATTCAATTGCTGCAGGCTTTTGCGCTCGCTAAAAGCCTTGGGAATAACAAACCACACCACCGCGGCCATGATCAGCCCCAGCCCGCAAAAGACGACGAACGCCGGCCTCCAGTTCCCGCTGGCCAAGGTGATCTTGGTGCTCAACGCGGGCCCCAAGGTGCTCCCCACGCCGTAGCCCACATTGATGCACCCGACGACGAAAGCCCGGTTCTTATAAAAATAGCTGCCCGCCGCCACATAAAGCGCGGCGATCTGCATCGCCTCGCCGATCCCGGTGAGCGTCCGATAGGTGGTCATGTCCCACAAGCCGATGGCAAAGACGGCCATCAGAGTAAAGATCGAATAGACAACCATGCCCGATATCAGAACCGCTTTTCGGGACCACCGGTCGATCAGATAGCCGGCAGGCATGCCCGTGAGGGCAATGCCGAAGTTAAAGACAGTGGAAACAAATCCGCCGGTCTTTACGTCAAAGCCCATGTCCTTGCTGATCATCGGCAGCAAAGTGGGGAAGATATGGCGGTCCATGGCGTTGGTGATGTAGGCTGCCGCCAGCAACACCAGGCAAGCGATCGCGGCCGTTCTTGACAATTGCTTCTGGCCGGCCTGCTCCGGCGCTACTTGTATCCCAGCTGAGGCCATATGCGTGTCTCCCAAAGGTCCCGTTCCCCCGCAAAATGCGCCAAAACAATATACAGCGGGGTTGAACGGCGTCAAGGATTTTGGGCACAAGGAAGAAACCGATTCACCACAAAGGACACGAAGTACACAAAGGAAGAAAAACCGGTAATCCGCACATACGAAATGGCTCAGGGCTTGGCAAACATAGGCTTCAAAGAGATGACAGAGGATATGGATCCCTCAGTGGAAGCACCGGGCTTCAGCCCGGTGAACTGGGGGGTAACAGAAGAGCGGCTTTAGCCGCGGTGGCCGGGGCTGAAGCCCCAAGATGTTGTTGTGGCGCAAATTCACCGGGCTAAAGCCCGGTGCTTCCACCTTTGCTTCCAGCTTCCGGACTGGTCGACGATGGTGGGGGCGTTTGCGTCTCCCACTTCAGGATTTTCAAGTCCAATACGAATATGGAATACAGGACCGGGACCAGCAGCAGCGTGACGAAGGTCGCAACCCCAAGTCCTCCAATCTGGGCATAGCAGAGCGGTTGCCACAGCGGTCCCCCGTGGATGGCCAGGGGAAACAGCGCCAGCACGGTTGCGCCCACGGTAATCATCACGGGGCGCAGACGGATGATGCCGGCATCGACGACGGCTTCTTCGAAGGGTTCGCCCTCTTCGCGGCGCTCCTCGATAAAGTCGAAGAGCACGATCACATGGCTGACGATTACCCCCACCAGGCTGGCGATTCCCAGGAAGGCCATGAAGCCGAACGGCGCGCCCATGATCCATAGCGCGGCCACCGCGCCGGCAATGCCGAAAGGCGCGGCCGCGAATACGAGAATGGGCTTCACGGCGCTGTTGAATTGAAACAGCAAGGCCAGGAAGATCATCGCGACCGAGATCGCCATTACCACCACGAGATTCAGGAAACCGGACTGCTGCTTGTCGTATTCGCCGCCGATCTGCAAGGCAAAACCGGGAGGCAGGTTTTTTTCGAGCGCCAGGAGTTTGGGTTTGGCTACGGTCATGATCTCGGACGGGAGTACTCCGGCTACCGGGAAGCAACTCACGGAGATGGTGCGGAAATGCTCGAGCCGAATGATGCGCTGGGTCTGCAGGCTGTTGACGATCCGGGAAATTTGCAGCAGGGGGATCTTGGTGGTGTTCTCCGACGAATAGACGTAGAGGTTCTCGATATCGGAGAGCTCACTGCGCTCGTCCGCGCGCAGGCGGGCCACCACAGGAATCTGCTTGTCCCCCTCGCGCAGGGTGGTCACCTGCGCCCCGCTCATGGCCGCGGTGGACGACTGCGCGACATCCAGGTTGGTAACCCCCGCCAGGTTGGCGCGGTCGGGATCGATCTTCAAGGAAACTGTCGAACTCTCGGCCTCCCAGTCGTTGCGCACCCGGGTAGCGCCGGGAATGCCGCGTAATATATCTTCCACTTGTCCCGCCACTTGCCGCAGGGTACGGATGTTTTCGGCGGACTGGCCGGCCGTCACGTCGGCCTGGCTGGAAACGCGCACCTGCACCGGAAACTCGACGGGATTGGTCTGGAGCTGCCGCAGGTCCATGCGCGCTCCCGCAATGCTGGCGGTCAGCACGGGCTGCAACTGCTGGACAAACTGCGGCGTGATCTCCTTATCCGTCACCTCGATCAAAACTTCGGCGTAGTTGAGCTGCTGCGGTTGTGGCGAGAACGAGAACCAGAAGCGCGGACCACCGCCCCCTACGAAGGTGGAAACATACTTGAGCACCGGCTGCTGGTGTTTGCCGGGATGATTGCGGCCGAATATCTCTGCCTGCTCCCGGACGATGCGCTCCACCTGCTGTGCCCGCTGGTTGGTGGCGTTGAGGTTGGCGTCATTGGGGAGCCAAACGTCGACAAACGACCAGTACTGCACGTCCTCGGGGAAGAAAGAGCTCTTGAGCCGCGAAAACAGCACCCCGCCAACCACCAGCACCAGCAGCGATGCCGCCAGGAATTTCCAGCGATGCTCGATGGCGAACCTCGCCGTGGCGGCATAGCGGCCGCTAAAGCCGGTAGTGCGGCGCAGCTCCATAGGTTCTTCCGGCTTGGTGTCGCGCCGCAGAATGAAGTAGCCCAACAGCGGCAGGAAGGTCATCGAAACCAGGCGGGAAGCAACCAGCGCGCAGGTCATCACGATCGGCAAACTGTGGAGAAACTCTCCCGTGGTGCCGGTCAGAAGCAGGAAGGGCACGTAGGCAACGATGTTGGTGATCGTGGCAAACAGGATCGCGGTTGCCAGCTTGGTGGGCCCCAGCCAAGCCGCAATCACTCTCGGGTGCCCGTCGGCCAGGCTGCGCTTGATAGCGTCGTTCGCCACCACCGGGTCGTCCACCAGCAGCCCCAGCGCGATGATCAGGGTGGCGACCGAGACCTGTTGGATGTCGATGTGCAGAACCGACAGCATGCCGAACGTCATCGCCAGCGTGATGGGAATCGAGATGGCCATCAGCAGGGCGGAACGCCATTCCCAGAATCCGATCAGCGAGACGATCACAACCAGCACAATCGCCTCGTAAAGCGCATCCATGAACAGATCGACGTTTTCCTTCACCTGCAAGGGCTGATCGGAGGTGCGGCTAATCACCAGGTCGGCGGGCAGATACTGCTTCACCTCGGTGAGCTTGCGATCCACGTCCCTGCCGAAATCGAAGATCTGCTGGCCTTCCTTCATTTGCACCGCCAGGGTGACGGCGCGGCTGCGATGCATGCGGCCGGTCTGGTCGCGCCAGGTAAGGAAATTGAGAAAGCGGGGCGGGCTCTGGTAGCCGCGGCTGATCTCCACCAGGTCACGCAGATAGATGGGGCTGGGCGGGGCCGACGGTGAGGTGCCAGAAGCCTGCGACGACGAGGAACCGACGATCATATCGCCGATCGCTTGCGGGCTGGTGAACTCGCCGGAGGGGTCGATCGTAATACTCTTGGAACCCACCTCCAGGCTTCCGCCCGGCAGGGTGATGTTGCGCGCGGAGAGAACGTTCTTCAGGCCCGAGGGCTGCACCCCATACTGGGCCAACCGCTCCTGGGAATAGGTGAGAAAGATCTCTTCCCGGAGAACGCCGGTGCGGGTGACCTTGGCGACTTCCGGGACCCCTTGCAGCGAGCGCTGGATCAGGTCCGTGAAGTCATCGAGCTCGCGGTACGAGTAGCGGTCTCCGGCCACGGCGTCGAGCTTGGCCCGCATCTGCTGCGGGTCGTGGACAATGACGGCCGGCCAGGCGTCGGGATGAATTTCCGAGGCGTGCAGGCGCGTTTCGATGAAAGTTTCGCCCCAGCCCAGAATCTGGGCATCGCTCTGGGAGGAATTGGCGTCCGCACCGACATAGCCGGGTCCTTGAAAGATATGCAGATCGCGCAGCACGCCCTCGTCCACCGCCGCCTGCAGCACCAGGTCGAAGGATTGGCGCACCAGAGCGACGGAAACCGAAGCCGGGAAGCAATAGACGACGCTCAGCCGGGGCTGCAGCGACTTGGGCGGAAGCGCCGCGCGAAGCGCCCGGATGTGTTTCTCGATGGCCTGAGCGCGGACCACGACTTCGATTTCCCGTGCCGGCGGACTGGCCACGCTCAGCATGAGCGCGGCGGTATCGCCAAAGTCGCTGTCGAACCGGATGGGGCCGGCGCCTTGCGGCAGACGCTGATTCAGCGCGTTCAGTTTGAGGTTGATGTCGCTGAACTGCTTGCGCGTGTCCGCGACATCGTCCTGCAACTGCACGTAGACGAAAGAGGCCCCGGGCAGGCTTATGGACTTGATGCCGTAGTCGGAGGGGCTCGGAGCCTTGATGAAGGCGTTGTCCGCCATCGTTTCTTCGATGGGGCGGCTCACCAGCCGCTCGACCTGCTCGGCCGTCGCCCCGGGCCAGGAGGTGACGGCAACGGCGACCCGATTGGGAATGTTGGGATCCTTCCGCTTCGGCATGCTGTGGTAGCCATACCAGCCCCAGAGGAACGTTCCCAACAGCAGCACCGTCGCTACCTGCCGGTGCTCGGCAAACCACCGCGCGGTGTTGTGGTCGTATTCAATCAGCTCGGAATCGGTGCGGTGCGCCATAAGAGCTACAAACCTCTTAACCGCAGGGTACGCAAAGGTACCCAGAGGAAATCTCTATCTTTTTTTCATCATCCTCGTTCCTCTGCGTACTTCCGCGTCCTTGAAGCCTGTCCTGAGCTTGTCGAAGGATCCTCTGCAGTGAAAAGGTTTTCACGGAATCACGCGAACCCGCTCGCCGCTTCTGACCATCGTCGCTCCGTTGGTGATTACGCGTTCCCCGGCTTTCAGGCCGGAAGTCACAGCAATCATGTTTCCGTAGGAATCGCCCACCTGGACGGAGCGCGCCACGGCGGTGACCACTTCCCCGGTCCCCTGCGTGACCAGCACGGCGAATCCTCCCGCGTGCTCGGGGTCACGAATGATGGCGCTCAAGGGAACTGTGAGCAGTTCGCGTGGCAGTTCGCTTCCCACGACAGACAAAGACGCGATCATGCCCGGCTTCAACCGGGTGTGTGGATTCGGAATGGTAACCTCCACGGAGTAGACGCGGCTTTTCGGATCGGCCACGGGAGAGATGGCGGTAATGCGCCCGTCGAATGGGCCCGATACGGCGTCGGTCGTGATGGTCTGGAGATTGCCGAGCTTGATCCGGCTCATGGCGATGTCGGGCACGCCAAAGACCGCTTTTACCGCGTGCATGTCGGCCAGGGAGAAGCCCGCGGTAGAAGGCCCCACCAGCGTGCCGACATCAACACTGCGCTTGGTGATCCAGGAATCCATGGGCGCGCGCAGCGAGCAATAGCCGAGCGCGATCCGGGCCTGCGATACGGCGGCCTCGGCCTCAACAACGGCCGCGGCGGAGCCGTCGTACTGTTCTTTGGCGGAATCGTAGTCAGGCTTGGTAGCGCTCTGGGTTTCGTAGAGCGTTTTGGTGCGCTCAAAGGCCAACCGGGCGCGCGTGTAGGCGGCCTGCGCCCGCTCAAGCTGCGCCTTTGCCTGGGCCAGCTTGTCGCGGTATTGATCTTCTTTCACGACGGCAAGCACCGTGCCGCGAGTGACCCGGTCGCCGGCTTGCAAGTCCCGCATGCGCCCATCGGCGCCGCGCACCTGGCGAATGCTGGAGACGTAGCCGCCGGACTGAAACGCCAAATCGACTTCCGCGTAGGGCACAATGTTTGCCGAGTAGGTAACGCTGTTGCCGGTTTGCACGGCGCCCGCCTCAGCCGTGCGCACGGGAACCGCTACAGGCTCCGCCAGCGGCGCTCTTGCGCATCCCCAGACCAAACCGAGCGCGCCCAGAGACAATAGGATTCCGGCCCGGCAAACCGGGCGGCGCGGGTCGAGCGAAATGCCAAACAGGTTCATGGTTCACCCAGGGACTTTTCGAATTCCGCCTTGGCTGTCCAGAAGGTGGAAACCGCTTGCGCATATTCCTGGTCGGTGCCAGCCAGCGCTGCTTCCTGCTGATAAAGGTCGCGCAACAGCGAGGCTTCCACACGAAAGCGATTCGCCACCACGCGCAACTTCTCTTGCGCGGCATCCCGCTGGGCCTCGGCAACCCCGAGCAGGGCGCGGCTTTCCGCCAGCTTGCGAAACCGGTTGTTAACGTCCAGCAAAACCTGCGCCTTCGTTTCGCGCAACTGCTCCTGGCTCTGTTCCAGCGTGAACTGTTTCGCCTGAACTTCCTGGCCGCGCCGGCCCCAATCCCATGGCTCCCACTTGGCCTCAAGGCCTACGGAGGCGAAGTTGCGCGGCAGCACGTCCATGTTGAAGTTGGAAAGATAGTGGAAGGCTACGCCCACATCGGGAATGTATTGCGCTTTGGCCAGGCGGCGGTCGTATTCCGCCTGCCGGACGGCGATCTCCGCCTGTTTAATCTCGGGGCGGTGCAACAGAGCAGTGTCCTGCGCCTCGGCCAGGCTGACGGCGGTAGCAGTGATTTTGCCGGCCGGTTCCGTCTGGAACTCGGCGCGGATATCGCGCCCGAGCAGGTCGTTCAGGTACTCCTTTTGCGACTGCAACCGGTCCGCCAGTTGCAGGTGGTTCAATTCCTCCTGCGCCAGCTTCGCCTTGACTTCCAGACTGTCGGATTTGAGCACCGTCTGCTGGCTCACGTACTGCACCATCTCGCGGTCCAACTCACGGTAGTGCTGCAGCATGACTTCGGAAGCATGGATGGCAGTCTCGGTCTGCAATACCGTGTAGTAGGCCTGCTTCACATTGGCCACAACCGCCTGCCGCTGCGCCTGTACTTTCTGGCGGGAAGCGTCGACCGAGAGCTCCTGCAAACGCACCGCAAGATGCAGCTTGTAGAGCTGGGACAGCGGCTGTGTAATCGTGTTGAAAAGATAGGTGTTGATTCTGGCCGGCGAGCTGACGGTAGTGCTTGCGGGCGGAATCGGCCCGGTGCTGGGGAACGAGCCGAATGCCCCTTCCGGAAATACGAAAGAGGTTTTCAGCAAAGGTTGAGAGGCGAAGTTATAGATTTCGAAAGCAGGCAATCGCTGCGACCGGGTTACGGCCGCCTGCGCTTCCGCTTTCTTGACCTCCAGGGAGACGATCTTGAGCGGGCGATTGTTTTTCAGCGCAATCTGAATCGCATCGGCCAGCGTAAGAACCGGAGCGGAACCGGTTTGAGCATAGGAAGACACCGCGGACAGAATTAAGCAAATGGCCGCCGCCCCCAGGCGCAGGGCGATTCTGCTCAATCTTTCAAACATAAACAGTCCCACGAGAGCGGGGTACTTGGCCGCTATTATAGGTTTCGGAGACTCAGATGCGAAAGGCAATATAGGTACTGCCCTGGATTTCAGCCGGTTCGCAGCCGCCAGTTGTCCAGTGAAAAACAGTCGTCGGCGCGGTTGGCAAGCAGCAGGTAATAAACAATAGCGTGGATCATCTGGATGGAGACGGTCGGCCAGTCGCTACGGAGAGACGTACCAAAAACAAAGATGCCGATCAGCAGGGCGCCGGCAACCAGCGCCGGGCGCAGAAACAGCCCAAGAAGAATCAAGGCGCCAAGTATGGTTTCGATAAAGGGTACAGCGACGAGAAAAGCGTGGACAAACCCAAAGGGCAGAACGGTTCCGGCAAAGGCTTTGGTGGTACCGGTGGCGAACGCGTTGACGCCAGGGGGGAGTATGCGCACGACTCCATGGATGAGCGTGTCGATGCCGAGAATGAGCCGGAAAACAAGATAGGCCAGCTTGCGATCCGTAAGAGAAGAATTGTTCATCGCGAACTCCTGATTCCGGCCCAAAATGCCGCCGGGACACCGCGCCTGCAGAGCTCTGAAAAGGCGCCGCTCTTTGTTGTGATGCTGGAAGCAATCGTCAAGATCGGCGTAGCTACGGTGGTGTGAGGCCGAAGGGTGAAGCACCAGGCTTCAGATGGAAGCACCGGGCTTTAGCCCGCGAGTAGCGCTGGCGTCCTCGCCGGCAGTCCTGTGGGCGTCTGCGCCCACAGTTGTGACCGGAGGCGAGGGCGGGGACGCCCTCACGACTGCCGGCCAGAGGCCAGCGCTACTGGTGATTCGCTTTTTTCCGCAGCCTGTTTAGCCCGGTGACAAGATGTTCCCCGGACGCGGGCCTTCAGGCCCGATGTATGCTGTTCGAAGTGATTGGGGACACGCAAGACAACCCGCTTCCCCAAAAGTTCGGACCTTTTTCGTGAGCTCCGTGACTTGGGGGCGGCATTTAATCTAAGAAAGGCAAGAGAGTGCGCAAGTTCGTTTTACTGCTGCTACTGTCAATAGCTTTCATCAACTGCGACAAACAATCCCCAACCCCAGCGACCCCTGCCGTACCCTCATGGTCCGGCAAGATGTCCCTGACCACAGAACCCTCGCCGCCAATCACGGACAAGAATACCGTGTTCCGTCTGAAGCTGATGGATGAGGCAGGCAAACCCGTGTCGGGCGCCGCCGTCAGGGCCGCATTGAAGATGACGACCATGGACATGGGCAAGAATGAAGTGGAGCTTGTGGCTAAAGGCGGCGGGGAATACGCCGGAACCGGCAAATTCACCATGGCTGGACCCTGGACCATAGACGTCAACGCTCGCATGGAAAACCGGAGCGGTCAGCAGTCGTTTCCGGTTGTGGTGCACCGGGAGTAGCGAACCCCTACCACAGAGACACAGAGTCACAGAGAGAATCTGGGACTTAGGCCGGTGGGCCACCCGACCTGAATCCGAATTCTCAAGCCCCTTGCTCTTTCTCTGTGTCTCTGTGGTAGGTGTTGCCTGCCCGGGCCACCCCGATTAAGAAGGTTCCGGTGGTGTAGCGGCGTAGTTAACCACAAAGGACACCAAGGACACAAAAGAACAGCTAACCATCCTGTTTCCTTCTAATTTCCTTCGTGTCCTTAGTGTCCTTTGTGGTAAATCGCCCAAAATCTCTGGTGGCTTTGCAGATCACCCGATCACCGGATCACCCGATCACCGGATCACCCGATCACGCGGTTCGTAACTGGTGTAGCTTGACACCAATCTATTTCTATAGTCTGATACTTCCCCAAACCAGCAGGACACGCAGGGCGGCCGAACCCGAATTGCGGGGAAGCGATTCTTTGACCTGAAGCGACAAGAGATTTGGCCGCAAAGCCCCCTGGTCATGGGAATGACCGCTGAGGAGATGCCCCGATGATCACCACGGAGCAGCTTTTAAGCCGCTTGGATAACAGCAGCCTGAAGGCGAATCACTACAAAGTGATCATTGCCGGCGTCCTGGGCTGCATGCTGGAATTCTTCGACTACTTCCTGATCGGATTTGTCCTGGCCTTCATCGTGGTCCCCTGGAAGCTGACTTTTACCCAGGCCACTATCGTGCTGTTAATTGCGGGGATTGGCGCCATGCTGGGGGCGTTTTTCTTCGGCTGGGCCGCGGAAAGAATTGGCCGGAGACCGATCTTCATCATCACCGTCCTGGCCTTCTCCCTACCGAGCGGTCTTATGTACCTGACGCCGGAGGGAGGATGGATCTATCTGTCCTGCATGCGCTTTTTTGTCGGCTTCGGGGTGGGCGGGCTGTATACGATCGACCTGGCGCTGGTGCAGGAGTTCGTGCCTTCGCGCTATCGCGGCCTCATCAGCGGCCTGCTGACCGCGTTCATTCCGATCGGCGTCATGATCGCCAGCGCCATCGCCGGGAATCTGACTCCCCTGATCGGCTGGCGGGGACTGTTCCTGATCGCTCTGCTGCCGGCCTTCCTCACCCTGCTCATTCGCGCCTGGATTCCGGAATCGCCGCGCTGGTTGATTTCCAAAGGGCGATATGCGGATGCGGTCCGATCCATCAACTGGGTCATCGGCAGCACGGAGGTAATCCGCCCCGAAGAGATCCGGGCGCCCGCTCCGGCGGCGGAACCGGTAAGGAAATCGTCCTGGAAGGAGCTATTCAAGTACCCCAGAAGTCTGGTGGTGGCCTGCATAACGAACTTCTGCCTGCAAACCGGCGACTACGGCATGACCTTGTGGGGCGCAACGCTGTTCGTTCTGGTGCTGCAAGCCCCGCCGTCGCAGGCGGCGAATCTGTTTTTCCCTGTCGCCATGGCTGGCTTCGCGGGCCGCTGGTTCTGGGCGTACATGTCGGAGGGAGTGGGACGCCGGCGGGCCGGGATGCTGCTCGGTGTCGGTGCTACCACTCTGTTGATAATCGCGGCCGTCTTTAACCGATCTTTCATCGGCGCGACCTCGGTTTTCTGGCTGGCGTATATCGGCGCCTACTTCTTCGTCAACGGCGGTATGGCCGTGATCGGCCCTTACGCTTCCGAGGTATGGCCCAAACACCTGAGAACGATGGGCATGGGCGCAGGCTACGGATTTGGCGGGGTAGGCAAAATGCTTGGCCCGGTAGCCTTGGGGTTGTTTGCCGGAGGCGGTAACCTGGTTACGCCGAAAGCCACGCTGGCCGCGCTGGGCCCGGCAGTTGGATTGTGGGCTGCGGCAACGCTTACGGTGGCGATATGCTGTTACTTCGGCATCGAGACGCGCAACAAGTCGATCGAAGAGATCGATTCCCTGGTGCGCGGAGTTCCCCTGCCGGAAAAGGCCGCTGCTGCCAGTGAATTGAGACGTGCGTAGCCGACACAAGAAACCCCTTCACCGCAGAGGACGCAGGGGACGCAGAGGTAGAATTTTGATTTATGAATTTTGAATTTTGATTTGCTTTGAGCTATCGACAATATTGCCTTTGATTCAAAATTCAAAGTCGAAATTCAAAATTCCTCCGCGTCCTTTGCGTCCTCTGCGGCGAAAGAATAAGCGAGGAATCCATGGACGAACGGAAAGTTGCCCTAATCACCGGAGGAGCGACCGGCAGCGGTAAAGAAGTCGCCCTGATGCTTGCCGCCAAGGGAATTAATATTGTCATTAACTATTCCCGGTCGGAAAAAGAGGCCCAGGAGACGGCTGGCTTGGTAAGAGCCGCCGGGGTCTCGTGTCTGCTGCAAAAGGCCGACGTGGCCAACGACCAGCAGGTGCGGGCGATGATGCAGAACATTATTAAAGAGTTTGGCCGGCTCGATTACCTGGTGAACGGCGCCGGGATGACCGATTTTGTCGATATGGCCGACCTGGAAGCCCTCAAAGAGGAACACTGGGACCGGGCCATGGCGGTTAACGTCAAGGGGCTGTTCTTCGTCAGCCGGGCGGCCGCCGAACATCTGAAGAAAGCGCACGGCGCCATCGTGAACATAACCTCGCTGGGCGGATACAACGGCCGGGCCAGCTCCATCGCCTATGCCGCGGCCAAAGCGGCGGCCATCAGCGTGACCAAATCACTGGCGCTAGTGCTGGCGCCGAACGTGCGCGTCAACGGGGTCGCTCCCGGGCCGGTGATGACCCGCTGGATGGCAGGACGCGAGGCAGCCGTCAAGAAAGTCGCGGAAGGGACTCCGCTCGGCAAGGTCTGCAAAGCGGAGAACGTAGCCGAGGTAATAGTTCCGCTGCTGCTCTCCGCCGCCCTGGTAACGGGCCAGACCATCATCATCGACGGCGGCTCCAGAATGCAATGAGGTAAGCGAGTTTCCAGTTTCCAGAGCAAAACTGGTCATTGTACTTTGCCGCTGGAAACTTGAAACTGGAAACCGGAAACTCGCTTGTGGCTTGTGGCTTGCGGCTTGCGGCTGTTGAAACTGAGAACTGGGAACTGACAACTGCGCCCGAAAGGAGCGCCATGATTCAGCGAGTGGTTTGCTTCAAGTACAAACGGGAAACATCGCAGGAAGACATAGACGCGCACCTGGAAGGCTTCCGCAAGCTGCCGGAAATCGTGCCCGGCATCACTTCTTATCGTGGCGGCATGTGTGTTCCCAATGCCAATGGCGAGCTGCCGGCATACTCATCCATGCATTATCTGACCTTCAAGACTACGGAAGACATGTGCCGTTACTTCAATCATCCGGAGCACCAAAAATTCGGAAAATTTGGCGGCTCGATTTCCGAAAAGATATTCGTCATCAACTCCGAAGTCAACTTCGAAAGCGGCCAGTGAGAATGAAGATATCAGCTTCCGGGTGGCCCACCCTTTCGCCTGGTTTTTGTGGTTTTGGCGAAGGGTGGGACAGTTACTTCTCCCTACGCTTCAAAGTTGGGGTGATCCCCATTCGCTAGATACGAGGGGGCCCACCCCCGGCCAGAGTGAAGATGTGTTGTGCGCCCTAGCCCAACTTCGTCACGAAACCGCCTGTAAGAGCTAATTTCAGAGCCGAAAGCGGGGGAAGTCTTTAAGATTCAATCAAGGTTTTGAAAAATGCGATGTAGTGCAGACCTACCCTCTTGACCTGTTGCGGCAACGTGTCAACATGCGGCGTGAGAAAGAATGTTCTTGCGAGCGCATGATCGAACGAAGGACGGCAAGGCGCACTGCTATTGGTCTTTGGTCGAGACGGGGCGGACGCCAGACGGACCCCGGCAGCGGACCTTGTGCTATCTGGGAGAGCTCAACGGTTTCGCCCAGGCCCGCTGGTTGAAGACCATCGAAGTTTTCAACCAACAAGGCGAAAGCCGCCAGTTGCAGTTGTTTCCTGCCGACCGGGCTCCCTCCGAAGATGATCCGCGGATTGCTAGGATCCGGGTGGATCGCGTGCGCATGGAGCGAACCCGACATTTCGGGGAATGCTTTCTGGCCTGGGAACTGTGGCGGCGGTTGCAACTGGACCGGTTCTGGGAAGGAGTGCTGGACCAGTCGGGCGAGGAACCTGAGGTGCCTTGGTCGCGGGTCGCGGCGCTGCTGGCGATCAATCGACTCTGTGCTCCGGGCAGCGAGCTGGCGATTGAGCAACGCTGGTTTCCCACCACCGCCCTGGATGACATCTTGGGCCTGGCGAAAGACAAGATCAATGACACCCGCCTGTACCGCTGTTTAGATCGCCTTCTGCCGCATAAGACGAAACTGGAGCAGCATTTGCGGCAGAGGTATGGGGAGTTGTTTGCCGCCGAGTTTGATGTCCTGCTGTACGATCTGACCAGCAGCTACGTAGAAGGGGCCGCGGCCAAAAATCCGATGATGCAGCGGGGATATTCGCGCGACCACCGGCCGGACTGCAAACAGTTGGTAATTGCGTTGATCGTGAATGGGGAGGGATTTCCTCTCAGCTATGAGACCTTTAATGGCAATCGCGCCGACGCCCGCAGCCTGGAAGCGGTGATGCGGATGGTAGAGCGGAAGTACGGGAAGGCGCGCCGGGTATGGGTCTTCGACCGGGGGATTGTGAGTGAGGAAAATTTGCGCCGCCTGCGACGACATCAGGGGCAGTATCTGGTGGGGACGCCGCGATCCCAGTTGCGACGGTTTGAGCAAGAGTTGCTGCGCCAAGACTGGACCCGGGCCCGAGACGGCATTGAAGTAAAACTGGTGCCGGCGCCGGGAGGCGAAGAGACGTACTTGTTATGCCGATCGGCAGCGCGCCAGGAGAAGGAAAAGGCGATGCGCAGCCGCTTCTCCCGCGACATGGAAAGGGCTCTAGCCGGCCTGGAGAAACAACTCCGCGGAGGGAAGCTTAAGGATCGCAACAAGGCCGAACGACGGTTGGGTGCGATTCGGGCGCGTTACTCTCGGGTGGCGGATCTGTACCACACCGAGATCCTGGAGACGGAGAAACAGCTGAAACTGGATTGGAAAATACGGGAAGATCGCCGCGCCTGGCAACAGGCTCGGGAAGGGGCTTACTTGCTCCGCAGCAATCTGCCGCCCAGCGATCCCGACCAGCTATGGAAAAGCTACATTCAACTTACGGAGGCGGAAGCGGCCTTTCGCGCGCTGAAGAGCGAGTTGGCGGTGCGCCCGATTTACCATCAACTGGAACCCCGCACCAAGGCCCACCTCTTGGTGGCATTCTTAGGCTATGCCCTCTGGGTTGCTCTCAAGCATCTGTTGCCAGCCAAGAAACTGGACTACTCTCCGACAGAAGCCTTGAGCCTCGCTTCTAGCTTGCACAGTGCCGACATCGTGTTGCCCACGACCGATGGTCGCGAGATTCGTCTCCGCCGTATCACCACCCCCACCGAAAAACAACGTGTACTGTTTGAGCGGCTTGGTATCGTTATCCCGGACCGGCTCAACCTCGACCAAGAATGTAGTGCAGACTCAGCCATAGCCTGAACTGATTCCAAAACACTTAGCCCATTTACAGCCTGCTCAGTGACGAACTTGGGCTAGGCTATTTCTTTCCCGCGGCCGTCTGCAAGCGCTTGCCCACCACGCGGCTGTTTTCCCGGTAAAGCTTCACGCAGAACGCGAACCGGTCGGCGCGAAAGGTGCTGAAATAATATTCCACCACTCGGCCCGAGGGATCGTAGGTACTGCGTTCCACGGTTAGCACGCAGGCGTTTTCTTTGATATCCAGCAGTTCCGCGTCGGCTTTGGAGGCGAGCATGGCGGTAATTCGCTGCTCCGCCGTATGGAGAACGACCTTGTTCTGTTCCAGCACGGAATAGATGGTCACCGAATTGAGATCGTAGGTGGCCAGCTTGCGGCCGATCTCGACCGGGTAATGATGCCGTTCAATGGCAATGGGGATATCGTCGGCCAGCCTGAGCCGGTCGATGCCGTAATACTCCTCGGCGCCTAAGATAGTTGCGATCTCCGCATCGTTTCTGAGGCCGTGGGAGAGCAGCCGGACGCCCGGCTTCATCCCCATATTCTGGACGGTTTCGGTAAAGCTCCGGATGCTTCCCAGCCACTCATTGATGGTGGTGTCGGTAATGAAGGTGCCTTTGCCGTGAATCTTCTCCAGAACACCTTCCCGGACCAGAGACGAAACGGCCTCGCGCACGGTGGTGCGGCTGACCGAGAACTTCTCCATGAGCTCTTTCTCGCTCGGAATTCGTTCCGTATATCCGCCGCCCTCGATCTCTTTCCGCAGAAAATCTCTGATTTGGATATGTAGCGGAATCGGACTATCGACATCCAATCTCATTGCCAGGTTTCCCTCCCTACCAAAAACGTTTTGTGGTCTGGCGCACCTTCCCCGAACTACGAGGAAAATACATAGATCCTTCGCTCCGCGCCCGCCCCGACCCGCAAAAGAAGCGGGTCGGAGGAAAGCGGCGGGCGCTCCACTCAGGATGACAATTCACGGTTCCCGGGTTCCGGAGTGTCCTTGCCCTTGGGCGCGGGAACTGCCTGGTCATTGCCCATCCGGGAGTACGCTTCCAAAAAATCCGCCGCATTGACCACTCCCGCGGCGAAGGACTTTATGGCCTCCTCGTGCAGCAATTCCAGCGCTTCCTGCTTGCACACCTGGTACTCTCGGGAGGTCAGCATGCTGAATTCCCGCGGCCGGGGAAGGCCGACTTCGATCACCTTCTTCACATGCGCCGGCCGGTTGGTCAGAATCAGCAGCCGGTCGGCCAGGAAGAGGGCCTCTTCCAGCTCCGTGGTGACAAACAGATTCGTTCCCCGATGCTGCTCGAAGAGCCGCACGTAGTATTCCTGCATGAGGGCGCGGGTCATGGCGTCCAGGCCGCGAAAGGGCTCGTCCATCAGCATGATCTTGGGCTGGTTGATCATGGCGCGCACCAGTTCCGCCCGCCGCTGCATCCCGCCGGAAAGCTGGGACGGATACTTGTCTTTGAAGTCCTTCAGGCCAACCAGCTCCAGCAGCTTCATGGTCTCTTCTTCGTATACCTGTCTGGACAGCTTGCGCTGGACCCGGGGGCCGTAACTGACGTTTTCGAAAGTCGTCATCCAGGGGAATAGCGCGGTCTCCTGAAATACGACCAGCCGGTCCGGACCCTGGCCGGAGATGGGCTTCCCATCCAGAAGGATCTGGCCGGAATCGGGGCTCTCGTAGCCGGCCAGCAAATTGATGAGCGTAGTTTTGCCGCAGCCGGAAGGACCGATCATCACCGACAGCTTGCCTCTCTCCAAGCCGAAGGAGCAGTCGTGCAATACCTGCTGGTGCAAGATACCCAGGCCAAAGCCCTTGGAAACTCCGTCTACCACCATCTGGCTGGCCAGCGAGGCGAGTGCCGGTTGAACCGCAGTCATGCCATACGCTCCTTAAAAACTCCGCAGCCACGGCGTCATGCGGCTGCCGATCAGGCGGATCAAGGCCGAAGAAAGGTAACCGGCCACCCCGATGCTCATCATGCCGATGATGATCATGGGATAGTCTCCCGCCACATAAGATTGCCAGGTCAGGAACCCCAGGCCGGAACGGCTGGCAATCATCTCCGCCGCTACCACCACTGCCCAGGTAATCCCCATGCCGACCGTCATACCCACGACGATGCTCGGCAGCGTGGCCGGCACCATGATCTTCCAGAAGATGTCCCCGCGCGTTGAGCCCAGCGAATAGGCGGCGCGGAGATAGCGGGCATCTATGCTGCGCGCCCCGCCGATGATGTTGAGCACCACGGTAAAAAAGGCGCCCAGAAAAGTTACGAAGATCATCGACAGCTCGTTGGTCGGCCAGAAGATGACGGCGATGGGCACCCAGGCCAGCGGCGGCACCGGCCGCATGATCTCGAACACCGGGTAGATGAGTTCCCGCGCCGTCTGGTTCACGCCCAGCAGCAGCCCCAGCGGAATGCCCAGAATCTGGGCGACGATGAAGCCGGTCAGGATGCGTATGAAGCTGTCCTTCCAGGAAAGCCAATACGCCTTATTGGCTAGCTGCTGCCCCAGTTCCTTGAGCACCGAGGAAGGCGGCGGAACGTTGCCGATGATGGGGACCTGAAAGCGCGAGCACAGCTCCCACAGCACGGCAAACACGACCACCGCCGCAATGCCGCGAAACGTGGCGCGGCTGAAGATCTTCTTCTTGAGCTTTACCGTATTGAATCCTTGCCCTGAGCCTTGCGGCATACCCAATATCTCCTAGGCCATTTCCCGCTCGCCCGCGGCGAAAGCTTTGAGGGCCTCCTCGTGGACCGCCTCGATGCACTCTTTCTTCAGCCGCATGTAGCGCGATGAAGAAAGCACGCGGAAATCGCGCGGCCGCGGAATGTCCACCTGCAAAACGGTCTTAATCTTGGCCGGCCGGGTGGTCATGATGTAGACCTTGGATCCCAGGAAAATCGCCTCTTCCAAATCGTGCGTGATAAAGAAAACGGTCTTCCGGCATTTGTCGTACAGGTCGAGCAGGAACTGCTGGACCACGGTCTTGGTGAGCGCATCCATGGCGCGGAAGGGTTCGTCCAGCAGCAGCACGCGCGGATCGTTCATCATGGCCCGCGCGATCTCCACCCGGCGCCGCATGCCCCCGGAGAGCTCGCTGGGATAGTTGCTCTCGATGCCATGCAATCCCATCTGGTTGAGCATCTCGCGCGCTTTTTCCCTGGCCTCCTTTTTGCCGATGCCGCCCTGAACCACGGGACCGAAAATCACGTTCTCCAGCACTGTGAACCAGGGAAACAGCGCGCCATTCTGGAAGACCACGATGCGGTCCGAGCCGGGGGGAGCCTTCTTTTCGGGACTGCACAGCAGCTCGCCATCAATGAAAATTTCACCCGCGGTGATGTCGTGAAAGCCCGCGATGGCGTTGAGCAGCGTGGTCTTGCCGCAGCCCGAAGGGCCCACCACCACGCAGAACTCGCCGGCTTCGATCTCCATGGAGCAGTTGTCCATGGCCAGGACCCTGGCCCCATCCGGGTCGTACAGCTTGGAAACATTGCGGATGGAAATCTGTCCGCGCCCGGTCGCGCGAGCAGTTGGCGAAGCGTCGCCCAAATGGCAAGAACCGGTTTCGCTGTTCATCGCGCATCCTCCCGGACTTTCCATTGCATCAGGCGATTTCCCGCCGCGCGGATGAGGGCGCTGGAAAACCAGCCGATTACGCCCAGGGTGACCATGGCGATGACAATCACCGGGTACTCAACCATGATGAACGAGTTCCAGATCAGGTAGCCCAGGCCGTACTCCCCGGCCAGCATCTCGCCCGCCACCAGGGAGAACCAGCAGAAGCCCATGCTGATCTGCAATCCGGTAAAAATGAAGGGCAACGCTCCCGGCAGAATGATCTTGAAAAAGATGTGGCGGGGTTTCGCGCCCAGCGAGTTCGCCGCCCGCAGGTAAACCTCGTCGATGGATTCCACGCCCAGCAGCGTGTTCAGCACGGTGGCGAAGAAGGAGCCGAGAAAGGTGAGAAAGATGATGGACTGCTCCCGTCCCGGCCACATCAGGATGGAGAGCGGGACCCAGGCCAGCATGGGAATGGGCCGCAAAATTTCCAGCAGGGGAAAAGTATAGTCCTTGAAAACCTTCTTCCAGCCCATGAACAAACCGATCGGCACTCCCAGGGAAGTAGCCAGAAAGAAGGCCTGCACCACCCGCCAGACGCTTTTAAGAATATGCGAGTAATATTCCGGGGTGTAAATCGATATGCCGTAGGCGGGGTCGCGGGAAACCCATTCCTTGAAGACCCCCACGGGGCCGGGAAGTTTCTTGAACCACGGCAGCTTCAGGTATTCCGTGGTGGCGTACCAGAAGAGAACAAAGGCGGTGATGCCTAAGAGATTGAGATAAGGGGCCGCGCTCTTGAACCATTGCTTGACCGAGAATACAGCAATCTCCCACGAGTTGGGCCCTCTTGACTCAACCGCCACATCCATCGCTGCCCTTGCTCCGGCGGCGTTTGACACGGGAATGCCTCCTGCACTTCGCCGCCGCTGATTCACGCCGAAAGTGTGAAAAGGTTTTGTTTTTTCTCCGTAAATCTGCGGCGAACGTTTGCTAGTCCTTAAACGGGCACGCGCTTGCGGGGGCGCCATTAATCACGCCCAGCGTGACTTTGTCGCTCACCGGCTTGTAACCCGCCTCCTTGAACACCTGGCGGGCAAGACTGTCATCCACGGTTCCGGCGGGAGGAAGGGCCCTGATTATCTTATCCTTGAGCAGCAGAGGCCCTACTTCGGCGATGTTCTGCCGCTCGCGCGCGTTGAAGTAGAACGATTTCCATTCCCGCACCGGGTCGGTGGAGTACGCCGGCACCTTGCCGTAAATCGAGTACCACAGCACTTTTTTGGGCACACCAGTCGCGTATTTGGACACTATGTCGATCACGTGTTCCCAGTTGGCGGGGTTGAGGATATAGCGTTGCGCCTCCAGTTCGGAGCGCAGATATCCCTTAGCCACGGCGGGATACTTCTCCATGAAATCCTTGCGCATAACCAGGATGCCTAAATCAGGATTGTCAGCGGCGCTGCCGTCGGCGGCGATGTGGGCGTAGCCCTCACCAACGTCTGAGGCAATGCGCGACAAGGTCGGCTCCCACAAAGAGGCTGCGTCCAGCTTGCCGATGCGAAAGTTGGTGGCAATCACTTCGATGGACTGGTTGAGGTACTCCTTGGGCTTGACGTTGTACTTGGCGAAGAACTTCAGCAGGTACTGGTCGGAAGCGCTGCCCTTGGGCGCGGCGACGATTTTGCCGTTCATCCACTTGGCCAGTTCCGCAGTGCTCTTGAACTGGGGAGCATCTTTGCGCACCAGCACAATCGAGCAACGCGTGCCTTCGGACATGCCCAGGCTGGCAACCATCTTCATCTCCGCCAGCTCCGGCTTTGAGGAGAGAATGGTGGCAGGCATGATGCTCATGTAGCCAGCCACCGCTTTGCCGGCCAGCATGGCATTGGCTATGACTGTGCCCTGCAACCCGCCCTGGAATTCGATCTGAGTCCCTTGCGGAACATACTTCTTCCAAAGCCCCAGTTCCTGGTTGACTTCGACTTGATACGAAATAGTGTCGTAAGGCTGATACCCGACAACAAATGTCTCCGCGAAGACTGGTGTGGAAATCACAGGCACCAGCAACGCGAGAATTGCCACCACGCGACGCCACGATCTCATAGATGACTCCTTAGGTTGCAGAATAATTTCGCCTAAAGCATACATGAACCGCTGCCCATCGATGGTTGTCATCCTGAACGGAGCGCCCGCCGCCTTCCTCCGACCCGCGTTTTCTGCGGGTCGGGGCGGGCGAAGAGTGAAGAGCCTGTCCTGAGCGAAGCGAAGGAATCTATGCATTTTCTAATTGCACGCCGCATGCAAGAAGGAATGCATAGATCCCTCGGCAGGCCGCAAAACAGCGGCCTTCCTCGGGATGACAACTTTCTCACGCCTTGCCCGCCAGGCGCCTGGCCTCTTCGATCACCACGTCTTCCTGCGTGGCCACTACCTTGCGCTCGCCCAGGCGGAGCACCAGCTTGCGCGGATCGCACCCGTATTCCGCGGCGGCCTTCTTGATGGGCAGAATGTATCCGCCGTAAACACAGGCATAGCCCATCAGGATGGCGTCGTTGTCAACCGTGGGCTTGGGCATCTTCGCCAGATTGGGGTGGGCGCTAATCTCCCCTTCCAGCACCGCGGCCGCGTCCAGAATGCCGAACAGATCGACGCCCGTCTCGAACCCGCCCCGCTTCAGCGCCGCCACCAGGGTTTCGGTCTGGGTGTTGCCGGCGCCGCCGCCCAGGCTCTTGAGGCTTCCATCCACGTACAGGGCTCCCGCCTCGACCGCCGCCATGGAATTGCCGATCGCCAATCCCAGGTTGTTGTGCCCGTGGAACCCGACCGGGATCTTGACCGCCTCGCGCAGCGCCTGCACATATCCCCTGACCTGGCCGGGCACCAGGTAGCCTTGCGATTCGGCCAGATTCACATACTGCGCCCCGTACGACTCCATCCGCTTCGACTCTTCCACGATGCGCTGCGGCGAAGCCATGCCGAACGAAATCAGGTACCCGCAGACGAACATGCCCAGCTTTCTGGCCATTTGAATGTGTTGCTCGGTAACGTCGGCTTCCGTGCAATGGCACGCCACTCTCGCTACCGTGACGCCCAAGTCGAAGGACTGTTGCAGGTCGTCCATAGTGCCGAAGCCGGGCAGCAGCATGATCGCCACCTTGGCCCGCTTCACCGACGAGACCACCGCCTTGATCAGTTCCTGGTAAGGCACGGCGGTCCTGCCGACGTGAATGGAACTGCCGCCCACGCCGTCGCCGTGGCCGACTTCGATGATGTCCACGCCGGCGGCATCGAGCGCCGCCGCCACCTTGGCGGCGATGGCAGGCGTAAATTGCTGCTTGATGCTGTGGTTTCCATCGCGCAGCGTAACGTCCACAAACGTGAGCTTAGACATTGGCAGCCTTCCTTCGGGCCGTGCCCGTTTGCGCATAGTGCTCGGCAACCTTGATCGCCGCGGCGGTAATGATATCGAGGTTCCCGGAATACGGCGGCAGATAATCGCCGGCGCCGGTCACCTCATTGCAGACCGTAAAATGATCGCCGTCGAGGAACGGCTGGACCGTAACTTTGAAGCCCGGAACATAGGCTTGGAGCTTGCCGGCCATGGCCAGAACCGAATCGCGCACCTTCTTCTCGTCGGCCGGAAGCTCAACCACGGCGTAGATGGTGTTGCGCATGATGATGGGCGGATCGGCGGGATTGATGACGATAATGCTCTTCGCTTCCCGGGCTCCGCCGAGCTCGCGCACGCTCCTCGCCGTGGTCCGCGTAAACTCGTCGATGTTCTGCCGCGTGCCCGGCCCCGCGCTGCGGCTCGAGATGGTGGATACGGTTTCGGCGTACTGGACAGGAACGACTTGGCTGATCGCGGCCACGATCGGCACCGACGCCTGCGCCCCGCAGGAAATCAGATTGACGTTGGGCGGCGCAGAATTTGCCGTGAGAAATTTGTCCAGATTCACTACCGGGATCACGCCCGGCCCGACTGCGGCGGGAGTCAAATCCACGGCAAACATGTTGGCCGCCTGCAAGCGCGGGGCGTGCGCCAGGTGAGACCGGGCCGAGGTGGCATCGAATACCAGCTTGATTTCCGGGTTGCGCAGAATCCCCTCGATCCCGTCCAGGCAGGTCTGGTAACCCAGTTCACGGGCGCGCGCCAGGCCCTCGGAGGCCGGGTCGATGCCGGCCAGGAGCCGCAGTTCGAGCAGGGCGCTTCGGCGTACCTTGTACATCAGGTCCGAGCCGATGTTCCCGGAGCCTAAGATTGCGACAGGCAATTTGACCATAGAAAGCTTCCTTTTATGACAGGTTGTGTTCGGACGCGTATAACCTCGGGATTTTATGCATTCTTTTGTAGACAGAATGTAATTTCCAGATGCAACAAGTTCTTCCCCCTCAAGCTTGTCATTCTGAAGCCGCGCGCCTGGAATGACACGGCCAGTTGCAATGCCGCAACAGGCGCGGGGCTGAAGAATCCATGCATTGCGGCCCTGGGTGCAGTTGCCATTTGTGCGTTAGGCCGGACGCAAGGGACTGACCCGAACCGGCGCAGTATAGCAACGCGGGGAAGCCCATTTGCCTGGGTTCCACAGAGGAATACATAGATCCTTCACTCCGCGCCCGCCCGACCCGCAAAAGAAGCGGGTCGGAAGAAGACGGCGGGCGCTGCGTTCAGGATGACAATCCAGGTCATAAATAATCCAGTCTCCGAGCCGTTCTTACTGCCCTGCCTCTTTTCCCGCCCGCCTCGTTTCCGCGAATTGGTTCACCAGTTCCTTCACCGCCTTCTCTGTCGCCGGATTCAGTGCGGTCGCTCCCAACGGGTAGGCGCGGCCCAGGTATTCGTATTTCGGAGTACCCAGGCGATGGTAGGGCAGCACTTCGTAGCTGATCGCCGAGAATTGCTTGAGGAATCCAATGATCTGGGAAATGTCTTCCACCGAATCGTTGAAGCCCGGGATCAGCGGGGTGCGAACCACTATGGAAAGCCGGGGGAAAGCCGCCGCCAGCTCGCGCAGATTGCTCAGGATCAGCGCATTGTCGACGCGGGTAAATTCCCGGTGCTTGGCCGCATCCATGCACTTGATATCGAAGAAGACGGTACCGCAGAGTTCGGCGGCCGCCTGTAATACCGGCCAGTCCACATGACCGCAGGTTTCGATGGCGGTGTCGATTCTCCTGCGTCTGGCTTCGCCGAGCAGCGCCAAAGCAAACGCGCTTTGCACCAGCGGTTCCCCGCCGCTGAGCGTCATCCCCCCGCCGGAGCGGCCGAAAAACACTCCGTCGGCCTCCACTTCGGCCATGACTTCGTCGACACTTCGCCGCGCCCCGAACACATGCAGGGCCTCGCTTGGACACGCCGCGGCACACTCCAAACACAGGTCGCAGCGCTGGCGGTCAACTCGAATCTTTCCGTCTTCCGCCGCAGTTATGGCGCCTTGAGAACAGGCCTTCCGGCAGAAATCGCACGCCAGGGTCCCGATACATTTCTGGACGTTCAGGGCCAGTTCCGGCTGTTGCTGCTGCGACTCCGGATTGCTGCACCACTGGCAGCGCAGGGGACATCCGTTGAGAAAAACCATGGTGCGAATGCCCGGCCCGTCGTGCAGGGTATACCGCTGCACGTTGAAGACGTACCCAAACCGTGTTGGCTCCAAAGCGTTCACTGGTAGTTCTCAGTTCTCAGTTCTCGGTTCTCAGTGGTTACGGTTCTCAACTGAGAACTGATCCCGCTGAGCGGGAGGGAACTGAGAACTGCCTCTAAAACGTGCCGTGTTCCGTTCGCATGATGATGTCGTCCTGCAGATCGGGCGACAAGTCGACGAAATAGGCGCTATAGCCGGCCACCCGCACCAGCAGGCTGCGGTACTTATCCGGTTCGCGCCGCGCGGCCAGCAAAGTCTCCTTATTGATAATGTTGAACTGCACGTGCCACAGCTTCAGATCGATCCAGGTGCGCAGGAAGGAGACGAGCTTCTCGGTCCCTTCCTCGCCGGCCACGCAGGAGGGGCTGAGCTTCACATTGAGCAGCCGCGACGCCCGCTCGCGATAGTTGTAATTCTTGGTGGCATAGTTGGAGAGCAGAACGGCCGTCGGGCCGTGTGCGTCGGCCCCTTGCGAAGCCGAGGACCCGTCCGCCAGCGGCGTGTAGGCCTTTCTCCCATTCGGGGTCGCGCTGACCACTTTGCCGAACGGCACATGCGAGGTAAACGGTACGTACCGCAGGTCCATGTGCACGCCGAGCTCGGCCGAATATTTCTGGGTGAACTTGAGAGCCTCCAGGTCGATGGCTTTGCCGATCGCATCCGCGTAGGGATCGTTGTTGCCATAACGCGGCGTATGGAGCAGCAGTTGCCGGATCGCCTCTTTGCCGGCGAAATCGCAGTCGACGGCCGCCAGCACCTCCTCCATCGTCAGCTTCCGGGTTTCGAAAACCAGGTGTTTGATCGCCGCCAGCGAGTCGATGACGGTGCCGTAACCGATGAATTCGAAGTATCCGAAATCGATGCCGCCTTCGATCACCGGAGTATGCAGGTCCTTGCAGGTCTTCATGCAGAGATCATGCAAAGCGGAGCCCAGAGGAGTGGCCAGGTGATTAGGGCGGGAGTGAATAATGATGTGTTGCTGGATGAAAGCGTGCTTCAGGAAATTGGTCTGCTGCGCGCAGTACGCTTTCCAGAACTCGTCCCAGGTCTTGAATTGGCGCGGATCGCCGGTTTCCAGTCCGATCCGCTCGTCGCCGTAAAACTTCATGCGGCCGTTGCGCAGCGTCATTTCCAAGGCGGCGGCAAAGTTTATGTAGGCATTCGGGCTGGTGTAGGTGTCGCGGTTGGGCATGCGGGCTTCGGTGCAGCCGGAGACGGCATAGTCATAGGCTTCTTCGAAACTTGCGCCCTTGGAAACCAGCAGCGGAATGACTTCCTCATCGTTGATCAGCTTGGGGAAGCCGGAACCTTCTTTGATGGTTTCCGCTACGGCATGGAAGTAGCGCTGCGGAGCGCGCGCATGCATGCGCGCCGCCAGGTCGGGATAGTTCAGCGGAAATTCCCGCTTCGACTGCAGGAAGATGTAAGTCAGATCGTTGGTGGCATCGGTTCCGCCCGGCGTCTGTCCGCCCACCGTCACGGCTTCCCAATGGGCGTAACCTTCATTGATGGCGCCGCCGGCCGGCGAGATATAAAGATCGATGAACTGCGCCATGGCCACCCACATGCACTCCAGCAGTTCCGTGGCTTTCTCTTCCGTCAGGCGGCCTTCGACAACATCCTTCGCATAGAAGGGATAGAGATACTGGTCCATGCGGCCGTTGGAGATGATCGTGCCTGTCTTCTGTTCTATGCGCGAGAACATCTGGACGAACCATTGCGACTGCATTGCCTCGTGGAAGGTGCGCGCCGGATTCTCCGGCACCCAGCGGCAATGTTCCGCGATCAACCGCAGCTCCGCGCGCCGCTGCGGGTCGGCTTCCCGCGCCGCCATCTTCTCCGCCGCCTCGGCGTGCCGATTGGCCCAAAGGACAATGGCGTCGCACAGGATTACGATGGCTTCGAGAAAGGGCGCTCGCTCCCGGTTGTCGATGGGACTCAGTGGATCCAGAGCCGCCAGCTTGGCCTGGGCCTCGGCCCGGATCGCCTTGAACCCGCGCTGCAACACCTTCTCGTAGTCGTGCACCCATTGCAGCGCCGAGCGGAACGACGCGGTCTCGTTGACGATGAACCGCGATTGCAGCGGATTCTGCGGATCGCAGGTCAGCCGCAGGGTCTCTTCCGGCAGCGCCTTGGTGAGATCTTCGTGGAAGGTCTTGCCCTTCCAGTAGGGGGCAATCTTCTCCACCACCGTGCGGGCGTCCTTGGCGGAAATGCTGAAGGGCGACTCCGTCCGCTGGGGCAACTGTTCGACCGCCAGATCCAGAAAGTCGCCGTCCAGCTCCGGATAAAGAATGCCGTAGCGCCCGGCGCAGCCCGACCTGCCCACCAGCAATTGATAGTCGTCAATGTAGACCGGGATATGTTCCGCAATGTGCTTCAGCGCCTTGGCCCAACGCAGCGTAAGGTGCTGGCCCTCGCTCTGGCGCATGGATTCGGTAAACAGAGCAGCCCGTTCCACGTCGATCGTAGGACGGGTTCCCTTGAACGAATTCAAAATGGCAAAAACCCTCTCCCGCCCGGTGTAGTTTTGAATTCCCTGTTGTTCCTCCAGCACCCGCTGCTCATGAGGCGATAAAACACAGCACTCCGCGCTAGCCATAACTCCTGCTCCTCAATAAAGGATTTGGATACCACCCATGCGGCGATCTCGGCCGGCGATTGATGTCCTGATGTCCAGACGTCCGGATGTTACCTTGCAGCTCTGCGTGCGTCAACTCTGGTTTGGGTCAATGGCCGGATATATTTCCCATTTTGGGAATGTTATGGATGCTCCATGAAAGCGTGATGGCAGGGGAAAATTTGAAAAATAGACGCCGGCTGGATGAAATCAGATCGCCCAGATGGCCAAAAGGACCATATGGTAAGTGGCCCCGCTCAGCTTCCGAACTGGATTTCGTAAGTTATTGAAATCTGCGGAACTTTGTGGTTTCTTATTGCTTTGTTTTGAACCTTTAGCCCTGCTTGTTGATGTCGGTTGAACGCTATTGCTTTTGGAGGATTCTCTATCTACAAAAGGAGCTACAAGTGAGTAGAGCCTGATTGGTGCCCTTGCCGCGAAATCCTTGCGCACCAAAGTAGCTCGAGCGGGGTTTTGTCTGTTCGTTTTGCTTGAAAGGCTTGTGCCCATGTCCAGCGTCCTCCTGAAGAACGTGGTAAAACGGTTTGGCTCGGTGACGGCGGTCGACAATCTGTCGATCGAGATTCAAGACAAGGAGTTTGCCGTTCTGGTTGGCCCATCCGGATGCGGAAAAACCACCGCTTTGCGCATGATCGCCGGTCTGGAAACGGCGACTTCCGGCGAAATCTACATCGGCGACACCCAGGTCAACGAACTGGAGCCCAAGGACCGCGATGTCGCCATGGTTTTTCAGAACTATGCGCTTTACCCGCACATGAATGTCCGGGAGAACATGGGGTTCGGCCTCAAGATCCGTAAATTCACCAAGGAAGAGATCGATTCGCGGGTGAAAGAGGCGGCGGACATCCTCAATATCCACGAGTTGCTGAACCGGAAACCCAAGGAGCTTTCCGGCGGGCAGCGGCAGCGCGTTGCGGTGGGCAGAGCCATCGTCCGCAAACCCAAGGTATTTCTTTTCGACGAACCGCTCTCCAATCTCGACGCCAAGCTGCGCGTCGCGATGCGGGCCGAGATCAGCAAACTGCACCGGCGGCTCGGCGCCACGATCATCTATGTGACTCACGATCAGGTCGAGGCGATGACCATGGCCGACCGGATCTTCATCATGAACCAAGGCCTGCTGCAGCAAAGCGGGGCCCCCATGGAGGTGTATTCGCAGCCGGCCAACCGTTTTGTCGCCGGTTTCATAGGTTCGCCGGCGATGAATTTCCTCGATGCGACGTTGGTTGCGGAAGCGGGTACCCTGCTGGTCGATACTGGCGGTTTCCGGGTCCGAATGCCGGAAACGTTTTGCGCCCGCCTTACGCCTTACGCCGGCAAGCCGGTTCTTTTTGGCATACGTCCCGAGGACATTGCCTGGCACGACCCCGCACTGGATGCCGGCGAGGAAAGAACCTTGACCGCGCGAGCAGAAGTCGTGGAAACCCTAGGATCGGAGCTTTTTGTCCATCTGGTTTGCGGGGCACATTCGCTGGTTGCCCGGCTGGCGGTTCCCGAACAGCGGTTGAGCGTAGGGCAGACTCTGCAACTAGACCTGAAGATGCTGAAGAGTCATGTTTTTGACAAGGAGACCATGCAAGCCGTCGTGTAGGCGTGAATGGAGAGACGGCACGTTTGAATAGAGAAGAGGTTCCTGGCGATGTTCGGCACGGTTGTCCGGGCAGGCCTTGCCGGCAACCGGGATATCGCGATCTGTGTTGAATCGATACGTGGAGGAGTTCATGAAGAAGATACTGGTTATAACACTGGTTTTTCTGTTTACGTTCTGCCTGTCCACGAGCAGTCTGGCCCAGAACAAGGAGATTCGCGTTCTGCTGGCCAACCATCCTTACGGCGATCTGTTGAAGGCCTCTATCCCCGAGTTTGAAAAAGCGACTGGCATCCGGGTCAAGATCGAACAACTGCAGGAGAGCCAGCTCAGCACGAAACTGGCGACCGAGTTTGCCACCCGCTCCTCGACGGTCGATGTGTTCATGACCCGTCCCCTGCAGGAAGCGAAGCTGTTCTACAAGAACGGTTGGAGCGAACCCCTTAACATGGATTTCTCCGATTATCCGAAGAATGTCCTGAGCGTCGCTACCTTTGGGGGCGCAGTTTACATTGTTCCGCTGGTGACGGAATGGCAGGTGCTTTATTACCGGAAAGATCTTTTGCAGAAAGCCGGCCTCAAGGTCCCCACGAACTTTGCCGAACTGGAAGCCGCTGCCCGAAAACTCAATTCGGAGAGCGTGGCCGGCCTGGCCTCGCGTGGGAAAGGCGCAGCCGCGGTGACCCAGTTATCCAGCTACCTCTACAACTACGGGGGACTTTATCTGGACAAGGGAGTGGCGGTGTTTGATTCCAAATCCGGGGTGGACGCCATCCGCTTCTACGGCAAGCTGCTGGGCAATTACGGTCCCAAGGGCGTGACCTCGATGTCGTGGGAAAACATCATGCCGCTGTTCCAAGCCGGTAAGATTGCGATGTGGACGGACGCTTCCGTGTTCTACGGTGAGATCATCGATCCGGCCAAGACACAGGTCGCACCCGAGAATGTCGGGATTGCCACCTTCCCGGCCGGTCCGAAGATGAATACGCCGTATATTGCCAGCGCGTGGGGGGTAGGGATCGCCAAGCAATCCAAGCACAAGGATCTGGCCATGCGTTTCGTGGAGTGGGCGACGAGCAAGGAAATGGCGATCAAGGGGATGCAGGCCAACATCACGATGGCGCGCTCCTCCGTATGGGACAACAAGGCGGTAGTGGCCAAGATCAATCCGGGGCTGGTCCAGACCCGCGCCTATGCCGCCAAGTACGGCTATCCGCTGGATCGCCCGTACATGAGTGCCGTCGGTGAGGCCCGCGATCTGATCGGCGAACTGATTATCGAATCGATCAATACCAAGGGCGAATCGCCGAACCTGGAAAAGATGGCGAAAGAAAAAGCTGCCAAGGTAAACGACATCCTTAAGGAAACCGGCGAATACGGCAAGTGAGGGGCTTTGCGGAAGGGCAGGATCATAACCGGTGTTGCCGGGAAGAGGCCCCGGGAAGCTGGGGCCTCCTCCTGTTTTGCCGCCGTATTTTTCCTCGGGATCAGCAGATCTTCGCGGGCTGATGTCGTTTTTGAGTGTCGTCTATTGGCCTTGCAAAGCTTTTCCGGAGCGATACAATGCAGGACGATTTAAAGCTGAAAAGGGAGATTTCTGATGAAAGGGCTCGTTAAGTACGCCAGAGGATCAGGCAATATGGAGATCCGGGATGTTCCCGAACCTAATCCCGGCCTGGGGCAAGTAAAAATCGAAGTCCATGCCGCCGGTATTTGCGGATCCGACCTTCACATCTTTCATGATTGCATTGACGGTATTCCGCTCAATCCTCCCGTCGTAACCGGACACGAGTTCGCCGGGGTGGTGGCGGCGGTGGGCGAGAACGTCACCCGATGGAAAGTGAATGATCGAGTCACTTCCGAGGCTCCGGTCAGCATCTGCGGGGAGTGTCCTCACTGCCGGATGGGACGTTACAACATCTGCTCCAATCGCCGAACCCTAGGGTACTGGTACAACGGGGTCTTCACCCGCTATACCGTGGTGCCGCAGGAAAGGGTGCACCGCCTGCCGGACAACATCGACTTCCTGGCGGGGGCGCTGTGTGAACCGTTGGCCTGCGTGATCCACGCTACCATGGAGCTGACGCGCATTGAAGCCGGGGATATGGTTTTGGTTACCGGACCGGGAGCGATCGGCCTCCTCGCGATGCAAGTGGCCAAGGCGCAAGGAGCAACCGTGGTCGTCGCGGGCACCGGCGCCGACAAAGAGCGTCTGGCCTTGGCCAGGCAACTGGGAGCTGACCGCATCGTCGATGTTGCCAGCGAGGACATTGGCGCCGTTATCGGTGACCTCACCGGCGGCCGAGGGGTTGACGTCCTGTTGGAATGTTCCGGCTCGCCGAAAGCCGTCGACTCGGGGCTGCTGCTAACTCGTAAAGCCGGCCAGTATACCCAGATCGGCCTTTTCGGTAAACCGCTGCAGGTTGATTTCGAAAAAATCTGTTTCCGGGAGCTTAAAGTGACCGGATCCTTAGGATCGACCTGGACGGCCTGGCAAAAAGCCTTGAAGTTGATGAGTGCCGGCAAGGTCAATACCAGAATTCTGGTTTCGGATGTCCTGCCGATTACCGACTGGAAGACAGCCTTCGACAAATTTGAAAGAAAAGAAGGTTTGAAATTGGTTCTGACCCCAGTCTAGCTGTCGGCACCGGAGAATACGGCAAGTGACCGTTTCACCACAGAGACACAGACCCACAGAGAAAATCTATCTATTCCATTTTGGTTGCTATTTTTCCTCTGTGCCGCTGCGTCTCTGTGCTAGGTTTTGACTTCTTTCAGGGGCGCCTCATGGTTCAGTCGAGCTCTCGGAAGCTGCGGATACTGTTCCCGCTTCCGGCCATCATTTTTGTCGCCTTGCTGATGATCTTTCCGGTGCTTTACACGCTGTCCCTGAGCTTTACCAACTGGAACCTTACGTCGGGAATGCCCCTGTCATTCAATGGCATCAACAGCTATCTGCGGGTGCTGGGTGAACCGCGTTTTCGGGATGCGGTGGGCAGAACGTTTGCGTTCACTTTCTTTGCCGTGGCGATCGAGGGTTTTCTCGGCGTGGCCACCGCGCTCATTCTCAACCGGGCTTTTGTCGGCAAGAGCGTTGCCAAGCTGCTGCTGCTGCTGCCGCTGGTGGCTACCCCGGTGGCGGTGGGTATCGTTTTCAATCTCTTCTACGACCCGACTATTGGGCTGGCGAATTTTGTTCTCAAGTCGCTGGGATTGCCGCAGGGGCTGTGGATTTCCAGCGCCGGATCGGTGATTCCGTCGCTCATTCTCGTCGATGTCTGGCAGTGGACGCCGATGATTACGCTGATTGTGCTGGCCGGTCTGGCCGCGCTCTCGGAGGAACCCGTTGAGGCAGCGCGCGTAGATGGCGCCAGCGAATGGCAGATCCTCCGCTACGTTACCCTTCCCATGGTGATGCCGGTCATCCTGACGGCCGTGATCCTGCGGCTCATCGATGCGCTGAAGACTTTCGACATCATCTTTGCCATGACCGGCGGCGGCCCGGGTTATGCCTCAGAAACGCTCAATATCATGGGCTTCAAGTACAGTTTCGAATACTTCCGCATGGGACAAGCCTCGGTCATTCTCGTGGCCCTCTTTTTGGTGGTTTTTTTGTGCAGTCTCGGAATCATGAAGCTGCGCGCCTCGTCCGAGATTTGAGCCGGAGGAAACGCTTGTGGAGTCGCCGATGAAGAAGAAAATAATAAGGAATATCTTGTTTTACTTCCTGGTCGTCGCGATTGCCCTGGCCGTCCTTTTTCCCTTCCTCTGGATGCTGGCCTCGTCTTTCAAGACCCAGGTCGACATCATTTCCTGGCCGCCGAAATTCATCTTTTCTCCGACCCTGCACAATTACCGGAAGGTCTTTGGCGAACAGGATTTCCTGAAATATTTTCTGAACTCGACCATCGTCGCCTCGTTTGCCGTGGGTCTGTCGCTCATCCTGGGGCTGCCCGCGGCGTATACGATCTCGCGTTACACCCAGAAGAAACTGGCGGTGTTCATCCTGCTGGCGCGCCTGATGCCGGGGATCTCTTTTCTAATGCCGTGGTATATCATCTTTTCCCGCCTGAACCTGATGGACAGCTACGTCGCTCTGATTCTCAGTCACATCCTGATCACCTTGCCCATCGTGGTGTGGATCATGTCCACCTACTTCAATTCCATTCCGCGCGAGATGGAGGAGTCGGCGATGGTTGACGGCGCTACCCGGCAGTATGCCTTCTGGGCCATCATCCTGCCTTTGTCGGGGCCGGGCATCATCACCGCGACCACGCTGTCCTTCATCTTTTCCTGGAACAACTTCATGTTCTCGCAGGTACTCAGTATGGAAAAGACGAAGACGCTCCCCATCGCGGTGTATAACTTCGTTTCCTATGCCGAGGTCGATTGGGGCGGGGTCATGGCGGCGGCGGTGGCGATCATGGCGCCGGCTATTATCCTGACCATGATCTTCCAGAAATACGTCGTTAAGGGACTGACAATGGGTGCGGTCAAGGGATGATGCGAGGTGAGGCGCCTGGAACGCTGTCGGTTGCCGACCGGCTGAAGTCACCCGAGGGTTGTCGATAGCTTGAACGCCGGAAGAAAAACAACTTTCGTTGGCCAATTGTCATGTCTGACGCACCACACTGGTTTACTCGCGACAGGCACCAACCCCGGTGACTGGTGGGCATCGAACATCCGCCGGTCGATCCCCGTGTCCCGCCATTACGTTATTACGGTATATGCTCTCGATATCGTTTTACCGACTCTGCCGACGGTTGACGATTTCCTCCCGGTTCCGCGGCCCTTTAGGGCAACGAACGATCGGCGTTTTCCAGCAACCGCTCTCGTTGTTCTTTCGACAATTCGCCCAGAATGGTTCAGAGGCCCGGTCTCCTGGACGAAGGGACAAAATTAGCACGAGACACATCTGCATCGCGAAGGCCACGAGATCGTAGCAACCTCCACCCGAATAGGTGATGATCCGTCCGGGAGTGGCGTGCGTAACCTTATTTGCCGGCCGCGGCGAGCTTCCCCGCCAGGAAATCACGCACGAGTTTGAGGTTCTCCGTGAAATCGGGCGTTTTTTTCTGCACTTCAGCGGCGCTTACCAGGTTGACGACGAAATCGTTGTAAGGAGTGGCGACGCCGCGCTCCCTGCCCTTGCGGCATACATAACCGTTAATGTAGTTGATTTCCGTTCTTCTGCCTTTTTCCAAATCCTGCAACATGCTGGCCTTCAGCTTGGCGTGTGGTCCCCAGACCTGGATATAGAGCGGCATTTTGTCTTTCAGTTGCTCGCCCGGCTTCAATTCCAGGGTTTCCATATCTACCCCCTGCATCTCCGCCAAGCGATGACCACAAGCCCGCGCCACTCTAATGCACTCGTCGGCAATATGAGCCAGCACCTGCATGGCCTCCGGATCGTTGAGCACGTCGCCGAACGTGCATCCCAGAGCAGCGGACATGCCGCTGAAGGTGGCATTCATCAGCAATTTCGCCCAGCGGATACCCATGAAGTTAGGCATGACGGTAGTTCCGCCGACGGCAGAAAGCACCTTCTGGACCATGTAAATTCGGGGCGTGAGCTGGCCGTCGGGTTCTCCGATATCGAACGCGAATTTCTCCATCACCATCATGGTTGAGGTCAGCATCGACACCCCCGGCTCAAGCCAGGTAGCACCGAACCCGACCGCACCGCCCACGGTCCGTTTGGCGCCCACATGCGCTGCCACCGACTCTTCCGGTATTCCATTCTGCAGGGTGCAAACCGTGCTGTTCTCACCCAAATGCGGCAAGAGCTGCGCCAGGGCGACTTCATTGAAGGTTTGCTTGGTGGTAAGGAACACCAGGTCGTAGCGGCCTTCCATTTGAACAGGGAGAATGGCTTTTACCGGCGTGGTGAGTTCAAGAAAGCCGCGGATGCTCGCCCCATGGGCGTTTAGCGCCGCTACATTGCGCTCGTCGGCGTCGATCAGGACCACGTCCTGGCCGCTTTTGGCAATCAGGCCTCCGACAATCGTGCCTATGGAACCCGCTCCCATAACTGCGATCCTCATACATCCTCCTTCTGACGCGGCGCCCACCCGGGAAAATGGGCAGTTCGATCCATGCGCCTGGTCTGCCGAATGCTCTCCAACTTTCCAGGAAATGAATGGGGTGAGCTTATAGCTTTTCGCCAACGGGGGAAAATACTTTATTCCGCTTGATCTGGAAGGTATAGCCTATGACCGCCAAGCCCAGTAGTTCTCAGTTCTCAGTTCTCAGTTTGCGGTTTCCAGTTTCCGGTTTCCGGTGGGGCTCGGTTCATATATCCAGCAAGTACTTCCTGACCGACATAGTTGCGGGAGTTTCTCCGAACTCGTGGCTCCTTGCTCGTCGCCTGACGTGCTCGCGCACTCCGCCAGACACTGGGCGGAAGGCGGGTGTGTGATGGCATGGCCATCCCATTGTGATCCACCCTCTCGAACCCTGTTGGCGTTTGGTTGAGGCTGGGGGCACGATACGACCTAGATACGCCAGTTCTTTTTCTCATTTCAAAGCCGGGTGCGGGGAGCTAATATCGCAGGCGCACCAATGCAACTCCAACACCTGTTTCCGCCGCCCGATGTAGCCGTCAAGATCGTGATTGCCCTCGGCATCGGCTTCCTGGTCGGCCTGGAGCGCGAGTGGGCGCAAAAGGACGTTGGAGTACGTACCTTTGCCGTGACCTCCCTGCTAGGGATGCTCGGCTCGCTGCTGGGAAGCGAATTTGCCGTCCTGGCGGCGATTGGCTGCCTGCTCTTCATCGTCTTCATCAACGTACGCGCCATCGTGGCCAATCGCGCGCCTGAAATTACGACTTCCGCATCGCTGATGGTTGTCTGCTTCCTGGGCATTCTCGCCGGCAAGGGACATCTGTTTACGCCGGTGGCCTCAGCCATCATCCTCACCATGCTGCTGACCGGGAAGGCTGAATTTACGCGTTTCGCGGGCGGGCTGACACCGCAGGAGATCCGCAGCGCGGTTCTCCTCGGCCTTTTGGGCCTGGTGATTTACCCCTTGCTGCCGAACCACTTTGTCGATAAGTGGCGCTTGCTGAACCCGCGTGAGGCCTGGGTTACGGTAGTAGTGTTGGCGGGCATCGGATTTGCGAACTATGTGCTCTTGCGTGTGTACAGCAACCGGGGACTCTACTACGCCGCGGTGCTAGGCGGACTGGTGAACAGTACGGCAGCGGCGGCCGAGGTCGCACGTTGGGCCCGTCCGCTTGAGGGTCAATCCATATTTTTTGCTTTAGGGTTGATTCTTCTGACCCGTACGGCAATGTTCATCAGGAATCTTGCCATCCTTGTCCTCTTCGCTCCCGCGGCAGCAGTCAAGGGCCTGTGGCCTTTGGTTTCGATGGCGCTGACGGCCGCGCTGATTGCCTGGATTGGCCACCGCAAGAGCCAGCCGCCGGAACAGCCAATGAAGCTTTCGTCTCCGGTGTCCCTGCGGCGTGTGTTTTCCATGGGGGCCATATTCGTGGCTATCCAGATAACGAGTAGCTTGGCGGAGCGCCACACCGGTCGGCTCGGATTTCTCATCGTCAGCTTCATCGGCGGGCTGGTGAGCAGCGCCAGCACCGCGGCCAGTGCCGCGCTCATGAGCTCCCGCGGCGAAATCGATCCCCCAGCGGCTGCGGCTGCCGTCGTGCTGGCGTCCATCTCGAGTGCTCTGGTGAATCTCCCGCTCACCTACCAGCAGACGCGAAACAAGGCTCTGAGTTGGGCGGTCGCCGCCGTTTCGGCCGTGGTTGTTCTGATCGGGCTGGCCGCGCTAGGGATAACCCGCTGAATGGAACTGTAGCGGCAGTCAGATTGACCCTGAGCCTCAGGTGCAAACCCAAGCGACGAATACTCCTTAGAACCGAAGGTAAGATTTTTACGCTTGCCTCGCTTGACCAGCTAATCGAGAATACGCCATTGCGCGAGTTTCTTCCGAAGCCCAAACCGCGGCTTTCGTGATAAGAGCATTTTGAATATTGCTCAGTACTTTTTGTGAGAATCCTGCGAGCCCACACAAATAGAAATCCTGTTTGCAAATCCAGGAAGTTTGCTTGTCTACAAAATCATCTACAGTGGGGGTTTTTGGCGGGTCAGAAAAGGTTCGTATCTGCTTGAAAAAAATGGTCGGGGAGAGAGGATTTGAACCTCCGACCCCCTGGTCCCGAACCAGGTGCTCTACCAGGCTGAGCCACTCCCCGATGAAAACGAGTATACAGTTTCCAGTTCCCGGTTTCCAGGGGAAGAAGCAGCCACAAGCAACAAGCCGCATAGAGGCAGCTCTCGGTCGTTGGCTCTTGGTCGTTGGCCGAAAAAACCAGTGGTCAGTGGCTAGTGGCCAGTTCCGGACCACAAGAGGAAGGGAGACGCGGATCGCTTCGCGGCGTTGCCTTGCAATCGGGAACTGAGAACCGAGAACTGCCTTCTGGCTTGCAGCTTGTGGCTTGCGGCTTGTGGATTGTTGCATCTCTGCCTTTCTCATTTACACTGCTGCCTTACGCTTCTGAAAAGTGATCCAGACATGTTGGGGGGACTTAGCCTTTGGGCGAAGTGGTAAACGGCCATCCCGGTGAGGTTTCGACGTTGCCGGCCCCGCGGGTGCCGCTAGTGCGCTTGCTGCTGCTGTGCGCCGAGGTGGGCGCGTTTGCCTTTGGCGGAGGCATCGGCATCATGGCTTATCTGGAGCGCGAGGTGGTGCACAGGCGGCGCATCCTCTCGGCCGAAGAATTTCTCAACGGCATGGCCATGTCGCAGATGCTGGGGCCGATGGCGGTAAACGCCTCCTTCTTTATCGGCTACCGCCATTACGGTTTCCTGGGCGGGCTGCTTTGCCTTTTCGCCTTTACCGGCCCCTCCGTGCTGCTGGTGATCCTGCTGGCCTGGCTCTACTTTGCCCATCATGCGCTGCCCGCGCTGCAGGGCGTGCTGGCGGGAGTGCGGCCCGCGGTGATTGCCCTGCTCGCCAGCGCTGCCTGGTCTCTGGGCCGGAAATCGGTCCGCAGCTTGCCCGCGGCGATACTCTGCGCCGCGGGGCTGGCTGCCGGACTTACGAAAGTAGGATTCCTCTACGCCCTGGCCGCCAGCGGCCTGGTGGGCGTGCTGCTGGGCTCGCGGCGGATCGCCGGAACCAATTCGCCGTCGCCAGCGGCAGCCCCCGAGCCGCTCCTCCCCGATCGCGGGCCGAGGGCTGCCCCGCTGATTCTCAGCACGACCACGGGGTCCAGGCTGGCCACGGCGGCAAAAATCCTGTTCGCGGGCGGCGCCGTATCGCTGGCGAAGCTGGCGCTGGTGGGCATGAAGGTTGGGTTGCTGTGGGTTGGGGGCACGTTCACCATTGTGGCACTGCTGTATCAGACCCTGGTGGTGGAACAGCGATGGATCACGCCTGCACTGTTTCGCGACGCGGTGGCGATCGCTACGATTACTCCCGGTCCGCTGTCGGTCCTGGCCACCTTCACCGGGTATTATCTGCACGGCATCATTGGGTCTCTGGTAGCCACCTATTCGCTCTATGTGCCTTCGATCGCCATGATGACCTTCCTTTGCGACCGCTACCAGCGGCTGCCCGCCGAGGGCAAAGCGCGCGACTTCCTGAACGGACTTGGCCCGTGCGTGGTGGGCGTGGTGCTGAGCGCAGCGGTGATGCTGGCCAGCGGGGTACTGAATACCGGCTGGCAGATCCACTACCGCGCCTGCCTGCTGACCCTAATCGCCTTCTTGCTGCTGGTGCGCTTCAAGTGGTCGCCGATTTATGTGCTGGCACTGGCCGCAGGGGTGGGATGGATGCTAGGAGCGTAGAGGCAGCGGTCGGCTCTGGAAACAGCCACAGGCGACAAGCCACAAGCCGCAAGCCGCAAGCCGAAAGAACCAGAGGTTTTTCCTTCTGGCTTGCAGCTTGTGGCTTGTCGCTTGTGGCTGTTCCAATCAACCGCAAGTCTGGCGGGGCAGACATCCCAGGGACGCACCAGGTGCGGGGGACAACTTCATGTGCTCCAACGTCTGTTTGATTCGCTTTTCCTTTTGGTCCCGCGCACGGCGCAGCAGCAGCTCCAGGGTGTCGGACTCCATTTCACGGATACGAATACTCTGGCCCTGAATGACCCGTGCTTGCCAGCTGACCGCCCATACCATCACCGTACTCAGCAACAGTGCCAGCAGGACGGCCAGCCTTAGCTGCCGTATCAGTGCGCTTTGTCCGTTATCGCCCATACGATCAAGAGCCTTACTGCTTTTCCTCTCGAGCAGCGCCGGAAGTTGCTGCCGTGCGCAGCCACGTAAACCAGCGGTGACTGCGCCCTTCCTAAGCGGCTGCCCTATAGAAAAGCAATTTGGCGTCCGTCGCCTTGGCCCGCGCCCGGCGTTTGCAAGTGCCGGAGAACACGGTTGGAAATGGTTGTCAGCGTAGGGCTTGGCGCCTGGATCCCAATGTTCGCCCAGGCAGAAGTGTGCATGTTGTTGCAGTTATTGGGACAGAAAGCTCTCGGACAGTTCTCGGTTCCCGGTTCTCAGTTTCCGGGAAAAAACACCCAACGCAGAAACACAGAACCGCAGAAAGGACCCGGACCGGGTATAGTCCTTTTTGCATTCTGCAATCTGTTCTGCGATTCTGCGCTTCTGCGTTAGGTGTTATGAGCTCGCGGCCGCGGAGCTCTTGATTTCCTTGATCATGGACTGCATGGCTTGCGCCATGATGCGGGCTTCGCTGAGCACGGTCACGAAATCGAAGCCCTTGGCCATCATAGCCCGGGCATTGGCGATGCTTCCGGTATGGATGCCCGCCCTGATTTTGTGGCGCTTGCAGGCGGCCAGGATGTGGCTGATGGCCTCGATGGTCTTGGCGTGAGTGGGGTCCAGCCCGCCGCTAACGCCCAGGGCCAGGGCCAAATCATTGGGGCCGATATAAACGGCATCGAGGCCGGGCGTGGTGAGGATTTCATCCAGGTTCGTCAGCCCGTCGGCGGTCTCGATCATGGCAAAGGTCACGATGGTCTCATTCGATTTGGTCAGGTAATCGTTGCCCCCATAATAGACCGCGCGCGTCGGGCCGCTGCTGCGATAGCCGGCCGGAGGATAGCGGCACGCCTGCACGAAGCGTTGCGCATCGTTCCGGTTGTTGATCATGGGGCAAACCACCCCGTAAGCGCCCGCGTCGAGGCACTTCATGATGATTCCGGGATCGTTCCAGGGCACCCGCACCAGAGGGGTGACGTTGGTCGTGGAAATGGCCTGCATCATGCCGACTGCGGCCTGATAATCGACTATGCCATGCTGAATGTCGATGCATAGCGAGTCCCAGCCGGAATGCGCCGCCACTTCTGCGGCAAACCCATTGGGGATGGCCAGCCAGCCATTCAACACACAACCGCCTCGGTTCCAGATCGCTCGTAGCTGATTCTCTCTCATTTGATCCTCGTCAGAATAACCAGCAGGCAGCGCACGGCCCGCCGCCGGCGCGCCCATACTTATTCCTTGCTGCCCGCTGCAGGTTGCTTGTTGCCAACTTGTGAGATTGATCCTACCGCCAAACCTCGAAACGCGCCACCCGCAAGGGAAAATTTTGATTTTCGAATTTTGATTTAAACACCCAACACAGAAACGCAGAACCGCAGAAAGGGTCAAACCGGAAACGGTTCTCTTGGCGCGTTCTGCGATTCTGCGGTTCTGCGTCTGGTGTTGGGCCCGGTTAAATCAAAATTCGCCATTCAAATTGCCGTCAGCCCTCGTAGAGTTCGCGCCGGGTTATTTTGCGCTGGTAGGCCAGGTATTCCGCCCGGGTCATGGGCGGCTTGGCTTTGGCTACGACCTCACGGGCGGCCTGGGCGCCGTCGGCCAGCAGATCGACGGCCATGGCCACCAGCATCTTAGCCATGGTGACGTAAGCCAGTTGCGGGTCGGCGATGCTGTAGTCCGTGCCGTGTCCGGTGCCCTGCGCGCCTCCGATGAAAGGATGGACAATGGGCATAACCTGCGACAGATCGCCCATATCGGTCGAGCCGGTGCGGTGCGGGATCACCCGGTAGTTCTCCTCTCCCACCAGGCGAACGGCATTGCGGCGAAAATGTTCCACCAGCAGCGGATTGCAGCTCATGGGCATATAACCGGGCCACGTTTCGATTTCGACCTTCGCCCCCAGGGCGAGCGCGCCCGCGCGCAGGGCGCGATCCACTTTGCGGTCGGCGTCGGCAATGGCCTCCAGGCTCTTGCCGCGAACGAACGTCTCCAGGCGGACGTCGGCGGGGATCACATTCACCTGGGAGCCGCCCTGGGTGATGATCGGATGCACGCGAATGTGGTCCTCATCGCGGAAGGTTTCGCGCAGCGCGTTGATGGCGGTGAGGCCAATCTGGGCGGCATACAAGGCGTTGATTCCTTCATGCGGCACAGCGCCGGCATGCGCCGCCCGCCCGATATAGCGGGCGGTTTTGACCACGCAGCCGGTGTTCGAGACCGCAATGCAGGCCTTGCCGTCTTCTGCACGGGCGTTGGTGTGGATCATCATCGCCAGGTCCACGTCGTCAAAGTGTCCCAGGCGCAGCAGCTCGGGCTTGCCGCCGAGAAACTCCAGCCGGCCGGCCCGGACCTGCTCCACGCGCCAGGCGATGTCGCCGTATTCCTCGGCCGGAACCGCAAACAGCACAACGCGCCCGGCCAAATGCTCCATTACGCGGGAATCGGCCAAGCCCATAGCGGCGCCCAACAGTCCGGCGATCTGGGCGTTGTGACCGCACGCATGGGCCGCTCCTGTCGCCGGATCCGCCTCCGGATGGCCAGCCACAATCAGCGCGTCGAGTTCGCCGAGCAGCGCAAAGGTGGGACCTTCGCCGACGCCGCCGGAAAGTTCGGCGCGGACCCCGGTCTGGGCCAGGCCAGTGCGCGGATTGAGGCCGAGGCTGCGAAAAGTTTCCGCCACCACGCGGGCCGTCTTCTCTTCTTTGAACCCGAGTTCAGGATGCCGGCGGAGCCCTTCGCCGATGCCGATAATCTCGTCGGCGCGGCGGTCGATGGCCGCAAAGAGGGATTGCTTCAATTCGTCCTTGGAGCGGCGCGGGGTGGTGCTTGCAGAGGAAGCCATGATCGTCTCCAATTCCAGAACACCCGGCGCAGAGACGCCGAGCCGCAGAGAAATTCGGGATTTAGGAATTCCGATTTAACATTTGCAAACCGATTTGCGGCCTGGGTGTTCCGAACCCCTCGTGCATCGCGTCAGATCCCAATCCGAAATTTTTCTGCGTCTCGGCGGCTCTGTGTTGGATGTTTAGCTTAGCTTTGTCCGGCCTTGGCGGCGCGAGCTTTCACGTAGTCGGGCAAATTGGTTTTGGAAAAGCTCAATTCCGGAGTGAGCTCTTGCAATTCAAAGGAGATCGCCAGCGGGCTGGAATTGGCCACCGGGGCGAGAAAATCGCAAAGCGCGCCAAACATCTTTTCCGCCGCCTTGCGCTTGGTCTCCATGGTGCGTCCGGTGCGAATTCTTATGACTACCCGGACAAACCCATTGCTGGCATCTCCATCGGCGAGCCGGTAACAGGTACGTTCCGCAGTGCGGGTGAGAATCTGTGCGGGGGGAAATTCGCCGGTCGCCGCCGCGGCCTCATGGACGCACTTTACCAGGTCCGTAAGTTTGATCAGCCCGGTAACGTTTTTGGAGTATTCGATTACGATGTGGGGCATTATTTCCTCTCGATCTTATAGGTTGCGGTTGCCTTGGCGATCAAGGTGCCGTTCTGGTCGCGCGCTTCTCCTTCGCAAAAGGCCACCGACGTTCCGGCCTTCAGCAATCGTCCCTCAGCGATCAGGCGTCCGCGGGCAGGCGCCAGGAATTGCAGGTTGAGGGTCACCGTGCCTTCCATCGACCATTCGCCGGTCTGGCTGCGCCCCGCAATGGCCAGGGCCACGTCCAGCAGCGTTGCGGTCACGCCGCCATGGCCGGTACCACGCCGGTTCTGCAACCGTTCCGTCAACTCTACGGAGAGCACAGCTTTCCCCTGGGTCCACTCGATCACCTTCAAACCGAGTTCCGTAACAAAAGGGGAGTCCGGGAGTACGTTCAATACGTTCATTGGCGCAGAGGCCATTCTAAACAATTTGGGATTTCAAAACCCAACGCAGAAACGCAGAACCACAGAATTGAGAAGATTAAACCCAGCGCAGAACCGCAGAGTCGCAAAGAAAGACTAAATCGAAAGATTATTTTTCCGTTCGGTTCTGCGTTTCGGCGATTCTGCGTTGGGTTTGAAAACTCTTTCTCACTCCATGCGGTGTTTGGCCTCTTCCAGGATGCGCTTGGCCCGGCTAGGATTGTAGACACCGCAGGAGCAAAAGTGCGTCAGATACTTGGCCGCCTCCTCGGGTGAACGCCGCCCTTCCTTCACCCAATCGATCATCTTTTTGGCCAGGCTGGAGCTGACCATGCCATGGCCGCACATGGTGGTTAGCGTCAGCACCTGGGTATTGGGCATCTTTTCCGTTTCGCCCTCGAACCCCAGCGAGTAGGAGACGCTATGGCGCGGCTGGCCGGCGCGGCAGGAGCATTGCAGGGCCCCTTCCACCGACGTGGACAGGTTGACACACAGGCCGAGATCGGCCTCTTTCACGGCTTTGAGAAAGTTGGCGGCCGCATTGAAGTTGTCGAACACGGCCACGGCATTGGTGGGCCCGTCAATCCCGTCGATCACGGCGCGGAAGTTTGGCTGGAGATCGCGCTTCCAGTGGGCGCGGGGAGTCAGGTGGCGCGAGGGCCGCAGCGCTCCGCCATGCACGGAATCCCCCAGGTTCACCGGGCCGAACGGGAGCGCCATTTCCAGAAAACGTTTCAGCCGGGGCACGCAGTTCTGGTCGTTCTTGCCGCGGGTGGTTCGGGCAAACACAACGTAGTCGTCGTGAAAGCTTTCCTTGCTGCCGAAGCGGTGAAGAGTGTTGGTCATGCCTGCTCCTGCTTAGCTGCCTCTGCATTGGTCATGCGCCCGAGGCCGAAATTGGTTTTGGCGCGGATCAGCTTGAATCCCATTTGCTCCAGCTTGGGCGCAGCCTCGGTCTCCGACCCATCGTCGTTGCAGCGGACGCCGGCGCCCATCACCACCACAGTCCGCACCTGCTTCTCGACGGCGCGCACCGCGCGAATGATGTCTTCCGCGCGCTCCAGCGGCACCTTCACCTCGATGATCGCGGAAAGAATCTTCTCGTTGAGGATTTCCGGCTGCAGCGTGCCCTTGGCTACGTCCGTCATCAGCGAGGTGATGGGGTTCTTGGTCTCGAACGCCACCCCCAGCTCGGCCAGGCCCATGGTCATCTTTTGAATGTCGGACATGCGCACGCCGACGCCGGGCCGCCCCAGCTCGATGGTGAAGTTGACTTCGCCGCGTTTGACCCGGCCGGTAAGGTCGTTGGTCTTGACCTCCTCTGTGCCGCGGCCCCGGACGCCGGTGGATTCATGGGGGACGAGCGGGTCGGAGAAGGCGCGGCGCACGACCCGCGGCCAGGACAGCTCGTCGGCCTCCAAGGCCGAGGTCGGGCAGACATCCGGTTCGGGGTCGAAGCGCAGGCGCAGCGCCTTGAACAGCCGGCGCACCCAGCGCACCACCGTAGGATTGAGCTGCTCCCGGCTCATGCCGTTGTAGCAGGTGTAACACTCGACGCATTCGTCGCTATCGACGGTAGCGCGGTTGATGGCCGGGTCGACGTAAATCGCGCCCATCGGGCAGACGTAAGTGCAGTTGCCGCACGCGACGCACTTATCCGGGTTGATGATCAAGTTTTGTCCTCGCACACCCCAACGGCTGCTGCCATGGCGCCTAAGGTCTCCACGACAAATGAGCTGGAGGGATTTGGCAGAATTCTGGCAAATAGCCGGGCGAAGTACAAGGATAAAGTTTGTCCCACCGCGCGTTTACAGCTTCTGTACGCGCTGCACGTCCCGGACGCCCTGGATTTTTTTCAGGCCGGCGATGATGTGTTCCAGGCGCTTCAGGTGTTCCACGTCGACTACCACATCGACATGGGCCTGGTGATCGTTGGTGCGGGCTTCGATATTGCGGATATTGATGTTGTCGTCGCTGATCACCGTGGTGATCTGTTTCAGCATGCCGGGAACGTCGTCGCAGAGCAGCGTGAGCTTCACCGGGAACCCCTGGCCGTCGCCCTCTTTCATCTCCTGCGTCCATTCCACGGCAATGCGGCGCTCGGCTTCGTTCACCAGGTTGAGCACGTTCGGACAGTTCTTGGCGTGGACGGCCACGCCCTTGCCGCGGGTTACGTAGCCCAGAATTTCTTCGCCGCGAATGGGATTGCAGCAGCGCGCCCGGTAGACCAGCAGGTCGTCGTTCCCGCGCACCTTGATCGCATTGGCGTTGCCGGCGCCGAAAACTCTTCGCACCACGCTGGTGAGGCCGCCGGGAGGCGTTTCGCCGTCCGTGCCCGGGGCCGGTTCCGAACTGGCCGGCGCCAGCCGGCCGAGCAACTGGCGGGCGGAGAACTTGCCGTAGCCGATGCCCGCAATCAGGTCTTCCGGACGGGCGCAGCCATAGTCCTGGGCAAGGCGCTGGAAGTCCGCCTCCTTGATGTCCTTGATGGAGACGCGGTACTTGCGGGCCTCCTTCTCAATCAGCTTGCGCCCGATTTCAATGGCGCGCTCGCGCTGGTGGACATTGAGCCAGTGCTTGATCTTTTGCCGCGCGCGCGAGGATTTGACGACGCCCAGCCAGTCGCGGCTGGGCTGGTGGCCGGCCTGGGTTATGATTTCGACGATATCCCCGGAGTGCAGTTTGTGGCGCAGCGGCACCATGCGTCCGTTGACCTTGGCCCCCACGCAAGTGTGGCCGACCTCGGTGTGCACGGTGTAGGCGAAGTCGATCGGGCTGGCTTCGCGCGGCAAGACCACCACCTTGCCCTTGGGCGTGAAGGTGTACACCTCTTCCGGATAAAGATCGATCTTGAGGGTGGAAAGAAATTCGTTGGGGTCGCTGACCTCGCGCTGCCATTCCACCACCTGCCGCAGCCAGGCCAGGCGCTCTTCGTCGCGGGCCGACACCGGGCCGTCTTTGTATTTCCAGTGCGCGGCGATGCCTTCCTCGGCCATCTTATGCATTTCTTCGGTGCGGATCTGCACTTCAAACGAGGTGCCGTTCTCGGTGATGACCGTGGTGTGCAGCGACTGATAGAGATTCGGCCGGGGCATGGCGATGAAATCCTTGATCCGTCCCGGAACCGGCCGCCACTGATTGTGGATGATGCCCAGCACCGCATAGCAATCGTGCACCGAGGTGGTCACGATGCGCAGCGCGAACAGATCGTAAATCTGGTTCACTCCGATCTGCTGCCGCTGGATCTTCTGATGGATGGAGAACAGGCGTTTGATGCGGCTCTCCACCTTCGCCTGTATGCCCGCCTCCTTGAGCTTTTCCCGCAGCACCATCACGATCTTGGTAAGGAAGTAGTGTTCACCCGCCTTGCGCCGTTCTTCCACCCGCTGCCCCAGCTGCTCGTAGGTGAGGGGATCGAGAAAGCGGAACGCCAGGTCTTCCAGCTCGCCGCGGATCTTACCCATACCCAGCCGATGGGCAATGGGAGCATAGATTTCCCGGGTCTCCTGCGCGATTTTCTCCCGGCGTTCGCCGGGCAGGTATTCCAGGGTGCGCATGTTGTGCAGGCGGTCGGCCAGCTTGATCAATACAACGCGGATGTCGTCGACCATGGCCAGCACCATCTTGCGCACGTTTTCCGCCTGGCGCTCCTCGCGGGAAACGAAATCGATTTTGCTGATCTTGCTGACGCCCTCGACGATGTGGGCCACCTGTTCGCCGAACTCCTTGGTGATCTGTTCCACCGTGGCATCAGTGTCTTCGATCGTGTCGTGCAACAGGGCGGCAGCGACGGGGACCGCGTCCAGTCTCATTTCCGCAACGATGTGGGCGGTTTCCAGCAGGTGCGACAGGTAAGGATCGCCGGAAGCGCGCATCTGCCCGGCATGGCGCTGCATGGCAAACTGATACGCCTTCTCGACGATGGCCAGATCGTCGCTGGGCCGGTTCTCTCGAACCAGGTTCAGCAGCTCGCGAAATTTGGTGGCCGTAAGGGCAGCCGTCGAGACCGGTTGGCGCAAAGTCGCCATAATCGATTATAGCGCTGGATACAAGCTTTAAGCCGCAAGCCACCAGCTGCAAGCCACAGCCAACGGTAAGAACATTCGCGCCCTCAGTTGCTTAGCTTGTTGCTTGTGGCTTGTTGCTTGCGGCTAATTCTCGACCCAGATACTGGGTCCGCGCGCCCTCGATAGCCTGTTGCCTCTGGCTTGTAGCTTGTTGCTTGCGGCTAATCTTCCAGTTTCTTCGTCAGCAACTCGTTGACCAGCGCCGGATTGGCCTGCCCTTTGGTGGCTTTCATCACCTGGCCGAGAAAGAAGTTGAGGAGGGTTTTCTTGCCCGCCCGGTACTGTTCCAATTGCTTGGGATTGGCGGCAATGGCCTGTTCAATGGCTTTCTCCAGCGCCGAAGTATCGGTGGACTGTTGCGGCCTGCCTTCCTCATCGTAGATGGCAGGCAAATCCTTGCCGCGCTCGAAAGCCTTGTCATAAAGGTCCTTGAGCATCTTGCCGCTGATGGCGCCAGCCTCCACCAGGTCGGCCGAAAGGGCCACGCCCTGCATGGTGATGGGCGACTGCTCGATCTCCAGTCCCTTGGCTTTCAGCCGGCCGATCAGTTCGCTTAGCACCAGGTTGGCCACCCGCTTGGGATTCTTAGCGGCGCGCGCCGCCTGCTCGAACTGATCCGCCAGCGTTTTGGTTTGGGTGAGGGTCTGGGCGTCGGATTCGGTGAGGCCGTAGTCGGCCACCATACGGTGCCGGCGCGATTCGGGCAGTTCTGGCATCACCTTCCGGATCTCGTTTTGCCAGGCGGCATCGACGACCAGCGGGAGCAAGTCGGGTTCGGGGAAGTAACGGTAATCGTGGGCATGCTCCTTGGAGCGCATGCCGTAAGTGCGGCCTTCGTTGGGGTTGTAAAGGCGGGTCTCCTGGCTGATAGTGCCGCCGCCTTGCAGCACCCGGACCTGGCGCTCAATTTCGTAGGCCAGCGCATCGCGGATAAAGCGGAAGGAGTTGACGTTCTTAATTTCTGTCTTGGTGCCCAGTTTCTGCTGACCGACGGGACGCACGCTGATGTTGGCATCGCAGCGCAGCGACCCTTCTTCCATATTGCAGTCGCTGACTCCGGTATACAGGATGATTTCCTTCAGGCGGGTGAGATACTCGTACGCCTCTTCCGGTGAAGCCATGTCCGGATCGCTGACGATCTCGATGAGCGGCACGCCGGAGCGGTTCAAATCGATGAAGCTGGAATCGGCATCGCCGCCGGCCACCTCATGCAGGCTCTTGCCCGCGTCTTCCTCCAGATGTACGCGGGTAATCCCGATCTTCTTCGTACCGCCGCCCGCCGGGATCTGGATCCAGCCGTGCTCGGAAAGCGGCTTGTCGTACTGCGAGATCTGATAACCCTTGGGCAGGTCGGGATAAAAATAATTCTTGCGGGCGAAAATGGAACGCTCATTGACCTTGCAGTTCAGGGCTTGCGCGGCGAGCACGGCGAACTCCGCCGCCTGGCGATTCATCACCGGCAGCGCTCCCGGCATACCCAGGCAGACTGGACAGATGTTGGTGTTCGGCGGAGCTCCGAACTGGGTCGAGCAGGAACAGAAGATCTTGGTCTTGGTCAGGAGTTGAACATGCACTTCCAGCCCGATCACCGGCTCGTATTCTTCGCGCACCGCGGTTCTGAGTTCCGGAGTGGTCGCCATATCTGCCGATTATAAAAGGACATTTGGGCTTGTGGATTTCGGATTTGGGATTTGAAAAGCGACCCCCGCGGGCTGCCCGAGCCCTCGTACCCAAGCCGGACCCAAAAAATCCCAAATCCGAATTCCCAAATCCCAAATTTGCTTCACGCCGCCGCCTTCTGAATCAAGTCCCACGCCGCCATGACATCTTCGCGGGTGGTGGCGAGATTGCCGATGGCTATGCGCAAGACGTACTGGCCATGCAGTTCGGTGTGCGAGAGAAACACCTGGCCGCTGCCGTTGATCTTGTCCAGCAGCGCGCGATTCTGCTCGTCGCCGCCTTTCAAACGGAAACACACCACGGAGAACGGTGTGGGGGCGACCCGCTCGAAACGCGGGTCGGCATCCACCCAGGCGGCGAATTCCTGGGCCCAGGCGATGTGCGCACGCAGCAGGCGGGCAATCCCCTCCCGGCCGAAGTAACGCAGCAGGAACCAGAATTTCAGCGCGCGGAAGCGCCGTCCCAGAGGGACGCCATAATCCATCAAATTGATCGCTCGCGGGTCCTCCTGAGTCTTGGTCCGCAGGTATTCGGGCACCAGCGAAAACGCCCGCCGCAGGATGTCGGGACGGCGGGTATAAAAGACGCTGAAGTCAATCGGCGTGAACAGCCACTTGTGCGCGTTCACCACCAGGGAATGCGCCCGCTCCGCTCCGTTCAGAATGTGCCGGTGTTCGGGCAGGATAGCGGCGGCCCCGGCATAGGCGGCATCCACATGCAGCCACAGGTTGTATTTTTCGGCCAAGTCGGCCACCGCCATCACCGGGTCCACGCTGGTGGTGGAAGTGGTGCCCACCGCGGCCACGACGCAGAACGGGCGCAGGCCGGCCGCATAATCGCTGGCCACCATATCGCGCAGTACGTCCGCCCGCATGCAAAACTTGGCATCCACCGGCACCTTGCGGACATTTTTCTGGCCAATCCCGATGGCAATGGCTCCCTTTTCAATGGAGGAGTGTGCTTGCTCCGACGTGTACAACACCAGGTTGGGCCGGCCGCCCCTCACCCGCACTTCCGGATCGGCCATCTCCCGCGCCGCGGCAATGGCGTGCATGGTGGAGACCGAAGCGGTGTCGTAGACGATGCCGAAAAATTCTTCCGGCAGCCCCAGCCACTGGCGCAGCCAACCCAGCGTCACGTACTCCAATTCCGCCACCGCCGGCGAGGTCAGCCAGTGAATGCCGTTGGTATTCAGCGCGGCGGCCAGCATCTCCCCGAGAATAGTGGGGGCGGATCCGGTACAGGCAAAGTAGGCCATGAACCGCGGATGGTTCCAGTGGGTAACCGCCGGGATCACCTGCCGCTCGAAATCGCGCATTATATCCGCAAACGCTTCCCCCTTCTCCGGGGCCGACCGCGGCAGGGCGTCAATCAGGTCGCCGGGCTTGATCTGGGGTAGCACGGGATAGCGCCGGCTATTTTCCAGATAATCGGCGATCCAATCCACCGCCTGGTGGGCGGCGCGGCGGAAATCTTCGCTATATTCATGTAAACCCTGAGCGTTATAAGGTGACGGGTGTTCACCGGCGGGCTCAGCCGGCTTTCCGTGTTCGGCACTGGCCATATATGAAGCTCCTCTTTAGGCTGGAACTCCATTCTACGGCACCGGTGGGGGAATGAGCCCGATTCGCCGGGCCTGAAAGCAAAAGAGGCTGTGGTTTGGCCGCAGCCTCTTTGAATTCGCATCGCCTCCACAGGTCCCCACACGCAAACGCCACGGGGGTGGACCCAACTACATTACCTTTTATGCTGCAGCAAGGCTCCGGGACTCGTCAGTGACATAGGTCACACTACCGCACGAGTAGCGCTGGCGTCCTCGCCGGCAGTCCTGTGGGCGTCCCCGCCCACAGTGCGACAGGACGTGAGGGCGGAGACGCCCCCACAGCCTGTCCCGAGCACAGCGAGGGAACTGCCGGCCAGAGGCCAGCGCTACAGGCCCCGCTACTTGCCCAGGTACTTATCCAGCGGGACATCAAAAAACATCAACTCCTGCCCTTTGGCATCTTTAATTCCGCTGATGTAGACATGGGCGCCGGCCAGCGGCTCCCGAATATCTTGCACATCGAAGAATAGAAATCCCGCCCGAACCGAATGGGGTTCGACCGCCATTGCGCGGAATTGCGCCGCGTCGATTTCCCGGCGCGCATCTTTGCTGACCCCAACATTCGGCCCGCGAGGAATCGGCAGAGGCAAAGGCTGCTCGTCGCCGCGCCGCTTAATGCGCGAGAGCCGGCGCGCCAGATCGTCGTCTGTTGCCGGCTGCAGTTTGCTGCGGTCGGCAGTCACCCATTGAACGCGCAGCGCCGTCAGTCCGATCGGTTCATCGCCGTCGTTGCTCACAATCAGATATGCCGGCAGGTAGTCGTGCTCGCGCCAATTCACCTTGAAGATCTCGGCTTTACGTGCCGAATCATAGGGATCGATGGCGATGCTTACATGTTCGGCGGGATGAGCGTCATGGGCCGGATAAGTGTTGGCCGGGGCGGGGCGCGGCAGTGTGAATTCCTTACTGGCGGTCGCCAGCGATATCCCCGCCAGGACCAGTAGCACGGCAACGCTGAGGTGGCGCATGGCAACATTATCCAACGGGGCGTGCGTGTCCACAACTCACCGAAGCTATGCGGTCTCCGCTACAATGTGGAACGCATGCCGCTCCTCTACAGCCTGGTCCTGGCGGGCGCCCTGCTCGTAGGCGCGCCCTGGTGGCTGCTGTCCATGTTCCGCCACGGCAAGTACCGCGCCGGCTTCTGGGAACGCTGGGGATTCGTGCCCCGGCGGTTGCGCGCTTCCCCGGGATCGTCAGCAACAGCCGCAGCCGATTCGGACAGTTGTATCTGGGTGCACGCCGTATCGGTGGGAGAAGTTCTGGCCGTGACGGGACTGGTCGCGGAGTTGCGCCGCCAGCCACACCGGCGGGTAGTGGTCTCAACCACCACCGCGACCGGGCAAAAGCTGGCGCACGACCGCTTCGGCGCGGAAAACGTATTTTACTTTCCCCTGGATTTTGCTTTCGCCATCCGGCCATACATCCGCTGGTTGCGGCCTCAGCTTCTGATCCTGGTCGAGACGGAATTCTGGCCGAACCTGCTGTGGCTGGCCCAGGCGCAGGGGATCCGTGTGGCCGTCGTGAACGCGCGTATTTCCGACCGGTCGTTTCCCCGCTACCGGCGATTTCGCCGCCTGCTGCGCTCCATCCTGGATACCATCGACGTCTACGTGGCGCAGAGCGAGGAAGATGCGCGCCGGCTGGCCGCAATCGGCGCCCGCCCCAACCGCATTCGGGTGTGCGGCAACCTCAAATTCGACTTTCGCCCCCCGGCGGCGCTGCCTCTGGTGGCGAGCCTGCGCGCCGCACTGGAGCAGGCGGGCGCCGGTCCGGTAATTGCCGCCGGTTCCACCGTGGAAGGCGAGGAGCAGGAGATTCTGACGGCATTCCAGCGTGTACTGGAACGGTGGCCACAGGCCGTCCTGCTGCTGGCCCCGCGCCATCCGGAACGGTTTCCGGAGGTAGCCGGGCTGTTAGCTGCATCCGGATTGAGCTGGTGGCGGCGGTCGCAGTGGACTGGAACACCGGTCGGCGGCGGAGTATTCCTGCTCGATTCCATCGGCGAGCTCAGCGCGGTTTACGCGCTGGCGCAAGTCGCCTTCGTGGGCGGCAGCTTGGCGCCGCGGGGCGGGCACAACATTCTGGAGCCCGCATTCCACGGAGTGCCGGTGGTGGTGGGGCCGCATACCGCAAACTTTCGCGATGTCATCGCGCTGTTTGCCAGGCAGAATGCGGTACGCGTGGTGAAGAATGGCAAAGAACTGGCGGATCTGTGGCTGCGTTTACTGGCCGATGAGCGCGAGCGCGCCGAACTGGGCAGCCGAGCCTCCGCCGTACTGCACAGCTATTCGGGTGCCACGGCACGCGCGGCGGATATCCTGCAGGCCTTGGTGAGAACGTGAGAAAAACCGAAAACAGACCCCTTCACCGCAGAGGACGCGAAGGACGCAGAGGAACACAGTCATGAAACCGAATGGATATAGATTTTCTCTGCGTACCTCCGTGTCCTTTGCGTCCTCTGCGGTGAAAAGGTTCCGTTCTCCGGAGGCGCCACGATGAATCCGCTGGCCACCCTGTTTGGCGTGGCAGTTGGGCTGCGGAACGCCCTATACGACCGCGGCGTGCTGCCGGCCCGCCGGTTGCAACGGCCGGTCATCAGCGTCGGCAATCTGTCGGTGGGCGGCTCGGGAAAAACTCCCTTCGTCATTCTGCTCGGCGAACTGCTCAGGGCCAGAGGCATCCGCTTCGATGTGCTCACGCGCGGCTATGGCCGCCGTTCGCGCGGTGTGGCGCTGGTGGACCCGAAGGGCTCGGCCCGCGAATTTGGGGACGAACCGCTGCTTATCGCCCGGCGCTTAAGTGTGCCGGTGGTAGTAGCGGCGGAACGCTACCAGGCTGGCGTTTTTGCCGAGCGCCGCTTTGCTCCCCAGCTGCACTTGCTGGATGACGGATTTCAGCACCGGCAACTGGCACGGGATTTCGACATTGTGCTGGTCGCGCCTGAAGATCTTGGAGACCGGCTGCTCCCAGCGGGGCGGTTGCGCGAGACAATTTCCGCGTTGCGGCGGGCCCATGCGGTTGTATTGCCCCCGGATTTCCCCGCTGAAAGCCTGCCCCTGGCCGGCGCGCACGTCTGGCGCTTGCAGCGTGGTCTTCAGGCCGAACCCTTGCCCCCGCGGCCGGTGGCGTTCTGCGGCATTGCCCGCCCGCAGCGGTTCTTTTCCCAGTTGCGCGCGGCGGGAGTCGAGCTTGCGGCGGAAGCGATTTTTCGCGATCACCACGAATACACGCGGGCCGATGTTGCCGGGCTGCTGAAAACCAAGCAGCGGGTCTCGGCCGGAGGTTTCGTCACCACCGAAAAAGACGCCGTAAATCTGGGCGCCTTGTTGGCGGAATTGCAGCCGGCGGCAAGCGCCCGGGTAGTTATGGAACTGGCAGACGCTCAAGGCGCACTGGAAACCGCACTCCTGAAAATTGGGCTAAGCAATTCCTTTCGAACCCCGGTATAATTCGCTTTTTATTTGTTATCAAACACTTGAAACATACAAAAGAACACGAGCGGCTGAAAAAGGTCCTGGACGCCTTCCCCAAGTTGACGGTCACCGTGCTTGCGGATCTGGTGGCGGACGAGTTCATTTTTGGAGAAATCTCGCGGGTCTCGCGGGAAGCGCCGGTGTTGATCCTCAAACACCGCGAACGCACGGTGGTTCCCGGCGGCGGAGGCAATGCCATATACAATCTCGCCGCCCTGGGTGTGGCCGTGCTACCCGTCGGAGTGGTGGGGGATGATGAGCCCGGCCGCTTGTTGCTCCAGGGCTTCCGGCAAAGAAAGATTCCCACCGCGGGCGTGTTCAAGGTTCGCGGCTACACGACCGTGACCAAGACCCGCATCCTGGCAGGCATGACCCATACCAACCGCCAGCAGGTCGTGCGGGTGGATCGCGAACCGGAGCAGACGCCCAACTCACACCTCGAACGGGAACTGGTGATGGCCGCGCGCGAGTATGTCCGGGCCTCCGACGCGCTGCTGCTCTCAGATTACGGCTATGGGGCGGCAACGCCCGGCATCTATGAACAGGTGCGGGGGGCAGTAAAGAACATTCCGGTGTCGCTGGATTCGCGCTACCGTTTATTGGAGTTTCGTGGGATCACCGCGGCTACGCCGAACGAGCCCGAGGTCGAAGAAGCGTTGGGAATGAAGATCGGTACGGACCTGGAGAAGCTATTCCGCGCGGGCAAAACGGTCATGGACCGGATGCGGCTTCAGGCCCTGGTCATCACCCGCGGCCGCGACGGAATGGTGGCGTTCGAGCGGCGGCATAAGCCGGTGCAGATCCCGATTTTCGGCACCGACCAGGTCACGGATGTTACCGGCGCCGGCGATACGGTCATTGCCAACTTTACCGCGGCGTTGGCGGCAGGTACGGACACGGAGTCGGCCGCTCGCCTGGCCAACTATGCCGGCGGATTGGTGGTTATGAAGCGGGGTACCGCGACGGTCAACCGGGAGGAACTGGCCGAAGCGATCGACCACGGGCTGTAAGCTGCGGCGCTGCCAGAGGCCGGGTCACAGCTCTTCTCAGTTCTGTTTACATCTAAGCATGACGTAAGTTGGGAGATGAAGGTTGGAACGTTCTTTACTGCGGGCGCATCTCTTTTTTGCCAGAAGCTTTCTGAAACATCCCTTTATGCTGGGCTCTGTGGTTCCCAGCTCGCCCTCGCTGGTCAGGAGGCTGACCCAGCAGATCGACTGGGAGACCAGCCGCGTCCTGGTGGAATACGGCCCCGGTGTGGGCACGGTGACCACGGCCTTGTTGCAGCGGTTGCACCCGGAAGGCGTGCTGGTGGCGATTGACTACAATCACGATCTTGCCGATTATCTGCGGCAGACGGTGTCGGACCCGCGCCTCCGGGTGGTTCATGGGTCGGCCGCCGACGTCGAACGGATTCTGGCCGAGATGCGCCTGGACCGCGCCGACTGCGTGGTTTCCGGCATCCCCCACAGCACTCTGACTCCCGAGTTGCGCGCCCAAATTCTGCAGAGCACCCGGCGCGTGCTGCGTTCCGGCGGCAGCTTCATCGTCTACCAGTTCACCGCCGCGGTGCTCCCCCAATTGGAAGAGGTGTTCGGAGAAGTGCGCCAGGAGCGCGAACTGATGAATATCCTGCCCGCCCGCATCTTTTGCTGTTCGCGCTGATTCGGACGAACCCCTTCACCGCAGAGGACGCAGAGGAAGAATTTTGATTTATGAATTTTGAATTTTGATTGAAAAGCGGCAGCTCCTCAGATGTAAGGCGTTAAATCAAAATTCAAAATTCCTCCGCGTCCTTTGCGTCCCCTGCGGTGAAAGGTTTTTTTCGCTTACCGGCTACGCTCCACGATGCCAATACATTCTTCCAGCACGTCCATGGCGATGTCGGCCTGTTCCGGCGTAACCACCAGGGGCGGGCAGATGCGAATGGTGTTGGCGCCGGCGCCCAGGAACAGGAAGCCGCGCTCGAACGCCAATTCGACAATGCGATCGCGCTCCCGCCCCGCTATTCTCTTGCTCTCCGCGTCGGCAACGATCTCGATCCCGATCATCAGGCCGAGCCCGCGCACATCGCCGACGATCTCGTGCCGCTGCGGCCAGGCGGAAATCCGGTCCATGATGTGCCGCCCTACCACGGCGGCATTCTCCATTGCCTCGCGTTCCAGGACGTCGAGGGTGGCCAGCGCCGCGGCGATCGAAACGGGATTGCCGCCGAAGGTGGAGGCGTGCGAACCGGGAACCCAATCCATGATCTCGCCCCGGGACATGGTGACTCCCAAAGGCATGCCGCTGGCAATTCCTTTGGCGATGCAAACGATATCCGGCTCCACGCCGGAATGCTGGATCGCCCACCAGCGGCCGGTGCGGCCACAGCCCGACTGTACCTCGTCGGCAACCAGCAAAATGCCGTAGTCGTCGCAAATGCGCCGCAGCTCGCGCAGGAACTCGAACGGGGCCACCAGATAGCCGCCCTCACCTTGTATGGGTTCCACAAAAATGGCGGCTACTTCCTCCGGCGGCACCATGGTTTTGAACAGCCGGTCTTCGATGAAACGCGCCGTAGCGATGGCGTACTCCACCGGATCCGTGCCGGCCGGACAGCGGTACAGATTGGGATAGGGCACATGTTCCACGCCGGGCATGAGCGGGGCAAACCGCCGCCGCTGCTGCGGTTTGGACGCGGTCAAGGCCAGCGCGCCCATGGTGCGACCGTGAAAAGCCCCGTGGAACGCCAGGATGGTGGGCCGCCGCGTGTGGTAGCGAGCCAGTTTGATGGCGCCTTCGATCGCTTCCGCCCCCGAATTGCTGTAGTGGAAGCGGTGCGGTCCCGGCATGGGCGCGATCGCAGACAACCGCTGCCCCAAGGTCACCATGCTCTCGTAGTAGAAATCGGTCCCCGACATGTGGATCAGTTCCGCCGCCTGCTGCTGGATAGCGGCCACTACCTCCGGGTGACAATGCCCGGTAGCGGTCACGGCGATGCCGGCAGAGAAGTCCAGGAATTCGTTGCCGTCCACGTCTTCGATCAGGACGCCCCGGCCGCGCTTGGCTACCAAAGGATAACTGCGGGTATAGGAAGGCGAGATCAAGGCTTCATCTGCGGCCAGAATGCGCTGGGCATTCGGTCCCGGCAGTTTGGTGCGAATGTTAGGACCGGACATAAGCGTGCTCGTCATGGAATTCTCTCTGTCGCATAAAAGCTGCTCCAGCCACCGGTGTTCTGGACTACACCGGGACGGATGCCTGGTAACCTCTTCCCGGGGTCCCAGTCCAGCAGGTCACGCACGACTCAAAGTCAGGGGCTCGGGATATCTATTTGCGGTACAGGGATTCGTAACTGGCTGGGTTAGTCGCAACCAAACAGGTTGGGGCGGGCCTGCGATGGCAACAGCGGAACCCCGGCTCGCAACCAGCTCAAGCTCGGTTGCGCTCGGAAACTCCGGAGGTTGATCGCCGGCTGCATTATCGTTGACCAAGCGTGCTCCCGACGCGAGTCTGGAGCACTGCAAAGATATTATAAGCCCCTTTGCTTGGAATATGATAGCGGAACCAGAGTTGCCCCTCCACCAAGGTAACGTTTCCAGCGTCCACTTTCCGGTTTTCCGCGGGCCTCATCAGGAGCGAGTATCCTACCAACGGGAAACGGGAAACCGAAAACGGGGAACGAGAAACGTTCTATTCCTCTGAAGAGAGCGCCTTTCAGTGCCGTTAAACTTTGGCCGCAAGCTTCGGATGGCGGGCGAAGCTCGCCAAGCATAGGCTTCCATCTGGAGGCAAGGGCAATGACTGTGGATGAGAAATGGCAATTGGTCCTGTCGCGGGACGCTAGTTCGGATGGAAAATTTTTCTACGGGGTGCGGACTACCGGCGTCTATTGCCGGCCCTCCTGTCCCAGCCGCCGTCCGCAGCGCACGCGCGTGGAATTTTTTCCTACGGCGGAGGCCGCCGAGCGTGCCGGATACCGGGCCTGCCGGCGCTGCCGGCCAACCGAGGTCAATCGGCAAGTGCGCGTGGTGCAGGCGGTGTGCCGCCACATTGACCGTAATCTCGACCGTGAACTGTCGTTGGCCGTCCTGGGCAAAGCCGCCGGCATGAGTCCTTTTCATCTCTCTCGCGTCTTCAAGCAGCGCCTGGGGGTAACCCCGCGGCAATATCGGCAGGCGCGCCTACTGGAGCGTTTCAAAACGGAGTTGAACGCGCAACGGACCGTCACGGACGCGATCTTCCACGCCGGCTATGGCTCCACCAGCCGAATTTACGAGACTTCGAACCAGCGGCTGGGCATGACGCCTTCCGAATACCGCAATGGGGCAGCCGGCCGGGAGATCCGCTATACGATCTTCGATTCGGCGTTGGGGATGACGGCGCTGGCCACAACGGAACGGGGCGTATGTGCCATCCGCTTCGGCGAGACGCCGGAAATGCTGGCTGGCGGTTTGCAAACCGAGTTTCCCGGCGCCAGTCTGCGCCGCGACGATGACGCCCTGGGAGCACTGTCGCGTGCCGTTCGTACGCATCTGGAAGGCACTGTGCCTGACCTCAATTTTCCGCTCGACATCCGGGCGACAGCATTTCAACGGAAGGTTTGGAACGTGCTCCGCGCCATCCCATACGGAGAAACTCGGACTTATAGCGAGGTGGCGCAGCAGGTCGGCGATCCTCGGGCCGTCCGGGCGGTGGCCAGAGCCTGCGCCACCAATCCCGTGGCGCTGGCCATTCCCTGCCACCGGGTGGTGCATAAGGATGGCCGCCATGCCGGTTATCGCTGGGGCGTTGCGCGCAAGCGCCGATTGCTGGCGATTGAAAGAGCGGGCCACGCCAAAAAGAATACAATTATTAGTGACCCCGCCAGGCGTGCGGCATCTTTATGAATTGGAAGGAGAATTCATATCGTGTCCACATTGCAAGACGTAGAGATAGCTAAACAAGTTGCGGAGAAGGCTTTTAGTCAGGTTCTGCGTGAACGCCGCGCCACAGTTCATTTCGACTCCACTCCGATTCCGGATGAAGATCTGAAAAAGATCCTGCAGGCCGGTATGGAGGCGCCCAGCGGCTATAACCTCCAGCCCTGGCGTTTTATCGTAGTGCGCGACCCGGAACAGAAAAAACGGTTGCGGGAAGCCGCCATGGGCCAACCCAAAGTTGAAGAAGCGTCCGCGGTAGTGGTCGCCTGCGGAGATACCCGGGCATGGAAGGAAGATCTTGAGCGCATGCTGAAGATGGGCAACGAGCGCGGTTTTCCCGAATCGGGGAACGAGGGCGCACGCAAGGCGGTTACCGGGCTGCTGAGTGGCCAAGCCGGAACTGCCGCCGGCATCGGCGGCGACATTAACCTCTGGGTCAATCGCCATGTAATGATCGCCTATACCACTATGCTTTGGATGGCCGAGATTCTCGGCTATGACACCGCTCCGATGGAAGGCTTTTGGGAAGACAAGGTCCGCCAGGTACTCGGTATTCCTGAACATGTCCGGGTGGTGGCCCTGCTCGGAATCGGACACCGCAAGGGCAACGATAAGCCCCACGGTGGCCGCTTCGATTTCCAACACCTGGTCTTCGCCGAGCGCTGGAATTCCCCGGCAAAATTGTAAGTCGGGAAGTCGGAAGTCAGAAGCCAGGAGCACTGAAGCCATGGCCTCCTCGCGTCACTACGGTGGCGCATTTTTTTGCGAAAATCCCCGCCCAGACTTGACAAAAGGCACCTCACGCCGGCGCGAAACCGGAAACGGTGTACTCCTCTGCGTTTCTGGGGTATTGTTTTTGCTGACAGTCGTGGTTCCCGGAAAAGGGTGGTCTGATGAGGAGATTCTTAGTCCTGGTCTTTCCGCTGCTGTTGGTTTGCGGTTTGGCGGCGGGGCAGACGGACAAGCAGACGGACAAGTCGATGGAACTGGAGCGCATGCGTATCCGCGCGGACGGCGGAAACGTGCAGGCGCAATTACAACTCGGGCGGGCATATTTCCTGGGCGATGGCGTGCCCAAAGATGAAGCGGAAGGGCTACGCTGGTTCCGCAAAGCCGCGGAAAAGGGCGAAGCGCAGGCGGAACGAATTCTCGGGTTGGCCTATGAGTTCGGCCAGGCCGGGCTTTCGCAGGACGACGAGAAGGCGGTCTATTGGTTCCGGAGAGCCGCCGACCACGGCGACGAGCAGGGCCAGGCCAAACTGGCGGAAATGTATGAAACCGGCCGTGGCGGTCTGCCGAAAGATGGTGCGGAAGCCCTGCGTTTGTATCGCCGCCTGGCCAACAAGGGCAACGCGGCCGCGCAGAACAAGATTGGCGACTTATACGAATTCGGCCGCGCCGACTTGCCGAAAGACGAGGTGCAGGCTCTCTACTGGTACCGCAAGGCAGCCGATCAGGGTAACGTGCCGGCGTTGGCCAATGCCGCGCGGATTTGCTTGACCAGTCAAAACCCCGAGGTCCGCAATCCTATGGCCGGCCTGAATTATGCGCGCCAGGCCGTGAACACCAAAAAAGGCGATCCGGAACTGCTGCGCACCTTGGCCCAGGCTTACTACGTTGAGGGCCAATTTGAAGACGCCATCCAGACCCTGCTGGAAGCCCTGAATCTGGCGCCGGCTTACCGCAAAGCCGAGTACCAACAGGCCTTGCAGGAATATCAGCGTACCTGGGAGCGCAGCAAAGCACTCGACAAAAGAACCCTTGGCCCCTGGCAAACTAAATAGTCCATCCCGCCTCATTTCGCATCTAAGCTGCTGGATGTCCCGAAGAATTTTGATTTGTGAATTTTGAATTTTGATTTCCCTCTTGCTATCGCGGGCGCAGAAGCCAGGGTGCGCTGCCATAGGCAAAATCGAAATTCAAAAATCAAAATTCAAAATTGTTTTTCCGGAAAGGTGCCTAAATGCGTAGCCCTGTAGCTGAAGATGTGGAAGGTTTGAAAAAGATCTTGAAGCGCTGGCAGGAACTCGAAGCCGGCACCATCACCTATTGCACCAACATGATGGAGAAGACCAGCAATCCCCTGATCCGTTTGCTCATGGAAATCATCCGCCAGGACTCGACCATGCATCAGAAGGTGGAGCAGGTTCTGCTCGACAGCCTGGAAAAGGAAGCCTTCCACCTGACGCCGGAGGAACTCGGGGATATCTGGGAATCCGTGGCCAAGCATGCGGAACTGGAGAAAGAGACGATCGCGCTGGCGGAAAAGGCGCGCCAGAATTGCCGCGGATTCGTCCAGCGCCACCTGCTCACTTATCTCATCGAGGACGAACGCAAGCACGATCGCCTGTTGTCGCAACTGGAAGACTTCAAGCGCAAAATCTATCCCTACGCTTAGGGGAGTTCTCAGTTCCCGGTTCCCAGTTCTCAGGGGTGGAAGCACCGGGTTTCAGCCGCTGTGGCCGGGCTGAAGCGTGGGTGCCCCACCCTCCGCCCTGGTGTTGTGTTCAGTCTCATGACATCCTGGTGTTGGGGCGGTGGGTGGGATCGGAAGCCCGGCCCTTCCACCTCGGCACGCACATCACCTACGCAGCGCTACACAACCCGCCGCCGGCG
>Ga0326728_10002494_pt1 | contig 61032 bp, 39 predicted proteins | sample MB3enrmetagenome_FD_207602 | JGI IMG/M metagenome (GOLD analysis project Ga0326728, IMG submission 207602) | Lab enriched peat soil microbial communities from McLean, Ithaca, NY, United States - MB31MN | ecosystem: Environmental > Terrestrial > Soil > Wetlands > Peat | place: USA: New York... | reverse complement strand
CGGGCCATACGAGGTGTCGCGCCGCAGATACGGGTTGTTTCCGCTTGCCACATCGATCAGCGCTATTACAGCTATCAGACTGCAGAGGGCGCCGGCTGTCTTGAGCCTCGCCTTTTCCGGCGGCCGGATGCACGCCAGAATCACGCAGATTGCCGCGCCCAGAACCAGCATGATTGCCGCCTCGATGATTCGGCCGGCAGGAACCAGGGGCGCGTACCGCATCAGCCCGAGCGCCTGAACCGGGGCAAGCTGGTAGATCAGGTAGATCCGGTAGAGCCGCCCGGCAAGAAACTCCGCAAACAGGAGGAAGAACGCGATCGGTCGCGGAACAAACACGCACACGGCCCCGATCAGCAGGTACTCGGGATTGAGCGGCCGGTAGTTGACAGCGCCAAACAAGTGCAGATCGAGCGGCACCAGAAGGCTCGGAAGTGCAAAATATAGCAAGGCAATCCAGAAAGGGGATGCCTGGGGGATGCGGCGCAACACGTTCTCGCAAGTTGGAAGTCTCATGGGCCCTTCGGCGGCACTCCACGCCATCCCCGCCAGAGTAAACGCAATTTCGAGCCGTCACCGCTGCACCAATGAAAGTTTTCCAAGGCTGTTTCAATGCCGAACACACCGTCCAACAACGAGTTTCATTTCGGACTCAGAGCAGTTAAGGAACTTCGCCGCCGCTCGCCGCGTAACTCTCTTGCAGGAGATTAGATGCAGCGTCTTGTGCTCGTACCCATCCTGTTCTGCCTTGCGGTGGCCGCACAATCCCCGCCCGCCAGCACATCTCTCCCCGACCCCAGGGCCCTGCTCGAACGCGCCATCGCCAACCAGCGCAAGCTCGCCGACGTCCGCGAGCGCTATTCCTGCCGCGTTGAAAACCAGTCAACCGAGCTCGACAGCCACGGCAAAGTAAAGAAGACCGAGAACACCGTCAGCGAGCGCTTCTTCGTCAACGGCATCCCCATCGAACATACGCTGTCAAAGGACGGCAAGGACCTCTCGCCCGAGGAGTTAAAGAAGGAAGACGACCGGGTGATGAAGGAGACCCTCAAGTACTCCAACCAGTCCAACGCCACCCGCGAAATCGGCAGGTCCGACCAGGGGGTTGAGGACTTCCTCAGCGCCATGATCCTCACCAACGGCCGCCGCCAGATTGAAAACGGCCGCGGCGTCCTTTACTACGACATCGTCCCCAACCCCGGCTTCCAGGCCCGCAACCTCGCCCAGCGCTTCGCCACCGTCATCCAGGGCACGGGATCGATCGACGAGCAGACCGGCAACCTGATCGACGTGAACCTCAAATCCGTCGCCGATCTCAAGATTGGCGGCGGCCTCCTCGCCGACCTCCACAAGGGCTTCTGGATTCACATCCACGACCATGCGGAGGCCGACGGCGTCTGGCTGACGGATCTGGCCGAAGGCAGCGGCGACGTCCGCGCGGCCCTCTTCTTCCACCCCTACTTTCGCTTCAAACAGTCCACCGGCGGCTGCCACCTCTACAACGCCACCGCCACCCAGGTCGGCCCCGCCAAACCGGTCAAGTAGCATCCCCCTCTGTCGCTCAGCCACAATCCTGGGCGCCAGGGGTGGCCGATTCCGAGCCCGGGAATCGAAGACCGCTGAGATACGTTATCGGCAGTGGCCGGCTGAGCCGCGCGGGCTGGCGGCCCTTGCGCGGTGCACAGATGCAGCAGAAGGAGAACAGCCCCACGCAAGCGAAGGCTTGCGTGGGGCTGTTCCCGGTCAACTGACGGATTTCTGCGCCGGTCACGACGATTATTTTGCGAACCGCTTCTCGCAATACTCAGCATAGATCTTTGCTTGAAAGGGTACGTGGTCGACCGCGGCGTACTTATAGACTTCTTCCCCGCGGACCTTGCGCAGTTTATCAAGCTCCGGCTGAACATACTCAACAATCTTCTCGGCGATCAATTCCGGCTTGCCCTGGCCGGCGAATTTGCGGCCAATCTCCAACTGATCTTCCAATTGCTTGATGGATCTGGTAAGAACCGGCTTGACTTGATCGGTCATGCCATAATGCCCCATATAGAGATAAGAGAGGGGCATCTTTACGACTTCTCGCAGGGTCTCGAGACAAGCGATGTTGTCGGAGTTCCGCGTGTTCAAAATATAGTGAGCATCGGCGTCGAGGAAGCAATTGCCGACCAGGTCGTTGATAAACACGCCGTTGTTTTTCGATTCGAAGATGATCAGACCGGTAGGCTGGTGCCCGGCTGAGAACTTGATCTTGAATACTTCGCCGTCACCGAGATCGAATTCGTCTCCGTCCTTCAAATAAACGATGCGATCTTCCGGAACGGGCTCCATCTCCATGGTGATCCGGGCCATTGTGCCAGGGGAGAAAATAGCCTTCCAGTCAATACTGCCGGGATCGGTCAGCCGCTGTTTGCACGCCGGATGGGCATAGACCTTGGCGTTCGGCATCTCTTTGATGAGAGGGGATGCGCTCCCGAGATGGTCCTGATGTCCATGCGTGATGAAGATGTACTTGATATCGCTAAGTGCAATGCCAAGGGCTTCGATCTCAGCCTTCACATGCTCAAAGCGCATGCGTTCGCCGGTATCCACCAGGGCTATTTCCTTGCCTTTGACAACATACAGGGACATATATTTCTCGAATCCCCGCATCATGCCGTCAATGCAATAGATGTTGTTTAGCCGTTCAAAAAAGCTCATTGGAATCTGCTTTCTGGCCGCCTGCGCTCAGGGAACGATCTCGCAGCCGTTGGTTTTTCGGATCTTTGGCGAGACCGCTTCTATCCCGCGGCCTGGCTTCGGTAATGCTCAGCAATCTTTGTTCGTCCGCATCGGGTTTGCGCGCCTTTGCCGCAACATCTTCAGTATCGGATGGAGGAACCACGGCAAGTCGGTCGGCGTCGCCAGCCAGAATATCACCTGGCACAAATGGGGTGCCACCGATTTATCCATCGCGTCAGAAGGGGACAGCGCGAGAATGGCTTCTGACTTCGGCCTGAAGTTCGAGCGATATGTTTGTGTGAGTCAGCCTCTTCAAGAGGCCATGGTCTGGCGGAAGGAACGAGGCGAGAGACCGTAACATGCTTTGAAGGCGCGGCTGAAATGGGCGGCGTCATTGAAGCCCCATCGGAAGGCGACATCCGTTACCGTAGAATCGCCGCGAGATTTGGCCAATTCTGCGCGACAGCATTCCAGCCGGCGGCCTCGAATCCAGCCGGCGACGGTGTGGCCCTGCTCGGCAAACAGGAGATGGAGGTTGCGCAAAGACATTCCCATGGCGCTCGCGATAGAAGCCGGCTTCAGCTCCGAATCTCCCAGGTTGCGATCGATGAACTCTGTCGCGCGTTTCCAGAGAGCTCGTCGCGGCGGGACGCTGGCCGCCGTCCCGGGCGCGACAATCGCGGCTCCGATAAGGTTGAGCGTCACGTCCTCAATTTCCGTCGCAGTCCGTTCGTCGCTCACGGCAAAATCGTTGCACAGCCCCGTCAGGTAACCCGCAAGCAAGGCTGTAACCCCGGAGTTGTGCTTCATGTACAGCCCCGAGTAGTTTGCCGGGCGAACCAGGATCCTCTCCATCGATGCCTCGGGCACGTAGACGGAGAGTTTCTGGACTGGCTTGGCCGACTCGAACGTGCAGGCCCGGCTGCTGTCCCACGTCGCGATGTCGCCGGATTCGAGGGTTAGCCGTTTAGCGCCGTCCTCGAGCACTTCATGGCCTGCCGTGATGAACGACAAGCAGAAATAGGCCGAGTGATCGTGCCTGATCTCCGCTGAACCCCTGTGAGCCCGGACTGCCCCCGAATTGATGCGGCGCAGGTGAATCTCGCCGATCTCGCAATCCATGACTGTGGGGAGCAAAGTATCGTTGCGCTCGAAGCAGACCTCCCAGCTCATATGGCTGTTGAAGCGAAAATAGTCCTGCGCCTCATCCATATTCGCGCACGCAACCGGCCGCCAGTGGCAGAATGGCGTTGCCATAGCGCTTCGGTCGTGTGTTGGGCTGTTTCTCAACATCTCTCCCCCGGCCACAAGCCGGACGTCGGTGCCAAATATGCAGGAAGTTGACAAGCTAATTTTAGCAAGAACGCAGAAGCGCCGGACAGATTCCCCTCTTACCCGCCGCGATACATCGTATCTGCGCCGGGAGTTCGGTCAGAGTCCGCCGTTCCCCAGCGTTGCCGATCCTTCGCAACCTGCTGTCATGCAAGCAGATGGGCGCAAGAGGGCACCAGCAGGGAGCGGTATTGCGCCGGACGAGGTGCGAGCGGGCGGGGGGGAACAACTCCATCCGCCGCCTGCTTCAAAACACCCGTACGCGTATCCCCGAACTTACCGACGCTGTGGACATTGCGCCGTAGGAGAACTGCGGCCAGTCCTGGTATTCGAAGTCGGCGGCGCGGAAGTAGATGCGGCGGTTGAGGCGAATGTCCACGCCCCCGCCGGCTGTAACCACCATGTAGCTTCCTGTGGCCAGGTTGTAGGGGAAGTTGAAATAGCCCAGTCCCACCAGGCCCTTGGCATAGGGTTCATAGCGGCCGAAGTTCAGGTGATAGCGGCCGCCGATGGAGTAGGTTTCCAGATGCACATCGGTGGTCTGGTGCCACTCCAGCATCCGGGCTTCTGCCTCAAGACCGAAGCTGCGGTGGGTTTCTGCGTCCACAAATCCGGTGATGCCGAGCATGTGGCGATTCCCGTACTGGAGGGTTTCGCCTGTGCCCATGGCGCCAACGGTGACGATCAGTCCTCCCCGTTCCGCATCCGAGACCACCTGGGCGCGTGCGGCGCATGTGCCGCCCAGGCACACTGCCAGGGCCGCCAGCGCCGGCACCCAGCCTGCGCCTCTCGGCAGGCCCGCCCCTTGCCTGAAAGACCGGAAGATTCTCATAGCTCTCCTGCATCCTGCATATCGGCGGCGTGATTCCATGGCGCTCATTGCGTGATGTCCAGCGTCTCGTTCTGGTAGTGGATCACGTTGCTGTTGGTCCCGGTGGCGATGATCTGGATGGTGTAGGTGCCGGGGGCTACGCTGGCCGTGCTGATTCCGTTGCATCCGGTGGCGAAGAGCGCCGCGGCGGCCAGAGCCAGCACCGTCATCAGGGTCAGCAGTCCGGCGTTGCGCCGGCGCAGCCGCCAGAACAGCCAGCCGAAGAAGGCGCTGAAGGGCAGCAGCACGCCGGCCAGGTATGCGCCAGCGCCGGAGCCTCCCCGGTTCATCGCCGAATTGCCTCCGCTCAGCGGGTTATTGGTGTCGATGGTGAGTTGCGTCGACGCCACGCCATTGGCCGGCAGGGTCGCGCTGGCGGGCGCAAAGTGACAGGTGATGCCATTGGGAAGCGAGCCGCAGCCGAAGGCAATGGTGTCGGTAAATGCGCCTTGGGAGGCCAGATTCACCGTGAGGGTGAAGTTCTCTCCGGTCTTCATGGTCACCGAGGCCGGGCTTACCGTGAGGTTGAAGCCGCTGGCCGTGCCGTTGACCGTGACCGCCTGCGAGGTGGAGGCGCCGTGGTCCGGATCCCCCACGTAGACCGCGGTAAGAGAGTAGTTGACGCCCCCGGTCAGGCTTGGCACGAGCGTGGCCACTCCGTTGGAGTCGAGGGTGGCCGAGCCGAGTGTGGTGGCGCCGTTCATGAAATTCACGGTGCCGGTAGGCACCGGGCCCGCGGCGCTGTTCAGCACCGAGGCCACGAGGATCACCTGGGGATTAGAGCCGGTGGTGGCGGAGGTGCCGAGGCTGGTCGTGGTGGGGATCAGTTGGATCGTCTCGGACAGCGACGACGAAGCGCTGGCCAAATTGTATGCGTCGCCGACATAGCTGGCGGTCACGATGTAACTGCCAACCGCGAGGGCAGAGTCAGTAAAAGTGGCCGTGCCGGCGGTCAGCGGCGCGGAGCCGATGGTGGCGCCGTTGGCGATGAAGTTGACCTGGCCGGTGGGCGCGGCGCCGTTGCCCGTTACCTTGGCCGTGAAGGTCACGGTCTGGGTAACCAGGGCCGGATTGGGCGCGGCGGTTAGGGTGGTGGCCGTGGTGCCCAGCACCACGTTCAGAGTAGTTGGGGCAGATACGCTGGTGGCGTCGTTGGTGTCACCGGTGTAATTGGCCAGGATGGTGTAGACGCCCACCGGCAAGGTGGAGACGGTGATGGTCGCAACTCCCGAGCCGTTCACCGGGGCCGCACCAATGGAGTTGCCGTTGGCGGTAAAGTTGACGTTGCCCGTGGGCGTGGCGCCGTTACCGGTTACCGTGGCCGTGAAGACGATGGGCTGTGTGACCAGGCCCTGGACGGGGTTCACATTGAGCGTGGTCTGAGTTGTGGCCTGCACGATCGTCAGCGGCAGCGGCGCCGAAGCGCTGGTGCCGGCCTGCGTGTTGCCACTATAGGTAGCCACGACCTGGTAGGAGCCCGGCGCCAGCGAAGGCGTGATGGAGGCCTTTCCGTTGGCGGCCAGATTGGCCGTGCCCAGCACAGTCGCGCCAGAAGTGAAGGTCACGGAGCCGACGGGGGTAACTGTTCCAGCCGTAACGGCCACCGTCGCCGTGATGGTCTCAAGCGCGCCGGCGGTTCCGGGGTTGGGTACGGCGGCCACGGTGGTAGCGGTGGCCGCCAGGTTTACCACCTGATTCAATGGCGTGACCGAGGAATAGGCGGCGTTATAGGGGTCGCCCGCATAGGTCACGGTAATTGGATGCGTACCCACGGCAAGCGTCGCCGTCGTAAAAGTCGCCGCCGCGGGATTGCCGGCAAGGACTCCGGAGCCGATCTGCGCGCCGTTATCGAAGAAGAGCACTGCTCCTGTGGCCGCCTTCGTGGCCGTCGATACGACGCTTGCGGTGAAGGTGACGGAGTTGCCGAAGTTCGAGGGATTCAGAGTCGAAGCGAGCAGGATCGTCGCCGGGGCCAGCACGTCCTGATTCAAGTTGCTCGAGGTGCTGCCCTGCAACTGATTTGCCGCGTCCCCGCTGTAAACCGCCGTGATCTGGTGCGGGCCGTTGGCGAGCGCGGCGGTGGAATAGGTGGCTACGCCGTTACTGCCGACGGTGGTGAGCGTGACCGGGGTTCCCAGGGTGTTGGTTCCGTCCATGAATTGAACGGTTCCGTCCGGCACCACGCCTCCACCCGTGCCGGCCACGGTGGCAGTGAAGGTAACCGACTGGCCCACAGTGGAGGGATTCACGCTTGAAGTGAGGGTAACGGCGGTGCCTTCGAGCACAGTCTGGATATACGCCGCTGCGCCATTGTCGGTGGACTTGTCGGCAAAGTGGCCGGAGTCGCCGCTATAGGAAGCGACGATGGTATGTTGGCCGACGCCCAGCGTGGTAGTCGAGAAAGTTACGGTCCCCGTGGTGCCCGCGCTGTTGAGCGTGAGCGCCTGGTTTGACGCCAGGGTGACGGTGCTGGATTGGTAGGTATCGGTAACGGTTACAGTGCCGGTGAGGTTGCCCGTTCCAGCGCCGGTGGTCACCGTGATGGTGAAGGTGACATTTTGCCCGAAGCCCGAGGGGTTGGGCGCCGACGAAACCGTTGTGGTGGTGGAGTTGACAGCGGTTGCGTCGCCAAAGATCTCGATATCGAGTGGAGAGTTTGGGGCCGCCATGCCGGGCGAGCCGGGCTGCGTATTGTCGGTCACCGTGATGTTGGCCGTGAGAGGATTGCCGGCCACGCTGGGCGCAAAGTCCGCGCCCAGGTTGCATTGCGCGTTCTCTGCCAGGTAGGGCAAGCCGAGGCCGCAGGTGGTCGAGGCATCGATCGCCGAGTTTGCATCGTGCGTAATCGAGGTCAGGTCGAGCGGCGCATTGCCATCGTTTTCCAGCGTCTGATTGAAGGGTCCAGCCTGGGAGCCTTGCCGCGTGGGGGTCGTCAGGTGGTCGATCGCCACGTAGTTGCCCTGCATCTCGCGGACCACCATGTTGTAGTAGTCGGAGATATAAAGGTTGCCGTATCCATCCAGGTAAAGGCCCTTGGGGCCATAGAGACTTATGTTGATGAATCCGCCCTCGGTGTAGGCGGTCCCGCACCCAGACTCGATCACCGTGGAAAGGATGCCGGTCGTCGGGTTCACCTTGCGAATACCTGCGTTCTGCGTATCGGCAATGTAGACATTCCCGGCCACGTCCACGGCCACGCCCTGAGGGGAAACAAAGGATGTCGAAGTGGCCGGCGCGGGCGCTGTCGCGCAGGCGCCGGTGCCGCCGGCAGAGCCTGTACCCGCCATGGTGGTGATCTGGCTGGCAGCGGTGATGACGCCGCCCACCGCCGCCACCTCGCGCACCCGGTTGTTGCCCGAGTCGGCGATATAGAGGTTTCCGGAAAGATCGAAGGCAATTCCGTAGGGGTAGTTGAGCTGGGCGGCGATGGCGGCGATGTTGTCGCCGTTATAGCTGCCCCCGCCGTTGGAGGCCGTATACCCACTGCCGGCAATCGTAGTGATGATGCCGGTGGCCGCATTCACCTTGCGGATGCGGTGGTTGAACGTATCGGCAATATAGAGATTTCCGCTCGCGTCCGCGACGAGAACCGAAGGGGCATTCAGGTTTGCGGAGATCGCAGGCCCGCCATCGCCAACCAGGTTCGCGTTGCTATCGCCCGGAGCGCCGTTGCCGGCCACCGTAGAGATGATGCCGGTTGCCGCGGAAACCATGCGGACGACGTTGTTGCCGGTGTCGGCGATATATAGATTGCCTGCCCCGTCGATGGCTACACCGTTGGGGTCGTTCACTTCAGCCTGGGCCGCAGCCGCGCCGTCACCGGTGTAGCCGGGCCTGGCATTGCCGACGATCGTCGAGATGATGCCTGCCGTGGCGCACGTTGTTCCGGCGATGGTAGCCTTTTGCGCCGCGCCGCACACCATGCGGATGCGGTTGTGCAGGCTATCGGCAATGTACAGGTTGCCCGCGCCATCCACGGTGACGCTGGCCGGCAGGTTCAGCTGCGCCTGCGTTGCCGGATAACCGTCGTTCACCACGGTATAGCGTCCTACACTGCCTGCGACGGTGATCACATTGCCGGGCGTCAATACGCCGAGACCGCCGGAACCGGTTCCGGATATGTTGCCCGTCCCCACGAGGTTTCCACCCGCATCGAGCAGCACCACTGCGCCCATGCGCAGGCCCGGGGTGGCGGGGGTGAAAGTGACCGACTCGGTGCAGGTGGCATGGGCCGCCAGCGTGGCGCTGGGGCAGGTGGAGACGCCTGTGCCGGCAGCGAACTCTCCGCCCGCCATGCCGTTCGTCAGCACTTCAACGGTTTTTACCGTGCCCCCGCCCGGCGACACGACGGTGACGCTCTGCGCGGCCGAGGTGGAGCCGACCGGCTGCAAAGCGAAGACATTCTGCGCCCGCGCTCCGGTCACGCCAAAGGCAAACAAGATGACCGCGGCCAGCCACAACCCCATCCCGGATGAGCGGCGGGCCGGATGGCTAGATGAAGCAGTGAACGGGAAAGAGAAGGCTGGGCGGTAGAACCGTCGAACGGATTTGTACGTCATGAGGGCACTCCATGGAGGGTGCGGGTTGTGACATCTGCCGGCAGGGGAACCTTCACCGGCTCAAAATGCCGGAAACTTCCGGGGAAGGTGCCGATTGGACGCATAGAGCACCGGATTGGTCACAAACATTCAGCCGAAACAGATCAACGGGGTGACGTCTGCTTATTTGCCGTTTTTGGATGCTAACAGCTCCACGTTAAAATTGAGTCTCTGTTTTTTGAAGCCCGGCGTATCTATGAAAGCCTCCAAGCCGGCGGGACGTCTGCTCAGAGTCGCTCACTGGGGCAGACGCTCTCGACAAGAGGACATCTCATCGATCATTGAAATGTCCCCTGCCTAGTTTACGCGGGTTTCCGTGTCTTTCAATCCACGGAATTCTTGACAAAAGGATGAAGAGGGGCAGAAGCGGAGGCCCGCTCCCACAACGGTTCCCGCCTGCCTCGGCCATTGCCGCCGATGTTCCGCTGCAACCCCTGGAAATATCAGGTGCTTCGCCAGGCATTCCCGCCGGAATCCGAGGCGCTTACGCCTGAATCACGAATATCTGCCGTGATGGCGCGGATCGTGCTTTTCCGCCCTTGTAATCCAGATAACGCTATTCAAATCTGCTGGTTGAATAGTTCATCTCAGGAAAGAGCAATTTTCTAGAGGGGCTTGGTCATGATGACGCCGTGGCAATCGAAGCCGGGCTTCAGCGGGCGAGATGGCTTGAAGGGCTGGGTGCCGGTGACCTTGAAGCCAAAGCGCTCATAGACAGGCACAAGTTCCGGCCGGAGGTTTAGGACCAGGATTTCGAGTTCGGCGAGGCCTTCGGCGCGGAAGCGGTCTTCGGCGGCTAGAAGCAGAGTGCGGCCGATACCGCGGCCCTGGTGGGCGGCATCGACGGCGAGCATGCCGAGATAGCCGCGTTGGCCGCGGCGCTCCATGTAAATCGATCCGAGGAGGTGGCCAGAGGGGTCTTCGGCGAGGAGGATTTCGCCGCGGGCCATGGTTTCGGCGAGGCCGGCCTCGTCGGTGCGGGTGCCTTCGATGAAGTCTTCGATGGAGAAGGCGGCGTTGATCGTCGCGACGAGGCGAGGACGGTCGGCGGGGGTGGCCAGGCGGAGGGTTGGGGAAGGTCGGCTGTCTTGGGGCATACGGGCGCGATTGAGAATCCTTCTCTGCATGATACGAGGGTGGGGCTCAAGCCGCCTTGAACGGGTTAGCGCAAAGTGCTCCCGGCAGTTCTCCCTATTTTGCCGCAACGGCTGGAAGGAAGCGCCTTGGCGTCCTCCGCCTGGAGGATTGACCGGGCGGAGCCCCCTTATCCGTTCAGGTCGTGTTTCAAGCTGGACGAATCAGAGGGCTCTGAGCGCTTCTGCCGTTGCGCGCTATTCTAAAAAGGCTTCAGTAGCTCCCATGGCGAAGATTCCGTGCCGGTAGGTACGGGCACTTCGATTAAGGCCGGAGCGTTTTCACTCAGCGCCTTTTCGAGAGCGGCCTCCAATTTTTCCGGAGTCTCGGTTTTGTATGCAGCCATTCCGTAGCTCTTAGCCAACGCAATGAAATCGGGATTGCGCAGCTTGGAGCCGATGACTCTTCCGTCGAAGAGCCGTTTCTGGTCGCGCATCACGTTGCCGTAGGACTCGTTGTTGAACACGACCGTCACCAGGTTGATGCCGTATTGCATCGCGGTTGCCAGTTCCTGCAAGCCGAATTGAAAGCCGCCGTCTCCAGTGATAGAAACGACCGCCTTGTCTGGATTGCCGACCTTTACACCGAGGGCGGTGGGGAAGCCGAACCCGAGATTGCCCTGGGGGCCGCAAGTGACAAACGTTCGCGGAGAATAGATCGGGAAGCCGAACAGGGAAGTGAATCCGACCTGGCAGATCTCTTCGACGAAGAATCCATCGCGCGGCAGAACCCGGCGAATGGCATCGAGATATTGAATCTGGGGCCGGACGGTCTGGGCTTGCTTCCAGGTCCTCTGCTTGACGGATTCAAACTCGTCGCGGCGGGAAGGCGCTTGCGGACAATCCCGCTGCAAATAGGCGAGCAAATCCCCCGCGGCTTCCTTGGCATCGCCCACGATAGAGACGTCGGGCCTGAGCCGGACCGATTGCTCGGGATCGATATCGATCTTCACGACCTTCAAATCGGCTGCGCCCTTGGGACGGCCCCACTCGAACCAGGTAAGTTGCAGCCGCGAGCCGATGCCGATCAGGACGTCGGTCTCAGCCCAGCGCTTGGCGCCGGCGGCGCAGTTGAATCCCAGGTAGTGCTCGTCGCTGACGATGCCGCGCCCGCCGCGATAGGAAACTACCGGCGCCTGCAGCAACTCCGCCAGCGCCTGAATCTCTTCGGCCGCGTGGATTGCGCCGCCGCCCACCATAATCATGGGGTTCTTTGCACCCTTGATGAGTTTGACGGCATTGCCGATGGCCTCGGGATCGGGCGGAATGGCGGAGTACCTGGCGAATGGCTGCACGAGTTCCACCGGCGCCTGGGCGAGATAGATATCTCCGGGCATCTCGAGCGACACCGGCCGTGGACGCCCGCAGGTGGCCTGCTGGAAGGCCTCGGCGACCAATCTGGGCGCCTCGGCAGGGTGGTTGATGCGGGCTGCCCACTTGGTGAGCGTGCGCAGAGTCGCCAGTTGATCCGGCAACTCGTGCAGGTGGCCTTTGCCGGAACCGATGAAGTGGGCGGGCACCTGGCCCGTGATGCAGACGATGGGAACGCTGGCTCCGTAAGCCGTGCAGATGGCGGCCGTGGAATTCAGGACGCCGGGTCCGGGTACCACGCAGTAAACGCCGACCTTGCCGGTGGACTTGGCGTATCCATACGCCATGTAGGCGGTGGCCTGTTCATGCCGCGGGGTGTAAAGCTTTACCCGTTCTCCAGCGATGCTCAAAGCATCGAAGAACGCGTAAGTCTGCACTCCCGGCAGCCCGAAGATTGTATCGACGCCGTGCAGCAGCAGTGATTGGACGATCGCATCGCCACCGTTCATGCGTTTCATTTGTGTCGTCTCCTCGGCCGTAATGGGGGAATAGCCGTTTCTCTTCGAGTGCGAATGCCGTTTGGTGCGAATCGCGTTTAGGTCAGGGTGTAGACCGCTTTGACTTCGAGGTATTGCTTGAGGCCTTCCTCGCCGTGCTCGCGTCCCCAGCCGGACTCTTTGAAGCCGCCGTGGGGCATGGAGTAGTCGAACATGCCGTGGGAGTTGATGCCGACTCCGCCGGCGCGCAGCCTTCGCGCCACGCTGTGCGCCCGGCGCACATCGCTGGTCCACACGCTGGCGGCCAGCCCATAGCGGCTGTCATTCGCCCAGCGGATCGCATCTTCGGGATCGTCAAAGGGAACGGCCGCGAGGACCGGCCCGAAGATCTCTTCCTGAACAATGCGCATGGAGTTGTTGGCGTTGCCGAGGACCGTGGGCGTAACGAAGTAGCCGGAATCGCCGTACTGCTTGCCGCCGGTTACAAGCTGTGCGCCCTGAGACACGCCGCTCTCGATCAGTCCGAGAACGTGCTTCTGCTGTTTGGCGGAGATCACCGGGCCCATATCGGTCGCAGGGTTGATGCCTTCGCCCAGCTTGAGCTTCTGGGCCAGAGCCGCAACGCCGTTCACAACCTTGTCGTAGGCCTTGCGCTGCACGTAGATGCGCGAGCCGGCGACGCAGACCTGGCCGGCGTTGGAAAAGATCAACTGCGAGACGCCGGCGATCACCAGGTCGAGATCGGCATCGTCGAAGACGATGACGGGAGACTTGCCGCCGAGTTCGAGCGAGAGCTTCTTCATGTTGCCCGCGGCGGCGTGCACAATGTCGCGCCCAACCTCGGTGGAGCCGGTGAAGGAAACCTTGTCGACGTCAGGATGCGCGGCCAAAGCAGCACCGGTTCCGCCGCCCATGACGATATTGACCACGCCGGCAGGCACGCCCGCCTCCTGCATCAACTCACCCAGACGCAGCGCGGTCAGCGGGGTCTCGCTGGAGGGCTTCACAACGCAGGAGCAGCCGGCGGCGAGCGCGGGCGCGAGCTTCCACGCCGCCATCATGATCGGCGCGTTCCAGGGCAGGATCAGCGCGGCCACTCCGACCGGCTCAAGAATCGTATAGGCGTGAAAGCTTGCCGGGCCGGCGGTGATATGGTTGGCGCGGCCGAAGATCTTGTCGGCGCATCCGGCGAAGTAGCGGAAGCAGCGCGCCGACTGCGGGACATGGAAGTGCCGTGCCTCACGGAAGAGCATGCCGCTGTCGAGGCTCTCCAACTCCGCCAGCTCGTCGATGTTCTCCTCGATCAGGTCGGCAATGCGCCAGAGGATGCGGCCGCGGCTCTCGGCATCGAGGCCGCGCCAGAGTTCTTTGTCGAATGCAGCGCGGGCGGCCGCTACGGCGCGGCCGGCATCCTGCGGGTTGCCTTCGGCGACGCGCGCCAGCACACCACCGGTGGCCGGGTTGAAGACCTCGCGCGTCGTTCCCGAGGCGGCCGGAACCCATGCGCCGTCAATCAACATAAGGTGAGTCTGCTCGAGGAATTTGGCTACGCGGGGAGAAACGGGAGTCGTGCTGCGCGCTGTGCTCATAATCAACTTCCTTTCCGATCGGGGGAGCTTTGAGGAGGGAGTCCCAAAGTTGGATTCAGTTGCTGGCTGCAGGGTTGCAAAACCTGGGGAGGTTATTGCCTCTCAGGCGGCTGTCTTCGGATGCGCGAAAAGGGACCGTCCATCGAACGCGGGGGGCCCTCACTCCATTTGCCTGTTCGGCATAAGTAAAAGAATAAAGCCGGAGCTGACACTTGGTAACTTTGCGGTTGGTGTGGGGTGCTGGCTGGTGGCGCACCGCTAACCGAAAATGGATCAAACCGTGCAAGGCCGCCGTACGCATTGCTGCGATGCGACGGCCTTGCGAAGTAAGCCGGCATAAGTTGGTTATGCGCCCTGGCCTCTGCCGAGCATAAAAGCCTTCTCATTCCCCTCGTACAACTTCTCGGCAAAGTTCTTGCGAATCGCATCCAGCCACACCTGGGGCGGGAATTCCAGGTGACGGCTCAACATGCCCAGGAGGGCCACATTGATGGCTTTCTTGGTCGGCAGTTTGGTGGCGTCGATCTGAGCTTCTTCGATCAGCACGCCGTTCTTGGAAAGGGCCGCCTGGTTCACCGGTACCTGGTCCGTGGAAGTCACGACGAGGAAGTCGGCCTCGCCCGGGGCCACCATCGGACTGAAGACTTCGGGGCCGAAACGGACATCGCTTGAAACCGATCCGCCACGCTGGCTCATTCCGTGCACTTCGCTCTTCTTCACTTGAAGTCCGGCGGCAAAGGCAACGTCTGCCACGATGTCGGAGGCCGTAAGGACACCCTGGCCTCCGAGCCCCGCAATCACGATGTTAGTTACACGATTCTGCATTTGACTTCTCCCATCCACGGATTGATTGCACTGCCAGGAGGCATTCGCGGCGCGCGATGATGACCGTCAGCTCGGGCTTTTCCAGGCTCTCTTCGACCAGCTTCGTGAACTCCGCCCGGTTTGCGACTGCATCGATAACATGCACGTTCTTGACGCCCATGGCGCTAAGGACTTTTTCGAACACAATCTTGTTCGTGCCGGTATGGTCCATCTTGCGGCCGGTGCCGGGATTCTCCTGCATTCCGGTCATGGCCGTAATGCCATTGTCGAGAATCAATACCACATGGCCTGTCGCCGGAGGGTTGAACAGCATCTCGATGATGCCATTGATTCCAGTGTGCATAAAGGTACTGTCGCCGAGCACGCTGACTACGCGTCTGGCCTGCTCGACGGGCAGCGTGTGGCGCATGCCGAGTCCAACGGGAATCGCCGAGCCCATGCAGACGGACAGGTCGACGGCTTCAAACGGGGGCAGCACGCCCAGGCCGTAGCAGCCGATGTCGTTGGCGACGATGCACTTCAGATCCCTGAGCACCTCGAACGCGGTGCGGTGCGGGCAACCGGGGCACAAGGCGGGGGGCTTTCCGGGAACCTGCGCGGGCTCTGGTGAACTGTCGCGGGCGATCAAGCGGCGGACGCGATCGATGTTGAGCTCGCCGTAGCGGAAGTTCTCAAGCTTGTCTTCCACCTGGATGCCGGCGTTGCGAATCTGCTCGACCAGGTACGGATCGCCCTCTTCGACCACCAGGCAACGGTCCACGCTCTCGGCGAACTTGCGGATGGAATCGATGGGCAGGGGATGGGTGAGGCCGAGCTTGAGGACGCTGGCTTCGGGAGCGGCGTCACGGACGTGCTGGAAGGAGATGCCGGAGGTGATGATACCGAGATTCTTCGAGCCGTCGATGCGCTTGATCGGTCCGGACTCCTCGCACCACTTGGCGATCTGGCGCAGCTTCTCGCGGAGATTTTTGTGGGCGATGCGGGCGTAGGCGGGAACCATGGCGCGGACGCGCGCATTCTTGGTGTAGTCGAACGGCTTGGGGGGCAGGGGATTGACGCGGCGCTCGACGATGGTCTTGGAATGGCAGACGCGGGTGGTCATGCGGAACATGACGGGCACGTGCCAGCGCTCGGAGACCTCAATGGCAAGCAGCGTGAAGTCGTAGGCTTCCTGCGAGTCGGAGGGCTCAAACATGGGCACCGCGGCGGCAACCGCGTAACGGCGATTGTCCTGCTCGTTCTGGCTGGAGGCCATGCCAGGGTCGTCGGCGGAGACCACGATCAGGGCGGCGTTTACGTCGGTGTAGGCGCCGGTCAGCAGGGGGTCGGCAGCCACGTTCATGCCGACGTGCTTCATGGTGACGATGGCGCGGCCGCCGGCATAGGCTACTCCGAGGCCCACCTCGAGCGCCACCTTCTCGTTGGGCGCCCACTGGGTTCTTCCGCCCATTTGTTCCATCGTCTCGACAATCTCCGTCGACGGCGTGCCAGGATATCCGGTGCCCAGAGTGACTCCGGCATCGAAGGCCGCCGCTGCAACCGCTTCATCTCCATTGAGCAATAATTTCATTGGGTTCATTCCTATCTCTGCTCCGAAATGGTTCGGAGCCTTGAACATATTCTTCGCTTGCCCGCAGGCGTTAAAACGTGCGACCGTACCACCATATAGCATACGGAATTGCGTGTCTTGTCCTGCAGCGCAGAAGGATTTGATTCTGCGGGCAAAAGGATGGAGGCGGCGGAGAAAGACAGCAACCAGGCGGCGCTGGGTTCGGTCCGGACCCCGCGGACGAGGACTGGTTCGGGTGGGCCCGGGGCGCTCGAACTCTGCTCTCGCCCGACGCCCAACTGGTTTCGAAGTCCGGCCCAACGGAATGGGCGCACAGGACCCGCACAGACGCAAGGACCCGCTTCGCGTCGACGCAGACGGAGCGAACAGGGCCATGGAAGGGTGGGAGTGGGGGTGATTTTGTAAGTTGTTGATTTTAAATTGGGGCGGCTTGTGGGGATCGAACCCGCATGGGCCATGGAAACAAAAGCTTAGCTGCCGTGGCAGCGTAGGGTCCGGGTCAAAGCACCGCTCTCATCGCCGGGCCAACTCCAGAATTCTCGATGGCAGCACTCATTGAGCGCGTCTTAGGGCAATCGCAACGATTACTCCTGGTAAACGCCGTTCAGTCATGGAACCTATTGAGACGGGTACAACGGCAACGACGATCTCTCAATGGAGAATCTCCAGCAGTTCTGGATCGTTGTTGCGCACGTTGCCGACGCGGCCGGCGACGGGCCAGGCTTTCATTTGCTCGGCCGGGTAGGGACGGAGCAGGTCCACGGGCGGGCGGGCCGGATCGCCGGGATCGAGCCAGCGGCCGTAGTCCTTCGGGTCCAGGATCACCGGCATGCGATTGTGAACCGGCTCCATCCGTTCGTTGGGACCGCTATTTAGACCTCTGCCTGCGTCTCAAAGATATGCCACGCCATCTCGGCCAGCACTCAGGAGACATGGTTATTTGCGCGGGGCTGCTCAACCGCGTCATTCCCATCGAGCGCGCTTCCATGCCCGGCCGCACGGTGATCCAGTGGGACAAAGAAAATTGTGCCTACATGGGGCTTATCAAGGTGGACCTGCTGGGTCTGGGCATTATGGCTGTACTCAAAGACTGCATCGTGCCGATCCCACGCTACGGCGCCAGCCGGGTTGACCTTGCCGCACTGCCTGAAGACCCACTGGTCTACGAAACCCTGCGCGGCACAGAAGCCGCGCCCATCGAGACTCACCTTGCCGCCCCGCTGAAGAAAATGACCACCGAAGAACGTCTCGCCGCCGACTTCGCCGGAACCGGCCTCACCACCGGGCCGCATCCCATGGCCTATCATCGCGCCACGCTGCGCGATGATAGGCATTTCCTCGGCATTGTGCTGAACAAGCAGTTCGTTCACTGCGGCTTCGACGCAAGCTGTTCGTAATGCATCGCCTGGCTTCCTGCCTTGGCGGCCCTTTCTTTGAAGTCCTCATACCGTCCGCGCGAAATCTCTATGAACTTCGGCCGGGTTCTGTTTCTCATCTCCACCGCCTCGCCTTGAGCCTTGTGTTCATAGGCCTGTTGCCGCGCACGGAAATACGAGGCAAGCTCTTCATACTCTTGTGGAGTATGCGCGGTTTGCATCAGGGAATGGACCTGCGATTTGCTCAGGACGTCTTGTTCGGAAGCATGGCCCTGCACCAATCCCAAAATTCCGGTGAGAAGAACAGTCGCAAGGGCGATTTCAGCTTTGAGTGTCATGTACTAACCTCCTAACTCCATCCTCAGTGTGTGAAATCGGGCATGAAGGAGGCATGAACTCGGTAATAAGAATTCAGGGTAAAACCGGACTTAATCGTGGGCCCCCAAAAAGGCGAATTGAACGAGGCCGCTGACGCGACCCCAACATCGCCGGGTCATCCGACGGCGGTTATCGCGGGATCGTCAGATGGGACAGTTGCTCGTCGATACCCTCGCCGCTGCAAATACATTTGCGTTTATGCGCCCATGCATCCCCAAAGGCTAGGAGCGCCTCGCCGAACCGTCTGCACTTTTCGCTGCAGTTTAGGCAGCTTCAGATCCGGTCTTTCCATGGTCTAAGGGCACATGCCAATGCCAGTATTACGGCCTGAGTACGCGTTGTGTCTGCAAATGCTGAACGGCCAGCCGCCTTATGAAGATCCTACATATAGTTCATGCGAAGTTCACGCCGAATGGAATGGAATGGGAATGGAACAAAGCGCGGCATGGCGTAAATCGAAGACTAACGGAGTTCTTATGAGGTCTTAGCGTTCCTCAATACACAAGGCACTCATTACGATCGGCCTTAAGTCGGGTAGGCCATCGACTGGGAGATGGCAGGATGAGTTGCCTGCTCCCAAGAGCATCGCGCATGACCGACTATCCCAAAGCTTCGGAGGTGAAGATGAAATCGAGCTTATGGAACTGCTTGACACTGACAACCCTTCTCCTGGTCGGGTCCTATGTCTGCCCCGCGCAGACAGCCCAAACGAATCAGGCCCCTGTAAACCTTGCAGCCAATCTAGGCGCCCCGGTAACACCTACCGCAGATCGGGCGCCAGACGCACTGGATGCGAATGCCCATCACGGTCAGGCGCCGGCCGGACAGCCCCAACTAACAGTCGCGGACGAAATTCAGGCTCTCAAGAACCGCATCGACGATTTGGAAAACGAGGTGAAATTGGAGAAGGTGCGAGCGCTGGCTGACAGCGATGCCACGGCGGAGCTGAAGGCTGCCGAAAAGCAACTGCTTGCGACCACAGGCGCGCCCATGCCACATGCCTCCGATCCGGGACAACCAGCTCCGAGCCCGGCCCAAACTGCTACTCCCGCAAGCGCTGCTCTGGCCACTCCGCCCCCGCCGGACATTCCCGCTGAAATTACTACCAAGCCCGCACCCTTTGGTTTCGCCGACTGGACGTGGCTCAATGGCAACCCGCGCAACGAGGACGAGCCGCTGGCGACAAAGTATTTCACTCCGGAGTTTCGTGCCGACACGAATTATACTTACGACTTCAACAAGCCCTCGGACGATTCGCTGGGCGGATCGACGGAGACGTTCCGGGCCAACGAAGTCCAGGTGGAGCAGCTCAGCTTCGGCGGCGATCTGCGCGTGCATAATGTTCGCGGCCGCTTCCTCACCATGTTCGGCATGTTCGCCACCACCACGCCGCGCAACGATCCCAGCCCGGCTCGCGGCCAGTGGGATCTAACAAATGCCTACCGGTATGTGTCGGAGGCGTGGGGCGGCTATCATTGGGATGTTGCACACGGCCTGAATCTGGATGCGGGTATCTTTGTTTCCTATATCGGGCTATTCAGCTACTACAACTTCGATAATTGGGCATATCAGCCATCTTATGTGTCCTCCAATACACCCTGGTTCTTTAACGGACTTCGAGTACAGTACTTTCCGACGGATAAGCTGAAGATCGAGCCGTGGTTTATCAACGGCTGGCAGTCCTACGCGCGGAGTAACTCAAAGCCCGGTCTCGGCGGCCAGATCCTTTACCGCCCCAAGCCGTGGCTTTCGCTGGTCTTCAATAACTATGGACTTGGACAGGACGCGCCGGGAATTCTCACCGGCGGTTCCACAGCAAGCCGCACCCGCATTCACACCGATGACAGTATTGAGGTCAAGTACTTCGACCGGCCCCACGTGAGCGGGCTCGACAAGATGGCCTTCTCCTTCACGGCCGACGCAGGCTGCGAGATGGGCGGCGGCGTCCGCTGCACTACCGGAACGCCCACATCCATCGCTCCCAAGCAGGTCTTTCTGGGCTGGATGGCCTACAACCGCTTCTGGTTCAAGAAAGACCTATACGCCGTGACCGTCGGTGGCGGCCAGATGAACAATCCAGGCCGCTATCTGACCCTCCTGCCCCCGATCAACGGCGCAAACGCAATCACGGGCACGCCGTACTTTACCGAGAATCCAGGCGACAAGATGCACGCTTACGACGGCACAATCACCTTGGATTACATGCCCAAGCAGTTCATCACGTTCCGCTGGGAGGGCGGTTTCCGCCACACGGATGTGCCGTATTGGACGGGCAAGGGCGGTATCACGCCGCCGGGAGGCAATAACGGCGCACCGGCGCAGTTTGCCTGCAGCACCGGCGCTCCGTCCGGCTTCAGCGATCTGCCAAGTGCAGAGACTGCCTGTGGTACGCCGGGCAGCAGAACCGGTGTCTGGTTCCCGGATCTGCGCAAACAGCAAGCCACTACAACCGTCGCCGTCATGGTGAAGTTCTAAACCACACAAACACGCGAAGGGCCAGCGTCCGCGGATTCGCCGGCGCTGACCCGCGCCCGCTTAAAGCTTGAATACGCTGCAAACGCAAGTCCAGGAGATTGGAAATCGATATGAAAAGCGGTGTGGTAGCAATTCTTGCCAGTATCGCGTCGATGGCCGTTATGGCTGGTGTGACAGGATGCAAGGACAATAAGACAGATGTGGCCGCGGAGGCCCCTCCAACTGCGAAGATCGTCTCCGGAGTGGACGCCTCATTTTTCGCGGTCGTGCATCCGGAGTTGTATCCGATAGCAACAGCCACCGAATACCAGGCCCCGTCGCAACTATCTGTGACCGGCACTGTATTTCCCGACATCGCGCGAACTGTTCCTGTGATTTCGCTTGCCTCCGGCCGCATTGTGGACATCCGCGCTCGCCTCGGCGACACGGTAAAAAAGGGCCAGCTCTTGCTGCGTGTTCGCAGCGACGACATTTCAGGAGGCTTCGACGCCTACCGCAAGGCCATCTCCGATGAGCTCCTTGCGCACAAGCAATTGGATCGAGCCAAGCTCCTGTATGAGCACGGCGCCATCGCGCAGGGAGACCTGGAAGTCGCGCAAGACAACGAGGACGACGCCAAGACCACCCTCGATACCGCCACCGAGCATCTTCACCTGCTGGGAAGCGATCCCGATAACCCAAAGGGAATTGTCGATATCCTCGCCCCGGTTTCCGGCGTGATCACCGATCAGGAAGTGACGAACGGGGCTGCGGTGCAAGCCTACTCTACGCCGAATCCATTCACTATCTCGGACCTGACCACCGTGTGGATCGTCTGTGACGTGTACGAAAACGACATGGCCAATGTGCGCGTCGGTCAGCCCACAGACATCAAGCTGAATGCCTATCCCGACCGGGTTCTGAAGGGCACAATCAGTAACATCGGCTCGATTCTCGATCCGAATATCCGAACGGCAAAGGTCCGTATCGAAGTCGCTAATCCAGGCGAGATGATGCGGCCGGGCATGTTTGCCATGGCCACGTTGTTCAGCAAGGAGAAGCAGACCTACACGTCTGTCCCGGCGTCCGCAATCGTGCACCTGCACGACCGCGATTGGGTCTTCATCCCTGTGCAAGAGAAGTTCAAGCGGATTCAGGTCGTCGGCGGCGAACAGTTGCCGAACAATATGCAGGAGATTCTGTCCGGTTTGCAGCCTGGCCAGCGGATCGTGACAAACGCGATCAATCTCCAAAACGCGATCGACAATGAATAACGCTTGACTCCGGGATCGAGGAAGACACCATGATTCGCAATCTTGTGGATTTTGCTCTCAATAATCGGTACGTGGTGCTGGCGATCGGGCTGCTTATGCTCGGCTGGGGGGCGTTGTCGTTTCACAACATGCCCGTCGAGGCCTATCCAGATATTGCCGATAACTACGTGAACATCATCAGCCAGTGGTCCGGGCGCTCCGCCGAAGAAATGGAACAGCAAGTATCGATTCCCGTCGAAATCCAGATGTTTGGAATTCCGCACCTCACCACGGTGCGATCCGAATCGATCTTCGGTCTTTCTCTGGTAACGCTGATCTTCGACGACCAATCTGTCAACGACTTGAACCGCCAGAAGGTGCTCGAGAGGCTCACGCAGGCCAATGTGCCGGCGGGCGTGCAGCCACAGATTGGAACCGATTGGAGCATGACGGGCCAGATTTATTGGTACACGCTCCGGAGCACGAATCCGGCCTATGACCTGATGAATCTGAGGAGCGTGGAAGACTGGACGCTGTACAAGGAATTCAGGAAAGTTCCGAACGTAGTGGATGTGAGCGACTTCGGCGGGACCGCGCGCGAATATCAGGTGCGCGTCGACCCCAATAAGCTCATCTCCTACGGCCTGAGCATCGCTCAGGTAGAAACCCAGTTGGCCAGCAACAACGTAAACGCCGGCGGCAGCTTCGTCGAAGAGGGCGCGCAGCAATTGAACGTCCGCGCGCTCGGACTTTACCGCAGTGTCCAGGACATCGAGAACACCGTGCTGACCACTTCAAACGGTGCTCCAGTTCGCGTAAAGGATGTCGCTGTCGTCGAATGGGGCCCCAAGATTCGGCTTGGACACATGGCCAGAGCCGATCATCGCCCCGACGGCGTCATTGTCGATGAGCCCGACGTCATCCAGGGCGGCGTGCTGATGCGCAAGGGGGCCGAAGAAGGCCCTACACTCGACGGGATTCACCAGAAGGTGGAAGAGCTCAACAATCGCATCCTGCCCGAGGGTGTGAAGGTTGTTCCCATGCTGGACCGCACAGATTTGGTTCACTACACCTTGCACACGGTGCTGCACAACCTCGGCGAAGGCATGATCCTGGTTACGATCGTCCTCCTTATCTTCCTCGGGAATATCCGCGCGGCCTTGATCGTTGCCGTGACGATCCCATTTTCTCTGTTGTTTGCGTCGATCTTTCTGAATCTGAGCAATATTCCCGCAAACCTGATTTCACTCGGCGCGCTTGATTTCGGAATGGTTGTAGACGGCGCCGTGGTGATGGTTGAAAACATCATGCGGCACTTGAGCCGCAAGTGTAACTCTTCGAACGGAAATGGGACGGAAGCGAATGGCCGCACAATCGGTAACCTGACCATGCCTCGATCCATTACCACGGTGATTCGCGACGCCTGCCATGAGGTGCAGCGCCCGGTTTTCTTCGCGATCGCCATCATTATCACCGCCTACATGCCGATCTTTACGCTGCAGCGAGTCGAAGGGCGTTTGTTTCGGCCCATGGCCTGGACCGTCGCCTTCGCGCTCTTTGGCGCCATGACCTTCGCGATCCTGATCGCGCCGGTACTGTGCGCCATCTTCTTCCGGAATGGCGTCAAAGAGTGGCACAACCCGGTTTTGGCGTTTCTCACGAATCGCTACCGGACCAGTGCGCGATGGGCGGTTCAACACCGCGTGGTCGTAGTCGGCGTTGGACTTGCTTCGCTGGCTGTCGCTATCTTTCTGGCATTCAGTGGAATCATTGGTTCGGAGTTCCTGCCCCATTTGGACGAAGGCGCCATCTGGGCCCGCGGCGCGATGGCCAACAGCGTCGGCGAGACGGAGGGAACGAACTTCGCCGAGCAAAACCGCTATACCTTCGCATCGTTCCCCGAGGTCACGAAGGTAGTCTCGCAATCCGGGGCGCCCGACGATGGGACCGACACGGGAGGATTCGGCAACACGGAATATTTCATCGACTTGAAGCCCAAGGATCAATGGCGACCGGTCTTTCATCAGAATAAAGAGGAACTGATCGCAGCCATGGATCGGGAAGTGGAGAAACATCCAGGGGCGTTCTGGAACTTCTCCCAGCCCATTGAGGACAACATGGATGAAACGCTTACCGGCACGAAAGGCGGACTGGCCGCCAAGCTTTACGGGCCGGATCTGGACGTTCTGGAGAAAAAGGGCGAAGAGATCAAAGACGTGATGGCCAAGGTCGACGGGGTCAAGGACCTGGGCATCCAGCGCGATACGGGCCAGCCGAATATCGATCTCACCGTTGACCGCCAGGCTGCCGCGCGCTTCGGCATCAATGTCGCCGATATACAAGATGCCATCCAGACGGCTGTTGGAGGCAATCCCGTCAGCCAGGTACTTCAGGGAGAGGCCGTATACGACGTAGTGGTGCGCTATCTGAAACCGTTTCGCGATACCAAGGAGGCTATCCAGAATATTCGACTGCTCTCTCCCTCGGGAGAGCGCGTCTCTCTGGCCCAGGTGACCAAAACCCAGGTTCGCGACGATGCCTATGACATCTACCGGGAAAACGGCTCGCGCTATGTGGCCATCCGTTTTGAGGTTCGCGGGCGCGACCTGGGCACCACGGTCCGGGAATCCATCGACAACATCGCCAAAAGCGTGCAGCTACCTCGCGGCTATCACCTCGAATGGTCGGGAGAATACGATAGCGAAAAGCGAGCGGAAGCCCGGCTGACGCTCATTGTGCCACTCACAGTGTTCCTGATCTTCATCATCCTGTACGCCATGTTTCGTTCCTTCAAGTGGGCGCTGTTGATTCTCGCCAACGTGGCCATGGCGCCCGTTGGAGGCTTGCTTGCTCTTCTTATAACCGGCACTTACTTCAGCGTATCTTCCGGTGTCGGCTTCCTGGCTTTGTTCGGTGTCTCCGTTCAGACGGGCGTCATCATGCTGGAATACATCAACCAGTTAAGAGCTCGCGGCTATACCGTTGCGGATGCCGCTGTAGAGGGCGCAGTCTTGCGGCTGCGGCCGATCATGATGACCATGCTGGTAGCTACCCTGGGGCTTCTTCCGGCAGCGACGTCCCACGCCATTGGTTCCGACTCGCAGCGCCCATTCGCCATTGTCATTGTGGGGGGGCTAGTAGCGGCTCTTGTGCTGAGCGTCTTTCTACTGCCCACGCTCTATGTCTGGGTTGCCAGAGAGGGAGACGTGCTGCCGCAACCGGAAACGGAGGGATCCTTTGAACACTAAGCGCGCAATGCTCCGCTCGAACTTGCAAGGCATGATGCTCCTCATGCTTTGCGTGGGTTTGGCGCTGGTTGCAACACCGCGGGCAGGCGCCCAGCAGCCGCTCACCTGGGACCAGGTCAAGGCACAATTCGAAGCCGCCAATCCGGCCATGAAGGCCGACGCCGACAACGTGGACGAGCTGAAGGCCGAGGAGATTTCTGCCTACCTTCGTCCCAACCCTCAGGTGGGCGTGGTTGCGGACGGTACGCAGTTCTTCCCCAAAAACGGGACGTGGCAGCCCACCAAGGGAACTTATGCCGTCCCCAGCTTCAGCTACCTTCACGAGCGCGAGCATAAGCGGGAACTGCGCTTGCAGAGCGCACAGGAAGGCACCCGCATCGGCCAGTCGCTGCACGAGGACCTGGATCGCAACATGGTCTTCTCGCTGCGCGTTGCCTTTGTAAACACCCTGCAGGCCAAGTTCGTGCTCGATATGGCCAAGGCCGATCTCGTCTATTACGACAAGATCATCGACATCAGCCAGGCACGCTTCAAGGCCGGCGATCTTGCGCAGATCGATCTCGATCGCATCGAACTCCAGCGTGTCCAGTACGAGTCGGAGATCGAAACCGCGATCGTCAACCTGCGAACCGCCAAGATTCAACTGCTGCAACTGCTCAACGAGCGCACTCCCGTGGACCGGTTCGACATCACCGGTGCATTTGATTTCAGCGACGCCATCAAGCCCCTGGAGGACTACCGTCAGGCGGCGCTGGCCGCGCGGCCTGACCTGCAGGCGGCGGTTCAGACCATTGAGCAGTCCGAGACCAACCACAAGCTGGCCATCGCCAATGGCTCTACGGATCCCACATTCGGAACCTGGTATACGTGGAACTCGTCGAATAACAATCCCAACGGCCAGCAAACCCTGGGCGTGAGCGTGAACATCCCATTGCGCATCTTCGATCGCAACCAGGGCGAGAAGAAGCGAACGCTCATTGACATCGACCGCGCTAGACAAGCCAGCGAAGCAACCCGGGCGCAGGTATTCAGCGATGTGGATTCGGCCTATGAGCTGGTTCGCAGTAACGTCGCGCTCCTCAAGCCTTACAAGGAAAAATACAACGATCAAGCGCTCCGGGTGCGCGACTCGGTGACCTTCGCCTACGAGCACGGCGGCGCGTCACTGATGGACTTTCTCAATGCGCAAAGCGACTATCGGCAGGTGCAACTGGCCTACGCGCAATTGATCGGCGCCTATCTTACGGCGGCAGGTCAATTGAATCTGGCCACCGGCAGCGACGTTATCCAATAAGATAAGGGTGGTTTCTTTATGAATAAAGAGAGCGCGAAGGCATGCATCGAAAAGATCGGTCTCTTCCCCGCGATACGCGTCAAGACGGCGGAACAGGCATTCTATTGCGCGGAGACGCTCTACCACGCCGGCATTCCCATCGCTGAGATTACGATGACCGTCTCCGGCGCGCTTGGCGCAATTCGCAAGCTCGCGGAGAGTTATCCGGACATGGTGGTGGGCGCGGGCACTGTCCTTGACCGGGAGACGGCGGCGCGCTGTATCGATGCCGGGGCGCGCTTTCTCACGAGTACCGGCCTGGTGCCGGAGGTCGTCGAGGCGGCCCTCCAGGCAGGCTTGACTGCTATTCCAGGCGCGCTTACTCCCACTGAAGTTATCACGGCATGGAAGGCCGGCGCGGATTTTGTAAAGGTATTTCCCACCGCCCCGGTGGGCGGCGATCTTTATCTGCGCTCCCTGAAGTTGCCGTTGCCTCAGATAAAGTTAATCGCCGCGGGCGGGGTAGACCAGCAAACCGCCACTCGCTATATTCTTGCCGGGGCCTCCGCCATTGGCGTAGGCAGCGAACTATTGCCTCGCGAAGCGGTGCTGAAACGGCAAGATCGCCGCATTCAGGAGCTCTCGCGACGTTTCCTGAACTTCGTAAGGGATGGTCGCTCGCCCGTTTAGGCGAGATCTACCGCGTGCTAAATCAATCAACCCAAGCCAGCAGTGGGCGGACTCCGCTCCTGCATTGCTTCCCATTATCCGGCAGGCTCATAACTTCTTTATGCGTCGTTTGTGCTTCTTTGATGAGTGGGGAGAGAGACTTTATATGCGACCCAACACCGGGGAGCCTCTGCACTATGAGGAATGCCAATCTAGTCCGGCGGCATGCGCAAGCCAGGCCGCTTCATTTTCTGGGCGGCACACTCGTGGGCTGCTGGCTGGTGGCTTTGGTCACCTTCTCCGGTTTTGTGCTGCACTTCAGTCCCTCGGACGTAGGATTCCTCTTCCTTCTCATTGACGTTGGCGTCTCTATTCTGTGCGGGTTCTGGCAAGCTACTCTCGTCTCGATTCTGGCATGTCTCTGCCTTGACTACTTCTTCTTCCCGCCGCTACTGCGTTTCACTCTGAATGATCCACAGGACTGGATCGCGTTGGGGGCATTCGAAATCACCGCGCTGGTGGTGAGCCGCATCTCTTCCCGGGAGCACCGCAGCTCGCAGGAGGCCAGCCTGCAGCGCGCCACCATGGAGCACTTGTATGAGTTGAGCCGCAATACCCTCTTGATCAACATGCGCCAGCGGCCTGGACCGCAATTGGTGCAGCTTATCGTTCGTATCTTCTCCCTGGAGGCAGTCGCTATCTTTGATGCCGATTCGAGCACAAGCGACAGGGCAGGCGCTTGGCGTGATGACGAGATGGAACTGGCGAAGGAGTGCTTCCTCGAAGGACAGGACGGCGAGGATTCCAGAGCCAGAACGTCAAGAAGGCTGTTACGTTCCGGCGATGAACTCGTCGGGGCGATCGTCATACGGGGAAACCTTCGTCCCCTGGCCGCCAATGCGCTGGCGTCGCTGACGGCGATCACGCTGGACCGGCACAAGTCTCTTGAAAAGGAGAGCCGCATTGAAGCCGCCCACCAGAGCGAGAGGCTGCGCACAGCGGTCCTCGATTCCCTGGCCCATGCCGTCAAGACGCCGCTGACCGCAATCCAAACGGCCGCGGCAGGGCTGGAGGAGGTAGGCAGGCTCAATGCAGCGCAACGGGACCTTCTGACCCTGGTGGAGGAAGAGTCCACGCAGCTGAGCACCCTCTGCGCGCGCCTGCTGCAGACCGCAAAGCTGGAAGCGGAGGAGTTGAGTATTCGCAAGGACGATATCGCGATTTCCGAGCTTGTGAACAGAGCTCTGTTCGAACGCCGCGGGCATATGGGGGACCACGAGGTCCAGGTGGCGATCGAGGGTTCTGAGCTGACTGTGCGCGGCGACGGCGAACTGCTGGTAATGGCGCTCGAGCAGTATCTCGATAATGCCGCAAAATACGCGTTTGCGGGGACTCCGGTGAAAGTTGCCGCATGGGAGAGCCATTCCGAAGTCTTCATCTCAGTGAACAACAAGGGGCCTGCGATTCCAATCGAAGACCGGGAGCGCATCTTTCAGCGGTTCTACCGAAGCAAGGGAGCGGTGAACATGGCCGCGGGAACCGGCATCGGTCTTTCAAGCGTGAAGATGGCGATTGAGGCACACCGGGGCCATGCATGGGTGATCAGCAATCCGAATGAGGGCACAACTTTCTATCTATCGCTGACGCAAGAGGGGAGGAAGGAACATTGAACTCTACAACTGGCACTGTACTGATCGTTGACGACGAGCGCTCGATCCGGCATTCCCTGCGGATGGTGTTGTCCAATTTGGGCTTTACGATCCTGGAGGCGGCCAGGGGCGAGGAAGCCTTGTCTTTGGTGCGCACGGAATATTTTGACGCAGTATTGCTGGACATCAATATGCCTGGAATCGACGGCGTGAATGTCTGCCGGATGATGCGCAATTACTCTCCGCATCTCCCCATCCTTATGCTCACCGTGCTGGGAAGCGAGGACTCAAAGGTTGAGGCGCTCGATGCCGGCGCCGACGACTACATCACCAAGCCATTTCAGTTGCGCGAGTTGACTGCGCGGCTTCGCGCCGCCACGCGGAGGAACGAGCCGGGCACGGAGCACCAGGCAGCCATCGTCATCGGCGATGTGCTGCTGGATCCTTCGCGGCACTTGGTGGAAAAGGCAGGGCGCATGGTGCATTTGACACCCAAACAATTCGATCTGCTTCACTACCTGATGGTCAATGGAGGCAAACCGGTGTCACACGCCAAACTCCTCCGTGCAGTTTGGGGACCGGAATACGGAAATGAATTGGAGTACTTAAGAACCTTCATCCGGCAAATTCGCATGAAGATCGAAGAGGATCCGGCTAACCCTGTTTATCTGCTGACTGAGTCGCATATCGGCTACCGTTTCTGCGAGCCGATGCAATAGATCGAATCTCGTCCCTTCCGGCCGCGCAACGCGCAGATCGTATTCGGGATCGCCAATACCTGCACCTCAGCGAAAGTATATGAGTTCCAACAGTCAGCCCCAATAAGCATCGGTAGCGGAAAACGCCGTAGTGTTCCGCAACCGCCGGTGCCTCGGGCACGCAGGTCGTCCTGTTGCCTGTCACGTTAAGAAAAAAGATGGTCTTGATTGGGCACGGAGTTCACCGACAAGATCTCCGGCACGAAGAATGCGGAGGTCGAAACGGCGCATCTCACCAGCTTTGAACGGCAAGAACCTGGAGTGGACCTGGCTCGCCACCGATTACCGTGGTCTTAAGAACAATTTGAAAGTTGCCTTTTTCAGTGATGGCGGCCGGAATCAGCTTCGCATATTTCGGATCCACGACAAGTTCGGCCGCGGCTTCGGTGCCTTCGGCTTCCAGCCCAGACAAGGCAATCACCCATTGGCCCGACTGCTGATTGAAAACCCGGCTGACAATGGCGTATTGCTCAGAAGAACCCGTGGATTGCCGAGCGCGATTGGTACTCCACTCATGCATGGAAGGGTTCTGTGCATCTCGTATCCATGCCTCGTGGCTTTCCGCATCGTACTGCACGCTATAACGCAGACTAGACAGCAGGATCGGCACCCAGGGATTATTCGATCCTCCGATCAAGACTGCCGGCATCTGGCGAAAATCTCTGAACTTGATCGCTGTGGCGGGGCGCAGACTGGTTTGCTTTCTGAAGGTGGAGATCAGGGCAGTAATCGTATTCCCGGCGTACACATCCCGGAAGATTGTGCTGGGCGAGGAGGCTTGCGCTGAGGCCTGGGAATCCGTTGAAGATGGTGAAACAGAATTGGAAGCCGCCTGCGATCTCTGCTGATCCTCGGCAACTGGCAAGTCGTCGCGAATAGGCAGGCAAACCATAATAACTTCCCCTGAGTCGAGGAGCGGTTTCCATACCCTGTAAAGCGGAGAGTGAATTGTCTTCATCCAAATCAGCGCGCAGCAGGCGCAAGCGGTAAACAGAAGGGCGGCCGCGGCAAGAATCCACTTCCGGGCGTTAACTCGGCGATAGCTTAAGCTGGCGGTCCGCGGCAATTGTGCAGGCTCTGGAGGCAGCGTAGTTCCGGCTTCCTTCAGGGGTTCGACCGTTGCCGCATGCGGGAGAGTGAAATCCGGGACTTCGGCACGGAACTCGAATGTCGGAAGATAGCTGCCACGAAGCAGGTGGATCGTTACCCGGCGGTTGTTTTGCTGTTCGTGGTAGTACTGAGCCAGACGCTTCCGTATCTCACCGGCGATTCGTCGCACGATAGGATCGATTCCAACGTCATAATCGGGGTCACGCCCAAAGACTTCAACCCCGATCGTACGTTCCTTGATGTCATGCTCTCCGAGGTTCAGAGCGCACTGCACCAGGTAGTCAAGCAGGTTGACGCACCGGTTGCTGCTCTTAAAGGCAGGGTGAGAGTGGATGAGATTCAGCTCCTCAATGACCGCTGCCCGCTGCGCGTTGGTCCACCCGCAGTTCGCTGGTTGCTCGCTCGAAATGTCGCTACCTCCCAATGCAGAATCAAGACCCCCAGCGTCCTGTTTTCTTGACGTTCCCCTGGGTTGTTAAGACGAGGTATTCCATGCTTTCCAGATTGGATGCGCCGGTGCCATACATCCCGAATACCCGTGAGAGTGCAAATTCAAGCCTAATCAATAGAGTAGCTTAGATGCGCGCGTTGTATGGCACTGGATTTCCAGCCAGCCGTGCCGGATACTCGGCATATCGAAGCGCTCCCGGCAGTTTCGGTTTTGGGACGATCTTGTGATTGGCCTCACCGCTGTTCGCTGCCTGCCGATCTCATAGGGTCGGCCTGTCACCGTTGACTGACCCATAGATGGCGCCAAAGGAGGCTGGAGAGTGGCAAGGCCCCGGATTGCATCCTTGCTTCGAAAGTAAGCGAAGGGCAAGGGGATTCGGACACATTCCCTATGCGCGTACCAGAAGGTGGCTAGGTATCGGGGAACGGGCGATCTGAACGATGCAGGGAATTTTGCCTGTGTGAGTAAGTAACCCGGCGGGCCGGCCCAATTCCCGCGCCTGCCCGCTTCACAACATCCTTGGGATGATTCGACGGAGGTCAAAATGAACATTGCGATGAGAGTCTTTCGGACTGTGGGATTGGCTGCAATGGGAGCGGCTTTCTCGGCGAGCGCCACGCTGGCGCTGGCACAAGGCGCGGATTTCAGCAAGGTTGAAATCTCGACCGCGAGACTCGCGGACAACTTCTACGTGCTCGAAGGCCGGGGCGGCGCGATCGGGGTGCTCGTTGGACCGGACGGTATCCTGATGGTCGACGGCGAATTCGCTCCGCTGACTGCGAAGATCGTGGCGGCAATCAAAACTTTCTCAAGCCAGCCGATCCGTTACGTGGTGAACACGCACGATCATGGCGATCACACTGGCGGCAACGAGAATTTCGCCAAACTCGGGGCGGTGATTGTGGCGCGCGAGGAAGTTCGCGACCGGCTTATGCATCCGGGACCAGGGCCGAACGGGGCGCCGGGCGTGCCTGCACCGGCGGCTGCGCTGCCCTCCATTACCTATGAGGGGCGGCTGGGCTTTCACATGGACGGCGAGGATGTACAACTCATCCAGGTGCCGCCCGCTCACACCAACAACGACACGCTGGTCTACTTTCCACATGCCGACGTGATTATGGCCGGCGATTATTTCAACTCCGATCAGTACCCGTACATCGATCGGGAAGACGGCGGAACCCTGAAGGGAATGCTCGACGGGATGTCGCTCTTGATCGGCATGGCCGGACCGAATACGAAGATCGTGCCGGGCCATGGCACGGTTGCAGACCGAAAGAGAGCAATCGAGGTCCGCGACTTGATCCTGGTGATGCGCGATCGTGTAGCGGCAATGGTTGCACAGGGCAAGACTCTGGACGAAGTGATTGCGGCCCACCCAACAGCCGATTACGATGCCCGGTTTACCGATGGGCCACGAACGACGGTTCGATTTCTTACCCAGCTTTACGGAGAACTCAGCTCGGCGAAGTAAACCAGCGCTGCAGTCGGGACGAGACAGTACTGCTGTTGTTTTTGAAACCGCACACACGGTATATGCGTGGCAACGATGTCAACTTACAAAGCGGATTTCTCATGAACCTGAAAGTGAACAATATTTTGCGATTTGCCATGAAAATTGTCTTCTCTGCCGTTCTCTTTGCGGCCGGTCTGATGGCTCAGACGGCTTCCACCGGCGCTATCGGCGGCAGACTCATCGACGCCAGCAGGACCGCGATCTCGGGCGCGAACGTCACCTCGGTTGAATCCCTTTCCCGCGCGGCGTTCACTACTGCCACAGGCCCCGACGGCAATTACGAATTCAGCCAATTGCCGCCGGGAACCTATACCGTTCGCTTTTCGGCTGCGGGCTTTGTGACGAGTGAAGTTCGTGCTGTTACGGTGAAGGCTGGCGACACACTGACAATCGGTCGGACGCTCACGCCGGGCCCAGAGAGTGAAGTGACCGTAGAGCAGTGGAATCCATCCGTCGAACAAGCAGGCCCCAGCGCATCGGGGACAGAAGAGAGCGTATCGGTAAAAGAGATTCCTCTGTCCAGCCGCAATTACACCCAGGCCACGGGTCTGGCGCCCGGCGTTTCCAGCCAGGTGAGCAACGCAACCAACATCGGTGTCAACACCCAGAGCGTGCAGGTAGGCAGCGGAAACACGACCAACTACATGGTGGACGGAGCTCCCGTAGCGGCCACGACGGGCGGACCGGAGGCTCCCGGCATTCCCAATCCCGATGCAATCCAGGGCCACGACACGCAATCCTGGAGTTATTCGGCCGGACCAGAGCGGTACGCGGGCGCCAACATCAGCGTGGTCACAAAATCGGGCGCGGATGCCTTTCACGGCACGCTCTTTGAGTTCGTCCGCAACGACATCTTCAACGCCAACGATTACTTTGTGAAGCGTGCGGGCTTTTCTGAGCCCGTGTTGAAGCAAAATCAGTTCGGGTTCACACTGGGCGGGCCGATCTGGAGAAGCCGGGCCTTCTTCTTCGCGTCGTATCAGGGAACGCGGCAGCGCAATGGGTTTACCGGCGCTGGATTTGCTTCGAACGTGATCTTGCCTCCGTTGCCGGACACGCGCACGGCAGCAACGATCGGAGCGACATTTTGTCCTGCCAATCATCCTAGTGACAATCGCTACAACACCGTCTTCGGTGGCGTACAGGTAGCCTGCGATGGTTCGAATATCAATCCCGTGGCCATCGATTATCTGAACCTGCACCTGTCAGGCTCCTCGTATCTGATTCCCGGATCCGGCACCGGCACGTTCCAGCAGCATCCATTCAGCATTCCCGCGAAATTCCAGGAAGACCAACTGGTTTTCAACACGGATTATGTTCTGTCGGCGAAGCACAAGTTTGCCGAGAAGTTCTTCATCAGCAACGATCCCCAGACCTCCAACTTCACTGGAAGTGGGAGCTCTCTGCCGGGGGCTCCTTCAACCACACGCCGAGAGATCCTCTATGGAGTGGTGAGGCTTACTTCCATGCTCAGCACCGGCCTTTCCAACGAGATGCACGTCTCCGGACAGCACATTCTGCTGAAGGATATGCCTCATATTCCATTCACCAACAGCGATGTTGGAATCACCTCGGTGGTCCCGCAGATCAACCTGATCGACGCCTTTGGTATCTCAGGGCTTTTCAGCTTTGGGGGAAATGGGTTCTGGGATTACTACGGCGTGAACCAGTATCAGTGGGCAGACCAGGTGTCGTGGACTCATGGCCGGCAGACGATAAGGCTTGGCATGGAGGTGGGTCGCCGGCAGTGGAATATCAACGTGCTGGCAGATGCGCGAGGCGTGCTCAGCTTCAACAGCTTTGCGGATTTCCTGCTTGGGCTTCCAGGCTGCCCGCCCAGCAGCGCCACGTGCAGCGTTGCTTCACCGGTGGTCGGCGGAGTTACGACCAACGGCAGCGCCTTCAGCAATGTGAACTCGAGCGGCGGTCCCGAAGGACCATCCGCCGACGTAACCGGGCCGAGCGGGATTGAGCATGCCTATCGCTTCGCCGATGCCTCCGCATACATACATGACGACATCCATCTGCTTACGAACCTGACCCTCAACGCAGGCGTGCGCTGGGACCACTTCGGCCTGCCGGCCGACAGCACCGGAAATATGACCTCGTTCTGGCCGACGCTGGCCGATCCCGGAATAGCGACTCCGACGGGGGGAACCTATGCCGGCTTTGTGGTGCCCTCCAACTTCCCGGGCTCTCTTCCCGCGGGAGTATTCCGCAACAGCCGCAACACATCCGTGCCCATCGGTTCGCCCTGGATCAACTTTGGTCCTCGTTTGGGATTCTCCTGGCAGCCGTTCGGCAAGAGCAGTCAGGTGATTCGTGGAGGATACGGTATCTTCTTCGACCGCGCCGACGCCTCAACGCTGATTCAAACGACCGAGGCTGAGGTGCCCTACGCACTGCCGGTGGGCGGCTCAGGACAAGCTAATTACCTGGCGAGCTTCGCCAACCCCTTTCCGGCGGCCGCATACGGCTGGGGATCGCCGCGCACGGCCGATCTCGTTACGGGTACGACCTCCAACCTCAGCCTGCTTGCTCTGGATGAGAACCTCTCTACGCCGCAAACGCAGAAATGGAACCTGGAGGTTCAACAGCAGTTGCGCAAAGGATTGACGCTGGTAGTCGGATACGCCGGAGCCCATTCCATTCACCTGCTGAGTTTGAGAGAGATCAACGGGCCTCAATTGGCTGGCGCAGCGAATCCGGTGAATGGATTTACTGCCAGTACGGTCAAGAATGCATCGTTGCGAGTGCCTTACCTGGGCATTGCCACAAACGGACTGAACGTAGAGCAAACCCAGGGCGCCGCCAAGTACAACGGCCTTCAGGTTGTGCTCTCCGAGCAGGCGTCTTTCGGCTTTCATGCGCAGGCCGCCTACAAGTTCAGCAAGCTCTTGTCCAACCAGGGTTCCAATCCATCGGGCGGCGGAAACGGCCCGCTGGGCCGAATCAACATGAACAGCAACGACCCTTCTAACTCCCGCCAGCAATATGGCCCATCTGGCTCAGCGGCTCCCCAGAGGCTGGCTGTCAACTACGGATGGGACTTCCCCTGGAGATTCTCAGGGGTGGAAGGCAAACTGCTAAGCGGCTGGGGCGTCTCCGGTGTCACGGTCGTCCAGTCGGGAACGCCCATGACCATTTCGGATAACCGGGGCGGCACCATCTATGGAAACGCCGGCGCTTCTCGCGCGCAATTCTGCCCTGGCATGAGCCCCGGCAATGCCGTTACTTCCGGTGGAGTCAAACAACGACTAAACGCTTTCTTCAATACGTCGGCCTTTGCCGACACACAAGCGACAAACGGCAGCGCCGCTTGCGCGTTACCAGCCATTGGAGATGGGACCGGGTACGGAAACTCCAGCGTTGGCATTGTTCTCGGCCCCGGACAGCTCAATACGGATCTCTCGTTGAGCAAGGCCATTCCCATCAAAGAATCCAAGGTCGAATTCCGCGCGGAATTCTTCAACGCGTTCAATCATCCTCAGTTTCAGGGGCCTGACACAAGTGTGACAGACGGAACCTTCGGCCAGATTACGTCTACTTCGGTAAACCCCCGGCTCATTCAGTTTGCGTTGAAGTATTCCTTCTGACAGGAGAGTAAATTTCATGCGTTCAAGCAGACATATCCTTACGTTCTCAACCGTGGCGATTTGCGCCATCATGAGCGTTTACACGCCTCAAATGCGCGGCGCAGAAGTGGGCAACCTGAAGGCCGGGGCGGCAAAGGTGGACATCACCCCATCGTCCGAGGATCTCCCGGAATTCATCATGGTGCTGAACAAACGTTTTACCGGAATCCACGACCATATTTACGCCCGCGCGGTAGTCATGGATAACGGGATCAACACCGTTGCCCTGGTGTCGCTGGATCTGGCCGAGTACGGCGATCCGGGGCCGTTGCAAGAGCGCATCCAAAAGGAGTTGGGGATCCCGGTTGCGAATATCATCATCGGGGCGATAAACGATCATAACGCGCCGCGCGGCGGACCCATCATTGCCGGCACTTCCGCCGCGCAAGGCCGCCCCTATTCGCCGCCGACTTACATTCAAAAAGTCGACGATTCGATCGTTGAGGCAGTGAAGAAAGCCAAGGCGTCGCTCGAACCTGCGCGTGTCGGCATCCGCGCCGGTCATTTGGATCTCAACGCGCAGCGCTACGGGTTCGACGCGTCGAGAAATTCCTGGAACACCGTCAGCAACTCCGATGACGGCGTCTCCGACAAGACGTTTTGGGCTGTCAAATTGGCAAGCCTGTCGGGCGAACCAATCGCCATTGTGATGGATTACTCCATGCACCCGATCATGGGTGGCCAGAATTCGCTGCTGACAGGTGATCTTTCCGGCGTCGCGGAACGCTTTGTCGAGGAGCAATACAATGCGAAATATAAAGACGACAAGACAGTCGCGTTGTGGATGACGGGCGCCGGGGGCGATCAATCCCCGAAGTTGAACAAATGGCACGAAGATATGAGGGACGACCCCGCCGCCAGCATCGCGCTGGGCTATCGACTGATTGAGGCGGAAGGGCTGGTGTTCGGATCGGAAGCGCTCGAGTTGTCGACTGAGATGAGCGACATGAGCGGGACGGTCAGCCTCGAGGCGAACCAGATCTCATTCACCTGCGCGGTGCCGCCGAAACAGGCCCAGCAACAGGGTGGAGGGCCCGGTGGGCCTGGGGGGCCTGGTGGAGGCGCGGGCCCGGGTGGACCTGGAGGACCGATGGGCAACAACCTGCCAAACCCGATCAAGGTTCCGATACCCATGCCGACCGAGAAAACAATTCGTCTGAGCCTGATCGCCATCAATCAGATCGCCATCGCGGGGCTCAACGCCGAGGTCTATACCGATCTCTATCTGGACCTGCGCAAAGCCTCTCCCCTTACCGACACGATCATGGATAGCCTGGCCAACGGCCGCATCGGCTATCTGGCCGCTGACCAGGACTATGACACCTCATACAAGAGTAACGAGGTGGCGCGAGGATGCGCCGAGAAAGGGATCGTCAGCGGCTTTGTGGGCATGATGAATAAACATCTTTTCCGGTAGGGAAATCCCCGGCTATGCCGGGGATTTCTGTTTCGAGCGAGGGAGCATGAAGTGCTCGATATAGCTTTCTCATTCCTGCTCTCACATAATACGAGTGGCGTACGAATCAATTGTCAGGAAATACGGTGTGGAATAAGCTTCAATGCAGAGGAGTTCGGACCATGAAACTCGGCTTCATTTCCTTAGCACCAGCACTCTTATTTGCATCGATGGCGCTGTCGCAGGCAAACCCCGGCCCGCAACCCGGCGGCGCGCCGCCGCTGGCCCCGGCCCGTGTCGCGCTTCCTCCGTCGCCTATCGTGCACCCGGACGGAACCGTCACCTTCAACCTGCACGCCCCCGCCGCCAGCAGCGTAAATGTGAACGGCCAGCTCTATCCAGCATTGAAGAAGGGCCAGCAGGCCGGCCTGCCCATGACCAAAGACGAGAAGGGCGTGTGGTCCATCACCATCGGCCCGCTGCCGGCTGAGTTTTACGACTATTACTTCATCGTCGATGGAGTGCGCGCACTGGACCCCGCAAATCAGCACGTCGCTTACGGCGCTAACTGGTTTCTCGTCCCCGGCGGCGTCACGGCCAACTACCTCAACAACGACGTGCCGCACGGAACCGTCAGCCTGGTCTGGTATCCCTCGCCCACGCTGGGCATGGCCCGCCGCCGTATGACTGTCTACACGCCTCCGGGCTACGAAGACTCGACCGCACGCTATCCGGTGCTCTATCTGCTGCACGGCGGCGGAGCCAGCGAACACACATGGTGGGAGTCGGGCCGCACGCCCGAGATTCTCGACAACCTCATCGCGCAGGGCAAGGCCGTTCCCATGATCGTCGTCTTTCCCAACGGAAATGAAACCCAGACCATGACCAACGCCGACGCCGACAACCCGGCCCCCAACGGTCCTCCTCCCGCCCCGCCGGCGCAGCCCGGCCAGCCCGCTCCGCAGCGCCAGCCCGGACCTCAGCAGACCACCTCCATGAAGTTCCCTGACAGCCTCGTCAACGACATCGTTCCTTACATCGACAAGCACTACCGCACCCAGGCGGACCGCGACCATCGCGCCATCATCGGCCTGTCGCTCGGCGCCAGCCAGACCATTCTCACCGCCTTCCATCACCTCGACGTGTTCGCATGGGTGGGTCTGTTCAGCGGCGACATGCCGCAGATTCCTAACGCCACCCCCGATCTCGGCAGCAAGCTCCACACCTTCTACTGGGCCAGCCCCAACGAGCCCGGATCCGACGCCATGATCGCCGGCAAAAAGATCCTCGATCAGGCCGGCATCAAGTACATCGTGGACTCGCGCCCCTTGTACAGCAGCGAGTTCTGGCGCTCGGGCTTCGTCGGCTACGCCTCCCAGCTCTTCAAGCCCGAGCAGTCTTCTCAAAAACCTCAATAGGACAGGAACCCTCCAACGAACACCGCAAGGAGTTTCGAATGAACACGTCATCCTATCTTCCGCACACGGTGGCCAAACCGTCTGAATCGTCACGGTATTCCTTCAAGCAATTCGCCGCCGCCTGCATGTTTGTTCTTCTAACCGTCTGCGCATCCAGTCAGACCCTCAAGCCCTCCGTCTCCTGCGAGAGCCTCGCCAGGCTCGATCTGCCGGAGGTCACCATCACCATGGCCGTGCCGGTTGCGGCGGGCCAGTTCCACGGAGGGCCTGTAGCCGATAGCCAACTTGCGCCCCTGACTCCGGCTGGCGCGGCGGCGCACCCGTTCCCCAGTCCGGACAATAGCCCCAACCCAGCTTTCTGCCGGGTCGCCGCCACCCTCAAGCCCAGCGGAGACTCCGACATCAAGATGGAGATCTGGCTGCCGCTGACCAATTGGAACGGCAAGTTCATGGGCGCGGGCAACTTTGGCTGGGCCGGAGACATCCGCTACGACGGCCTGATGCTGGGCATAAGAAATGGATACGCCGTCGCCAGCAACGATACCGGCCACGACAGGTCCAGCGGACAGACGGCGGAGTTTGCCGTCGGCCATCCCGAAAAGGTGATCGATTACGGCTGGCGCGCCAACCACGCCATGACGCTCGACTCCAAGGCCATCATCAAGTCCTTTTACGGCGCAGGGCCCAAACATTCCTACTGGGTAGGCTGCTCGCTGGGCGGCGAGCAGGGGATGATGGAAGTCGAGCGCTTCCCCCAGGACTACGACGGCGCTCTCATTGGGCAGCCGCCGTGGCCGCTTCCCAATATGAACGCCGGACAGATCTGGCCGACACTGCTCGAGAGAGAAACTCCCGGCGGTACTTTGACGGCCAAAAAGACTGCTCTGATTCAGGATGCAATCAAGAATCAGTGCGCCACGCCGGTCGATCTCAAACTCGGCTACATCAACGATCCGGATGGCTGTCACTTCGACCCGAACACACTGCTGTGCAAGGGCGCAGACGCCGACGACTGCCTAACCGCGGCCCAGGTCGATCGAGTGACCAAGCTGCATAACGGACTGATCAACACCCGCACCGGCGAACACATCACCCTGGCGCCGGAAGGTTGGGGGAACGGCCCAAGCCTCACCTCGATGACCGGCTTCGGTGGTGCTGCAGGCCCCGGCCCCGGCGGTCCCGGCGGCGCTGGTCCCGGTGGACCCAACGGTGGCCCCGGTGGCCCCGGCCCTGCCGGTGCTGCTCCTGCCGGCGCGCGTCCCCCTGGAGGCGGTGGCCTCGGTGCTTCGCCGGGACAACCGATGGGAGTGGCCCTGGCGCTGTACAAGTACCTGGTCTTCCAGGACCCCAACTGGGATTGGAAGACGCTGGATTTTGACCGGGACGAGCCCCTCGCCGAGAAGGTTCTCAGCACCGTGTTCACGGCCGAGAATCCCAACCTGAAGCAGTTCTTCGATCACGGCGGCAAGCTGCTGCTCTATGAAGACACCCCGGAAACCCTCAAGTTCTACAAGGATGTGCTGAAAACCGTAGGTCCCGAGGCGAACAACTCCATACGAGTTTTCAACATGCCGGGAATGGCCCACTGCTCCGGCGGCGCCGGCTGCGACACCTTCGACAAGCTCGGCGTCATCGACGCCTGGGTAAACGGCGGGCCCGCACCTGACCGGATCGTGGCCGTGAAATCAACAGACAGCAAGGTCACTCATCCTATCTGCGCCTATCCGAAAGTGGCCAAATACAAGGGGACGGGCGAACTCACGGACGCCGCCAGCTTCGTCTGCGCCGAGCGGTAAGTCAGCGGTCATAGCAAGGGTAAGAACTGTAGCCGGCATTCACTGCCGGCTACAGTTGTCTGGTTTCGATTTGAGAAACGGGCGAGGAACGGCCAGACCGCAAGTGAAGTTCGATTGACGGTAACAGGCCAATGCGCTCATTGAAGGAAGGTTAGAAGCAGCACTGTTGATTCCCCTCGAAAACGCCGTATCGTCCGCCGGTCAGTTTGGTCGAGATAGTGAATAGTGAATTGATGCTGGAGGGCCGAATCGCTCGTCGAGTGGGGCATGAGCGTTTAAGTGAGCCGCAGGACAGGTGAGGCCGTGCCAGAAGGCACACCTTTTCGCACGGCCGGATCGGGCAGATCCGGCCATTTGTTTTGTTGGGTTTGGCGGAAGGGTTTTCAGGCCCCTTTTGTCACAGGGCGATTGGGCCTGTCTCAGGCGGCCTGTGCCGGATACTCACGCAGCGCGCGCGCACGGTCGCCGTCGAGATGCGGTGGCCCCTGGCGATCTGGCGCAGACTCTGGCCCTGGCAGCGATCTCGCTTTTTGATTCCGGGGCGCGTCCGGAAAGCTGGTCCTGAAGTTGGCGCTCTACCTCCTCGGCTCCCTCCCATGAACGGGTATCGGCTTTGCGCCGGTATTGGGTCCCATCCTGGGTCCAGCGGAGATGCTTCCGGCAGTTGCAGCGGCGGGAAAACTCATCCCGGCGCATTTGTGCCCTGCTGAGTGCCGGACAAAAATGGCGATCGCGGGCGTACTCACAGTGCTAACGCCTCCATTTACCGTGAAATGGCGGCACGAGAAAAGCGCACTTTTGGGGATTGCGTAGCAAGCTGTTGATTATAAATGACTTTATTTTGGGGCGGCTAGTGGGGATCGAACCCACGACATCCTGAGCCACAGTCAGGCGTTCTGCCGCTGAACTATAGCCGCCACATACTTTCTTAGATTGTAGCATTTGTGGAGATTTAGAAGGCGGGGCGGGGGCGCGAGGGCAGGCGTGTGGAGGGGGCGGAAAAAAGCTGGAGCGGGTTACAATCGAAAGAGGATCGGGGCGTAGCGCAGTCTGGTAGCGCATCTGCTTTGGGAGCAGAGGGTCGGGGGTTCGAATCCCTCCGCCCCGACCAGTTTTGGATTTTTCCATAAAAGACATGGCACGATTTGCCCGGGTGATAGCGGTCGAGGTTGCGCATCACGTGACGCAGCGTGGCAATGCGCGGCAGTTCCTCTTGAACAGCGACGCGGATCGGGAAGTGTATCTGAGCCTGCTGCGAGAAAGCATCGCAGAGCATCCAGTCTCACTGATCGGCTACTGTCTGATGTCCAACCATGTTCATCTGGTGATGGTTCCCCGCCAGGCCGATGCACTGGCGAAATCTCTCAAGCGCGCCCACGGAAGATACGCGGGTTACTGGAATGCGAAGTATTGTTCGAGCGGACATGTGTGGCAAGGAAGATATTATTCTTGTCCGCTGGATCGGCCGCATCTGTGGGAGGCGCTGCGTTACACGGAATTGAATCCAGTGCGGGCAGGATTGGTTTCAGAAGCACGAGGCTGGGCCTGGTCGAGCGCCGCGGTTCACTGTGGAGCGGCGGCGGCGGACGGATGGCTGGCGATGGAGGAGTGGAGAGAGCGATGGGATGTTTCCAGTTGGAGCGCATATCTCGCCGCCGGAGAAACCGAATCGGAGACAATGGCGGTCCGGCAGTGTACGCATACCGGTCGCCCGCTGGGGACCGAGGAGTTTGTCCATGAACTGGAAGAGGCAACGAAGCGGCCACTGGCTCCCCGAAAAGGAGGCCGCCCGGCAAAGGCAGCTAAGGACGAGCGGCAAGGAGAACTTGTTTTTGAACCATAGCGGATCTTATGCTTGAGAAAGCGGGGAACATCCCGTCTGTCCCCAGGTTTCCCCAGGTTTCCAATAATCGCTCCGTTCGCTGGGGGTGGCCTAGGCGCAAACGTCGGCATTAATTTTGATGGGTGGAACTCTTCGATTTTCATCCAAGGCCAGGCGAACGGCGGCTTTGGCGGCGGTGCCTACGCGGGTTTTGGGCCGGCGTTCAATGTTACTAACGGCGCCGACCCGACCACCGGATTTGGCTCTGCTGACTACGCTGAGGGTGATCTAGGTTGGGGGCCCGGCTTCACCGGCAGCGTCGCGCATGACGAAAACGGTACAGCTTATGGCGGTGGCGCTGGTTTCGGCGGTAGGATCTTCGGTCCGGGAGCGGGCTTAGGCTTTTTTGCCGGGAAGCAAGGCACTGCTACTCTTGTATCACCTAGCGCTCGAGAAGTCTGGGGCTTTTTAACTAACCCGCTTTACTGGTAGAGGGCAGAACATGACAAGTGCGGCAAACGAATTCTTTGCTAGGGCGCAGCGCGCGCGCAAGTCGATATTTAAGCGATGTCTCATATTTTGTCTAAGTTTTCTGGCAGGTGGTGGCGTCGTGTGGTGGCTCATTCGACCGTTTCCCCTTTTTATTTTTTATGCCGTCTCGTGGGTTGTCGCAGCCGTGTTCATACAGGTTCCGTTTTGGAGGCTGCAAAAGATGCTCTGCCCCTATTGTCATTACCCGGCTCGTGTCGGCATATTGCCATTTCGATATTTTAGGTGTATGCATTGTCACAGAAGCCTCGGGGCGGAAATGGCGACAAACCGCGGGGCCTGAACCGTTACGCATATCTGAACTGCAATCCTGTCCCTCGCCAAAACTCCATCTGCGCAGAAAAGCAGTGCGTCTTAACGGTTAAGGTTTGCCGGGAAAGCACATGATGGGAGTCGATGGGGCAAGAAAGATTTTACGGAGACTGAAGGATTGGCAAAACGAAACCCCGAGGCCGTTAGCAAACACACGGCTTCGTTTGTCTTTCTCGGGTCGTCAGGTATTCAGAGGCTCAAGCCGCGAGTTTGTAGCGATGATGGAGCCCGCCTAGCCTGGGCAGGGTGATGACCTTGGCGGACGAGCACTGCATCCATTCAGCCGCGCGACCTCCGGGCGTTTCCTTTGCCAATCCAAGATGCGTCCGGTCTTCGTGGTAATAGCGGACGTACTCGCTCATGAGGCGCTTCAGGTGCCGTTCGTTCAAGACGATCACATGGTCGAGCAGATCGCGGCGGTAACTGCCTACGAACCACGACAGAGCAAGAACAGGTGTAGACGATTTTGTAGCGGTCAAAGCACCCAGAAGCCACAGGAATCAACAGTGGAATGTCTGTTCGCGCTAAGCTGTTCCATGGAAAGCACATATTTCCTCCCGATTTCAATAGATTTCAATAATCTCTTTGACCTGCTTTGGGAGCAGAGGGTCGGGGGTTCGAATCCCTCCGCCCCGACCATTGAATTGTATGGCGGCCTTTGGGTCGCCGTTTTGTTTTGGGGGGAATTGGGAGCGGGCACACTGGTCGTTTAGGGGTGTTGGCGGAGGACGGAGTGGGCGTCTCTTTGGCGGGTTTGGATGGGCTATCGGGTCGGTTGTCTTCCCGCTCATCGCACAGAACGCGATGAACGGGGCACAGCTACGTGCCGAGGTTGGGTTGCTTGCCCGCTCATCGCACAGAACGCGATGAACGGGGCACAGCTACGTGCCGAGGTTGGGTTGCTTGCCCGCTCATCGCAACAGAACGCGATGAACCGGACACAGCTACGTGCCGAGGTTGGGTTGCTTGCCCGCTCATCGCAACAGAACGCGATGAATGGGGCACAGCCCCTTGAGCGTTCTGGGGGGCGAAATTGCAAGTGTTTGAAAACGCTTGTGTTAGCTGTATGTTTTTGGCAAGTGTTGCAATGAAAGGATTTACTGGACTTCGTTTTACAAGTGTTTGAAAAGGCTTGGGTTGCGCTTGGCTTGGTGGCGCGGTATACGCGGTGGACGGCTCGGTTGGGGTGGGGGTTGCGGGCTCCTCGGCTACGGCGTGGAGGGTGGGTAGGATGCAGGATGTGGAGGCTTCGGCGGCGGCCTCGAGGGCTAGGGTGGTTTCCTCGGGTTGGTCGACAGCGGGCTGGCCGATAGCTGGCTGGTCCCCAGCGGGTTGACTCTCGGCGGCGGGCTCGCTTTGGGGCGGCTTTGGCTGGGCGGGGTCGATGGCGGCTGACGCGGTATCGGCGGGGGCCGCGGTATCGGCGGGGACGTTGTCGACGGCGTAGAGGTTGCCGTCCTCGTCGCAGCGGACGTGCTGGTAGTCCTGCTGGATGCGGTCGGCGCCCTTCTCGAAGTTGATGCGGCGGTCGAGGAGCTTCATCTCCAGCTCGCAGACCTTGAACATGGCGGTGAGGAGGCGGTGGTCGACGGACTGGTGGGCGGCGGCGCGGTGGACGGCGAAGAGGTTCTCGGTGATGGCCTCGAAGTCCTCGGGGTAGTTGTAGGTGAAGAGAGGGACCTGGATCCATGTGGAGGGGGTGGAGGGCTTGAGGCGCATGCGCATGAGGCGGGCTTTGTGGTAGTAGCAGAGCTCGTCGTTGTTGAAGGCGGACATCTGGCAGCGGGCTCCGGCGCGGGAGAGATGGGTGCAGCGTTGGGACATGATGTGCTCCTTTCTTGAAAGCAGTGGTTAGTGGTTAGTGGCTAGGGACCTAGGGACCTAGGGACCAAGAAACCAAGGGACCAAGGGACCTAGGGACCGAGGGACCAAGAAACCTGGAAACCTAGGGACTCGTGGTTCGTGAGTTGGCTAGTTGACGTAGAAAGAAAAAGCCCAGCCGCGGTGGCTGGGCTTTTGGCTTTCTGGATTGCTCGATATCAGAGTACCGGATTCGTTGGAAATTATCGGCAACGAAAGACAGGAATATTTTTTGGGGGGAGGGAGATTGCGGGCGGTGGGCGCGGGGCGGGATGTGGTGGAGGCGGAGGGAGAAAGTCACGCCGTTTCCGGGCAGGGGCACGAACAGGATTGTTCCCAGGGTTGTTCGGGAGTCTGTGAGGCGGCATTGTGGGGCGAGGCGCTCGTGTGGTGAATCCGAAGTTCGTTGAAGAACAACCGCGGATCCTTCGACTGCGATTGGCGCAAGATCCGCGCGAATCTCCGCTCAGAATGGCAGCTTTTCTCGATGCAGGTCAGGATGACAGCTTTTTTCGATGCAAACTTCAGAGGCGGGACACACGAGACGGCGCTGGGGAGAGCCGGTGAAGGGGGGCTACCAGACCTCGGATGCCAGAGTGCGCGCGCCGCCCGCGCTTCCGTTAATGAGGGTGAATACCAGTACAACCTGCAGGTTCTTCTTATCCCAGCCCCTGGGAAGTTTTGACTCGATCGTCTCGATCATGGCTGGATCGAGCAGGATGCGCTGCGCCTCGGCGGTGCCGATGCTGGTGGTGCCGGCGACACCGATCACCCATTGTCCCGAGTTTGGATCCAATTGCCGTGTAATCAAGGCATATTCGGCTGTAACCCGATCGTAGGGGAGTCTGAGATCGACTCTCCAGCTCTGGTTGGCCGGATTCTTGGTGTCGACGATCCCATGCACTGCGCCGCCCTCGAACTCGGCGAAACGAAAGCGCATATTGGAAATCATGCGCATGTGCCAGGAGTTGTCTCCACCCGCCCCGATCAAAACAGCCGGGGCAGCGCGTAGATCGGAAAGCTGGACGGAATCGGCCATGCGGATCTCAGGCTTTGCGCCCCTGGCAGCGAGAAAGCGGTCTATGAGGTTGGCGACGGTAATGTCAGGGATCGGGCTGTCAGGCTGCTTGTGGATGAAGTTGACCATGGAACTGGCAGGGGAGGCGGATTCCCACGGCGGGGTAGTTGGCCCGAATGGTGTGCCCAGCACAATGGTGACCGGGCCGTGGGAAGCGAGCAGCGGGGCCCAGAACCGATCGACGGGCGATTTGGGAGCAAGCCATTTGACTCCCCAGAATGCAAGCAGGATGAGCGCCGCCGCCACCGTGGCTGCGGCAATGGGCCGGCGCAGTCGCGATGCCGGACTGCCTTTGACCGGAAGCGCCGCCGCCGGGGCGGGCGGAGGTGTTTCCGCAGGTTCGCCGGCGGGTTGGGGACGGAAGTGGAACTCGGCCATGTAGCTGCCAAAGGGGAGCTCGATGACAACGGGTGAGTGGGGATGCTCGCTGTAGTAGAGCGCCATCCTCTTGCGGACTTCTCCGGCGGCGATGCGGACCACGGAATCGGTGCTGGGATCGTAGTCGGAGGATCGGCCAAAGACCTCCATGCCGACGGTGCGTTCCTTGAGCCTGTCGTGGTTTCCTTCGAGGGTGTGACGGACGGAGAACTCGAGAAGGGCCGGGTAGCGTTTGCTCTTGGAGAAGTAGGAGCTGGTGAGTATGGCGTGGAGAGTCTCTTCCACGAGCTGTCGCTGCTCAGCAGAGAGTTCGCCTTGGCCGAGTTTTGATTCATCCTCGTGCATAGCAGTAGCGGAATGAACCTCACGAGAAGCGGACAAGAACAGTCAACTTTCCCCAAACTCCCGGGCGGCAATATCTTCTAGCTGTTCGCCAGTGTATCAAACATTGGATTGAGTGTTTACATCAAATCGGGAGTTTCCCGTGTGCTGTGAAAACAAATGGGTTCTGTGCGGATGCAGACGGGTTGGAAAACTGGACTCAGGCCGACACGAGGCTCAAATTTTGACGGGTTAACGGGAATGGATATCCGATCATTTTAGTCTGAAAGCCGGTTTTGGGTGTTTACGAGGTCTGCCGATTTGCTAACACTGTAAGTCCGCAGCCATGGGATCGCTTTAACGGCTGTATAAAACTGTTTCAGACTGGACTCCACTCTATACAAGAGCTAGTGTGGTTCACCATCGGAAAGAACTCGTTGTTCTTTGCGTCGAAAGGCGTGGGTACTCTTACGCCTAGCGAAAATCAACCTCTGCCCAACGGGCAGAAGAACCAGACATTACGAGGACAGTATGACGAAAAGAATCCTGCAATCCTCTGTACGCATGACGGCCATGCTGACAGTTTTGCTGACCCTGATTGGCCTTGGGTCGGCATCATTGTTGAGCGCGCAATCCACGTATGGATCGATCGTCGGAACCGTGACCGATTCCACCGGCGCGGTTGTATCCGGCGTGACGGTGACGGTTACCGACCTGGCAACCGGCGAAAAGCACATCGCCAAGACGGACGCCTCCGGTAACTACAGCGCCGTAAACCTGCAGCCCGCCAACTATAAGGTGGACGCGGAAAAGGCGAACTTCAAGCACTTTGTGCGCCAGCCCATCCCGGTGGCTGTGGGCGCCACGGTCCGTATCGAGGTTCCGCTTCAGGTAGGCGCGGCAACCGAGACGGTTGAAGTGACCACTCAGGCCCCACTGCTTCAGACCGACTCGGGCAGCCTTTCGACCGAGGTCGAGGGCAAGACGGTAGACGAGATGCCGCTGAACGGCCGCAACTCGATGAACCTGCTGGCACTGGCCGCGGGCGTTGTGCCGCAGGGCTCGACCATGGGCTCGACGGGCATGAACCAGGGCACGCATACGAACTGGCAGGGCTGGGATAACTACCAGATCGGCGGCAGCCTGGCCGGTGAGAACTCGGTTTACCTGGATGGCGCGCCGAACAACTCTCTGGGCGGCAACACGATCAGCATGATCATCACCCAGGATGCGGTGCAGGAGTTCAACCTCACCTCGAACAGTATGACCGCGGACTACGGCCGCAACGGCGGCGGCGTGGTGAGCATGGCCACCAAGGGCGGCACCAACAGCTTCCACGGAACGGCATACGAATACATCCGGAATTCCATCTTCAACGCCAACGAGTTTTTCAACAAGCAGAGCGAGCTGAGCTCGAGCGCGAAGAACAAGCCTTTGAAGTGGAACCAGGACCAGTACGGCGTAGCCGTGGGCGGCCCGGTGAAGAAGGATAAGATCTTCTTCCACTTCACGTGGGAGAAGTTCTTCGCCGATACAGCCAAGGCGTCGCCGGGTCAGACGTTCACGCAGAACGAGCAGAACGGCATCATTCCGGAGCACTATACCAACGGCGTACTCGTACCGTTTGTCGATACGGGGGCAGCCCATTTCACCGACATTAATGGAAACACGCAAAACGGCGCCGGATTCAGCAACTGCGTGATTACCCACCAGCCCGGAACCTCCTCGGCGCCCGGCACCTGGACGATCACGAACCTTTGGACCGCCGGCTGCGGCGATCCGATGGCTAAGATCATCCGCGCCTACTTCCCGCTGCCCAACGGAACCTATTCGGGCGGCAACAACTTCTACATCGCGCCCCCTTCGGTGGACAACCAGCAACAGTACAACGGCCGCGGCGATTGGGTGCTGAGCAGCAAGCAGCGCATCTTTGCCCGCTACACCTACTGGAAGTTGAAGGACACCGGCCAAGCCAACCTGGGCAACGCCAACGGGTTCGATACGGCGAACGCGGCCACGGCCAGCTATGCGCACCAGGCCGTACTGGGCGATACCTACACCTTCTCGCCCACCACGGTTCTCGACGTGCGCCTGAGCTACCTGCGGCATAACGATTTCGACAGTCTGCCGCAAAGCCCCGGGACCTTCAATCCGTCGATCTTCGCCAACACCTACTACTCGGCTGTGCAGAGCCAACTGGACGAGTTGGCGCTGCCGTACTACGGAATCGGTGGGAACTACAACCCTCCGTTCTATCGCCCGAACTCGTTCTATAGCGGGTATTGGTTCAATACCTACGCTGTGACCGGGAACCTGACGAAGATGGCCGGGAACCACACCTTCAAGGTGGGCACCGAGATTCGCCTGATGACCAGCACGAACATCGGCGGCGGCGGCCCGGCTGTCAACTCCGGCACGTTTAGCTACAACGGCGTGTTTACGAGCGATGCCTGGGCCGACTTCCTGCTCGGCTACAACTCCAACAGCCCGGGTAATTCCGGGAGCCTTGGCCTGACGAATTCGGTAACGAACTACAGCTACTACCAGGCCTACTACCTGATGGACACGTGGCAAGCAACGCACAAGCTCACGGTTACTGCCGGCCTGCGTTACGAGCTGCCCGGCGGCCTCTATGAACGGCATGGCCTGAACACCGTGCTGCTGCCCAGCTATCAGTGGACGACGACCGGCGGCACCGCGGTTACGGGCGCACTGGGGCTGGTCAACTCCTCGCTCTACTCGCCCAGCACGGTCATCAACACGCACGACGACCTGTTTGCTCCTCGTCTGGGCATCGCTTACCGTTTGACCAACGACATGGTGGTTCGCGCCGGATACGGCCTGTCCTACCTGGCGGTTGACTCCACGGGCAATGCGATGGCGCAGAACTCCAGCATCAACGATAGCTCCACGAACTGCGGCAGCAAGAAGCCTCAGGTATCCGTGGGATCGACCAGCTACTACATTCCGGACTCGAACCAGCAGATGTACAACTGCTGGGGCCCTGCCGGGGTGAACAACGACACGGTAGGCAACCCACTGATTCTGCCCATCGGCCGCGGTCTGAATGGCGGACCGCTGACGACTTATCTGGGTTATCTGGGCAGCACAAACGCCAGCCTGAGTGGGCCGCTGCCGAACCAGAAAGCTCCGTACCAGCAGCAGTGGAACCTCTCCATCAGCCGGCAGATGAAGGGCCAAACCATGGTGGAAGTAGGCTACGCCGGAGCCAAGGGCACGCACCTGCCTGCTCTGGGCAGCAACTTCAACCAGATTCCCGACTCCCTGTGGATCGGCAACACCCCCGCCGCAAACTCGGCAACTCTGCTGGCGACGGCGCTTTGCACCAAGACCAACACAACCATCGCGGTGGCTCAGTGCGACCGGCCGTTCCCGTGGTACGGAAATGTGTCGGACTCTGTGGCCTATACGGCCAGCACCGAGTACAATGCGCTGCAGGTCAAAGCCGAGAAGCGGTTCAAGGCCGGCGGAACGATCATGGCCAACTACACCTGGGCCAAGATCATCGGCAACACCGACTCCAGCGTGGGCGGCTTCCTTGAAGCCAGCGACGGCCAACGCGGGCCCAGCGGCGGCGGCATCCAAGACTACGATAACCAGAAGGCCGAGCGCTCGGTCCTGGGATTCAACGTTCCGCAGCGCGCGGTCATCAGCTACATCCTGAACCTGCCCTTCGGTCATGGGCAGTTAATCGGCAAGGACGCAACCGGCGTTGTCGATCACATCATCTCCGGCTGGGGCATCAACGGCATCACTACCTTGCAGAAGGGCTTCCACCTGGGAATCGGCGACAACCTGATTCGCGGCGGGCCAAGCGCAAACGCCGATCTGGGCAACTATGGATTCGGCAGCACCCGCCCGAATTTCACCGCCGGCTGCAGCAAGATGAGCGGCATCACAGGCTCGTACGTTTCGCGCGTGCTTGCCCAAACGCCGCAATTCAACACCGCCTGCTTTACGCAGCCTACCGACTGGGCGGCCGGCAGCGAGCCGCGCATCGACTCAAACCTCTTCGCGCAGGGCATCGCCAACTTCGACCTCACCTTCCTGAAGACGACCAAGGTGACCGAGGGCACGAACGTGGCCTTCCGCGCCGAGTTCTTTAATCTCTTCAACCATCCGCAGTTCGGGCCTCCGGGAGCCGTGCTGAACCAGACCGCCGGTCCGACGAACATCTTCGGACTGGTTCTCAATACCGCCAACCAGCCTCGTCTCGTGCAGCTCTCGCTGCGCGTGAACTTCTAATCGACTAGCCAACCCGCCGGGCGAGGCGCATGAGCGCCTCGCCCGGCCTTTTTTTGCCCGCCGCGATGCAACTTCGCAACAGGACAAAGTTGTAGACGCATGATCTTTTGCTTCCCCTCGAACGTCTCCAAAAGAGAGAAACTGTTTCGCAAGCGAGGGTCTTTGTGAATTCCAAGAAAAACATCCGCATTCCGCTGCGCGTGTTGCTGGGCGCGCTCGCACTCATCCTGCTGCCGCTTTGCTCCGGCGCTCAAGCCAACAGCCTTCGCGCCGGTGCGGCGCGGGTGGATATAACGCCGAAGGACCTGACCGGGCTGTGGATGGTCTGGGGACAGCCTTTTGACGGGGTACACGATCCGATCTATGCGCGGGCCGTGGTTGTGGACAACGGCTCGGCTTCGGCTGCGATTGTGAGCACGGACCTGGTGGAGTTCGGCGATTCGATGGCGCTGCGCCGGCGGATTGAGAAGGAGCTTGGGATTCCGGCCGAGCACATCATGATTTCGGCAACTCACGATCACAACGCGCCGCGCAGCGGACCGATTACGCCGGGCAGTTCTTCGGCGGAGGGGCGTCCGTACTCTCCGCCGGCCTACATACAGTTTGTGGACGACTCGATTGTGGAGGCCGTGAAGAAGGCCAAGGCGGCTTTGCAGCCGGCGAAGGTTGGCGTGGGCACGGGGCGCGCCGATATCAATGTGAACCGGAACGGCTACAACGGCCGCGGCTGGGGCGGGGCCGATCCCGATGGCGCGTCGGACAAGACCGTGTGGGTGGTGAAGTTCGAGAGCGCGGCGGGTGAGCCGATTGCGCTGCTGATGAACTATGCGGTGCACTCGACGGTGGGCGGATTGCAGAACACGATGGTGACCGGCGACCTGGCCGGGGCGGCGGAGCGGTTTGTCGAAAAGCATTACAACGACAAGGTTGTGGCGTTGTGGACGATGGGTCCGGCGGGCGACCAGAACCCGAAGTACGACAGCCTTGGCACGCCGGGACAACAGAACAGGAACGCCCAGAAGAACTCCGACAACTTTGCCTATGAGGCGATGGATGCGATGGGATTCATCGTCGGGGCGGAGACGATTCTGACGGCGAACCGGATTCAGAACATGACCTCGACGGCGAGGATTGCAGCCGGGGAGAAGGTGTTTACCTGCGAGACGGTTGCGGAGAAGAAGGGGCCGGCTCCGCCGGCGGCCGCAGCCACGGCAGCCCCACGGCCGGCAAACGCGCCCGCGGGTCAGGCGGGGCCACCGCCGGGCAATCCGGGCGGGATGATGTTCCGGGCGAATCCGAATTTTCACGAGACGATTCCGTATCCGAAGTCGCTGGACATTCATTTGAATCTGATCGAGATCAATCAGATTGCGATTACCGGCGTATCGGGCGAGGTGTTCACCAAGATCTACTGGCACCTGAAGAAGGATTCGCCGCTGGCGGACACGATCATGGTGACGATGTCGAACGACCGCATTGGCTATATTGGGGACGACGCATCCTACGACGGTCCGTTCCGCAACGCATCGGTGGTTCGCGGGTGCGCGGAGAACGGGATTGTGAACGGGCTGGTGGAGATGATCGACAAGAACCAATAACGAGGATCGCAGAGGTCCTGTTACCTGCCCGAATCGGGCTTCGACTTCCGATCGCAGCGCCGTTCGAGCGCACCAGAACAGGGTTCTTCGGCCCGCGTCCTCCGGCAGTTTTGCCAGAGGACGCGGGCTGGAGACTATGCTGGCCGTCTGTGCTTTGGCTCGATGAAACAGGAGGGGGAGTGGAGATGGCCGATTCCGGCGATGCGACCAGAGGACGTGGAGTGTCAGTCAGACGCCGCGACTTCCTGAAGGCGAGCGTGGCCGGCGCGGCCGCAATCGCGATTCCGGGGGCGGAGGCGAGTGCCGCGCAGGCGGCACAGAACGGCCAGCCGGTGGCGCGACCTGCGCCTGCGCCGGAGGCCGATCCGCCGGCGAGCGTCGATTTTCAATCGTACGAGCGCACCGGCGCGGACTTTATGGCCGATGTGCTGAAGACGCTTCCCATTGATTATGTTTGTTCGAATCCGGCCGACAAGACGGCCGGGCTGCACGAGTCGCTGACCGGGCCTTATGGGGGCAATAAGAATCCGGAGTGGATCACGTGCACGCATGAAGAGATTTCCGTGGCCATGGGGCACGGCTACTACAAGATCGAAGGGCGAATGCTGGCGATGGCCGGGCACAGCACCGTGGGCCTGATGCATGCGTCGATGGCGGTGTATAACGCCTACTGCGACCGGGCTCCGGTCTATTTGATTTTCGGCAACTCGCAGATTCCCACCAATCACGCGGCGATCGATACTTCGTCTCCGATTCGCGATTACATCCGCTGGTACACGAATCCGCTTTCGCTGTCGGCGTTTGCCGAGAATGCGGTGCGGGCGTACGCGCTGGCGGCTACTCCGCCGACGCTGCCGGTGCTGGTGACGATTGACGCGGAGATGCAGGAGAGCGCGATCAAAGGGCGGGAGCCGAAGATTCCGCGGCTGACGATTCCGGAGCCGCCGGAGGGCGATTACGGGTCAGTGAACGAGACGGCGCGGCTGCTAACGCAGGCGCAGAACCCGGTGATCCTTTGCGACCGCTACGCGCGGACGCAGGCGGGAATGGACCGGCTGGTGGAGCTGGCCGAACTTTTGCAAGCAGCCATCATCGACCGCGGGGGCAGAATGAACTTCCCCACCCGCCACGGGCTGAACCAGACTTACGCGGCCGGGCGGGAGAGGTTGATTCGAGATGCGGACGTGGTGCTGGGCCTGGAGTGCAACATGGCGGGCATCGCCGACCAGACCAAGGGCAAGACCATCAGCATTGGAGCGGATGGGCTGCTGGGGCGGAGCAACTATCTCGAGACCGGCCACTACGGAGCGGTGGATGTGGCCATGACCGGCGACGCGGAAGCGACGATGCCGCAACTGATTGAGGCGGTGAAGCGCGAGATCGGGTCGAACCAGAGAGTGGCCGCGCAGACGCGGGGCGCAAAGCTGGGCGAGCTGTCACGGAAGGCCTTTGAGCAGGCGCGCGTGGATATGACGTATGCGTGGGACGCGAGCCCGATTGCCACCGGGCGGCTGTGCGCGGAGATCTGGGAGGCGGTGAAGAAGGAAGACTGGTCGCTGCCATCCTTTGGGCTGCACTACGGCTACTGGCCGCAGCGCACCTGGCCGATGGACAGGCACTATCACGCGAACGGCGGGATGGGCGGCAACGGCGAAGGGTACAACGCTCCGTCGGCGCTGGGCGCGGCACTGGCCAACAAGAAGCACGGCCGGTTTACGGTCAACATTCAGTGCGATGGGGATTTGCTTTACTGTCCCGGAGTGCTGTGGACGGCGGCGCACCATCAGATTCCGATTCTGAACGTGATGCACAACAATCGCGCGTATCACCAGGAGATGATGTACGTGGAACGCGTGGCCAACCGGCACAACCACGTACTGGCCGATGGGGGAATCGGATTGAAGCTGGATAACCCGTTCATCGATTTCGCGAAGATGGCGCAGTCGATGGGAGTGTATGCCGAGGGGCCGATCGAAGATGCGAAGGATCTGGGACCGGCGCTGCGGCGGGCGGTGGAAGTGGTGAAGAAGGGCCAGCCCGCACTGGTGGACGTAATTACGCAGCCGCGATGAGGGGGAAGGCGATGAGCAGGAGTTTGTGGCGCAGGCATTCGTGGTGGATGGTTGAGGGCGTGGCTGCTATCGGGATTCTGGCGGGCGGCGCTGCTTTGGCGAGCGGAGCACATGCCCAGGCCGCGCCGGCGGGCAAACCACATGCCGGGGCGGTGAGCGGGACGAGTTCTTCCGCGGCGAATGCGGGTGAGGGCGACTCGCGCAGAGGACGGGAGCTGTACGTGAAGCTGGCCTGCTACCAGTGCCACGGGTATGAGGGCCAGGGCGGGACATCGGCTGGTCCGCGGCTGGGGCCGGACCCGTTGCCGGCGGAGGCGATGGCGGCGTTTATTCGCGTGGACAACGGCATGATGCCGCCTTACACGGCGAAGCTGGTTCCAGATAAGGATGTTGCCGATGTTGTGGCGTATCTGAGGACGGTGATCAAGCCCACCGACATCAAGAACATTCCGGATTTCAAAAAGTAGCCTGGCAGGACGGTGCGAGAGTTCGCACGGATTTCAGCTCGTTGTCGATCGAGATCGGGAGCGCAGGGGAAGAATTCGCAGACTATGGCGGTGAGCAGAGCGTCTGTTCGAGAAGAGAAGAGCCGCCGCGACGTTGAAATTGAAACGCAATTGAGGAGAACAGGAGACCCGGTGATGAACGGAGAGAATTCGCATAGCGATCGGCGCACATTTATGAAGGTGGCTTCGGCAGCCGGACTGCTTGGAGCAGCAGCGTTGAGCCCGGCGGTGGGCCAGGCACAGCAAGCCCCGGCGCAAGGGTCCTCGGCAGAAGATCCGCAGGCGCCGGCGGGGCTGAAGGGCACGCCGGACCTTCGCTACCCGCTGTGCTACAAGACGCCGGCGATTGAGGGCACGCGCTGCCTGATGGAGTACTTTGCCGCGCTGGGCGAGCGCAACGCGAGGGGCATGGCGGATGTGATGCACTTTCCGTTCGGGTCGTTCGAGGGCACCAACCCGGTGGCGGTGAATTCGGCGAGCGATCTGATCGGCAAAGCGCCGGCCTCGATGAATCTGAATCCGAACCCGGAGCGGTTTACCGATCACGACAGCTATATGAAGGCGGGCAGCTACGACGTGTTTGTGGGCATGGAGATCTTCAACTCCGACGCGGTGAGCTGCAACATGGGACTGACCTACGACCGCTACGACATCAACGGCCACAAGATGCTGCGCTGCGAGGGCGTGTACTGCGCTACGAATAACGACGGGCGGTGGGCGCTGCAACTGGCATCGACGATTTTTACGCCGGCGGATCTGATCGGCGTGCGGTACCGGGACGCGGAGGAGGCGGCCAAACGGCTGCGCATCGATCACGACCTGCAGTTTGTGACCAAGGATGCGAGCTTCAATGCGTTGACGACGAACCTGGGCGGGTCGATGACGACGGGCGGCGGCGGCACGCCGACGGCGGCGACACCCACCAAGACGGCGGCCGGACTGAAGCATTCGCAGACCTATATCCGTATGCACAGGCCAGGCGGGGTGATGAGCCTGTTCAAGGTGAAGGGCGTGAAGAGCCGGCTTTCGATCCACGAGGTGACCGAGGAAGAACTGAAGACCTCTGCCGAGCCGATTGACTACGAGGAGTATCGCGACACGTTCAAGCCGCTGGGCGTGGGTCCGTGGGGCTGGGTGTTCGGAGTGGTGCCGACCGAGCGGATCATTCACGCGACCGTGGACAAGGTTCACCTGATCACGGGCGCGACGCGTTACACGGCCACGGGCGAGGTGATCAACTCCGACGCGCAGGTGGCGATTGCGACGTATCGTAAGAGCCGCTGGGGCTTGTCGGGCGGATTGAGCTACGTGATGACGATCGACCGCGGCAACGACCGGCCCGAGGATCGCGAGAAGGTGTAGCCGGCGAAGCTGAGTATGTGTCAACCATTGCGAGTGAGCGGATCTAAGGTCTGCTCACTCGTTGACTTATTTGGGGCGCCCAAAGGTTAACGGCCGGAGAGGAGTAAAGATATGAAGAAGCCATCTGAGAGCGAAAGAAAAACGCGGTGCGGCTTTCGCCGGGCAACGGTGTGGGCCCTGGCAGCCGGTCTGGTTGGGTTAGCAGCGGGCGCATGGGCTCAGGGGAGCAGCAGCAATGCTCCCGGACGGACCATCCAGGGCGAGACGGGGATGAAGATCACAGCGCCCTTTACCGTGGCCGCGATCGGCGACATCATTGAGCCGCAGCCGCTTTACTCGAGCGATCCGCGGTTCGTGGAACTGACGGATCATATTCGGAAGGCAGACGTGGGCTTCGGCAACTTTGAGTCCACGCTTGTGGACTTCAGGAACTTTCAGGGTGGATTTGCCGGCACCGAAGCGCCGCTGGAGATGGGCGCGGCGGTGAAGGCGATGGGGATTACGATCGTCAATCATGCCAACAACCACACCTTCGATGGCGGCGTGTTTGGAATGAAGTCCACCGACGAGGAACTGGACAAGCTGGGGATTGCACACGCCGGAACGGGAAAGAATCTGCAGGAGGCGAGAGCGGCGGTGTTTGAGGAGACGCCGAAGGGCCGCATCGGGCTGATCGGCATGTACTCGACCGACGATGTGAGCACCTACGGGCCCAACTACCAGAAGGCCGAAGCGACGGAGTGGAACGGCAAGACGGGCGGAGCGCCGGGTGAAAACATTCTTCACCTGACGACGTATCACATCGTCAGCCCGGAGCAGTTGCAGAGTTTGAAGAGCGTCTCAGAACAGCTCTTTGGGCCGCGCAGCGCGAGCGCGGCAGCACCCGCAGAGGGCGCGCCGGATCGCTTCAAGTTTTTCGATGAGTGGTACCAGGCCGGAGCGAACCCTGGGGCTCTGAGCTACGAGATGAACAAGCGGGACGAGAATGCGACGCTGACCAGCATCCGCGACGGCAAGCTGATGTGCGACTTCATGATTGTGACGATTCACGCGCACCAGACGACGACTTACAAGTCGCAGGGCGTTGGAGGCGCGGACCACAACGCCGCCGACTTCCTGGTGAAGCTGGCGCACGAGAGCCTGGATGCAGGCGCGGATATGTTTGTGGGGCATGGCGTACACGCTTTGCACGGCATTGAGATCTACAAGGGCAAGCCGATTTTCTACGACATTTCAAACTTCGTGTTCCAGTTCCCGCTGCAATTCGGGATGGGGGGCGAGGCGATGGCGACGGAGAAGGGCGAGCCGACGGGGCTGGAGATCGCGGCCAGCCAGGAGTCTGTGCTGGTGACGAGCCACTACGAAGGCGGCAAGCTGACGGAAGTACGCGTCTATCCGGTGGACCTGGGCGGACGGCGGCGGCCGATGTCGCAACTGGGCATTCCGATGACGCCGAGCCCGGAAGACGCGCAGCGCATTCTCAAGGAGATGCAGGATTTTTCGAGGCCATTCGGAACGGTGATCTCGATTGAGAACAACGTGGGCGTAATCCACGTGAATGCCGAGGGCGCGAGCGTCGCCGGCAAGTAACGGAATCCGCGGACAGTGAATTGAAGTGGGAGTTTTTATGGACGTCATCGAGATGAGCAGAGCCAGCGCTGCGCGGGTTCGAATTTCCGGCTGTATTGTTTTTCTAATTGGAATTGCGATGGCTCCATTGCACTCGGTTGCGGCGGAGTGCTCGCTCGATGCGCTGAATGCGCTGAAGATCGACAAGGTCACGGTGACATCGGCCACGCAGGTTGCCGCCGCGCCGCCGAGGCAGGCCTATTGCGACGTAAAGGGCTCCGTTGCCACGGATGGAGAAGGCGCGGGAGCTAACTCGGCTGCATTCGATCTGATTCTGCCGGCGCAGTGGAATGGGAAATTCATGGCCACTGGCGGCCGGGGGCAGGGCGGCTCACTGAACTCCGCGGCGAACTCTGCGGATGTGGAGCAGTTTCTGGTGAAGGGCTATGCGTCGATGACTACGGACGACGGGCATCCCAACACGGATCGCAAGTGGAGTTCCACTGGGCCGGGCCAGGGCAACATGCCGAAGCTTGTGGACTACTTCTACCGGGCCTTGCACCAGGTGACGCTGGCGACGAAGGAAGTGACGAAGGCGTACTACAAAGCGCCGGCGATTGCGCACGCCTACTACGAGGGATGTTCGGAGGGCGGTCGCGAGGCGGTGATGGAGGCGACGCGCTATCCGAACGACTTTGACGGAATTGTGGCGGGGTCGACGTGGCTCGATCCGGTGGGCACGGAGCTGGAGCAACTGAAAAACGTGAAGGCATTTATCAAGGCTCCGATACCGCTGGAGAAGTTCGACGCGATCGATGCGGCCATCTTTGAGCAATGCGACGCGCTGGACGGAGTGAAGGATGGATTGATCCAGAATCCGGCGGCGTGCTCGTTCAAGCCGGAGACACTGGTTCCGAGTGTGTTGACGAAGGAGCAGGCGGAGGCGCTGAAGTTGTATTTTTCGGCGATCAGGGATGCGAAGGGAAGCCTGATCTTTCCGGGCTCATCGGTGAGCGACCTGAAGATGCAGTTCGGGCTGCCGACGGCGCGGATGGTGGAAAACGACGAGCCGCCGGCGGAGCCCAATGGCGCGCAGCCGTGGGGCAAAGGCGAAGTGCCTCATCTGTGGCAGTCGGCAACGGGCGTGATTGTGACGCTGGGGTATCGCGATCCAACGGTGGATTTGAACAACGCGATTGAAGAGGACGGCGGAGTGGTGAAGGAGGCCGCGCTGGAAGTGTTATACGGCCGGCTGCGGGCGGAGATGGCGGACGATCCGGCGCGTTTGAAGAGCTACTTTGAGCAAGGGGGCAAGCTGATTTTCTATCACGGATTGAGCGATCCGGTGATTTCGCCCTACAGCGTGGTGTGGTTCTACGAGGATCTGGCGCAGCAGCAGGGCGGCTATGCGCAGGCGCAGAAGGACGCGCGGCTGTTCCTGGTGCCCGCGATGCAGCACTGCGGCGACGGGCCGACGCCGACGCGCTTTGACACGCTGACGGCGCTTGAGAACTGGGTGGAGAAAGGCACGGGGCCGGACGGGATCCCGAGTACACACATGGCGGGCAAGACAGCGGATCGCAGTTTGCCGCTGTGCAAGTTTCCGGAGATGCCGCACTACAAGGGTTCGGGCGACGTGAAGGACGGAGCAAACTGGTCGTGCGACGGGAAGGACCGTTCGATGCTGAAGGTGGGTCTGAACGGCGCGGAGGCCGGACTGAACGACCGCAGCAAACATACTACGCTGGTGAAGGGCACGCCTGGCTCCGACCTGGGGCATTGATGCGCTTCAAGAGGCCGGCGGGTTTTTTTCAGGATGGAACAACGAAAGAAAGGGGATCTGCTTTGAAGAGGATTGCAGCGGCGGCGCTTTTGTGCGGGAGCATGATGTTTGCCCAGTCGAACGAACCGGCAGGATTTCATTATTGGACGCGAGCGGATCTGGATAAGGCTGCCAATGGGCTGGCACCCCAGATGGACAAGAACGGGTTCAAGACGCAGATTCTTGCCGATGCCGGCAACCACCGCTTTCAGATTACGCATCGCGAGGCGGGGGGCGAATCGGAGTATCACGAGAGTTTGTCCGATGTTGTGTTTGTGCAGAGCGGCCGGGCGACGCTGATTTATGGCGGCAAGATGGTGGACGCGAAGACCACCGCACCGGGCGAGATGCGGGGCACGGGAATCGAGGGCGGGATGAGGAGGATTCTCGAAGCGGGCGACGTGGTTGTGATTCCGTCGAAGCTGCCCCACCAATTTACGCCGGAGAAGGGCGCGGCTTTCAATTACTTTGTGGTGAAGGTCGCGGATCAATAGGTTCGGACCACGAAGCAAGGGAGATTGGCGGGTGGGAGGTCGCTCGTGTTGGGGTTGGCCCGACGCGGGCTCAATTTCAGCGAAGTCTTTCAGACGGTGGAAGTACTCTTTGAAAAAGCGAGATGGAAGGTGGTTCCGGGCAGCGATGCATTCCCTCAGGGGCTAAACAGGCTGCGGAAAAAGTCTCAAGTCGGATACTGTTTCT
>Ga0326728_10002493_pt1 | contig 61072 bp, 52 predicted proteins | sample MB3enrmetagenome_FD_207602 | JGI IMG/M metagenome (GOLD analysis project Ga0326728, IMG submission 207602) | Lab enriched peat soil microbial communities from McLean, Ithaca, NY, United States - MB31MN | ecosystem: Environmental > Terrestrial > Soil > Wetlands > Peat | place: USA: New York... | reverse complement strand
CATTTGTAAACCTTCCATCCGCCGGCGTAGTAAGGGGCCAGCTTGGCCCTCGTTTCATCAACCAGCAACATATAGTTGGTGTTGTCCGGCTCCATGCCCCAAGACATAAACCCGCCACACCAATTGGTGGGCGAGCTGGTGCCCGAAGCGGCGGCAGAATCATCATTGGGAACCAAACAGTCCTTAAAGTCCCCGGCGTAACTGACCCAGGCCAGCGTCAGTTGGCGGGTGTTGCTCATGCAGTGGAGTCCTTGGGCTTGGGCTTTTGCCTTGGTCAAAGCCGGCAACAACAGCGCCGCCAAAATGGCAATAATCGCAATGACCACCAGCAGTTCTATCAAGGTGAACGCCCGGACGCCCCGTCGCGCCAGGTCCTGTGTTCTCGCATTCGTTTTCATATCAGCTTCTTTCAACGAGCATCTGCCTTGCCGCCGGGCGAAGGCCCGGCCGCATGGCGGCAATCAGCTTCCTGCGTAATTTGCCAAATTGCCCGCGGCTCGTCTTGCAATTTTATTCAGCGAAGAAAATTGAACATGGGGTGACAAATCAGGGCCAATCCGTGAACTCGGCGAAACACGGATTCAGCGGTTTAAGGTGTTTTGTGTCCAACTGGAAACTGGCCGGGGCCGCTCACCAAAAAACATATTTGGGATCGGGTTCCCCGCTGTCCGTCTCAACCTGGGGGTCCGGCGGGAATTGGTAGAACTCAACGTGGCTGTCGCCCCAGAGCATGACCTGTCTGCGGTCACCCTTGTTATTGTGCCAGGTTGATTCCACGGTCGCCATGGAGCGGTCGGTCTGCCAATCCCAATCGCCCTGGATGACCTTGGTCGCCGGTTTAACGGCGACCTCGGACATCTTCATGGAAAGGTTGGCGGACGGTTCCCAGTAGTAATTTCCGGCAGAGCCGGTGACGTACTGGACGCGGTCATAATCCATGAACCACTCCACCAAATAGCTGTTTCCCCATCCATCCCAGCAGGTGGGTGGTCCCCCATCTGTAGGTGTCTGGCCGGGGTAAGCGTCGCCCGCGTCCGCCGGGCAATGAAATACATTCACGTTGGGGACATAAGTATTGAGCGGCCGTTTGTTTTGCGGAACCTGGCCGCCGTAATCCCCGGCGCCTGCTGAAATAAACGGCTTGGGCGGCAGTTGTCCGCCTCCGCCGCCCCAGCCGTCGTGGATGGGATAGTAGCCGTGTGAGTCATCGCTGGCGTACATGTGGTAGGCCAATCCGATTTGGTGCTGGTTGTCAGAGCATTGAATGCGCAGGGACTGCTTCTTGGCTCTTGCCAGCGCGGGCAGCAGCAAGGCCGCCAAAATCGCAATGACGGCAATCACCACCAGCAGTTCGATCAGTGTAAACGCCCAACTCCGCCGCCTTCCTCCGTGCTCGGAGGCGGGGGCGCGACCGGCGACCATCGGGTCTTTGTTCTTGCTCATATTCGCATCATGTCAGGTTCTTTCAACCAGTGTCCGCATCGCTGCCGGGCCGAAGCCCGGTCGAATTCCAGCAATCAGTTTCCCGGACAATTTGCCACCTTGCCCGCGTCGGGTCTTGCGATTTTATTCAGCGAAGAAAATTGAACATGGGGCGGCGAATCAGAGCGAATGAGCGACCTCTGCGCGAGACGGTTTCAGCGGTTTCAGGTGTTTTTGGCCGCCCGGCTGCGCCGCAGGAATTGACTGGGAGAAACCTGGAAGCGGCGGCGGAAACAAGTGGCAAAGTACTGGCTGGAGTTGAACCCGTTGGCAAAAGCGATTTCCGTGACTGAAAGCCCAGTCTGTTCGCGCAATTGCCGCGCCGCCCGGTCCAGGCGGCAGTGGTTTAAGAACTCCATCGGCCCGGCGTTCACCAGTTCACGGCAGTATTTGGAGAAGGTGGTGACGCCCAGGCCGCAATGGGCGGCCATGCTGTCCAGCGTCCATGCTTCCCCGGCCGGGGTCCGCCTGTCTTCCAGATCATGCAGGAAAATCTCCACCGTCCGCCGCCGCGAAGTCAGTTGTTCATTTTCCTGTGTTTGCTGCCGCGTCAGGGCGTCCAGGATGCCGATGAGCAATTGGTTCAAATAGACGGCCAGGCGCGAGACGGCGTGCGGTTGATTCCAGATCGCCAGATTGTGCGCCAGTTCGCGAAAGGATTGCGCGATGACCGGCGTCGAATTCCAGACCGGATTTTCATTGTGCCGCAATTTGCGCGTCAGTTCCGCCAGATTGTCCTTGGTCAGCACGATCCATTTGGGCCAGCGCCAATCCTGATGCGGCCGGCGCACGCCCACATCCAGAATGAGCCAATGCAACCGGCACGGCCCGATGTTGGGCGCGCCGAACTTGTGCAATTGCCACGGGCGCGCGATGGTGAAATGTCCCGCGTGCAAATGATGGGTCTTGCGCTCCATGACGAAGGCCGTGGCGCCCTTTTCCAGAAAGACGATTTCAATGCCTTCGTTGCGGTGCAGGTCCTCCCCCCAATCCTGCGCGCCCTCGGCATTCCAAAAGCCGATGCTGCTCAGGCCGGGCAGCACGTTGGCCGGCACGGTCGTTCCGGGATAATGCCCTTTGCTCAAGGCCTGCAATTCGATTTTGCCTTCGCGCATGGCGCGCACCTGCGGCCCGCAACGGTCAATTTCGTAACCTCGGCGGCCCGCTTGATAGATCGGTTCTTTCGGCGTCGGCTTTGCCATACATGTTCAATATCATTCGCCGCATGATTTTGCAAGCCCCCGCCGGCCAATTTGGGTACTAACCTGATGCTATGAAAAAGTCATTCCGTAATTTTCTGCTCGCCGGCGCATGGCTCCTCTCGCTCAGTGCTCTCCGCGCCCAATCAACCGACTCCGCTTCCGCTGCCGCCGGCCCTTCGTGGCCCAAGGCCGACCCCGCCGCCGTGGCGCGCTGGCGGGCGCTGCGTTTTGGCATGTTCATTCACTGGGGGCCGGTGAGTTTGACGGCCAAAGAGATTGGCTGGTCGCGCGGCGCGGAAACGCCGATCGAGGTTTACGACAATCTCTACAAGCAATTCAACCCGACCAATTTCAACGCCGACGCCTGGGTCAGCATTGCCAAAGCGGCCGGCATGAAATACATCGTGCTGACCACCAAGCACCACGACGGCTTCTGTCTCTGGGACACCCAGCAGACCGACTACAACATCATGCACTCGCCCTTTCATCGCGATGTCGTCAAGGAACTGGCGGCGGCGTGCAAGAAACAGGGCATCGCCTTTGGCACGTATTACTCCGTGACCGACTGGCATCATCCCGATTTTCCGCTGACCAGTCCCGGCGGCGAGGTCAAACGCGAAAAGTCGGACCTGGACTCCTACAACCGCTATCTTCTGGCGCAAATCAGTGAACTCATCACCAATTACGGCCCGCTCCTGACCCTGTGGAATGACGTGCCGCAACAGTTCAAGGGCCGGGGCGCCGCCACCATCAAGCTGGCCCGTTCGCTTCAACCCGACATCCTCATCAACAACCGCACCGGCGACGGGGGCGACTACGACACCCCGGAACAGGAAATCGGCAAATTCCAGATGGACCGCCCGTGGGAATCCTGCATGACCATCTCCAAGTCCGGCCAATGGGCCTGGGGCGGCCCGCAGGATGGCGTCAAATCAACCGCCGCCTGCCTGGAAATGATCATTCGCGGCGCGGGCGGCGACGGAAATATTCTGTTGAACGTCGGTCCGCGGCCCGACGGCATGATTGATCCCGAACAAGCCAGCCGTCTCAAAGACATCGGCGCCTGGCTGGCAAAGAATGGCCAAAGCATTTACGGCACCCGCGGCGGCCCGTGGAAGCCAACCCGCTCCATCGCCAGCACGCGCAAAGGGAACACGGTTTTCATTCATGTCATGCGCTCCGAGGACGGCCGCGTGGAACTGCCCGGCATTCCGGCGGAAATTCAATCCGCCTCGCTGCTCGGCGGCGCTGAGGTTCAGTTCAGCCAGAAGGACGGCAAGCTCCTGGTCATGATTCCCCTCTCCTCCCTGGTTCCGATTGATACGATTGTGAAGCTGCAACTCAATGGCTCCGCCCTGGACCTTCCCGTCCTGGAGTCCGCCTCCGGCATCAAGGCGAGCGCCTCGAATACTTATCAGGGAGAGGAGGAGCAATTCGGCCCGCAGAATGCCTTCGACGACGACCCCGGCACCCGTTGGGCCACCGACGCGGGCACCAAACAGGCCTGGATCGCCGCCGACCTCGGCCAGCCAAAGACCATTGCCGCCGTTCACATTCAAGAGGCGGTCCCTTACACCGGCCGCGTCGCCAAGTTTGAGTTCCAATACCGCCTCAACGGCGCCTGGGAGACCATTTTCACGGGCGACGTCGTCGGCGCTGATTTCCAAAAGGAATTCGCGCCCGTCACCGCGCGGGAATTCCGCCTGAATATTCTTGACGCCACCGAAGGCCCGACCATCGCGGAAATCAAGCTGGTTGAACAAAAGCAATGACGCCATCCCTGGCATGGAAAAAATCAGCGTCATTGATCTGGTCATCATTGTCATTTACCTCGCCGGCATCGTCGGCGCGGGCGTGTGGGTCGGCCTGCGCAAACGCAAAGGAGGGGAGGCCGGCAGCTATTTTCTGGCCGGCAACACGTTGCGCTGGCCCTCCATCGGTCTGGCCTTGTTCGCCACCAACATCTCCTGCCTGCACCTGGTCAGCCTGGCGCAGGCGGGGTACGATGACGGCTTCCTCATGGGCAACTTCGAGTGGCTGGCGGCCTTCACCTTGATCGCGTTGAGCCTGTTCTTTGTGCCGTTTTATATCCGGGCCAAAGTTTCGACGCTGCCGGACTTTCTGGAAAAAAGATATTGCGGCGAATGCCGCAACTGGCTGGCGGGCCTTTCCATGCTGACGGCCATCATTTTCAACATCGCCTTTCCGCTCTCCAGCGGCTGGCTGGTGTTGCACGGCGTTTTCGGCATTGACAAATGGGTTTGCATCCTGACGCTCACGACGCTCACCGCCATCTACACCATTCTGGGCGGCCTTTCGGCGGTCGTAATGACCGAGACGATTCAGGCGGTGATTCTGCTCACCGGCGCGATCGTCATCACCGGGCTGGCCTTTGCAAAAGTCGGCGGCTGGCATGGCATGACCGATCAACTGCACGCCAGCGGCGAGATCTCGAAGCTCACGATGCTGCGCACGCCGTCCCAGGCACCCTCCTTCCCGTGGTATGCGATGCTGCTGGGTTATCCGGCCCTGAGCATCTGGTATTGGTGCGCCGACCAGACCATCGTGCAGCGGGTCCTGGGCGCGAAGGACGAAAACCACGCGCGCACCGGCCCGCTGTTCTGCGGCCTCATCAAGATCTTTCCCGTCTTCGTTTTCATCCTGCCCGGCCTGATGTTCCTGACCATCATCCAAGGCGGCAAGCTCGACGGCCTGGCCCAGCTTCGGGTCCGCAGTGAAAAAACGGTCGTCGTGGGAAATGCTCCCGGCAAGCAATATGAACTGGAATTGACCGGCGCGGCCCTGGGCGGCCGGACGCGAAAAATCAATTTCACCGACGGACAAGCGCCGTTGGATTTGACAAAGGAACTCGCCCAGGACGGCAAGCCGTTGACGCTCATGTCCGGCTTCAATCAGAAGAACCTGGCGCTGCCCGCCAACGTCACCGTGATGTCGTCGAAGGAAACCTACGGGCTGATGATCAAAAACCTCATGCCCGTGGGCCTGTTCGGCGTCATGGCGGCGGCGCTCATGGCCGCGCTCATGGGCAACCTGGCCAGCGCCTCCAATTCCATCGCCACTCTCTTCAGCTACGATCTCTACCGCCGCTTCCGGCCCGCCACCCCGGAACACCGGCTGGTTTTGATCGGCCGCTTCGCTTCGCTCGGGGCCTTTCTGCTCGGCATCGGACTGGTGCCGTTGTTGGACAATTACAAAAGCATTTTCGTCGGCATCAATGACATCATCTCGCATATCGCGCCGCCGATTTCCTGTGTCTTTGCCGTGGGCGTCTTTTGGCCGCGCGCCTCGGCCTTCAGCGCCAAGTGGACGATGTGGATCGGCTCGCTGACGGGCGCGCTGGTCTTCACGGCCAAGACCCTGCACGTCTGGCAGCCGGAGAAGTTCAGTTGGATTTGGGCGTTCCTTTACCAGACCCCCTTCATGCTCATGGCCTTTTACCTGCTCTGTCTGTGCGTCGTCTTGCAAATCGCCCTCACCCTCGCGCGGCCCAAACTGGCGGCGGAAGACCCGCAGAAACTCTTCTGGGAACATCCGCTGGACGCTCTGAAATCCCCCGGCTGGCCCGGCCTGGCGAATTACAAGGTTCTCGCCGCGCTCGTTTTCGCCGTCATGTGCTTGCTCTATTACCGGTTCCGTTGAATCCTGTTGCGCCATGAATAAAATCCCGCTTCTCACCTGGCCGCTGCTCGCGCTGGCCGTCCTGGCCGGCTGCGCCACCGGCAAACCAACCGTCACCCGCTGCGCCTGGGTCACTGGACTCAAGGCGGAAAAGGCCGCCCGCTATGAAGACCTTCATGCGCATCCCTGGCCGGGCGTCAACAAGATGATCAAGCAGTGCCACATCCGGAATTTTTCCATCCACGAGCGGGAGATCAACGGCCAACTCTATCTCTTCGCCTATCTGGAATACACCGGCACAAATTTTGACGCCGACATGTCGAAAATGGCGGCCGATGAGGAAACGAAACGCTGGTGGCAGCAAACCGACCCCTGCCAGGCGCCGCTGCCCGATGCCGCCGCCAAGGGAAAAATCTGGAGCGATACCAAAGAAATCTATTTTTTGCCATGAACGCACCGCATCCCACCGACAAAACCATGTCCCCACGCCAACGCATCCTGGCCGCCATCGAGCATCGCCAGCCGGACCGGGTGCCGGTGGATTTGGGCGCCACCCCCAGTTCGGGCATCTCGGCCATCGCCTACGGCCGTCTCAAGCAACACCTGGGCCTGACTCAGGGCCGGACGCTCGTCTATGATGTCGTCCAGCAACTGGCCCAGCCCGAAGACTTCATCCTCGACCGCTTCGGGGTGGACGTGATTGACATCGGGCGCGCTTTCAACACGGAGGATGCCGCCTGGCGGCCGACCGTTCTGGCCGACGGCCAGCCCGCGCAATATCCGGCCTGGTTCCAGCCGGAGCGCCAGGCCGACGGCTCGTTTATTGCGCGGATGAAAGACGGCCTGGACATCGCCCACATGCCGGCGCACGGCGTGTTTTTTGACCAGAGTTATTTTCCCTATCTCGATGACTACCCGGCGGACTTCCGCGACTTGCCGCGGGAGATGGGACGGGTCCTCTGGGCCGCGCTGGCGCATAGTCCCTGGGATCACGCCGCAGAGGCCGGTTTCTGGGACACGCTGCGGACCAGGACCCTGGAACTGCGCCGCACCACCAACCGCGCGCTCATGATTGGCATCGGCTGCAATCTTTTTGAATGGGGCACCTTCCTGCGGCGGATGGATAATTTCCTGATGGACCTGGTCGCCGAGCCGGAAAAAGCCGAGGCGCTGCTCGACGCCTTGATGGAGCGTCATCTGGCCGTGCTGGAGAAAACCTGTCGGGCGGTCGGGGACGTGGCGGACTTGATTCGCTTCGGCGACGACCTGGGCGGCAATGGCGGGCCGTTGATGTCGCCCCGCACCTACCGCCAACTTTTCAAGCCCCGCCACACTCTGCTCTGCCAGTACGTCCACCGGCATTCCGGCATGAAGGCCTTCCTGCATTCGTGCGGTTCCATTCGCGCCCTGCTGCCGGACCTCATCGAGGCGGGCTACGACGTCATCAACCCGGTGCAGACCTCCTGCCAAGGAATGGATCCCGAAGGGTTGAAAGCGGATTTCGGCAAGGACATCTGTTTCTGGGGCGGGGGCTGCGACACCCGGACCGTCCTGCCCAACGCCACGCCCGCCCAAGTGAAGGATCACGTCAAGCGCCGGTTGGATATTTTCATGCCCGGCGGCGGCTTTGTCTTCAACACCGTCCACAACATTTTGCCCGAAGTCCCGCCGCGGAACATCGTGGCCATGTTCGAGGCCATTGATGAATTCAACGGATGAAGACCAACGGGCGCATTTCACTTTTTTAGATGGCCTCTCCTAATCTTAATCCTAATCTTAATCTTAATCTCCTCATTCGGATTAAGATTAAGATTAGGATTAGGAGCCGGCAAACGCGACCCAAGAAAGTGATATGCCCCCAAGACCACCGGGGAGCCCAGTTTTCCCCGGTCGCGTGCTGCGCCGCCTTGGCCGCGCGAAAGCCTTGGCTCGCCGCCTCGGCCGTTTTGCTGGCGACCGTTCTATTGGCCGCGCCAGCCGCCGCGCAGAGTGTTTCGCATGACAATCCCGCCACTGATGCCATGGGCGCGCAACTCCAGCGCTCATTTATCTGGACCCAGGAGACACCAACGACGAAGGGATTTCTCAACGCGGTGTTTCGTCGCAGTTTCGAGCTTCCGGCTCGGCCCTCTCAAGCACGCTTCCACCTTTTTGCCTACACTCGTTATCAACTATACGTCAACGGCGAATACGTCGGGCGTGGCCCGAACCGATTCGAGAACCGCCGGCCGGAGTATGACACTTGGGATTTGAGCAGCCGGTTGCAAATCGGACGCAACGTTATCGCGGTGCTCGTTCACCGCGACTGGCCGGGCGAGCATCGCACCAGCTTCGTCCAAACCCTCAGCCGGATACGGCTTCACCAACCCGGCTTGACCGCGCGTTTGGAGATGCAAGGCGCCGACGGCAGACAAGAGACAATCTCGACGGACGAATCGTGGCGCGCGTTTGCGGAGACGGGTTTTAGCGCGCCTGCCGGCTACTGCTACTCGTCCATTCCGGATAATTACGACGCCCGAAAATCTCCTGGAGAATGGCAGTCGCCGGAATTCGACGATCGCAATCTGCCGCCGGCCGCGAAACTCGACACCTTAAACCTGGAAACATGGCCGGTGCTTTGGCCGCGAACAATCCCCCTCTTGCGCGAAAGCGACGTCCCCTTCCGCCGCGACCCGGAGAGCCCCGCCGGGAGTCTGGAACAAGGCGGCCAGTGCCTGTTCCGCTGCCGCCGGATTGTTCAGGCCTATTGGGTGTTGGACATTGACGCCGCCGCCGGAGCGAAACTGGCGGTGACACCGCTGCTGCCGGAGGGCCACAAGGGCACATCGAGTTTTTACGTCTGCCGGGAAGGACATCAACGCTGGATTGGCGGAGATACCTTTGGCTTGAATGCACTCTCTATCCGGGTCGAATCAGGGAAGGCCACCGTCCGGCTGGAGCGGTTGGTTGAGGTGCTCTATCCATTCGATCTCATCGGTTCCTTTTCCTCCAGCGATCCCCTCTTGGACCGGATCTGGCAACTGACCGCCCGCTCCCTGGAACTTCTCAGTGAGGACGCCTATACCGATTGCGCCGACCGCGAACGTTCGGAATGGATGGATTGTGATCCGCCCATGTATGAGGCCTCGCGCGTCATGATGGCCGGGCCGATGGCAGCCGGGGCCAAGGTGTGGAGCGACCCGCGCCTGTTTGCCAACATGCTCCGCAGGGTCGCCCTCACACAAGAACCGGATGGCATGTTGCGGGCGCGCACCTGCTCCGATCTCCTGGACATCCATACGCGCATGGAGGATCGCGCCTGTGATTGGGTGGAAGGCCTGCGCAAATACTGCGAGGCGACAGGTGACAAGGCGTTGATCCGCGAATTGTGGCCGGAGTGCCAGGGGTTGTTGCAATGGTTCGCTGATCATCGCACCGGCCGCGGCCTGGTCAAGGCGCGCGAGTGGATTGCGTGGGACAACCCCATGAGCTATGCGACCTGCGAGGGCGCGGCGAACAATGCCTTTTTCCAGCGAGCCTTTGCCGACGGCGCGTGGCTGGCCCGGCAGATCGGCAACGAGTCGGCCGCCGCCAAATGGAGCCAGGCGGCCGATCAACTTTACCGCGCCTTCAACCTGATCTTGTGGGACGAACCCGCCGGCGCGTATGCCTCCGCCGCCGGGACGCCGGAAGTGCTCCCGGAGGACCAGCTTTTCAAGAAGGCTATCCTGCTCAAAACGGTGGATGGGCGCGCCGAGCCGACCCTCCATGCGAACCTGTTCGCTCTGGATCGCGGCCTGGTGCCGCCCGCGCGCCGCGCGCGTGTGGTCGCTTGGGTTCTCGCGCACGAGGACCAGATCCGGCAGATCATGGCCAATTACTACTATTTCAAAATTCTCTACGGCCTCGATGAGCAACGCTGCGATCAGATCGTGCTGGACCGGATTCGGCGCGGTTGGAAGGAAATGGTCGAGTCGCCTTGGCAAACCACTTGGGAAATGACCGGTGGAGAGGGCTCCAAGATGCATTGTTACGGCATTGTCCCGGGCTGCATCCTCAGCACTTACGTGCTCGGCGTCAGACGCGATGCCCCCGTCTGGCGGCGGCAACTGATTATCGAGCCGCATCTGGCCGACTTGAGCCGCGCCGAGGGCATCGTGGTCACGGAGTTCGGACCGGTCTCGGTCTCCTGGCGGCGCCAAGCGGGTCGGTTGCGCTTCGATATTACGGTCCCGCAGGATGTCGAAACAGCCCTCGCTCTGCCAAACGGAAACGGCCACAAGCCTGTGATCCTCGATGGGCAATCACAGCCCTATGTCCTGAAGGCCGGACGCTGCATTATCAAACTGAACCCCGGCTCGCACCAAGGCTCCTACTGATTCGCAATTGCAAATTGAAGATTTTCAATTCCCAATTCTCAATTCAGACGTGAAACCTGTGGTTGCGCTGTTAAGAGCGTCTTCCGACAATTTGTTCACCTGTCCAGCCGGCCCTCTCAAACAGTTTTCCCTTGTCGCACCCCGCCCCCTTGCCCATCCTGCACGCCGATGCCGGAGCGCGTGATCGCAGATGTGTTGGCCAAGCCGGACGCCGCGTTGGAAATGACGCTGCGCCCCTCCCTGTTTTCCGAGTTCGTCGGCCAGGCCAATGTCAAGGAACGCCTCGAAATCGCCGTCCAGGCCGCCAAGAAACGGGGCGAGGCCCTGGACCATCTGCTCTTCAGCGGCCCGCCGGGGCTGGGCAAAACCACGCTCGCCCACATCATCGCCAAGAGCATGGAGGTCAACATCAAATGCACCAGCGGCCCTACCATCGAAAAGGCGGGCGACCTGGCCGGCTTGCTCACCAATTTGGAACACGGCGACGTTCTGTTCATTGACGAAATCCACCGCCTGCAAAAAACCATTGAGGAATACCTCTACCCGGCGATGGAGGATTTCAAGCTGGACATCATTATTGACCAGGGGCCTAACGCCCGCAGCGTGCGCCTTTCCCTGCCGCGCTTCACGCTCATCGGCGCCACCACCCGCAGCGGCCTGCTCACGGCGCCTCTGCTGACCCGCTTCCCCATCCGCGAGCGGCTGGATTATTACAACGCCGCCCAACTCCAGCAGATTGTCGTCCGCTCGGCCAATTTGCTGGCCATCGGCATCGAGCCGCCCGGGGCCATGGAGATCGCCCGGCGCAGCCGCGGCACCCCGCGCATCGCCAACAATCTTCTCCGGCGCGTGCGCGATTACGCCCAGGTCCGCGGCGACGGCCACATCACCGTCCCCGTGGCCGACCAGGCCCTGGCCATGCTGGCCATTGACCAGAACGGATTGGACGAAATGGACAAGCGGATTCTGGAGACCATCGTGGTCAAATTCGCCGGCGGCCCCGTAGGCCTCAACTCGTTGGCGGTGGCCGTGGGCGAGGAACCCGACACCCTGGAAGAAGTCTATGAGCCCTTTCTCATCATGGAAGGCTACCTCAACCGCACCTCCCAAGGCCGCGTCGCCACCGAACTGAGCTACAAAAAACTGGGCCTCAAATTGGGCGGCGGCAAGCAGCCAGGGCTTCTTTAGGGCTTCATAATCCTAATCCTAATCTTAATCCTAATCCTAATCCTAATCCCCATTAAAACCGAACCTGATGGAAGAAGATTAAAATTACACGTCCCGGTCACCGCAGAGTCAGCACAATGGGCCGGCTTGTTCCGCCCGGCGCGTTTCGCATCAAAATGAAACCGATTGTGATAACGGTCTATGCGTCTTACTTTTGAGCCATGAAAATCAGCTACGATGCCGAAGTGGATGCCTTGAGCATCACCTTCCGCCAAACCACCGTCACGACCAAACATCTGGCCGAGGGCATCGCGGCGGATTATGACGGCGAAGGGCGCCTTGCCGGGCTGGAAATTCTCGACGTGCAAAAGCGTTTCGGCGGCAAGGAAACCATGCGGCGGGTGGAGTTGGAAGGTCTCGAATCCGTCAGTGCCCCCCTGGCGCTACGAGAAAAGGCCCCCAAGAAATACGGCGCGTAAAGCCGCCGCCTCACGTTGCTCCCTCTGCTTGTCCCGCCCGGCATGGATGGACGCAACCCATTTCGCTCAAACTGCCGGATCGGCGCCGGCGTCAGCTTTCGTGCCACCAAGGTCTTCCGCCAGGCGATGACGTGCGCTCTCCCAACTTCTCGGAATTGATCCGGCCGTCCGATGCCCAAAAACTCCATGAACTGGGCCACGTCGCGCCGGTAGGCCTCGCGGGTGCTTGGATTTTGGACGTCGGCAAACCACTCGAACTCTGGCGGCACTTCCGCCAGCCGCCTGAATGCTTCCGCGCTCAAGAGCGTTTCCCCCGACCCCAAAACGACCATTTCCTCCATGCGTCCATTCCAAAACGCCCCCTCTGCCCTGGCAAGCGGAATCGTCCATAAGCAAGCTGTCGAAGTTGAAGCTCAACAACGAGTCGAAGAGATTGTCGTAACTACTCCACTGCCGAGGCCGTAGTCATATCAGCGGGTCAAGGATTCTACCGTGTGTAAAAGTCGCATAAGAAAGATTATGTCTAATAGACAGAATGCCCGTGCTTAATTCTGTTCCCCTTCGGTCCGCCCTTGGGCCTTGCCCGCGAGGCATTCTGCCGGCGTATGGACGGCAACTTCAGGAAACCTCTTTGCGATTCCTTTGTCGAACGTGGCCACGTCACAACCTTCCGAGCGGGCGAAGGCGCAAAGAAGCGCGTCGCCAAAATCGCTGTTCTTGGAGCGATAAAATTGAAGGGCTTCCACGACCCACCGGGAGTCTGGCGTGTCCACGTTTGGAATGGTCAGTAGTGAAATCAACTTGGGCGCTATCACGGCGGCATCGAGGTTGTAAAGCCGTTCAAGGACATAAACCGTTTCCTGAACCGTTGAGGTTGGAATCACCAGCTTGACCTTGCCGGCTTGCGCCGCCCGGAAAAGATCAGCGGCGGCTGCCGATTGGATTTTGTCATCGCCCGTCAGGTATCGGACCACCACGCTTGCGTCAATCGCGATTGCGGCGGCCATTTATCTTCCCTCCTCCAATCCCGCCGCGCCAGCCTTCGCAATGGCTTTTCTCCCCGATGCCTTGATCTCGTCAACAGAATGCGTGCGATTCCCCTTCCCCAGCGAACCGGCCAGGGCGTCCGCGTCTTCGACGAGCTCCAGAATCAGCCTTTTGCCCTCCACCATCTGGTTCACCCGCTGGCCGGGCCGAAACCCCAGCATCCGAATCGCTTCCGCTGAAATCGTCGTTTGAAACGCTTTTGAAATCTTTGTTTGCGTCATAAACAACATGATACTCAGAAAACCTCTGAAGTCAAGCCCAAACCCGTTATTTTTGTAAAAAACCTTTTAATGGGCCATATATGACCAATGGCCGCGCTGACGGCACAAGAAAGATTCTGTCTGATACTTGACGCCGCTCTCATTTCAGAATCCTGGAAACAGCGGTGTCCACCCCATGCTCCAGGGCGTTGGTTGCCGCCGTCACAAAAGCCCACCATGCAGGCGTCCGAGCGCGCGGGCCAGCACAATGGCCATGATGAACACGCCGAGGCCCAAGGGAACTACGTGCTTTGTCTGCCGCAGATCGAATTTCCCTGTTTGTCCAAGCAGCACGTATGCCACCAAGAGATTAAACGTGGCCCAAAGCACGTTCACCGTGGACGACGACAGCCCCTGGCCGGGAGGCGACGCGAATGGCGTTTGGAACGCGCTCCCCGAAACACCGGCGACGAGGTGAGGAACGCTGTTCATCAGGAAGGCGCCGCCGAAAAAATAGGCGATGAAGTGATACCAGCGCATTTGGACCTTGATCGAGTTCTCCATAATTTCCGGGATTATGTTGGATATTTGATTTCACACAAGCTTTTCCGTTCCGACATTGAAACACCGCCCGGCGGCTGTGCCAGAGCTTGCCAACCGCGTGCTCCGCGTAATCTGGGTTGATCGGTGGCTCATTTTGCCGCCCGCGCCTTCGGGGGAAACCAAAACGAAAACCCTCAGCCCGTCTTCATTCCCTTGCCGTTCATTCCCCTGCCATTTTTCCCCCTCATTGGATTCTCCCCGTTCCACTTCGGTGTATTCCGTCGTTTGCGGTAAATTCGGTAAAAAATAAATGTTGCATTCCCACCAAAACGTGGTAATATGGAAACTGTGCGGCGCTCGCGCGCCTGTTCTTTGACATTTTGCGGACCTCGCGGAAGGGACTTCCCGGAGCCTGCAACCGGGAAGCGGCAGCGGGATGCTGGCGGCGCGGGCGCCATCGCGCCCGCGCCGTTCGCGGCCAAGTCGCACTGTGTGCGTCGAATGGCCATTGAGCGGTTGGGACGGCAGAATTCAATTGCCAGTGGCCAATTTTCAATGACCAATTCCCAATCAGCGCTTGCCGGTTCTGATCCGTTCCGAAACGCCCTTGCTCCAAAGGCGCTGGTAAAACCGGAACAGCGCCTTTAGCACCGTTTAGCACCTATTAGCACCTATTAGCACCTAAAACACCGTGTGCATGGCAAAAAAGAGCCACTCCGCCCTCTGGCCTCTGCCTTCTGTCCTCTGTCCTCTGCACTCCCTGTGTCGCCACCCCATTGCCAGTACACGGCAAAAGCGGCGGATCAAAGCTAATCAAACCCAATCAAACCCAATCAACTTGTCGCGCCGAAGCCTCGGCGCCGACTTTGAACCTTGAACCTTGAACTTTGAACCTTGAACTTCGGGCGGAAGCTTCAGCGACGGCGGAAGTTTTAGCGAAGGCGGAAGCCTGACCGATAACGATAAAGTTGCAGGTACATGCAGGTACATGCAGGTACATGCAACTTGGCGCTTAACAGCGGCGGGCTTGCCGCGCCGAAGGATTCCAGGATTAGGCCCACTGGCAGAGGGACTCGACGTGCGCGGCGGAGCCGTCGCGCAGCCAGCCGTCCAATTGCGCCGGGTCCTTGAGCTGCTGGCCGCGCAGGCGGGGCACGACGACAAACCGGCAGTCCACCTCCGGCACCGCCGTCATGTCGCCCCAGAGCTTCTCGAATTGGGCGACGGGAAAAATGTCCTCCTGGCCGTGGCCCCATCGCTTCTTGACATCCTTCAAGGTGATGTAAGTCGGCACGCGGGCGGCGGCGGCGCGGATGGCGGCGGAAACCTTCTCCGCGTCGCGCAGGGCGGCGGCGGACAAGCCGAAAGCGGCCAGGAGTTGGCGCAGGTCAATCCAGTTCGTCGCCGAGTTGTAATAGGAGAGGGCGAATTCCTCCTCCTCCCGCGGCATGGCCAGACCCTCCAGGATGCGCGGCCGGCCTTGCACGCGGGCCAGGCCGCCGCCCCGGTCCTCCAGGCGGCGGGTGATGACTTCGAACGTCAGGCACGCTCCCTGCCGGATGTGCAATCCCAACAGCGCGGGGTCCAAATCCACGCCCAGGCAATCAATGTTATGAACCAGCAGGTAGCGCAGGTTGGGACATTGCTCCAGCAGGCGGAGCAGGACGCCGTTGCGCAAGAGGTTGGAAACTTCGTACCAATGGCCGACCGGATGGAGGCATTGCGAGGGGAGATTGTCGGTGTAATCGCTGCCCTGGCCGGCCTGTTTGGCCCAGGCGATGAGGGCGGAGCGGAGGCTCTCGCGGACTTTTTGCGCTTGTTCGTCCAGCATTTGCTGGGGCATTTCCTCCCACAAGAAGCGGAGGTCCCGCTCCATGGGCACCAGGCGCAGGCCGATGGCCCGGCCGGGGGAAAGGGCCAGCGGGCCGGGATAGCCGCAGTTGTTTTGCCGGCGGAGAAAATCCTCGATCGGCGCGTGTGTCAAGTAGCTGGTGGTGATGACGTGCGACACCGGGACGCCGTGCTCCCGCCCCGCGCGCCGGCTTTTGGCCAGATGCGCCTCCAGGAACGTGCGATAGCGGCCGGCCAGCTTGCAAAACGGATTCAACGCCTTGACCACTCCCGCCCCTTGCGTCCAACGGCTTCCTGATCCGGCCGCCAGGGTCACCACCGCCGCCTCTCCGCGAGCGATGGCCTCCCGGCCCAGGGCCGCATACTCCGCCGGCAGGCCGCCGCCGGCGTCAATCACGTCGCCGGGCAGGACATCCTGGACGGCGGCGCTGGCCGGGAGGCGGTTCTGGGCCAAACCGATCCTTCCGGCCTTGAGGTCGGCCCGGATTTGCTCGTGGCCGGCGCGGTCGAAACCGTTCTCTGCCAGCATGGCCTCCAGGCTTCGCTCCGCGGCGGACTCCCGCTGTGGGCGCGGCAGCAGCCGGTCGAAAACATCGCGCACGACGCCGGCCAATTCGGGCTTGCTGTGGCTGGCGTCGGCGAATTTGTCCAATTCGGCGCGGCGCAAGGGGGGCAGGGTGCGCAAATCCAGCTTGAGCAATTGCGGCACGACCATGGCGTAATAGGGGGGAGGCAGCAGGGCGTCGTCGCCGGTGAGCAGGTCGGCCCAGGTGCCGCGCTCGTTGAGAGCGAAGTCATAGACGACCGGATCCATGGCGAAGGGCAGGGCGAATTGCAGCTCGGCCTTGGTTTGGGACATGATTTGCTGGAGGCGGTCCTGGGCCTCGGATTTGCGGCCGGGGGCGAAGATGAAGCCCATGCCGCCGCCGGACATGCCGCCGAGCATCCAGAAGCCCCAGAAATCCGCGCCGAAGTGCGCGCGCACCTTGTCAATTAAAGTTTCCGTGTAATGGTTGCCGGCCCAGGGGATGATGGTTTGGAGCGGCCCGCTGAAATTGCGCCCGGTGGCCGCGCCGACGCGCCGCAAGTCCCCGGCCCGCACGGCGGCCAGGATTTCCTCCAGGAGGGCCAGGGTCTCCCCGCGCGCCCGCCACTCGGCCTCCGAGCGGAGCAGGTATTTTTCCGTCACCATCTCCAAAATGGGGCCGACGTTCTGGGCCATGCCGCCGTGGACGAGCACCAGGCTCTGGCGCAATTGGCGGCGGGCCTCGTCGGAAACCTCCTCCAGCCCCAGCACCGTGTGTTCGGGCATCAAGCGCCCGCGGCTCAAACCGAATTCCGCGTCGCCTTCCCGCGCCGCGACGCCCTGGATCAACTTCATGCCGGGCCAGACGCCGCCGGAATCCTGCCAGCCGCCGCCCGAGCCGCCCAGCCATTCGCCCAGGATGGCGCGGGCCAGAACCAGGCGGCGCTCGGGACCGGCCAGGGCGCCTTGGAGGGAGCGGGCCTGGCCGGTGGCGCGCATGGCGGCGGAAATCAGCGCCGCCAGGAGGTTGGTGGAAACGGCCAGGCGCGACCCCTTGGGGATATTGTTGACGCTGCTGACCAACTCCAGGCCCCGGCCCGGCCCAACCAGGCGCGCCAGCAAATCGGCCAGGCTTTGCCCAGAGCCTTCCACCCCTGGGGGCACAATGCCGGCGGCGATGACGGCCGCCTTCAAGAGGCCCAGGTAGTCCCGCGCGAAGTCGAATACTTCGGCCAGGGTGGAGACCTCCGCCACCGCCCCCAGGTCCACGCTGGCCAGCCGCAACACCGGCTCGTCAATGACGCGCAAAAAGACTTCAATGGGCGGCTTGGGCGCGCGGTCGCGTCCGCGCACGCCCAGGTCAATGGAGACGTTGAGCACCTTGGCCCCTTCGGGATAATCCATGCCGAGGAAAAAGATGTCGCTCCAGCCGCTGTGGGTCAGGTCCATGCGCACGGGGGTTTGCTCGCGCAGAACCGGGTAGCAGCCGTCGGCCCCGCGTTGGAGCAATTCGGGCTGGATGCGCAAAGGCAGGTCGGCGGGGTGGCCCATGCGGAACATCCACTGGTTGCCCGGCACCGAGCGCACGCTGCGGCGGACCTGGTCGGCCAGGGTCTGGATGCCCAGCCGGTAATAGGCGGCGGCCAGGGCGCTGGAGATGGCGTCGTTGGGGCCGTCCTTGCGTTGCGCGTCCAGAAACAGCTTGATTGCTTCCTCGAACCGGCGCTGGAGCAGGTGGGTCCAGCCGGAAAAGGGAATCCATCCGCGGGGGTTCAATCCGGGGCGCAAGGGCAGATGGAAACGATGGATGGCGTAAAGAAAAAACAGGGCGCGCACCCGCTCATAAAGGCTCTCGCTGCCGCGGCGGAAGTGTTCCAGGTCGTCGCATTCCGCCAGCAATTGCTCCAATGACGCCCCGCGGCAAAGGGCGTCCAGCGATTGGTGGCGCGCGGCCGGGTCCGGCGCGGTGATGATCTGGCGCAGCAAGGGGGTCATATCACAACTTTGCAGCCCCTCCTAATCCTAATCTTAATCTTAATCGTAATCTCGTTGGCGTTATCGAGGAAGTGATTCATTCGGATTGGGATTAGGATTAAGATTAAGATTAAGATTAGGACTAAGACGAAGATTTGGCGGCGAGCATTTCGACCAGGGTGGAGAGGACTTCATCGCGGTCCCGGCCCTCCAAGGCGAGGGCCAGTTGGGCGGTCAACAATCCGTATTTGAGGCCGATGTCGTAGCGCCGGCCCTGCAATTCCAGCGCCAGGTAGCGCTCGTGGGCGGCCAGGGCGTTGAGGACCGAGCTGAGGGAGAGGCTGCCGGGGGCGGCGGCGGCCATTGCAGCCAGCCGTTCCATGACCATCGGTGTCAGCACGTGCATGCCGAAAAAGCAAAGGTAGCGTCCCGCCCGCAGCCCCGGCACGATGAGCCGTTGCTCCGCCTCCGTCGGGGTGGGCTTTTCCAACACCGTGTCAATCTGGTAGAGGCGCTGCCGTCCCGGCACCAGGCGTCCGCCGACGGCGCCGTAGAAGGGCAGTTTGCTTTCGTGGGTGGACTGCACGGCCGAGACGGAGCAGGATTCGGCGCGCGCGGCCTGCACCAATTGTTGCGCGCAGCCATTCTCCGCGCGGCTGACGTAGAGGTGATCGCCCACCAGCAAAAGAAAAGGGTCGGCGCCGGTGAAGGCGGCGGCGCAAAGGACGGCCTGGCCGTAACCCAGCGGCGCCGGTTGCTCCACGAAATGCAACCGGGCCGCGTGCGGGCCGGCGGCCGCGCGGTAGGCGCCCTGGTCGCCCGGACAAACGACGACGCACACCTCCTCGACGCCCGCGTTGAGCACCTCTTGGACGATGATGGCCAGGGCGGTTTTCTGGCTGCCGTCGCGGTCCACGAGGGTTTGGAGGGGCAGGGTGCGCTGGTTTTTGCCGGCGGCGGTGATGACAGCTTTAGTAATTTGCACAGAACGGCCTTTGTTACGTGGAGGACAGAGTCACAAATGCGCGTGTTTTTTCAACTTAAATTTCCACATCAGGCATTTGGCCCTCATCGGCATTCGGGCTTGCGCTGAAGAACCTTTGATGCGACATATAAGCAAATTTATGGAGACCAATATCGAGATTGAAGACGCGGTGCGCCGGAAAACGTTGGAACTGTGCGAGGCCATCACGCAGCAGCCGCACTTTCAGAGCATTCGCCGGCGCGTGGAATCGTTCATGGCCGATGCCGCCGTCCAGCAGCAATACCAGGCCTTGAGCGAAAAGGGCCGCTCCCTCCACGAGCGCCAGCATCAGGGCCTGCCCCTGGACGGCAGTGAAGTCGCCGCGTTCGATTCGGAGCGGGAGGCCTTTGTGCGCCATCCGGTGGCCAAGGGTTTCCTGGATGCCCAGGAGGAAATGCAACACGTGCGGCAGGAGGTCCAGCAATACGTCACCAAGACCTTTGAACTGGGGCGCGTCCCCGCCGAGGAGGACCTGCAGGACGGCTCCTGCGGCGAGGGCTGCGGTTGCCACCACTGAGATTGGCTAAGGCGCGCCGGTCTCGCGGGCCAGCCAGGCCAGATACCGCGCCGTCCCGGCTGTCAATTGTAAAACGAGGAACTCCGGGGTGTCGTACGGATGCCGGGCCAAAATGAGCCGCTCCAATTCCCGCAACCGGCCCGCCCGCGTCTTGAAAAGAATCAGGACCTCGGCGCTTGATTCGATTTTTCCCCTCCACCAGTAGTGCGATTGGAGGCGGGGAATCAAATTGGCGCAGGCGGCCAGCCGTCCCTCCAGGGCGGCGCGTGCCAATCGCCGCGCCACTTTCATGTCCGGCGCGGTGACCAGCACCAGGCGGAATGGGGCCGCTTTTTTCACCGCATAAGACCTTATTCAGCGCTTCCGGCGGCTTTTTCCTCCACTGCGTGGATGGTTTCGATCAAGACGTGCGGCTGGAAGGGTTTCCAGAGGATCAGTCCCCGGACTCGGCGAATAAACTCGTCCACCTTGCGCTCCCCACGGTGTCCGGTCACAAACACAATGCGCCGGCAAAGGTGGGGTTTGACGCGCTCGACGGCGGTATAAAACATGTTGCCCGCCAGATGGGGCATGACCATGTCGCAGAGAATGACCGAGAAATCGTGGACCATGACCTTTTTGATGCCCTGCACCCCGTCGGCGGCCAGTTCCACTTCGTAGCCGTTTTCTTCCAGGTACGTCCGGGTCACGTCGGCGAAGGCGAAATCGTCGTCCACGATCAGGACTTTTTTTCGCGCCGCCCAGCGGGCGACTTGATCGAGGTCATGCGTTTTCTCCCCGAACGAGGGAGGGTTCATTTTCTCACTCATAACCATCTGCACAGCATCAGGATAGTCAAAGCCATCCGCCGCAAAATGTCAATGGCACCTGGCAAAATGCGCGGTTGCTTTTTCTTTTGTTGCGCGGATGATGCGGGGGATGAAAGAAAAAAAGCCGGTTTTTTTCAGGCTGGAAGATTTCGTGCCGAGCCTGCGCAAGGCGGTGGAGGAACATCACCACCATCCGCAGCCCTCTGGGGCAGGCGGTTTAAGAAGCGTTGGCCTGGTGGAAACTGACACTTCTTGTTTTTTTGGCACCTCTTGGTTTTTTGGCCAAAGGGGCAAGATGGAATGTCTGGAACCGGGACACAATGTGTCCAAAGACGACACAAACAGGACACTTTTCGGCATCCCAGTCATCGAAGAAAGCCGTTTGGCCTAGTCTTCGAAATTCACGGGGCCGAAATGGAAGCCTGTCGCATCTTCATATCCCTCAGGGGCTTGCGCTTCGATGGAGGCGCGGAGCTTGGCGGCAATTGCCGCCATGATCAAGGCCGCCATCGCCAGGAGCGATACAGATGCTTTGTTTACGCTATTATCCATGCCAGGATGTATAGCATTCATGATGCCAACGGAGTGTGAGGCGCTTTTCCCCGCCAAACGGCCCCGTTTTTGGCCGTTTAACCGCGGTTTTCCCAGGAAACGGCGCGCGCCAACCCACCGCGTCAATCGTCTGCTGTCCGATCTTTGGACACTTCCCGCCGCAAGCGAGGAAGGAACGGAAAAAACGAAAAAGCATTTGACGGGCCGGCCTTTCCGGGGTATGAATGCCGGCGTGATGATTGAGTTGAACCTGCGACTGTTGCTTGGCGCGCTGCTGTCGGGCCGCGCGGCGGTCGGGGTTTAATTTTCACGGACAGAGATTTTCAAACCCCATCGCCGACAAGCCGGCGGCGGGGTTTTTTGGTCTTTACAGCACGAGATTATGAAAAGCAATCGTATCATTATATTCGACACCACGTTGCGCGACGGCGAGCAATGCCCCGGCGCTTCCATGAACTTGCGCGAGAAACTGGAGGTCGCCCGCCAACTGGCCCGCCTTCGCGTGGATGTCATCGAAGGCGGTTTCCCCGTCATCAGCGAGGGGGACTTCGCCGCGGTGCGGGCCATTGCCCGCGAGATCAAAGGCCCGGTCATCTGCGGCCTGGCCCGCTGCGTGCCGGGGGACATTGACGCCGCGGGGGAAGCCATCAAGCCGGCCGGCCCGCGCGGGCGCATCCACGTCTTTCTGGCGACGTCGGCGATACACCGGGAGTTCAAGTTGAACAAGGCGCAAGACGAGATTCTGCGCCTGGCGGTGCAAGGGGTCAAACGCGCCAAAGCCTTGGCGGAGGACGTCGAATTCTCGCCCGAAGACGGGTCGCGCACCGAACCGGACTTTTTGGTCCAGGTTTGCCGGGCGGTGGTGGCGGCTGGGGCGACGACGGTGAACATCCCCGACACGGTGGGGTGGGCCGTGCCCGACCAATACGGCGCCTTGATCCAGCGCCTGTGGGATTCGGTGCCCGAATTTCAATCCGGCCGTTCCATTCTCAGCGTGCATTGCCACAACGACTTGGGCCTGGGCGTGGCCAATTCCCTGGCCGCCCTGCGCCACGGCGCGCGTCAAGTCGAATGCACCGTCAACGGCATCGGCGAGCGGGCCGGCAACGCCGCCCTGGAAGAAATTGTCATGGCCCTCAAGACGCGCGGCGATTTTTTCGGCGCCTTCCGGTGCGGGGTCAACACGCGGGAGATCGTCAAGTCCTCCCGCCTGGTCGCCCGCATGAGCGGGCTGCTGGTGCAGCGGAGCAAGGCCATCGTGGGCGAAAACGCGTTCGCCCATTCCGCCGGCATCCACCAGGACGGCATTTTGAAGAAGCGTGAAACCTACGAAATCATGGACCCCGAGACGGTCGGCTGGGGCCGGACCCAATTGCCCTTGACCAAGCACAGCGGACGGGCCGCCGTCTCCGTGCGCCTGAAGCACCTGGGCTTCAACATGAGGGAGGCGGACGTGGCGGCCATCTTCGCCCGTTTCAAGGAAATTGGAGACAAGAAGAAATTCGTGTATGACGACGACCTTTCCGCCCTGGTCGAGGGCCAGATCACCGACGTGCCCGAAACCTGGTCGTTGGATTACCTCCACGTCACCAGCGGCAACCGGGCCGTCCCCACCGCCACGGTGCGCCTGCAAAAGGGCGGGGCCAAAAAGCCCCAAGCGGTGCAGGACGCCAGCATCGGCGACGGGCCGGTGGACGCGGCGTTGAAGGCCATAGACCGGCTGACCGACACGCGGGGCAAGTTGATGGATTATTCCTTGCGGGCCGTCTCCCAAGGCAAGGACGCGTTGGGGGAGGTGACGCTCAAGGTGGATTTTGGCCAGGGCAACCTGATCACGGGCAAAGGCGCCAGCACCGATGTGATCGAAGCCAGTGCGCGGGCGTATCTCAATGCCGTGAACCGCTTTTTGGGGGAGTCGCACGGCAAGGCGTCGCGGTCCGCGGAAAGGCCGTGATCGGCCCCGTTCCCTCTCGTCCTGGTCTTAATTTCAGCCCTAAATTGGGTTTGAATGGGTTTGATCTTCGCTTTGCGTGCCCGGCCGCCCTTGGGGAAATAGCGCCTGAAACACCGTGCTGGCGTTTTCAGCTTTAAGCCCTTGAGCCGGCCTTTGTTGAATGGCACGTTTGCCCTATTGCCGGCATGGGCCAGCCCTGCTGACAACGGCGGTCGGAGCGTTTTTTCGTGACTCTTGCCCCGGACGGCATGAGTTTTTGCCCGAACACGCCGGAAATGAATGAAACAAACATCGAATGGAAGCCGCTGAAGATGCGTCTGTTGCGTAGCGTGCATGGTTTGTTGCCGGTTGCTTTGGCCTTGACGGCAGCCTTTCTCACGACCGCCGCGCAGCAGCCGCGCGTGCTGGTCTATACCAAAAACCAAATCGGCCCGGGCCTTTTTGTTCACGACAATATCCCCGACAGCGTCGCGGCCATCAAAAAGCTGGGCCGGGAGAATCATTTCCTCGTCGAGGTCTCCGATGACCCCGCGACGTTCACCGAGCCCAATTTGCAACGGTTCAAAGTCATCGTCTTCGACAACAGCAACAACGAAATTTTCGACACCGAGGCGCAAAAGGCGGCGTTGCAGCATTTTGTCCGCGCCGGCGGCGGGATTGTCGGCCTTCATTCCGCCTGCGGCTCCATGCGGCACTGGCCGTGGTTTTGGAGCTTGATGGGCGGAAAATTCGCCCGCCACGCCCGGCTCCAACCCTTCACCATCAAAAACAAGGACCCCAAGAACATCTCCACCGCCCACCTGCCCGCCTCGTTTCAATGGACCGATGAGTTTTACTACCTGGACCAGATGCCCGACGATCTGCACGTCCTGCTGGCGGGCGACCTGACGACGCTGGACGATCCGCAAAAGGAAAAGTCGCGCAACCCCAAGTACGGCCAGGAAGTCCCGTTGACGTGGTGCCACCAGTTCGACGGGGGCCGCGAATGGTTCACGGCGCTGGGACATCAGAAGGAGCACTACGCCGACCCACAGTTCGCCAGGCTGATCCTGGGCGGCATTCTTTGGGCCATGGGCGAGACAAACGTCGCACATTAGACCGCCATAATCTTATGAAATCGAACACCCGCACCTCCCGCCGCCAGTTCCTCAAACGCTCCCTGGCCGGCGTCATCGCCCTGCCCGCCATCGTCCCTTCCTCCCTGTTCGGCGCGGACGCGCCCTCCAACAAAATTCACCTCGCCCAAATCGGCTGCGGCCGCATCGCCAACGACTGGGACCTGCCCGGCTTTATCGGCCACAGCAAGGACCCGCTCCGCGCCCGCAAGCGGGAGATCGCCCGCGTCGTGGCTTTGTGCGACCTGGACTCCAAGCGATTGGCCCAAACCAAGGCGAAGGTGGAAAAACTTTACGGCGACGGCGTCCCCGTCAAGACCTTTGGCGATTACCGCGAAGTGCTGCAGGCGCCGGACGTTGACGCGGTGGCCATCAGCACGCCGGATTTCTGGCATTCCGAACCGGTGATCGCGGCCGCGCTGGCCGGCAAGGACGTCTATGTGCAGAAACCGCTCTCCATGACCGTTCACGAAGGACGGCAGGTGAGCGACACGGTGATGAGTCAGAAACGCCACTTCCAAATCGGCAGCCAGCAACGCTCCGATTGGCCCTGGCCGCAGTTCCGGCGCGCGTGTGAATTGGCGCGCAACGGCCGCCTGGGCCGCTTGCACACCGTCAAAATCGGCCTGCCCACTGACCCAGAAGGCGGCGACCCCACCCCCATGCCCGTGCCGCCGAACTTGAACTACCCGATGTGGTTGGGCGACACGCCCGACGCGCCTTACACCGTGGACCGCGTCCACCCGCAGGACAGCCTCAGCGACCGTCCGGGCTGGCTGCGCATTGAATCGTATTGTTTGGGCATGATCACCGGGTGGGGAGCGCACCACGTTGACATCGCCCATTGGGGCATGGACACGGAGTTGACCGGCCCCATCGAGGCCGAGGGCCAGGCGGTTTTCCTCTCCAAGGGCTTGTGGAACGTCCACGGCGCCTTCCACGTCGAGATGAAATACGCCAACGGGGCTACCATGATCATTGACAACAATTTCCCCAACGGCGTCCGTTTCGAGGGCGCCGACGGGTGGCTCTTCGTCAGCCGCGGCAACGCCAGCGTCACCGCCAGCGATCCGAAGACCGGCGCCAGCAAGGCCTTCGCCGCCAGCAACCCGTCCATTCTCAAGTCGGAAATCAGGCCTGGCGAAATCCACCTCTATCAAAGCGCCGACCAGCATCTGAACTGGCTGGAGAGCATCCGGGCGCGCCGACGCGCGGCCACCACGCCGGAAATCGCGCACCGCTCCACCAGCGCGTGCGAAGTGGCCTGGATCGCCATGAAGCTGGGCCGCAAATTGCGCTGGGACCCGGAGCAGGAAAAGTTCATCGGCGACGACCAGGCCAACACCCTGCTCTCCCGTCCGCAACGCGCGCCCTACGGCAGCGACAATATCCTCAAACGCGTGTGAGCATTCGTGCGGAAAGGACTGCGGCGGTTTTCGGTTGTTTTTGCTCGGTTATGGCCATGATCTCGCCCACTGCGGCGCCGGCGGAGGAAGTCCGGTTGATCACGCTGGACCCCGGCCATTTTCACGCCGGCCTGGTGCAGAAGTTCATGTACCCGGGCGTCGCCCCGGACGTTCATGTCTATGCGCCCCCCGGACCGGACCTGAACGATCACCTGGGGCGCATCGAAAATTACAACAGCCGCGCCGACTCCCCCACGCACTGGCAGGAAATCGTCTATGACAAGCCGGACTTCTTGGAGCAATGCCTCCGCCAGAAAGCCGGCAACGTGGTCGTCCTGGCCGGCAACAACCGGCGCAAGACCGAGTACATTGACCGTTGCCTCAAAGCGGGCTTCAACGTCCTGGCCGACAAACCGATGGCCATCAATCCCCGCCAATTCAGCCTCTTGCGCCGGGACCTGGCGCTGGCGCGGAAAAAGAAGTTGCTGCTCTGCGACATCATGACCGAGCGCTGCGAGATCACCACCATCCTCCAGCGCGAATTGGCCCGCGCACCGGAGGTCTTCGGGACCCTGATCACCGGCAGCGCCGAAGAGCCGGCGGTGGAGATGGAAAGCGTGCATCACTTTTACAAGGAGGTTTCCGGCGCGCCGCTCCTCCGGCCCCCCTGGTTTTTTGACGTGCGGCAGCAGGGCGAAGCCATACCCGACGTCGGCACGCACCTGGTTGACCTGGTGCAATGGGAATGCTTCCCCGACCGCGCGCTCAATTGGAAGAAGGACATCCGCGTCCTCTCCGCCCATCGTTGGGCCACGGCGCTGACGCCGGAGCAATTCCGGCGCCTGACGGGCCTGGAGCAATATCCCGATTGCCTCAAAGAGAGCGTTGGGGCCGGCGGGCGGCTGAATGTCTTCCAGAACGGAGATGTCAACTATACGATCTGCGGCCTCCACGCCAAAGTGACCGTCCTCTGGCGCTTCCAGGCCCCGCCCGGCGCGGGCGACACCCATTATTCGCGCCTGATTGGCACCCGCGCCATCCTGACCATCCAGCAAGGCGAGGCCGAACATTGCCAGCCGGAGCTTTACGTCGAGAAGAATTCCGGCATGAACACCGACACCGATTTCGAGACGACCCTCCGCTCCGCCGTGGACCGGCTGTGCGGGACATGGCCCGGTTTGAAGGTCTCAAGGGTCAAGGGCAGTTTCGGCTATTGGCACATCATCGTGCCGGACCAATACCGCCTGGGCCACGAGGCCCACTTCGCGCAAGTGACGCGGGAATACCTGGGCTTTCTGGCCGGGGAAAAGATGCCGGCGTGGGTGGCGCCGGATTTGCTGGCCAAGTATTACACCACCACCGAAGCCTGGCGCCTGTCCCGCAAGCATTGAACTGGCCGTCCAGTCGCAACTCACTTTTGGGGTGGCTTTTTTCCTAATCTTAATCCTAATGCTAATCTTAATCCCTCCTACACGAAGAAGATTAGGATTAAGATTAAGATTATGAGCCCCTACCCCTGCCAATCCAGCACCACTTTGCCGGATTGCCCGGATTTCATGGCGGCGAAGCCCTTCTCGAAATCGGTGTAGTGATGGCGGTGGGTGATCACGGGCGTGATGTCCAGCCCGCTCTCCAGCATGACCGTCATTTTGTACCACGTCTCGTACATCTCGCGCCCGTAAATGCCCTTGATCGTCAGCATGTTGAAAACCACCGTGTTCCACTCGATGGCAATCGGCTCCGAGGGGATGCCCAACATGGCGATCTTTCCCCCGTGCGCCATGTTGGCGATCATGTCGCGGAAGGCCGAGGGGTTGCCGGACATTTCCAGGCCGACGTCAAAGCCCTCCTTCATGCCCAGTTGGTGCTGGACGTCGCGCAGGTTGCCTTTGGTCACGTTCAAGGCGATCGTCGCGCCCATGCGCCGGGCCAGGTCCAGCCGGTACTCGTTCAAGTCGGTCACCACGATGTAACGGGCGCCGGCATGTTTGACCACGGCGGCGGCCATGACGCCGATGGGACCCGCGCCGGTGATCAGCACGTCTTCTCCCAGCACGCCAAAGGAGAGCGCCGTATGCACCGCGTTGCCGAAGGGGTCGAAAATCGCCGCCACGTCCTCGTCTATGCCGTGGCGGTGATACCACACGTTGGTCATCGGCACCGAAATGTACTGGGCAAACGCCCCGGGACGATTGACGCCGATGCCTTTGGTGTCGGCGCACAAATGGCGCCGGCCCGCCAGGCAATTGCGGCACCGCCCGCAGACCACGTGGCCCTCCGCGCTGACGATGTCCCCCGCCTTGAAGTCGGCCACGTTCGGGCCGGTGCGCACGACTTCGCCGACAAACTCGTGTCCGATGACCATGGGCACCGGGATGGTGCGTTGCGCCCAGGCGTCCCAGTTGTAGATGTGGAGGTCCGTGCCGCAAATGCCGGTGCGATGCACCCGGATAAGCACGTCGTTGACTCCGACCTGCGGTTCGGGCACATCTTCCAGCCAGAGGCCGGGTTCGCGATTACGTTTTACAAGCGCTTTCACGCCTCTTTAAAGCCGGATTCCGCCCCGGAGCGCAAGCGGAACTTTCGTCTGGCAACCTCCGGCAGCGCAACGACTCGTCAGCCTGGGAGGTCGTGGCCGGTCGTCGTCATGGTCAGCTTGCCGTGTTTGACCCCTTTGGCGGCGATGAGTTCATCGGCAATCTTTTTGATCAGGCCGGCCTTGCCGCGCACGATGATGACCTCCAGACAATTGTGGTGGTCGAGGTGGACGTGGACCGTGGAAATGATCATGTTGTGGTGGTCGTGTTGAATGTCCGTCAAGACGGACTGGAGGTGTTGTTTGTGATGATCATAGACCAGCGTAATGGTCCCGACTATCTCCTCACGACCGAACTTTTGCCGATGTTCGACCAACCCATCGCGAATCATGTCGGCGATGGCCAGCGAGCGGTTGTCGTAACCTTTTTCGCCCGACATCTGATCCAGTTGTCGCAGGAGCGATGGCGGCAAGGAAACGCTAAAACGGCTGACGGTTTCTGTTTTCATGCAACGGGCAGACGATAACAAAACCATTTGCTGCGTCAACCTGCCCGCGCCGTTGCGGAAATCAATGTCGGTCCGCTTTTCCCTCCGTGTCGGATGACGGCCGTTGTTCGATGGCGAAAAGTCTGCTTTCGGCAAGCTGGCTGCACTCGATGGAAAGCGCCGCCAGTTGGTCCTCGCGCGGGTGGCGGATTTTTCCCAGATATTTCTGATCCGGCTTGAGCAGCAAAACGGGGCCGGCGCCACCCTTGCGCCGGACGCTCACGTGAATGTCGGCCACGGTCATGACCTCGCCCAGCCGGATGTCCAACCGGCCGATGCTGTTGCCTGTGCCGACGACAAGTCCATCGGCGAGGCAAGAGTAAGGCGTTTTGAACGGCACATGGCAGATGATCTCCAGTTCATGCTGTCCCCAGGTGCCGCCCAATTCGCGCAACGCCGCCTTGCCCATGCGCCAGCCCAGCACGTTCCATGGACCGACGTGTCCATGTTCCTGCTTGAGTTCGTTCCACCAGTCGGTGGGTTCCTGCGCTTGGTTCCAAGCGTTTGAACCCGGCGTGGGTCGTGCTGCCGTCGGCGTTGCATTGTCATGCGCGCAAAGTCCGGCGGTGGTCACTGTGAGAATGACGGGCGCCAGCCCGAGGATGACGAATTTCATGTTCATGGGTTCTTTGATTATTTGCTGATGAATTGAGTTCCGTCACGCTTCGCGTAACGGGCTATGACGCCGGTGTCGCCGGCTTGCGTGTACCAGCTTTCGCGGTTTAACGGGGCATAAGTGTCCTGGGATTTCGGGCTGTCCGGCTGCGGCCCCAAACTCCAAACCACCCAGCGAATCGGGCTGAGTTTCGGATCGGTGAAATACTGGCCTCCGCCTGACATGGTTGCCAGATTGGTTGGCTCCCACAGCGCATAATTGGCCGTCGGGCTGCCGTTCAGCAGTTGCGGGCCAGGGGCGGCATATTTGTAGGTATGACCGGGATTGAACACGTCCTCCAGATCGGCATCCAATCCAGCGGGGCCGTGCGGCAGATAGCGCTGGTTGGCCAGTTCGATCGGCAGTTCGCACCAATCAGATCGCAAATCCGTGTTGCAGTTGACGCGCACCGGCGGGATCTGGCCGCCATCGTCGCTGGCATACATGTCCAGCGCCAAGCCGATGCCATAAAGTTCAGCCCGGACTCTGGCGACTTTAGCCGTTTCTTTGCTCAGGGCCAAGGCCGGGAGCAGCAAACTGGCGAGCACTCCAATGATGGCGATCACCACGAGAGTTTCCAGGAGAGTGAATCCGCAATGTTTCCGTCCGGCCGGGACCGGCCCCCGCGTCACTCTGGATTTCCAGATTAAATTCATGGCGTCCCCTTCGTTATTGCACACGTTGCAGTTGATAAAACTGCTGCGCCGCCGCTGATGACAACGATATGGTATTTTGGCTGTTCACCACCACGGGCGAATTGGTGATAGGCGTCCAATTGGGCGAGGAGAGCGAACTGCTGCTGAGCAGTTGATAGTTGGAGAGCGAACCCGGCCACGAAATGGTGACGGTGGCTGAACCATTTTGTTGAGTGATGTTCAAAATGGGCTGATCGGAAGGGGTAACTTCCTGGACGAACAGTTCGTAACCGAAGGTGCCGTCGGTGGCCGAGCCGGATTCTTGAAGGAAAACACCGGTGGCATCAAACGCAATTGTCGGCGCTGGACCGATATCGTAAAGAGGGTGAATCAAAGGAAATTGCCGGCCCGTTCCATCCGTCGCCGTGCAGTAGCGCGAGTCCCAATCGGAGTTGGTCGTCCAACCATCCGTCGTGACCAGCGTTAATTCATTGATGCGCACGTGCATCCCCTGATAATACTCGCCGCCGCTTTGCCGGGTGGGATCGAAAATGTCGTAATGACCCGTGGCGCTCAAATTGGTGCTGATGACCGAAGAAAGTGAAATGACTTGCGGGGCAGGCACGCCGTAGTTGGACGTCACCAATGAAATGGAAAAGTCATAGGCGGGATCCGTGCTGTGCTCCTGGTTGATGTTTTGCATTCCGCCATAAAAAAGCGAGCCGTTTGCCGTCACAGCAACCAGATCACCCTTTTGAAAGGTGTAGCCGGCAAACGGGTCATGACTGACAAGGGCCACCTGGTTTGTCCATTGGTCGTCCGTGTAGCTGTCGCTCCCATCGTGAGGCTCCCAAGGCAGATTGCCGTAATCCTGCGCCATCCAAAGCTCCACCCCGCCGCGATCGCCCGGCGTGACGGTTTGGAGGAAAATCTGCCATTGGCCGCCCAAGTCGTAGGCGTTGGCGCCGTTGTTCCACGGGAGGTAGTCGGGCGTGGAATCCAGCATTTCGCCGGGGTCGTTCAGAATCACCCCCGTCAGGATGATTGGATAGGGTCCAGTCCACGTGCTGAAGCCGTTGCTGTCCACAGCTTCAAGGTTCGTGACCGTCTCGGCTGCGGCCGTTTCTGTCGTCAGGGCCAGGCCAACGAGGCTGGCGGTGAAAAATGAGAATAACGGGCGCAAAATACGGCGGGAAACCGCCGCTTGACCCCCAGTGCGTGTCAATGTTACGTTCATTGAAATGAGTAATACTCGACACTCGAATGTTACGCAAGAGCAAAATCGTGTGCAGAAAAAAGAAAGCTTGGCGGCTGATCCCCGCGTCGCCTTTTTCAACCATCAGGCCGGCCATTGGGATGATGACGCGCGGGAGGCGGCGCAAACCGGCGGGTGCGTTCCGAGCCGCCTGCAAAGATCATGAAAAGACAGGCAACGTCAAGCCGGGTTTTGTTAGCCTTGCTGGCGGCCACCATCCACACCCAGGGCCAAAACTCCACCAATCAGCTCTCAACTAATCAACCGCCAACCCGTCTGCCCGATGTCGTGGTCGAAGGACGGCAGGACAGCATGGTCGGCATCGCATCCTCGGCCGCACAAGGGACCGTGGGCGCGGCGGAGCTTGATGATCGTCCGATTTTGCGCGTGGGCGAACTGATGGAAACCGTGCCGGGCATGATCATCACCCAGCACGCCGGCGGCGGCAAAGCCAACCAGTACTTTCTGCGCGGCTTCAATCTGGATCACGGAACCGACTTCGCCACGTTTCTCGACGGGATGCCACTCAACCTGCCGTCGCACGCGCATGGCGAGGGTTATTCGGACATGAACACCGTCATCCCGGAGTTGGTGGAACGGGTGGATTACGAGAAAGGTCCTTATTACGCGGACGTCGGCAACTACGGTTCAGCCGGAGCGGCCCATCTGGTGTTTTACAAGACGCTGCCCCAGGACTTCCTCACAGTCGAAGGCGGCATGTTTGGTTTTGAACGCGCCGTGTTCGGCCTGTCGCAAAAACTCGGTTCAGGCAATTTGCTTGTCGGAGGCGAAGCGTCTCACGACGACGGCCCCTGGTTGCATCCGGATGACTATTCCAAATTCAACGGCCTCATGACCTATAGCCAGGGCGATGATGCCGACGGCTTCAGCGTCACGGGCCGGGCCTGTCACGGCAAGTGGAATTCGAGCGATCAACTCGCCGAAAGCGCCGTGCCCCTGGTTGGTTACTACGGCACGCTCAACCCGACTGACGGCGGCAATTCGGAACGGTACAGCTTGCAGGCCGAATGGCATCGCTCCGACGAAAACACCGAGACCAAAATCATGGCTTACGGATTTTATTACGAGCTCGATTTGTTTTCCGATTTCACTTACTTCCTCACGGACACTAATCGCGGCGACCAGTTCGAGCAGCAGGACAGGCGCTGGGTCGGCGGGCTGGACGCGCGGCACACGATTTTTGGCCAGTGGTTTGGCAGCGATGTGGAAAATTCATTCGGCCTGCAAGTCCGCAACGACTGGATCAACAACGGCCTTTACCAGACGGAAGACCGCGTGCGCGTGGAGAAATTGGATGCCGCCACCGGCACCATCCTGCCCGCCACCACCGAAGCCGATTACTTTACAGACACGCAAGTCGGTCTTTATGCGGAAAACAAAGCCCAATGGACGGACAAATTCCGCTCGGTCCTGGCCCTGCGCGGCGACCTGGATTACTTTGACCTCACCAGCCTGGTCACCCCGGCCAACTCCGGCACGTCGGCCACCTTGCTGCCCAGCCCCAAGTTGAGTTTGATTTTCGGCCCGTGGGCGAAAACCGAGTTCTACGCGCAGGGTGGATTCAGTTTTCATGCCAACGACGGGCGCGGCGCAACCCAAACGGTGGAGCCGGTCTCGGCGGACAATCCCTATCCCGGAACGACAGTCTCAAGAATTCCCGGCCTGGTCCAAACCAAAGGCGCGGAAATCGGCGTGCGCACTTTGGCCGTCCCGGATTTGCAAAGCACCCTTTCGCTTTGGTATCTCTACAGCGATTCCGAACTGATGCAGGATGGCGACACCGGCAGCACTGTTGCTTCAAAAGAGCCGAGCAGCCGCTACGGCGTTGAATGGGCCAACTACTACACGCCGATAAAACATCTGGCGTTTGACTTTGACCTTGCGGAGTCCACCGCCCGTTTTACGTCGCCGGACGCGGCCGATGCGGCTCCGATCAGCCCCGGCAGCACGACCCTGGGTCCCGGCGGCACGCGCGTGCCCCAAGCGGTCGGGGCGGTGATTTCGTCGGGCATCACGCTGCATGGTTGGAACGGGTTCTCGGCCAGCCTCCGGCTGCGCTGCTTCGGTCCGCGCGATTTGACCTCGGATGGAATTTATCGCTCGGATGCAACGATGCTGCTCAATGCGGAAGCCGGCTGCCAAATCAACAAGACGTGGCGGATTTTTGTCGAATTGTTGAACTTGCTCGACAGCCGCGATCACGACATTGACTACGCCTATACATCGCGCATAACGCCCAACGACAAGCCGGCGTTCACAGATGTTTTCCACCCCGTCGAACCGTTTCAAGCGCGGGTGGGCCTGACGGCGCGATTCTAGCGCGATGGAAGCCGCGCGGGGAGATTGTCACCGGCAGCCAAACATTGCTTCGGCGCGCCGGACACCCTCTATAAATTCTTTCTTCCGTTGAACTTTTTATCGCCTCCCGCATTCCACTGGTAGTAAATGCTGGTAGTGGCTGAACGCGAACAACTGCCCGTGCAGCAGGCCAGAGCCGGGGACCCGGAGGCTTGGAGCGTTCTGTTTCGGCGCTACCAATTGCCCTTGTATGTTTATGTCTTTGAACTGGCCCGCGACGAGCAAAGCAGCCTGGACATCGTCCAGGAAGCTTTCATCGCCGCCGTGCGCCACATCGGCAGCCTGCGCGACGAGGCCAGATTCGGCGGCTGGCTCTTCGGCATCGCGCACCAAAAATGCGCCCAATTGTGGCGCCGGCAGAACCGCGCGGCGGCCCTGCGGGATGAACTCGCGCAGTCCCCTCCCGAACTGGATGACGGCCCGGACCAAGTGCTCATCCGCCGGGAACAGGAGGCGGAGTTTATGACCTTGCTCAACGACCTTCCCGCGCCGCAACGCTCGGTCTTGCTGCTGCATTTCGTCGAGGATTTTTCGCTCGAACAAATTGCCGAAATCACCGGCACGCCCGTTGGCACCGTCAAATCCCGCCTGCACTACGCCAAGCGCGCCCTGCGCAACATCCTGGAGGACCCATGCCCATGAATACACCCCGCGAAATTTTGCTGCGACAACATCAAGCCGTCTCGCCGAAACTGGACGCCCTCCGGGCCGGGGTGGTGGCGGCCATGGCCCGCCCGCCCGCGCCGGAAACCATTTCCTGGCGGGACATGGCGCGCTCGTTGCGCTGGCATCTGGCGGCCTTGAGCGCCGCCTGGGGGGTGGTGCTGCTTCTAAACCTGGATCCTTCGCCCGGCGCGGTGGCGATGATTCCGCGCGAGAAGATTCCGACCCCGCAACAAATTTGGGCGTCACTGCGCGAAAGCCGCCGGCTCCTCCTGGAATTCACCGAGGTCCCGCTGATGGAAACGTCCGCCGTGCCGGGACGCCGCAGTGAAATTGAACCTCAACAAATGGAGGCATGACATGAGCGATCAACCTGAAACCGAACTTTCTATATGGGAGCGCAGCACCTTTGTTCGTTTTTTCCGCTGGCTGTTCAGTTGGCGGATCATGCGGCGCCTGATCATCGTGCTGGCCTGGATCGTGACCATCGTCGCCCTGTGGTACGGTGAGGAAGACTGGCGCGGCCGGCGCGCCTGGAACCAATATCGGCAAGCCGCCCAAGCGCGGGGAGAGCCGCTCGATTACGCCGCTTACATCCCTAAACCGGTGCCCGATGACCAGAATTTTGCCGCCACGCCCTTCCTCAAATCCTTTTTTCAAACCAACGACACCGACATACTGACGAACGATCTTTGGTCTCGGGCGGCCAACAATGTTACTGAAACCAACGCCGCCAAGGACCGCGGCCACCGGCACTTTATGGACCTCGTAGCCTGGCAAATGGCCTCCGCCGCGCTCCAGAGCGGCAAACTCAAGCGAGACCAGGAATTTGAGACGGATAAGACCGACCTCGCCGCCAGGGCGGCGGCGGCTCCAGCGGTCCTGGAAGGAATGGCGCCCGACGCGGCGGCCTTTGCCGAACTTCGCGCCGCCAGCGCCCGCGAGCTTTCTCGTTATCCGGTGAAATATGACCCGGAAAATCCTTGGGCTATCTTGCTGCCGCATCTGGCGAAGATCAAAGGGGTGTGCCAGCGCCTGCACTTGGAAGCCTGCGCGGACCTGGCGGCCGGCCAGAACGATCAGGCCCTGGCCGATGTGAAACTGGCCCTTTCCCTGGCCGACTCCATCAAATCGGAGCCGTTCTTGATCTCATATCTGGTGCGCGTGGCCTGCTTTCAGATTGCCCTTCATTCAGTTTGGGAGGGCCTGGCCGAGCAGCGCTGGACCGATGCCCAATTGCAGGAACTCCAAGCCCGCTTCTTGTCCTGCGATTTTCTGGCCGGCATGAAGGAGCCTCTCAATGCGGAACGAGCCTGCGGCGTTGTGGCCGTTGATCTGGCCAGGAAGAGTGGACTCGAAATGCTCGGCGAGGATTCTTCGTCTTCGGATCGCAAGTCATCCGAGTCTTACGAAACTGCAGTCTCTCTGATCGGCCGGCTCATGCCGTCGGGATGGTACGACCGGGAGAAATTGAATTACTGCCTGCTCTTCGATGCCCAGAGGAAAGGCGACGTGGATCTGGGCGCAAGAATAGTTTCGCCTTCCAGGGTCGCATCCAATTCCGACGAGTTGACGCGGCAAATTTATGGCGGAAACCTTCTCAAAGCCCTTTTGCACCACCGCGCCATAGCTTGTCTGCTGCTGCCGGGTCTTAAAAACGTTTCCGTCAAATTCGCCGCTGCCCAGACCGCCGCCAACCAGGCCGCCCTGGCCTGCGCCTTGGAACGATACCGCCTGGCCCACGGCCAATTCCCAGACCAACTGGAGGCGCTGACGCCGCAGTTTATCTCCCACCCGCCCCACGACGTCATCACCGGCCAGCCTTACAAGTATCGCCGCGCCGACGATGGCCAATTTATTCTTTACTCCGTGGGCTGGAATGAAAAAGACGACGGCGGCGCGCCGGGCAAAACCCTGTTCGATCAAACGCAAGGCGACTGGGTCTGGCAGTATCCCGCCAAGTGACACATCTAACGAGGCGGAGCCTCAGACCTTGTCGCCATATTCGCCTCGCGGCGGAATTGAAAATTGCAAATTGAAAATTTTCAATTTCCAATTCTCAATCCCTTGCGCGACACGCAACTGAGCCACCCGACCGCTTCGTGGTCGGAGCAAAACTTGACCTGATGACAACGAGTTTTGAAAGTCAAAGCATCTATTTCCAAAGGCGTAGCCCTTGCTACGCCTTTCTTCTCCGCAATTTTTTAGACATCAACCGCCAATAAAGCTATATTCCCGGCAGAGATCCAATTGAGATTCGTTAGCCGGTGAAGGCGCTGAAAATCCAAAATCAACGCAGTGTCCGGGGCGCGGTGCTGGTGCGCTTCGCCTTGGCTCTGTCGCTGGCGGTCATGGCCGGCTTGAGCCTCTCTGCCGGCTGTAAGCAACATGGCCCGGTCAAGGCCGCGGCGGACCAAAGCGCCAACGCGAGTCCCGAGGAGTCTGCCACCCTGGCGCAATTGACCCGGGAACTGCGCCGGACGATGATCCGGCAGCGGCTCTCGGGCAGCTTTGAGGAGTTCGCCGCGGTGCGGAGCGACTTGACAATTCCGCCGCCGCCCCCCGGGAAGAAGTACGCCATCAGCAAGAAATGGAAAGTGGTGGTGGTGGACCGTTGAGAAAAGCATCCCCATGGCCAACCATTTGCCAATCCAATCGCCGGAGCCGGGGCTCCCAAAAGGGGAGACACCGTCGGCCGCGTTCACTTTGATCGAGCTGCTGGTGGTCATTGCGGTCATCGCCATTTTGGCCGCCCTGTTGCTCCCCGCGCTGGCTTCCGCCAAGGCCCAGTCCCTCAAAACGCAATGCGCTTCCAACCTCAAGCAACTGGGCTTGGGCATCACTCTTTTTGCCGATGACAACAATCAAACCTTCCCGCCCGCCGGATTGCAAAGCGCCTTCGAGCAACAAACTTGGGACTGTTGGATTAACCGGTATATTGGAGGCCAGAATTCCGCCGCCGATTTGTCGGTCGGCGCTCTGGACGTGGAGAGCACTCCCAGAGTCCTGCGCTGCCCGGCCGACACCGGCCCCGACACCGGCTGGGTCGCCAGCTACCCCAACGTCTTCGGCCGAAGGAGTTACGCCATGAACGCGGTCGGCCCCGAGTGGCAGACGGATTATCAAGTGCCCTGCGCGCCGCCGGCCTACACCTTGCCACCGGTCACCGACGGTGTTGGCATCTACTGGGAGGGGGGAGAATTGGCGGACTGGAATGCGCCCGGCTATCCGACCAAGGTCATCCTGGATGCCTCGGGAACGATCTTGCTCGCCGAAGACGCCTGCGGCGACAACGTGGCGGGCAATATCTGGCCGTGCATTTGCATTGCGCCCAACAATGCAACCTCCGGCCAGGGAAACGGAGAACTTTACCAACTGGATGCGACCGACCCGGACAACGAAGGCATGGCCGTTTATAAATCTCACGGGATGAAATTCAACTACCTCTTCCACGACAATCATGTGTCCCCTTACAGCATCCAGCAAACCGTCGGCTCGGGCACGACGAACAACCCGAAAGGGATGTGGACCATACAGCCAAACGACTGAATCCTCAATGGGTTGTCAGTCGGGCCGACAATATCAATCTCTTCAAGCTGGTTTGTTCCAGGGTCAATTTGCCGCTCAGGCGCAGGTCGCGTGAGGAACTGCCCACCAGGATTTCATAATCGCCCTTTTCCGCCAGCCAGCCTCCTTGATCGGGATCATAATATGCAAAGGCGCTCTGCTCCAGGGGGATGGAAACGGTCTGGCGCTCATGGGGCTTGAGGAATACTTTGCGGAATCCCTTCAGTTCTTTGAATGGCCTGGGCAGGCTGGGTTGGAATTGGTGGATATAAACCTGCGCCACTTCCGCCCCGGCGCGGTCGCCCGTGTTGGCCAGTTCAAATTCCACCTTGGCCAGCGGGCCGCCCGCCTCCGCCTCTTGCGTCAGCTTGATGTTCGAGTACTCGAAACGGGTGTAGGAAAGACCGTGACCGAAAGGAAAGAGCGGCTCGATTTCCTTGGTGTCGAAGTATCGGTAGCCAACCAGCAGACCCTCGTCGTACCGAACCGCGCCATTCGTGCCCGGATAGGCCTTGCAGGCATGGGCCGGCGAATCTTCCAGCCGCTTTGGATATGTGCAGGGCAACTTGCCCGAGGGCGAGACATCGCCAAAAAGGACACGCGCCACCGCGTTGCCCCCCTCCATGCCGCCGTACCAGGCCTCCAGGACAGCCGGAACATCGGCCAGCCAGGGGTCCATTTGCACCGGTGACCCTGAGACCAGCACAACCACGGTTTTCGGATTGGCCTGCCGGACTTGGCTGATAAGCTCGTCCTGGCCGTAAGGCAGCCGCAAGTCCTTGCGGTCGGTCCCTTCGGTGTCAAAATAAGGCCCGTGACCCAGGCCGGCGAAAACAATGGCCACATCCGCTTCCTTGGCCGCCCGCACGGCCTCGTGGATCAGGTCCGGGGACCCTTCCGCGCCATAGCCTTTGGCATACGTCACATTGACCCGGTCGCCGACACGCCCAATGATTCCCTGGAGCGGAGTAATTTCGTAAAGAGCCTTGATCCCGGAACTCTCGCCGCCATGAGTCTGATGGGCCACCGCGTTTTCGCCGATGACCGCCAGGCAATGAATCCGCAACGGGTCCAGCGGCAAGGCCGCGCCTTGGTTTTTCAGCAAGACAACGCCTTGTTCGGCAACCTGCCGCGCCGTGGCCTGGTGGGCCGCTGTGTTGAGCGACCCCGGGGCGTGGTCATCGAACAAGTGCGTGGCAAACATGACCCGCAGATTTCGCCGGACTTTGTCGTCCAGGAGCGACAGGGGATATTGGCCTGAGCGCAGGCCCGCCAGAAAAGGACTGGCCAGATAGTAATCGTCATAAAAACGGTTTTCCGTCCCCATTTCCAGGTCCAGCCCGTTGCACGCCGCTTGGTAGGTGTCATGGGTCCCCCCCCAATCCGACACGACCAGTCCCTGGAAACCCCACTCGCCTTTCAAGATCTTGTTCAGGAGATAATCATTTTCGCAGCAGTGCTGCCCGCGGAATTGGTTATAGGCGCCCATGACGGCCAGCACGCCCGCCTCCTCCACGGCGGCCTTGAAGGCCGGCAGGTATATCTCCCGCAAGGTCCGTTCATCCATCTCCACGTTCAGGATCATGCGGTCCAACTCCTGATTGTTGGCCGCAAAATGTTTGACACAGGAGGCGACGCCCTGGGATTGGACACCGCGAATGTAGCCTGTCGCCATTCGCCCGGCCAGAAATGGATCCTCCCCCAAATACTCGAAGCTGCGTCCCCCCAGCGGCGTGCGCTGGATGTTGACGCCGGGCCCGAGCATGATTTGTTTGCCTCGCGCCAGCGCTTCCTGGCCGATGGCCTCGCCTTCGCTCTGCGCCAAGGCGGGGTCCCAGGTGGCGGCCAGGGCAATTTGCGCCGGCATGCACGTGGCATAATCATCGGTGCGGCCAGCCGGTTTCCAAGTGTCGGGTTCGATGTCCTCGCGCACGCCATGAGGGCCGTCGGAGAGCCAGCGGCGCGGGATGCCCAATCGCGGGATGGCGGCGGTCGTGAATTTGGAGTCGCCATGCAGCAGGGCGATTTTTTCCTCCAGGCTCAGACGGCGGAGCAAATCCTCCACCCTCGCCTCCCGCGGCTGGCTGGCGTCCAGATAAACAGGCCCTCCCTTGGCCCGCAACCCTCCGGCCACTGCAACCGACAGGAGCAGGACAAGCATCAACGGTGCGGGGTTGGCTCGCATGGCGACCGTCAGTCGAGGTGAATAATCCCCCGTTGCAGGGCCGTGGTCGCCGCTTGCGTGCGATCATTGACGCCCAATTTGGCCAGGATGTGCCCAACGTGCAGTTTGACCGTGACCTCCGCAATCGAGAGGTCGGACCCGATCTCCTTGTTGCTCCGCCCCTTGACGATCAATTGCAGCACTTCCACCTCGCGCGCCGTCAGGTCCGGATGGGTCATCCGCTCGGCCAGCCGGGCGCCGACCGCCGGCGAGATGCGCCGCTCCCCGGCGTGGACCGCCCGGATGGTCTCAATCAACTCGTTGCGCGCGGCCGTTTTGAGCAGGTAAGCCCGCGCCCCGGCCTGCAGCGAGCGGTATATGTCCTCCTCCCCGTCATGCGTCGAGAGCATGATGATGGACGCGCCGGGAAATTCCCCGCAAATCGTCCGCGTCGCCTCGACACCGCTCATCCCCGGCAATTTCAAATCCATCAGCACAATGTCCGGCCGCTCCTGCCGGTAAAGGGCAACGGACTGCTCGCCAGTCGGCGCTTCTGTCGTCACGGCCATGTCCTGCTCCAGGTCTATCGAGCCTTTCAGGCCCATCCGCACCACAAAGTGATCATCCACCACCATGATCCGGATTTTACTGTTGGTTGTCATACTCTTTGCTTTATCCGGCGGCCTGCATCTCCGGCTTGGCTGCCGCGCCGCTGGAAGCGGCCAGTTGTTCCTTTTCGGCAACCTCGACGCGGATTTCTGTCCCCTGGCCGGGGGCGCTGATCATCGCATAGCGGCCGCCCATTTTCTCCACCCGCTCGCTCATGTCCAGCAAACCGAAATGGCCCCGATAAATGACCGAGGGATCGCCGGTATCGAAGCCGGCGCCGTCGTCGGTCACGCGAAGGGAAACCTTCTCTGGTTCATAGTCCAAATGGACGGCAATCCGCGCGGCCCGGGCGTGCTTGAGGGCATTGGCCAGCGCCTCCTGCGCGATGCGCAAGAGATTGTTCTCCATTTGCGGCGGCAGTTTGCGCAGCGTGCCCGAAGTTTCCACGCTGATGGCCGCGTGCGCGCCGGACGCCATCAACTTGGCCACCTCGGAAAGGGCCATCACCAGGCTGCTGTTTTCCAGCAGATGCGAGCGCAAATCCCACACCGAACGCCGCGCCTCCGAGAGGCTGCGCCGGCTCATGTTGCGCGCCAATTCCAACATCTGCCGGGCCACCCCCGGCGCTTGGTCGAACTGGGCGGCCACCGTCTCCAACTGGATGGTGATGGCCACCAGTTCCTGCTCCAGCGTGTCGTGAAATTCCCGCGCGATGCGCGTGCGCTCCTCCAGCACCGCTTCGCGCTGGATTTTTTGCTGGATGATGGCCGTCTGCCGCCGCACCCGGCCGTTGAGCACGAAGACCCAGGCAAAGCCCGCCAGCAGCACCACGCTCATCATCCCCAGCATCCAGAGCAGCCGCGCCAACGTCCACCACGGCGGATTTTCGATGACCACCACGTCGTTGGCCGAGCGGAGGAAAAGTTGGAAGGACTCCGGCCGGATGGGAACGGACGGGTTCCAATTCTCCACCGGCTGCGTCAGGCAAACCCCGGTCAACTCGATCTGGCTGCCCTTTTCCAATTCGTGAAATGGAACATCCGCCTTGGCAGCATCCAGCCGGGCGTTGAGAATCAGATTGTCCCCCTCCACCACCAGCACTTCCTCCCCGGCGTGCCGCACCCGGTTCATCAGAATGCCGCGCACCCGCACCAGTTCCCCCTCGTAATCCTCCGAGGCCAGTTGGCCGATCCGCACGTTGATCGGCAAGGGCGCGGTGCGATGGCCCGCCAGCCGCACCAACGCGTCCTCGAACAGCGGCCCATACTGCCCGACCAACGGAAACCCCGTCACCTCCACCACGTCGCCGGGAATAAACCTGTTGGTCTGATACGTCTTCACGCATAATCCGTCCCCTCCCTCCTGGATGAACACCGAACTCTCCGTCTGCGCGGTCACGACCCCCCGCACTTTGACCCGGCGCCCAAAATATCCCTCCGATTTGAACCGTAACAACTGGGTCAGCGGCACCGTCACCGCTTCGCCCGGCGCGGCCGTCTCCACCGCGATGTCATCGGAATCGGTCACGCTGATAAAGGGGGCGCACATCTGCCGTTTGTTATTGAAACGGGTCCGGCAGACCCCTCGCACCCGCACCGTCGCCGCGATCAACTTCTCGCTCTCCGGCCGGTTGAAATGCGTCACCACCGCGTTGAGCCGGTTGCCCTCCATCAACAAATCCAGCCGTGTGTGCCCCTGCGCCGAGGGCACTATCGAGCGCACTTCGCCCCGCACTTCCACCCATTGGCTGTCCTCTTTGCCGCTGGCCAATTGCTCGTAAGTGACCCGCGCCGGCTCGGGCAACCCCCTCCGGCCGATCAGCTTGATCGGCCCGGCGACGACCAACGGCACAAAATCCCCCGCCCCGCTGGCGCCGTTGACCTCGATTTCGTCTCCAACGTTGAGGTTGGTTCCTTCCCCCAGCTTCACAAAGATCCCACCCGTGGCATCCTGCAAAAACATTCCCCAATCCGATGTCGCGTCGCAATAAGTCACCACCCCGCGCAGGCGCACCGGATACCCCCTGGCCGCCTCCTCCGGCGGCACGTCGCGCACCTGCCGCACCGATGTCAGGCAGGGCAGCGGCGTCGCCCCTGGCTCCGTGGCCGTCCGGCCGGAAACCGATAAAAACAACCCGCCCACCAACGCCGCCCGCAATGCGGCGGGTGAGGCGGCGCGCTTCAAATCCAAGGCGTTCATGGCCGCATTTTGCCGGATTCCATCGGAAACTTCAACGCCGGAGAAGGACTGGCAAAACTCTGGAACAATAGCGACCATGCCATACTGAGCCTCTCAACAATGGCCATCCACGGTCAATCCGGCACTCAGGTTAGAAAAAACCCATACCAAAGGCGTGGAACAAACCAAACCCAATGCTTTGGTGACAGTTTCGCGCAGACAGTCCATGATCGGCCGAACCCAGGAAAATAACTGGCGAAATTAACCGCGTTAAATGATGACCTCTTGCCTATGAAAATACACCAATACATAAAATCCGGTTTTCTGGCCGCCGCCGCTTTGGTGCTGGCATCTTCGGCTCCAATCCAGGCCCAGGTAGTGACCAACTTCTATATCAACACCTTTGATACTGCGACTCAAGGAGCGGTTGGCAACGAATGGGGACCGGGATCGGCTGCTTGGGATGGAACCGTTGGCAATCCCCCCGGCTCTCTCCTAATCACCGCTGTCTTCGAGAGTTCTTCAGATACTCCATGCGTGGCATGGACGTGTTATGGCCAATATGCCAACCCGTGGTATGTGCAGACACCCATTGATTTCTCCCAATTTCAGACCCTGCAATTCGACATCCTGTGGGACAACACGTCGGATATCACGATTGGCGAGTTCAATGATGTTTCGACCTGGCCCTTCGCCCTGACTAACAGCGCCAGCGGAGGGCAGAGCGTTTTTTATTCTTGGGCCTCAGGTGGAGGAGCTAGCCTGGCCGCAGGCGGATTCTTCCCGGGGATCGAGATAGACCTCTGCGGAGGTCCTGGCGGTCAGGATGCACCCTATTTCGCCAATACCAACATCCCAGCCGCAGCCTCTAATGGCTGGACGCATATTACCCTTCCCATCAATCAGGCCCAGGCCCAAATAGACGGCGTTTCGGGCATTGTCTTTCATAAATGGTGCAGCGATACCTGGACACTTCAGACTCCGGTCAGCGCCCGATTCTGGATTGACAACGTCATGCTTCAGGGAACGACCGCCCCGCCGCCGCCGCCCACGCTGACCCCGCCGGTCAAAGCTGTTGAAGGCCTTAATATCTTTGCCAGCACGTCAGGAGGCACTGATCGCGAAGAGGTGTTGCTGGTGAATAGTAACGGATTATCGTGGGTGGGAAACACCTCTTCGGGACCGGTCACCTACTCCTTTACCATTGCCGGATTCCCGGCCAACGTTCCAACTTACAGCACCGAAGCCTATCTGTTTTTGGTTCCAAATCCAACCTACGCCACGAGCGCCCCGGACTGGAATATGACCAACTGCGTCGTCGCGTTCGTCGAAACAACGGCCACGGGCGCGCAGATGGTCCTGCAGTACAAGGTCAACGAGCCGGGTGGAAATAATATGTATTACGGCGCCGGCGCCTACACCAACGCCCCGGGAAGTTGGCCTGGCGCTGGCGTCATTGCCTTGACCAATTGGTTTGAATCCGGGAATTTGACCAACGTCCACGGCACGAACCTTCTGGGTGCTTGGACCCTCCAATTCACCACCGATACCAACGGCACGCTCATCGCGCCCGATGGGACCACCGCCAGCTTCGTCATTCCTTCCTACTATGTCACCAACTTCGCCGAAACCACCGGGTTCAACATTTATTTGGGCATGCAGGGCAACGGCGCCCTCGCCGTCAATCAAGCGGTGGTTTATTCCAGTTTCGCCCTCTCCAATGTGCCCTCGGCCTACAGCGAGAACTTTGTCGGTGAAACCACTTTGAACACGAATATCTGGACCGCTTCTTACGCCAGTGGCCCTCACGGGGTGTTGATTGTGCCCCCAGGCGCGCCCTACTGGATCAGTTGGTCGCTTCCGGCCAACGGCTACGTTTTGACCGACAGCGGCAGCCTGGCGGCCAATGCGTCTTGGAACAATGTCACCACTTATACCCCCATTGCCATGTCCGGTGTCAATCAGCAGTTGCTTTCCACCAACGACTTTCCCGCCGGCAACGCGGCCTTCTTCCAGTTGGTCCAGCGCACCTTTACGCAACTGCAAGTCTTGCTGCCGGGCCAAACCAACGCGCCCAACACAGCCCTGGGCTATACAGGATCGCCCACCCCATACAGTTGGGGCGCTTCGAGCGGTCTGCTCACCGCAACCGTCCTGGCGGTGGACGCCAAGTGGAACCCGATTCCCGGTGTCACCGACACCATTCAAATTAGCAACAATGGCGGCGGGGTCGATCCCAACAACGCGGCGCTGGTGAACGGATCGGGCCAGTTTACCGTGTATTTCATGAATCAACCAGCCAACAGCGTTACTATCACGGCGACGGATACGACAAACACCAACGTCCCGCCAGCCACCAGTGCCGCGGTTACGGTAGGTCCATAATGTGACACTTCGCTCCATGATGTTGCCTCTCCATTCGGCGGGCGCGGGTTCAGCCCCGCGCCCGCGGCCGCAAGCTCGCGGCTTCACCCTCATCGAGCTGCTGGTCGTTATCGCCATCATCGCCATTCTGGCGGCCATGCTTCTCCCGGCGCTGGCACGTGCCAAAATGCAGGCCCAGTCCACACAGTGCATGAGCAACGGCCACCAACTCTCGATCGCCTGGCACATGTACGCAGACGATAACGGCGACATCCTCGCCCCCAATGATTATCCCTTCAAGACCTGTTATTATACCTATCCCAACAAATACGAGGTGAAGAATTGGGTCTGCGGCACAATGGAACAGCCCATTGACGCGGTCATGCTCAGCGAACTCACGGACCCCGTCGGCACGGCCTTGTCTCATTATGTTCCCAACCCCTACGTTTGGCATTGTCCCGCGGACAACTACCTTGACCCCAATTCGCACGCCATCCACGTGCGGAGCATGTCCATGAACTCCGCCGTCGGGACGACTTGGTACGGCTATTATGCCAGCGGAGTCCCGCTCGGCTCGCCGGTGCAAGGCGGCTGGCTGGACGGCGCCAGCTATAACTCCAGCCAGACCACTTGGTTGACCTATGGCAAAATGTCCTCCTTCAACAAACCCGGCCCGGCCAACACCTTCCTCATCATGGACGAAAACCCGTACTCCATCAACGACGCCTCCATCGCCATCCCGGCGGTCGCGGAGCCGGGCGCCACCTTTCTGGTGGATTGGCCCTCCGGCAATCATAACCAGGCGGCGGGCATCTCTTTTGCCGACGGCCATTCCATCGTCCACAAGTGGTTGGATCCCCGCACCTACACTCCTCAAGGGCTGGTCGAACCCGGCCAAGGCGGCACAGGCGCGACCCTGCAGACTCCTGACGACCAGGATTGCTTCTTCCTGGCGCCCATCACCTCCGCCTTGCGCTGACGGCTGCATTTCATTTTTTGGGTAGCCTCTCCTGATCTTGATCTCCTCATTTGGCGTCAATCATTTTTCTCCGGCCGGGATGAAGTGCCCCGCAAAATTCAACTTGACTCCGGCGGGCGTCCCGGCGCTGATTCCCAACCCGATGGATTCCGCTCCGTCCGCCACCGCCACGAACGGCAGCGGGACGATGACGGCCCCCGCGATTACAGATTTGCCCATGTCGAAAAAACCTATCGCCTCCGGCCCGCCGGGGCCGCTGCTTTCCTCATCCTCGAAGGGCAAGTCACGGCGCGAGCAGGAATGTGCCGCTCTGGTTGGTGCCAAGAAAATACCCCGCCGCCTTGGTCTGGTTTTGCAGCAGGACGCCGCTGATTCTGTTGGTTTGCCTTGGATTGGACGGGTTGACAAAAGCGCCTCTGATGACGCCATTGGTCTTGGTGATCGCCAGAGCCAGTTTGTTGGTGTTTTCGGCGGCGGCGGTGAGCGTGATGGCATTGTTCGAGGCCAGGACGATTTGGTTGGTGATCGGGACAAGCAAATCGCCGCCCTCGAGAATGACCTGCCCCTGGGTCAGGGCCAATAAGGGCTTGTTGGTCGGACTGTAGGCGGAGCCAAAAATCGAGGCCGCCGGGTTGGTGAAACCCTCGCGATACAGGGCTGTCCTGGCCGGGTTGGTCGCGTTGATCCAGCTTGCGTTGGTCGCGGACGTAATGGCCCCGTTGGTGCAGCAGTTCCAACTCCAAAGTGAACCATGACCGCCGTAGAGCGGCTGGTAGAAGGGCCAATAGCCGTTCTGGGAAACAACGCTCGATTGCGGGCTGACAGAGGTTCCATCCGCCAGGCTCCACGCAAAGGTGACCGCGCCGGATGGGCTGACGGTCACTGTTCCCCAACTGGCGCCAAACGGTCCCACCGTTGGATCGTTCGTGCCAGGAATGATCAGGGTGTATTGACCTTCGTAATTGGTCGCCTTGTGGGTGGAGTTGAAGACAGCGAGGTCCGCCATCACCTGGGCGTCAAAACTGCCGTCGGTGTTGGAGACCGAGCCGCTGACCGTCTGGTTGGCAAAATCCAGTTGCAACGTCGTGATCAAATTGCTTTCTCCCTTGCGCGGCGTGGTGATGGTGGCGGCGCCGCCCGGGTCGAATTGTCCGCTCAACGACGGCGTGTTGGTCCCGATGGTCAGTTTGCCCGACAAAACGCCGTTGGTTTCGAGGGTGAATGTGATCGCCCCGGAATTGCTCTGCTGGCGCGGGGTGCCGACCGGCGCAAAAAGCCCGTTGTAGGTTCCTTTCATGGCCCATTCCAGGAAGACATTGGTGACGAAGTTGGCCGTCAACACCAGATTGGATTGCATCGTGAAATTCAGGACCGGATTGTTGGAGACAAAGTTTGTGCTCCCGCTGGCCACCCAGTTGGAGAATAAGTTATCAGGGCCCGGCACAGCGGTCAGCGTGTAGTTGGTGCCGAGCGCCAGCAGTTTGCCATTGTCCTTGGGCTTAACCGTTCCGTGGCCGTTGGTTTGCACCACCAGCGTCGCGCTGGGGATGAAGGTGAACGTGACCTTGGCCGCGGGTGAAAAGTTGCCGTCGGTGTCCTGGGCGTAGGCGCGGATGGTATTCGCTCCTGGGTCGAGAGTGACGCTGGCAGTCCAGTTGCTCCAAGAGTTGGAGGGCGCGGCCAGGGTCCAACTGCCACCGTTCAATTGATAATAAACCTCGTCCACCGCCACCTTGTCCGTCACCGTGCCGGTGACCAAGAGAAGCGCATTACTCACGCTCTGGCCGCCTTTGGGCGATGAAATGGTCAATTCGGGATGCTCGACACTGACTGAACCCAATGAAACGCCGAACACGACGCCAACCTTCGCACGGCCGCCAAAGGCTGTCGTCCCATACAGGGCGTTGCCCGACAAAGTCAATCCGGCCTCCGGCCAGGCTCCGTTGGTGCCTTGCCCAAGACTGGACAGGGTCGTAAAACCGGTGCCGGAGGTGCTGACGGAGAAAACCGTGCCAGCGCCATAAATGCCGCCCAACCTGGCGGTCCCGTACAACGTCGTGCCCGATAATACCAATCCGCCATACGGTTGAGCTCCATCGCTGTTAAAAATAGCGTTCAACGCCGTGAAAGAATGCAGCGTCGTAAAACCCGTGCCGTTGGTCTTGACAGCGAACACCGTGCCAACGCCATGATGGCCGCCTTGCGACGCCGTCCCATACAGGATGTTGCCTGCCAATGCCAATCCGGCAAGCGGAATGGCCCCGTCACTGTTGGAACCTTTGGCGGCGGGCGCCGTGAAAGCGTGCAGGGTCGTAAAACCCGTGCCATCGGTGTTGATGGCAAACACCGTGCCATGGTTCGCCGTGCCGGCCTGCGCGGTGGTCGAATATAGGGTGCTGCCCGATAAAATCATTCCGGCCTCCGGGACACTTCCGTCGGTGCCATTGGTAAAGCTATACAGGGTCGTAAAATCCGTTCCATTAGTGTTGAGGGCGAAGACCGTGCCCCAGCCTGAATTGCCGCCGAAAGAGGCCGTCCCATACAGGGTGTTGCCCGATAAGACCACTTCGCCCAGCGGTTCACCGCCATCGCTGCCATTGGTAAAATTATACAAAGTTGTGAAACCGGACCCGTTCGTGTTGAGGGCGAACACCGTGCCCGAGCCTGCACTGCCGCCGTGCCATGCCGTCCCATACAGCGTGCTGCCAAATAAATTCAATCCCGCATCCGGTTGAGCGCCATCGCTGTTGGTGCCATTGATGGTTGGCGGGAAAGTATGCAAGACCTTGAAGCCCGTGCCGTCGGTGTTGATGGCGAAAACCGTGCCAACCTGCGAAGAGCCGCCGGAAGACGCCGCCCCATAGAGCGTATTGCCTGATAGGATCAATCCAGCCTCCGGATAAGCTCCGTCGGCGTTGGTATCGCGGCTCAGCGCCGTGAAGCCATGCAGAGTTTTCAAAGTCTGCGCCGTTGCCGGACACAGCGGCATCAAGCTCATGCCGGCTATCAGAGTGGACGCGAGAAACAAGTGCTTCATGGACAATTTCATTGGTTGGTTCTTTTGTTCAAGCCATTTCAAAGCTTGGGGAAATCTGCCGCACAGCTTCGCCGTTGGCAACGATAAATCATCACAATAATTTATCATCAAAACAATGCTGGATGGTGTTTCGGCACAAGTACGTGGAGGAAAGGGAGAACACGCGAGCGTTTGCCATTCAGGAGCCAGCGGTGGGCGGAATTGAATCCCAATTATATTTCCTCGCGGCCATTGCGCAAGTGGTTGAGCATCAAGCACCGGCACGGCGCGCATTTTTTTTGTGAAAATCATTGCCAAATCGCCCGTTTGGCTTAAACTCGGCTCCCGATGGTCGGAAAAAACGGGTTGAACGTGATAAATTGACCATTTCATTCCTCCACGTTCGGCCCGGCGCGGCGGCAGCCCAGGGGCTGTCGCCCATTGCTGTTGATGAATGTTTCCTTTTGCTTTTTTGCCGAGACGCAGTTGCAGTTTATCTGGCGAATGGCCACCGTGCCCGCCCAGTGCATCATCTTCTTCCTCATCGTCTTCTCCATCGTCGTCTGGTACTTGATGTTCTCCAAGGCCCTGCAAATGCGCCGCGCCAATAAGCTCAATCTCCATTTCGACACCGCCTTCCGCAACGAGAAAAATGTCATGGGCATCTTTGACCGCCGCCTCCAAGTCAACGGCTGCCCCATGTTCGCCGTCTATCAGGAGGGGTGCCTGGAACTGGACGCCCGCCTCAAAGGCGAAGGCGGCGAAGGGCGCCGGCGCTTCATCTCCCTCAAAAGCATGGAGCACGTCAAGCGCACCTTGGAAAACGCCGTCGCCCGCGAGTCGCTCAAGCTGGAGGCGGGATTGATTCTGCTGGCCATCGCCGTGAGCGGCGCGCCGTTTTTGGGCCTGCTGGGCACCGTCTGGGGCGTGATGGATACCTTCGCGCGGGTCGGCATGGCCGGACACGCCGAATTGGCCACCATGGCCCCCGGCGTCTCCGCCGCCCTGAGCACCACGGTGGCCGGATTGCTGGTGGCTATTCCCTCGATGTTCGCCTACAATTGGCTGGTGCATACCTTGCGCGTGGAAACGGTCGAGCTGGACAATTTTGCCCAGGACCTGGTGTCGAAAATGGAAACGGAGTATCTGAGGGAGGAATGAAACGCTTTTCCCAACGCAATTCGCTCGTCACCTTGAGCGAGATCAACATCACGCCGCTCCTGGACCTGGCCTTCGTCCTGTTGATCATTTTCGTCATCACCCGCCCCCTGCTGGAGCAGCACCTGGATTTGCAATTGCCCAGAAATATGGGCCGGGCGGATACGCGGAAAATTGACACGCGCGACGTCCGCCGGGTCGAAATCACCCCCCGCGGCGATTACTGGCTGCAAGGACAGCACCTCACCCTGGCGCAGGTGGAGGGCGAACTGGCCCGCACCTTCCGCCAGGACCCCCGGCTCATTGTAGATATCGCCGCCGACCGGCGGGTGCCTTGGGATTATGTCATCGCCCTGCTCGATGCCTGTTCGCGCCACGGCATCATGCAGGTTTGCCCCCGCACCGCGCCGGCCCAACATCCATGAACCGCCTGCAAAAGAAATGTTTCGTTTGCTCGCTGGGCCTGCACGGCTTGGTGGCGGTGGCTCTTCTGGCCGGCGCCGGCTTCCGCAACCGCCCGCGGCCCTCGGACCTGCAAATTATGACGATCATTCCGGCCAACATCCTGGACAGGGCCGGAGCCGGCGGCGGAAGTCCCGCCGTGACCGTCAACCGGCCCCCGCAGGCGCTGCCTCCCCCCGTCCAGCCCCCGCCGCAACCGCAACCGCCGGTCGTTCCCACCCCGCCGGTCGCGCGCCCGCAACCTCCCGCGCCCCGCCAGCCGGAGGAAGTGGATCGCCCCGAACCGGAGCCGCGCCCGTCGGATGACGTCGCGTTGCAACCCAAGCCAACGGCTCACAAGCCGCACGAAATCCACACCACCTACGACCTGGCCAGCAAGGCGACAACGACCAAGACGACTAACGTGACCAAAAGGGACTCGTCCCGCGAATCCGCCGCCCGCGCCGAAGCGCGGCGGCTGAGGGAAATTCAAGAGTCCCTCGGCCAGTTGGCCAACGGCGTCGCAAAGAGCGCCGCTCCCAGCACCACCGTCAATATCGCCGGCATTGGCGGCGGCGAGGCCTTTGCCAGCTACCGGAACGCCATCTTCAACGCCTACTATCACGCTTGGAGCACGCCAGACTCCCTTTCCGACCGCGCGGCTGAGGCCGACGCCAAGGTCACCATCGCGCGCGACGGCACGGTTATTTCCGCCGAAATCGTCCGCCCGTCGGGCAACGGCGCGCTGGACAGGTCGGTGGAGCGGGCCTTGCAGGCCGTGAAGAAATTGCCGCCCTTCCCGGCGTCGGCGCAGGACCAGGAGCGCACCTTTACCATTCAATTCACCCCCAGTTTGGAAACCAGATAGATGTCCGGATGAAAATGAACTGCAAACCACTTCTGACCGCCGCTTTGCTCTGTGCCTGCTCCGCCGCCGCCACGGCGCAGGAGGAACCGCCGATCAGGATTATCAAGCCGGCCGACTACGCGGTGCCGGTTTCCATCAGCGGCTTCCAGGGCGAAGTCGAGTCGGTTTTGAAATTTGACCTCTCCGTGCTGGGCATGGCCATCACCGCGCCGGACAAGGCCGACTATCTCGTCAGCGGCAAGGCCAATGGCGATGTCGAAGGGAGCCTCACCCAGTCCGGCTCCAGTCGCCCGCTCTGGCTCCGGGCCTACAACGGCGGCACGCCGCGCTCGCTGGCCCACGCTTTCGCCGACGACATCGCCAAGGAGATTCGCGGCACGGCGCCCATTTTCCAAACCAAGATCGCCTTCCGCCTCCAGCAGGGCGCCTCCACCGAGATCGCTATGTCGGATTACGACGGCTATCATGTCACCCAATTGACGCACGACGGCAAATTGGTGGACGGCCCGGCCTGGATTCCCGGCGGCCGCGGCTTGCTTTACACCTCCTGGCAAAAGAGCACCGAGGCAATCCTGGAGCAGGACCTGGCCACCGGCGCGCGGCGCGTCTTCGCCAATTATCCGGGGGCCAACCTCAGCCCCGCAGTCTCGCCCGACGGCCAAAAGGTGGCCATGATCTTGAGCCGCAACGGCAGTCCCAACTTGTGGGTTTGCGACCTCCACGGCGGCGGCCTCCTGCAATTGACCCGCACCCGCGAGGAGGACTCCTGCCCCTGCTGGTCGCCCGACAGCCGGGAGATTTGTTTCGTCTGCCGCGCCGGCCGGGCCAGAATGCAAATCATCGGCGCCGACGGCGGCCCGGCCCGGCCCTTGCGCGCGGCCGGCGTTTCTGCCAACATGACCGCGCCCAATTGGTCGCCCGACGGCAAATGGATCGCCTTTACCAGTGGCAGCGTTAATTTTACCTTATGCGTCCTGTCGGCCGAGGGGGGCGACGCGCAGAGTTTGGTTGCCGGTGAGGACCCGTGCTGGGCGCCCAATTCCCGCACGATCATCTTCGCCCGGCGAGTTAATAACAAAAGCATCCTATGTTTGCTTGACGTGCCAACGAAACACGTCAAGGATGTCAGGCAAATTTCGGGGAGCTGTTCTGAGCCTTCATGGGCGAGGTGAACAAGCGGCTCCCCACAACTGGTGAGAAAAATGAAAAATGTAAATTTGATCGGAACGATTCTTCTGAGCGGCGCCTTGCTGGCCGGCATGACCGGCTGCCATCATCGCCCTCCCCAAGTGACGGAAATCCCCAACGTCGGCCCACAGCCGCAGCCGCCCGGCGGCAACAATAATCTGACTCCGGGCAACCCGGGGCAGAATCCAAATCAACCCCAGGTCACCCAGGAGCCGATCCCCCTGACCAACGGACCCTTCACCCGCCTCTTTGAGGACCCCAACCACGTCGAAAACCGCGAGAAATTCAAAGACGACACCATCCACTTCGATTTTGACAGCTCGGTCATCAAGCCCTCGGAGGAAGCCAAACTGCAGGCCGTGGCCAATTATTTCAAAGACAACTCCAACTACGAAGCGCTCATTGTCGAAGGCAACTGCGACGAGCGCGGCACCGAAAAATACAATCTCTCCCTCGGTGAGCGCCGCGCCCTGGCCTCCCGCGAATACCTGGCCAACCTGGGCGTCAACCCCGAACGCATCAAAACCGTCACCTTCGGCAAAGACCACCCGGTTGATCCCGGCCACGACGAGTCCGCCTGGAAACAGAACCGCCGCGACGAGTTTATTCTGGTGACGCCAAAGTAAGCCTCAGCTCCGGAAGAAGCGGATGGCCAGGACGTTGGCCGCGGCGCCGAAGCCCAGCAGCACGGCCATCGGCAGCAGGGCCGCTTGCAGCCCGGCGCCGAAGCTGATCAATTGGTTCAGGCCCGCCAGCGCCCAGCCGGTGGGCAGGCAGAGCGCGATGGTTTTGAAGACCGGCGGCGCAATTTCCAGCGGCCACCAACACCCGCCCAGCGCGCCCATCAGCAGGCTCGCCAACACGCAAACGGGCACCACCCGGTCTTCCGCGGCCAGGCACGATCCGGCCAGCACGCCCAGCGCCGCCGCCGCCCAGGTCAGGATCAGCAGCAGCAAAATGACTCCGGGCAGGTTCGCTCCGAGATTCACGCGAAACACGAATTTGCCCAGAAACAGAAAATAGACCACCTGCGCCGCGCCCAGCAACGTGTTGCCGTAAATCTTCCCCAGCACAATCTCCAGACGCGAGGCGCCAGAGGTCATCAGTCTCTTGATGATTCCGTTGCGCCGGGAAGCCGCCATTGCTGTGCCGCCAAACACCAGCAGGTTGAGCGTCAAATACATCACCAGGTTGCCGGGCAGCGAAAAATTATAGCCCGACGGCACCGGTTTGCGCCCGGCGAAACGCGCATTCAGTTTCACGGGGTTGGGCGCCTGCTGGATATCGCGCAGGCGCGGGCCAGTCAGTGTTTCAATGGTCCCGTCCCGGGCGCTGGCCTCCAGAAGATGGCTGTTCAAGCCGATCAAGGCGCGAGTCAGGCGCAATTCCAGCAGCGCCCCGTCCGCTTCCCCGGCCCCTTCGCGCCGGACGAATGGCAGCCGGCTCCTTTCGCCGCGCAAGGTCCGCACGGTGAAATCCGCCGGGATGCGCAATTCGCGCGCGGCTTTTTCGGCGTTGGTCGGTCCGACCACCCACATGCCTTCGGCGTTCATCTCCTCGAGCAAGGCCCCGGAAAGAAAATTCGTGTCCTGGTTGTCAATCAGAACCGGCGGGTGGCGGTTGGACGGATCGCCCGGCCCGCGCACGGCCAATCCCAGGAAGTAAACCAGCGCCGTCGGAACGACGAACAGCCACACGTAGGCCGTTTTGCGCCTCAAGAAGAGCCGCGCGTCGTTGTAGCCGATGTCAATAATTCGCCGCATCACCGCGCTCCTTTCTGGAAACGGCGCTTGAAGACAAAGACCGCCAGACCGAGGAGCACCGCGCCCAGCCCAACCAGTTTGGCGGCGGCAATGTGCCACGGGGCTTGCCACCACAACAACTCCCGCGCCGTCGTGGCGAACCAATAAGTGGGCAGGAGCCGGGAGAAATACTCGCGCATCACCGCCGGCAATTGCTCGGTGGGGAACATGCAGCCTCCGGCCATGCTCAAAATCATGCTCAGCACATTGTTGAGCGTGGCGGCGCGGTGCTCGTCCGACACGAACGCCACGCTCAGGGTCATCAAGCCGGTCGCAAAACAAACGTAAGCCAGCGTCAGAAGGCCCAGCTCCAACGGCCGCGGCCAGCGGAAACCAAAGAGCCACTGCCCGCCGCCAAGAATGATGGCCGCGCCCATTGAAACGATGACGGCTGTGAAAAGCGCCTTGCCCGCCACGAAGGGAAGCAGCCGCTCGTGCAACGTGTGGTAACGCTCGAAGGTGCGCCGCGACAATTCCCGGTGCAGGTCCGTCATCCCCTGGCTGGCCAGCATCAGCAGGAACATCCCCGCCATGCCCGGCAACAAGTACGCGAAGACATTAAACTTGGGCGCCGCTTTGTCTTTGGTGCCTGAAGTTGACGCCCCCGAGTTTGAGCCGGCGCCGGCCGCGGGCGCGGCCTCCCCGGCGCTGTTGGTGTAGCCCACCAGCGGCGGGAACAGATACTGCCGCGCCGCCTGAAGTTTGTCCCCCGTCCGTTCAATAAGCCGGGCCGCATCGTGGTAGTCGCCGTTGCCCTGGATGACTTCGCGCCAAGCGGGAAATTCGGCCTTGAAATTGCGCGATATGGCGTTCAGCCCGCTGACCACCACTTCCAGCAATTCCTCCAACACCGCCGGGTGAATTTGCTCCGCTGGATTCTTGACCAATTCCAGTTGGACCTTCCGCCCGCCCAGATAATTGGAGGCGAAGCCCGCCGGTATCACCAGGACCGCGCTCAGCTTGTCCTCTTTGAGTTGCTCCTCCGCCGCCGCGCGCTCCAGAAAGACCGGCTCCAGATACTGGCCCGCCTTGCCCTGGTTGGCCGCCCCGCGCAGGAAGTCCGCCAGGGGCGACTTGTCTTCATCAACAACGGCGAATTTGATCCGGCCCAGGCTGTTGTCATTGCCGCCCCCCCCGCCAAAGACGATGCCGATGATGGCGACGATGAGAATCGGCAGGGCCAGGTTCAGCAGCCAGGGCATTGGATTGCGCCAGACGCGCCGCAGGTCCTTGGATATGAGCGCGCGCAGCACGTCATTCCCGCAGTTGCCGGCCTGTCAATTGCAAAAACACGTCGTTCAGGCTGGGCCGTTTCAACGAAACGTTTTGCAATCGAACCGGCAGCTCCAGCAGCTCCTTCAAGCAGTCGGAGGGATCGCGCCGGCCCAGCGCCGCCACGACCAGTTGGCTGTCCGATTTTTGCAACACACGAAAATGGGCGGCGAATCCGTCCCATTCGGCGGGCACACTCCCTCCGAAGTCGGCCTCCACGGTGAACACAAGCCCCTCGCCCAGCCGTTCCTGCAATTGACTCAGCGTTCCCTCCGCCAGCACCTTGCCGTAGTCAATGATCCCGATGCGCTGGCAGAGCGTCTCCGCCTCCTCCAGATAGTGCGTCGTGTAAAGAATGGACGTGCCGGACGCGCGCAGCCCGCTGATGAATTCCAAAATCCGGGCCCGGGCCTGCGGATCAATGCCCACCGTCGGCTCGTCCAGCAACAACAGTCTGGGCCGGTGCAGCAGCGCGCAACCCAGGTTGATCCGCCGCTTCATCCCGCCGGAATACGTCTTGACCGTGTCCTTCGCCCGGTCACTCAACGAGAGCGCCTCCAGCAGTTCCCCGGCGCGCGCGCGGGCCTCGGCCGCTTTCAGCCCCGCGATGCGTCCCCAGAACTCCAGATTCTCCCGCCCGGTCAACTCCTCGTAAAGCGCCAGGTCCTGCGGCGTCACGCCCATCAACCGCTTGGCCTCGCCGGGGTTGGCCGAAAAAAGTTTGCCCTGGACGTAGATTTCGCCCGCGTCCGGACGGAGCAGGCCGCACACCATCGAGATGGTGGTGGTTTTGCCCGCGCCGTTGGGGCCGATCAAGCCGTAGATTTCTCCCTCGGATACATGGAAGCTCACGCCCTCCACAGCGCGGATGGTGCCGAACGCCTTCGAGACTGCGCTCACTTTGAGCATTTCCACCCGCCCATTGTAGAGGGCGCCCGCTCAAGGACAAGCCTTATGCCGCGGAGGGTAAACGCGCTCTTTTCTTTGCCAACAGGTGTGGCATATTCCGGGGCAATCGGCCTCCCCGGCCACAAATAATTGCATACAAAATGGAAGAACAGACCGCATCAAATCAGCCCGGCCCGGCGCCCCGCCCCCCTGTCTCCGAAACCGCCTCGCTCCCGCCTCCTCCCCGGCGTCTTGGGGGCGGATTCACTGTTGGCCTCCTCGCCGTCCTGGTCGTGGCCGGCCTGGCCGCCGCTTATTTTTTCAAATTCGTCGCCCCTTACGAAACGACCGATGACGCCTTTATCGAAGGTTACGTCACCTTTGTCAGCCCGCGCGTCTCCGGCCAGGTGGTCAAATTGCTGGTCAAGGACAACCAACTCGTCAAGGCCGGCGACGTCCTGCTGGAAATTGACCCGGCCGATTACCAAACGCTGGCGGCCCAGGCCGCCGCCGACCTGGCCGCCGCCGAGAGCCGCGTCCGCCAGGCCGACGCTCAGATTATTGTTGACCAAGCCAAAGCCGATCAGCAAAACGCCGCCGTCGCCGCCGCCCAGTCCCTGGCCGCGCGGGCCGAGGCCGACCGCCTCCGTTACGAAGCCGTGCAAAGCCAGGCCGTCTCGCGCAGCCAGCTTGACCTGGCCATAACGCAGGCCAGTTCCACCGCCGCCGACGTCGAGGTCGCGCGCCATCGGGCCAAAGCCGCCGCCGCCCAGGTTGACCTGGACCGCGCCGATGTCCAAACCGCCAAGGCGCAGGTCCAGCAGGCCCGCGCCCGCCTGCAGCAGGCGCAATTGCAGGTTTCCTACTCCACCGTCCTCGCGCCGCGGGACGGACGGGTCACGCGCCGCTCGGTCGAACAGGGCGCCTATGTCCAGACCGGCCAGGCGCTGCTGGCCCTGGTGCCGCAGGACCTCTGGGTGGTCGCCAATTTCAAGGAGACGCAACTGGCCCGCATGCGCCCCGGCCAGCCCGTCGTCATCCACGTGGATGCCTACCCGCAACACGAATTCAACGGCAGGGTGGACAGTCTCCAGGCCGGCTCCGGCGCCCGTTTCAGCCTGCTGCCGCCCGAAAACGCCGTCGGCAACTTCGTCAAGGTGGTGCAGCGTGTGCCGGTGAAAATTATATTTGACGGGCCGCTCGATGCCTCCGGCCTCGACCTCGCCCCGGGCATGTCCGTCGAGCCAAAGGTCAGGGTCCAATGAGCGGCCTGCCTTCTTCTTAATCTTAATCCTAATCTTAATCCTAATCCTAATCTTAATCCAAATGAATCACCTTTTTGATCATGAAAAACGGGAGGAGATTAGGATTAAGATTAAGATCAGGAGTCATTCCAAATGAGCGATCATTGGCGCCCCCGCGTCAATCCGTGGTGGATCGCCCCGGCGGTCATGCTGGCGACCTTCATGGAAGTGCTCGACACCTCCATTGCCTCGGTCGCCCTGCCCTACATCGGCGGCAATTTGGGCGCGACCCCGGAAGAGGCGACGTGGGTGCTGACCAGCTACCTGGTTTCCAACGCCATCGTCCTGCCGGCCAGCGGCTGGTTTTCGCGCTTCTTCGGACGCAAGCGGTTCTTGATTTCCTGCATCATCATCTTTTCGGTTTCCTCCTTTCTCTGCGGCGCCGCTACCAGCCTGCCGATGCTCATTGTGGCGCGCGTGCTCCAGGGCGCCGGCGGCGGCGCCCTCCAGCCGCTGGCGCAGTCCATCATGCTGGAAAGTTTTCCTCCCGCCCAACGCGGCGTCGCCATGGCCGTCTATGGCGTCGGCGTCGTTTGCGCCCCCATCCTGGGGCCGACCCTGGGCGGCTGGTTGACCGATACCTGGTCGTGGCGCTGGGCCTTTTACATCAATATCCCCGTCAGCATCCTGGCCGTCTTTATGATCTCCCTCTTCGTCGAAGACCCCCCCTACCTGCGCAAGGCCCGGCCCGGACGAATAGACGCGGTGGGCTTCGGCTTCATGGCCATCGGTCTGGCGGCCCTGCAAATCCTCCTGGACAAAGGACAGCAAGACGATTGGTTCGCCGCCACCTGGCTCCGATGGATGGCCGGCGCTTCCGCCCTTTCGCTCCTCCTTTTCATTTTTTGGGAACTGCGCGCCCCGGAGCCGATCGTCAACTTGCGCATTCTCAAGAACCGCAATTTTTCCGTCGCCTGCGCCCTGTTTTTCCTTTTTGGCGCCGCCATTTACGGTCTGGTCACCCTCCAGCCTCTCTTCCTCGAGGAACTGTTGGGCTACACCGCGCTCAATGCCGGCTTGACCGTCACCCCGCGCGGGGCGGGCGCTTTTGTCGCCCTCTTTGTCGTCGGGGCGCTCATCGGCAAACTCGGCGGGCGCAGGCTGGCGGCATTCGGTTTTATCGTCTTTTCGATCAGCGCCTTTATGTTCAGCCGCATTTCCCTGCAAATGGCCCCGATCAACATCCTTTCCGCCAATCTGGTCAGCGGCTTTGGCGCCGGCTTCATTTTTGTCCCCTTGACCACCGTTGGCATGGGAACCTTGCGCAACGATCAAATCGGCAACGCGGCCGGCATCCAGAATTTGGTGCGCAACATCGGCGGCAGCATCGGCGTCTCCTTTGTCGCCACCATGCTGGAGCGTTTTGCCCAGGCCCATCAGGCCTTCATGACCGCCGGCGTTTCTCCGTTAAACCCCATTTACCAGCAAAAATTCGCCGTCTTGCAAACCGCCCTCCTCTCCCATTTCAGCCCCGCCGACGCCCGCGTGCGCGCCCAGGCCATGATCTACGGCATCGTCCATCAGCAAACCGGTTATTGGGCGTTCATGGACCTTTTCTACTGGTTTATGCTTCTGGGCATCGCCTGCGCCCTGGGAGTCTGGCTGCTCCGGGAGGTCAGGCCCGGCCATCCTGCCCCCGCCCGCTAAGGGGCCGCGCAAAAACAAGCCCTGATCACGAGGCGCAAATAATGGCCATTGAGCGGTTGGGGACGCGGAATTCAATTGCCAATGACCAATTTTCAATGACCAATTTCCAATCAACGCTTGCAGGTTCTGTTGCGTTCCGAAACGGCCTTGCTCCAAACGTCACTGGTAAAATCGGGAGTCATTTTTGCACGGCCCCTAAGGTTGCTGCAAAAAATAACAACTTTACTGGCCAGTGAAGCACTGAATAACCCGCACAACGACAGCAACTTACAAACTGTGCCTTTTAAACAGGGCTGTTTTTGGCCGAAAAAGCAGGGCTTTTTGCAGAAAAACCGGGGTCCCACCGAAACTATTTTGCACTTTTTTTCATGTCTTTTGGGTTTTTCGTGATTTTTCCCGTCGCAAGCCGTTGATTTTAAGCCACAAGCGGCGGTCCAACCCCTCCCCAAAAAATCATGCCTAAAACACTACCGTAGGTTTTTTGTTTGTCCCGGGATCTGCCAGAATCGCCGCATGAATGTCGAAATGACAGGCCGCAACGGGGGATGTGGAGGATGGACGGCGGTAAAACGCCGCCAGCCCAGCCTTATGATGAAACCGGAAAACCCGCAAAGCCTGTATCCGTCCCATCGGTCCCATCCGTCCTTTCTCCACGCTTTGATCAAACCGCCCGGACATTGGCCCGGATCAAACCTAATCAAAGCTAATCAAAGTCAATCAACTTGTCGCGCCGTAGGCTTGGCGGAGGCGGATCAAACCCAATCAACTTGTCGCGCCGTCTTGCCGCGCCGCAGCTTGGCGAAGGCGGGAGGCTTGGCGAAGGCGGAAGTGAAAACAGGCTGCCAACAAGGTTTGATCGGGCCGGAGGGCGGTCCGAACCGGCAATTTTTGCCTCTTCCAGTTCCGGGCTGGACCTTGAACCTTGAACCCCTGTCCGCCGTAGCTTCAGCGGCGGATTGAACCTTGAACTCCTCGTCGCCAATAGCACCAAGACGCTCCGAGTACAGTGGAGACATTCGCGTTTTTAAGGAGGTTGCCGTTCCAACGGCCAATCTCTCGTCGGGGTCCCAAAGCGGCAAAAACACCTGTTGACATGTGACGTATATGGTCT